>JGI1684J13235_1000492_pt1 | contig 14774 bp, 13 predicted proteins | sample PonA232FremontCA_2_FD_13235 | JGI IMG/M metagenome (IMG submission 13235) | reverse complement strand
CCGCCTCCGGCGGCAGGGACTGGACAGCCGGGCCTTCGGCGGGTGCCGCCTGGCCGCCATCGGTCCGGCAACCGCGGACGAGCTGCGCGCACGCGGCCTGGAGCCCGATTTCGTTCCTCGCCGCTACGTGGCCGAGGAGGTTGTGCAAGGGATCATCAATCATGGCGAGTTCGGGGAGCGCATTCTTATCCCTCGCGCGGAGATCGCCCGCGAGGTGCTTCCCCAGGAGCTGGAGCGGGCCGGATTCGCCGTGGAAATCCTTCCGGTGTACCGGACCGAGCTGGCCCACAACGACACGCAGGAGCTGTTGGAGGCCATGGACCGGGGAGAGGTCCACTACGTGAGCTTCACCAGCTCCTCTACGGTGCACAACTTCTTCCAGCTGGTGGACCCAGAGCAGCTGCGCCCCTTTACGGAGAAGGGGCTGCGACTGGCCTGTATCGGGCCGGTTACGGAAGAGACGCTTTCCGAATACGGCTTCGCCTGCCAAGTGCGGCCCGAGCGCTACACCGTGCCCGAGCTCGCCCGGGCCATCGCCCGCGACGCCGCTGGCGAGGAGTAGAACTCTCTGGTACTGCATCCCAAAAATTTTGTCTCAACTTTCTGCAATTGATTCTATTTCATGTATAGGTTTTCAAAATTCGAATAGCGAAANCCGAAATNCGAAACAAATCAAATTCGAATTCATCAATTACCAAAACAACTGACTTAGACTTTGCCATTTTGGTCATTATTCGAGTTTGTTTCGAATTTCGATATTTGAATTTCGAATTTCCGTGTCGTTGAAGAGTGGGTTAAATTTAAAAAGAACATCAACATGAGAAAATGCCACTATTTGAGGCAGAACTTACAACACACGGCACTAGCGGAGCGAGCCCATGACCCTCTCCCTAGCGATCCTCGCATCCGGAAGCGGGTCCAATCTGGAGTCCATCGCGAAACGCATCGAGCAGGGCGTGCTCGACGCACGGATCAATCTGGTCCTCTCCAACAGGCCCGGGACCCGCGGACTGGAGCGGGCCAAGGCGCTTGGCCTGCCCTCCAGGGTTTTGGATCATACCGCCTATCCGGACCGGGCCAGCCATGAGGAGGCGGTGATCGCCGCCATCCGCGAGCACGAGGCCGAGGCGGTGATCCTGGCTGGATACATGCGCCTGGTGAGCCGGGAGTTCGTCCAGGCTTTCTCCGGACAAGTGCTCAATATCCACCCCTCCCTGCTTCCCGGCTTCCGTGGCGCCCACGCCCAGCGCGACGCAGCGGAATACGGGGTGCGCATCTCCGGGGCGACGGTGCATTTCGTGGACGAGCACATGGATCACGGCCCGGTGATCATCCAGGCCTCGGTCCCCGCGTCTCCGGAGGACGACGGGGACAGCCTCGCCGGTCGGATCCTGGCCCTGGAGCACCGGATCTATCCCCAGGCGGTGCAATGGCTTGCCCGGGATCGCCTGAATGTGCGGCAGGGACGGGTGTTCCTGGATGACGCCCCGTCGCCGGAGGCAAAGGAGAAATCCGGCGGTCCCTGTCTGATTAGTCCCGGGCTGGAGCCGGGGTTCTAGGAGTCAGGAGACAGATACGTTTTCGACGATTATGAGATTATGGGGTAGGGTTCAGGAGCGGAAGGAAGCTCTCTCAGGGCAGCTTTTGAAGGCAGCTTGATCAGAACGGGTTTTCGGATATCATGAATGAAGCCCTCATGGGTATCCTTTGAGCTCGTAACCCCATAATCAGATAATCATGCAATAACGAGGTGAGGCGTATGCAGGAACAGGGCTTTCGCTTTTCCCTGACCGAAGAGGAAAAGAAGTATCTGCGGGAGCTGGCCCTGGCCAGCATCAAGCAGGAGTTTGACGCGTCAGTGGAGCTTCCCGAGCCGCCCACGGAGAAGCTCAAGCAAAAGTACGGGGTTTTCGTGACCCTGAAGATCGGAGGACATCTCCGCGGTTGCATCGGGCATCTCTCAGCGGACGATCCGGTGCACGCCAACGTGGCCAACATGGCCAAGCAGGCCGCCTTCAGCGATCCCAGGTTCCCGCCTTTGAGCCAATCCGAGCTGGAACGGATCGAGATCGAGATTTCCATCATGAGCCCCCTTGAGCCCTGTCCGGATCCGCAGTCTGTGGAGCCGGGACGGCACGGCCTGGCCATCCAGAAGGGAGTCCATTCCGGTCTGCTTCTGCCCCAGGTGGCCTCGGAGAACGGCTGGGACCGGGAAACCTTCCTCTCCCAGACCTGCCTCAAGGCGGGTCTGCCCCCCAACTGCTGGCAAAGCGGCAGGGCCCAGCTTTTCTGGTTCGAGGCGGAGGTGTTCTAGCTTCCTCCTCCCTTGCCTGACCCTGACCGCGTAAAGGAGAAAGGGGGATCCGCCTTTCTGCGCGACAGGCGGCTTGCCTCTTCTGATTCGGAAAAAGGGATCCGTTTGACCTCTGCCCCATCCAGCCTCGTTGTTTTGTCAATACTGGGGTATTTTCACCGGTTACCCCGGCTCAAAAAGCTCAAGGGAGCCGGCACAAAAGTCCCTTGCAGCGGCCCCGACATGAAACGAGCGATTCCGTCTTATCCCACTGTAGATATGCTGCCAGAGCAGTGAACAATCCATGCGATCGTGATACGCTCGTAACACAGCATGGCTATACAGGGGGTGTGTCCGGAAGGGAGTTCTCCAACATCAAGCTCAAGGAAGCTCAAGGAGGCAGATATGAAGATGACCGCGACCAAGCTGACCGTGGTCCTTGTGGCTGCAACTCTCCTGCTGGCTCTGGCGGCGGGCAGCGTCCAGGCCAGGGACCAGATCCGCATCGTGGGCTCGAGCACCGTATATCCCTTCGCCAGCTATGTCTGCGAGGAGTTCGGCGCTACCACTCAATACCCCACGCCGGTGATCGAATCCACCGGATCGGGAGGCGGATTGAAGCTTTTTTCCGAGGGCGTGTCTCTGGGCACTCCGGATATCACCAACACGTCCAGGCAGATGAAGCTGAGCGAATACGAGCGCTGCATGAAGAACGGAGTGGAGAAGATCCACGAGGTGGTCTTTGGATACGACGGGATCTCCATTTGCGAGAATAAGAGCAATCCGGGGCTGAATCTGAGCCTCAAGGAGCTCACCCTGGCGGTGGCGGCCAGGGTCCCCCGGGACGGGGAGCTAGTGAAGAACCCCTACAAATACTGGGATCAGATCAATTCCCAGCTGCCGCACCGAGAGATCCTGATCTACGGCCCGCCCACCACCTCCGGAACCAGGGACGCCTTCGAGGAGCTGGTCATGGAAGCGGCCACAGAGGATATGGCCGGCTATGACGGCGGCTATACCAACATCCGGCAGGACGGGGCCTACGTTCCCTCCGGGGAGAACGACAACCTCATCGTGCAGCGCCTGAACAAGAACAGGGAAGCCATGGGCGTCTTCGGATATAGCTATCTGGACAACAACATGGGCAAGATCCGGCCGGTGAGCCTCGAGGGTGTGAAGCCCACCACGGAAAGCATTTCTTCCGGGAAATATCCCGTGGCCAGGGATCTCTACTTCTACGTCAAGCTGGATCATCTGGACAGGGTGTCCGGGCTGGAGGAATACGTGGACCTCTTCCTGAGCCGGAAAATGATCGGTGATCGGGGCTACCTCAAGAGGCAGGGCCTGATCCCCATGCCCAAGAAGATGCGCGAGAAGGAGCGCAAGGAGTGGAAAAACAGGGAGCTGCTTCAAAAGTCCGAGCTGGAATAAACGCCTCGGCCCCGCCGTGCGGAGGAAACCCGCCGGTTTTTCCTGAGAGGCCGGCGGGTCTTGAAGTATAGGCTCTCCCCGGGTATGGTCCCTTGCGTCCTGTTCGGTGCGGAAAAGGAATGCTCGCCGTCAGTTGCGGATGAAGTCGCGCCACGCGGTAATCAAGCAAGGTATTTCGGAGGTTCCGCCACGTGACCCTGGAGTATATCCTCCTGCTCTTCTTCGCCGGTCTGATTCCCCTGGCCTATGCCGCCTTCTTCCTGGGCAGGCGCAAGGCGGAAACGGACCTGGAGCGTGGATACAGGCTCAACTCGCCCCCCTCTTTCTACGGCTGGTACGTGATCGTCTGGATGTTCCTTCCGGCCATCGCGGTATCCGCGGTGTTCGCCGTCCTGCACATGGCCGGCATTCTTTCCGTGCCCATCCCCGTGGTCCTGGTCGGATTCCTGGCCCTCTTCGCCGCGGGCGGCGGCCTGGCCCTGCGGCATGTGAGAGCCTCACTGCGGGCGCGCAAGATCGTGGAAGACGTGATCCGGTGGCTGCTCTTTATCGCCACCTGCATCTCCATTTTCACCACAGTAGGGATTGTCCTCTCCGTGGTCTTCGAGGCGGTCAAGTTCTTCAACATGGTCAGCCTTTGGGAGTTCCTCACCGGAACCACCTGGTCTCCGGGGTCCGCCTTCCTGGAAGGGGCGGGACGGGGCGGGGAACAGGCCTCCAAGGCTGAGTTCGGATCAGTGCCCATCTTCGCGGGCACGTTCATGATTACCTTCATCGCCATGTGCGTGGCCCTCCCGGTGGGCCTTTTCTCCGCCATCTTCATGGCCGAGTACGCCGGACGGAATCTCCGCGGAGTCGCCAAACCCGCCCTGGAGGTCCTGGCCGGGATCCCTACTGTTGTCTACGGGTTTTTCGCCGCAATCACTGTCAGTCCCCTGGTGGTTCGTATCGCGAAGAGCATCGGCCTGGAGGCCGCATACACCAATGCTTTGTCACCTGGCATTGTCATGGGGATCATGATCATTCCCTTCATCTCTTCCCTGTCCGATGACGTGATCAGCTCCATCCCCCAGAGCCTGCGCGAGGGGTCCTACGCCCTGGGCACGACCCGCTCGGAGACGGTGAAGCAGGTGGTGCTGCCCGCGGCCTTTCCCGGTATCGTTTCCGCGTTTCTGCTTGCCGTGTCCCGGGCTCTGGGAGAGACCATGATCGTGGTCATGGCCGCGGGGCTTCGGCCCAATCTGACCTGGAATCCCCTTGAGGGGATGACCACGGTCACCGTACGCATCGTGGACGCCCTGACCGGGGATCTGGCCTTCGACAGCGCGGAGACGCTGTCCGCATTCGCCCTGGGGCTCACCCTCCTCGTGGTGACGCTGATGCTCAACATCGTTTCCTCGATTATTATTCGCCGCTTCAAGCAGCAATATGAAATGTAGGCGCCTATGGATTCAAACAGCCTGAAAAGAACCCGAACGCGCTATCGCAGAGAGCGGCGTTTCAAGTTCTACTGCGCAACGGCCCTCGTTCTGGCGGGCATCTTCCTGGTGATTTTCTTCGCGGACATCATCAGCAAGGGGTATCCAGCCTTCTGGCAGGCCAAGATCAAGGTGGAGGTGAGCTATACCCAGGACGTGAAGGATCTTCCCTTCCTGGCTGTGGGAAAGGATGTATCCAATTTGATCAGCCGTGCGTGGTTCAGGAAGCTTCCCCGCAAGCTGAACGAGCATCCCCAATTGATCGGTTCCACCCACACCGAGTGGGTTCTGGCCGACGGAGCGGTGGATCAGTACCTCAAGGAGAAGCCCAACGGACTGAACAAGGAACAGAAGAACCTGGTGGATAACCTCCGGAGCCAGGACCGGACCAAGCTCGCCTTCAACACTTACTTTTTCACCCAGGGCGACTCCAAGCTTCCGGAGTCCTCGGGGATCTTTTCAGCTGCTGTGGGCACGGTGTACGTCATGATCGTGACCATGGCCTTCAGCCTGCCCACTGGTGTGCTTACAGCGATCTATCTGGAGGAATTCGCCAAGGATAACTGGCTCACACGGGCCATCGAGGTCAACATCAACAATCTGGCGGCCATCCCGTCCATCCTTTACGGTTTGCTGGGGCTGGCCATTTTCATCAACTATGTGGGGATTCCCCGCTCTTCGGCCCTGGCTGGGGGGTTGACCCTGGGCCTGATGAGCCTGCCGGTGATCATCATCAGCAGTCGCGCCGCACTGAGGGCGGTGCCGGACTCCATACGCGAAGCCGCCTTCGGGGTGGGGGCCTCCAGATGGCAGGTGGTCTCGCACCACGTTTTGCCCATGTCCATCCCCGGTATCCTTACCGGCTCCATCATCGCCCTGGCTCAGGCCATGGGCGAAACGGCGCCCCTGCTCCTCGTGGGCATGATGGCCTTCATTCCCGAAGCTCCGAGCGGATTTACTGATGCGGCCACGGTCATGCCGGCACAGATCTATACTTGGTCCGCCGCGGCCCTGAGACCCTATGCGGAACGCACAGCCGCGGCGATCCTCGTTCTTCTGGCGGTGCTCATCCTGCTCAACCTGACAGCCGTGCTATTGAGAAAGCGATATGAGCGAAAGTGGTAGTCGACAAGATCGTCCCCACAGCATCCTGCTCGTAGAGGATGAGCCGGACATCCTGGGGCTTTTGCAGTATCACTTCCAGGAGCAGGGCTACTCCACGTTTACAGCCGAGGATGGAGCCACGGCTCTGGATCAACTGCGACGCCAGCGCCCCGATCTGGTGATCCTGGATCTCATGTTGCCGGACATGCACGGACTGACTCTGTGCAAGCGCATCCGATCCGATCCGGAAATGGAGAATCTTCCTGTGCTCATGCTTACGGCCCTGGGACAGGAGGAGGATCGGGTTACCGGATTCAAGACGGGCGCGGACGACTATGTGGTCAAGCCCTTTAGTCCCCGCGAGCTGCTCTTGCGGGTGGAGAGCCTGCTGAGCCGGACCTATGGACGGAGCGCGGAGCAGGCTGAAGACATGGTGTATGAGTGGGAGGGAATGCGTGTGGAGCCGGGATCGTACCGGGTGCTTGTGGACGGCGGTGATGCCGGGCTGACCACCACGGAATTCTCCCTTTTGAAGGCCCTGCTTGGGGCCCACGGACGTGTGCTCAGCCGCGAGCAGCTCCTGGAGCAGGTCTGGGGGTACGAGTTCGCGGGATACGACCGTACCGTGGACACCCATCTGCATCGCATGCGGCACAAACTCGGGCCCTACGCCGCCTGCATCCAGACGGTCAGAGGGGTGGGGTACCGTTTCAAGGCCGGGATCGACGATCATGCTGACGTATAGACAACAGCTCCTGATTGGACTTGTCCTCATTCTGCTCGGTGTGCTCATTGGAGGCTACTCCCTCTTCCGGGGCGCACTGGAGGATGCGGTCCTGGAACAGGCCCGTGACGCCGCGCAGGAAGAGCTGCGAACGGCCGTGTACGCCCTCCGGCGGATGGAGGCTGCATCCTCGGAAGAGAGTGTGCGGGAAAGGCTCCACGAGCTCGGGCGTAAAAGCAATGCGCGTCTGACTTTGCTGGACAGGGAAGGGCGTATTCGCGTGGATACCGCTGTGTCCTCCCCGGAAACTGAGGAAATCGTTTCGGAGAGGCCAGAGATCGAGGAAGCCGCCGGCGGAGGGATCGGCAACAGTCTCCGATACAGCCCCTCAGTGCATCTCACATTCCTCTTTGTGGCCCGGGAAGTGGAGGGAATCGGCGGCCTGGAGAAGGGATATCTCCGCCTGGGCAAGTCCTACGGTCCCTTGCAGGACAGGATTGCCGCGGGAACGTATCCTTTTTGGGGAGTGCTGGCCATTGCCCTGGCCTTGCTCCTGCCGGTGTATTATTACCTGTCCCGAAGGTTGACCCGGGAGCTGGATCGCATCACCGAGGAGGTGGAGTCCATGGGCAGGCATGCGGGGCGGGCGAGTGAAGCCACGCTGCACGAGTTTGTCCCCATGGTTCGAAATATGAACAAGATTTCTGAACAGACGCACAACTACCTCCAAAAGATCTCCATGCAGCGGGACGAGGTTGAGGCCATACTCAACGGCATGGAGGACGGAGTGGCCGTTCTCGACTCAGGGGGGAGGATACGGCGCTATAACCGGGCCATGGCCGAGATTGTCCGTTCTCAGCAGGATCTGACCGGGCGCATGCCCATCGAGTGCATACCCAGCACCGAGCTGCAGGACGAGGTGGAGGAGTTGCTCGCCAGCCAAAAGACGAACGAGGGCCGCAGCCTGTACGTGACCTTCTATAATCAGGCCCATTTCGAGGTCACCCTCTTGCCCGCCGTCTTTGAGGAGTCGGGCTCCTGTGAAATCATTCTCGTGCTCCACGACGTGACTGAGCTCAAGCGCCTGGAACAGGCCCGCAAGGACTTTGTGGCCAACATTTCCCATGAACTGCGAACGCCGATCACCTCCATCAAGGGGTATACCGAAACCCTGCAGCATTCCCCGCCCTCGGACAGCCAGACGCTCTCCTCCTTCATGGGGATTTTGTCCCGAAATGTGGAGAATCTGGACCGTTTGGTGGACAACCTTATTCATTTAAGCCGGGCGGAGACCTCGGAAGAGAGTGGCGGCTTCCTGGAAGAGGAAGTGGAGCTTGTGCAGGTTCTGGATGCGGCTTGGCAGGTGTGTCTTCCCCTCGCTCAGGGCAAGAATCTTGTTCTGGAAAAGAGGGTTCCCGAAGGGGAAGTCCCTTCAGTCAGGGGCAACAAGGAGCAGTTGATCCGGGTGATGCTCAATCTTCTGGACAACGCGATCAAATACAGCCCCGAGGGCGAACGGATCGAGCTGCGGATAACGGACCTCGGCACACAGTGGCAGGTGCTGGTCGAGGATGGGGGAGCGGGGATTCCCCCGGGACAGCAGATGCGCATCTTCGAGCGCTTTTACCGCGCCGAAACCGGGCGTTCGGGCTCCGTCCACGGCACGGGTCTGGGGCTGTCCATCTGTAAGCACATCGTACAGCGCCATGGTGGATACATCGATGTGGAGAGCCCCGTCCCAGGTGGCGTGCATGGGGCGCGCTTTTTCTTCAACCTGGCCAAGTACAGGCAGCCCTGATAATCAAGCGGCGAGGAAGGACTCGATGAACGACACCCAGGTCAAAATGGCCACGAAGAACCTCAACGTCTACTATGGCGATCACCGCGCCTTGAATGAGGTGAGCATTCCGTTTTATGCTCATCAGGTCACTGCTCTCATCGGCCCTTCGGGATGCGGCAAGAGCACCTACATCCGCTGCCTGAACCGGATGAACGATCTGGTTCCCAACAGCCGGATCGAGGGCGAGGTCTATCTGGACCGGGAGGAGATCTACAGCACGAGCATGGACGCCGTGGAGCTCAGGCGAAGGGTGGGGATGGTTTTCCAGAAGCCCAATCCCTTTCCCAAGAGCGTGTACGAGAACGTGGCCTACGCACCGCGAATCCACGGCCTGGCCCGAAAGGGATCGGAAATGGATCAGCTGGTGGAGACCTCGCTCCAGAAGGCGGGCTTGTGGGAAGAGGTCGGAGACAGGCTGAATCTGCCCGCGACCTCCCTCTCGGGGGGCCAGCAGCAGAGGCTGTGCATCGCGAGGGCACTGGCGGTAGAGCCCGAAGTCCTCCTCATGGATGAGCCTGCCTCGGCGCTGGATCCCATTGCTACCCAAAAGATCGAGGATCTGATCTACGAGCTCAAGAGCAAGCTGACCATCATCATCGTCACCCACAATATGCAGCAGGCGTCCCGGGTCTCGGACCGCACGGCCTTTTTCTACATGGGCGAGGTCGTGGAGGTCGACGACACACAGACCCTGTTCACAAGACCCTCCAAGCAGCAGACCGAGGAGTACATCACCGGACGCTTCGGGTAGTCGGGAGTCAGAAGACAGGATTCAGGAGCCGGAAGGAAGACAGAAGACAGGAGTCAGGATGCAGGAGACAGGATGCGGTATCCACAGCCCTGTGCATTTGATTTCCGACTTCTGACTCCTGATATAAGGAGAGTATATGCCGGAGACACATTTTCAGCAGGAGCTGGAAAAACTGGAAGTGGCCATCATGCGGATGTTTACCCTCACGGAGCAGAGCCTGAACAAGGCTATTGCGGCCATGAGGGAGCGCGACGACGACAAGGCCCAGGAAGTGATCGAGGAGGACGAGCAGCTGAACAACCTGGAAGTGGAGGTGGACGATATCACTCTCCACATTCTGGCGCTGTGGCAGCCGGTGGCCAGGGATCTCCGGTTCATAACCGGGTGTTCCCGCATCGCAACGAATCTGGAGCGTATCGGGGACCAAGCGACCAATATCTGCGAGCGGGTGCTCATGCTCAACCAGAAGCCCAAGCTGGACCTGATGAACAGCGTGGATGCCCTGGCGGAGAGGGCGCTCACCATGTACAGGAATGTGGTCGGGGCGTTCTCCGATCAGGACAGCGAGGCCGCTATGAAGGTCTGTCGGGCGGATTCCACTGTGGATGACATGAATATCCGCATTATGCGCGAGCTCATCGATTTCATGATCACCGAGAACGTGATTGTGGAGCGGGCGGTGCACTGCATCATTATCGCCAACGCCCTGGAGAGGGTGGGGGATCTGTCCACGAATATCGGCGAGGATGTGGTTTTCATTTCAAGGGGGATCAACGTCAAGCACTGCGACACCTACGATCAGTTCTCCTTCTAACCGAGCTCTTCGGGCAGCCCGGATTCCTTCTGGGCCCTGTCCTCGTCCTTCCGCTCCGTAGAAATATCCCTGCGTTGTTTCAGGATGCTGTAATACTTCATGATCCGGCTGACGTAGCGCACTGGCTCAGTGCCCCTGGCGTAGCCGTAGCGGGTTTTGCTGTAGTACTTCTTGACTCTGAGCAAGGGCAGAGCCTTTTCGATTCCGGACCATGTCTGCGGTTCATAGCCTTTCTGTCTGGCGATCTTCTGGGCGTCGCGCACGTGGCCGTATCCCACATTGTAGCTCGCCAGGGCGAACTTGAAGCGGTCTAGGCCCGAGAGCTTCTCCCACCGGTCATAGAGGCGGGCCAGGTACTTCACACCGGCCTGGATACTCTGCTTCGGGTCCAATCTATTGGTGATCCCCATTTCCCTGGCCGTGCGCTGGGTGACCTGCATCAGTCCCCGGACGCCGGTGTAGCTGCGGGCGTTGGGGTCCAAATGGGATTCCTGGTAAATGACGGCCGCGATGAGCTTCCAGTCAAAACCGTGTTCCCTGGCCTCCTGCTTGATCATGTCCTTGTAGCGAGGGAGTCGCGATTCCAGGCGCTGATGGAATCGCTTCAGGTCTACATAGTCGAAGATGTGCACATCCGCGAAATACTTTTCATGGATCTTGCCGAAGACGCCGCTTTTCTTGATTCTGGAAAGGAAAGCGTTGATTTCCCGGAGCAGCTGATCGTTTCCCTTCCGTACGGCCCATCCCAGTGACTGCTTTTCCTCTATGGGGAAGGCGATCCGGACGTCCGGATAGTAGCGGCGGTTGAGCAGGGCGATATTGGAGTCCGCCACGGTAATCCGGATCCTTTTTTCCGCTACCCTGCGGATGAGCTCCTCGGTGGGCAGATTGGAGTACCGCCGGATGTCGATCTCCATGTCCCCACGTTCATTGAGCTCCTCGAGCCGGTTTTCGTACGTCGTCCCGCTCATAATGTGGACCGTCTTGCCGTCCAGGTCCGAAATCTTCCTGATCCCCCTGTCTCCGCGATGGATCACGACCTGTTGCTGGACTCCAAGATAGCCCCGTGAAAAGTCCACTTTCTCCTTCCGCTTGTCCGTTATGGTCATTCCGGCTGCGATGAAATCTCCCGCCCCCTGCTGCAGCTTGGGGATCATTTTGTTCCAGGAGGGGGTGATCACCTTGAGGTCCACTCCGATATGCTCGCTGAAGCGTTGGGCAAGGTCGTATTCGAAGCCCGTAGGCTGGCCGCGGTAGATGTAATAGCAGTTCGCATTGTTGCGGGTGATGAGAGTTATGGAGCCCCGTTCCTTGATTGCCTCCAGGGAGGAATCCTTCTCGCCGCATCCGGTGGCGAAGACACAGAGCACGATCCAGAGGAGCAAAAACGGAGTATGACCCAGTCCGTGGCGAAAAAGCATCAAAAAAAGTCCTTATTTGACCAGCATGACCGGACAGGGGGCGAGGATGCCCACTTTGTGGCTGATAGTCCCCCAGCCTTCGGCGGGATTCTCGGGCTCGATCCGATGGGAGCTGAGCACAGTGAGGTCTACCTGGTTATCCCGTGCGAAACGGATAATCTCCTCGACCCGGGATCCCACAAGGATGTGCTTTTCAATGGGCAGGTCGGTGTCCACGGCAATGGTTTCAAAGCGCTCCCGGGCTCTGGCCTTGAGATCCTCGTAAAAGTCGTTGAAGTCCTCGTCCTGGTCCTCAACAACCTTCTGGATGACGTGCAGGAGGAAAATTTTCGACTGTTCCGGAGATGCGCACTGCCTGTGCAGATCCATGGCGATCTGGATCGCTCCGGTGGATCGTTCGGTCAGGTCCGTGGGTACGAGGATATGTTGGAACATAGCCACCTCCTGTGTCTGATGCGTCTCTGGTTTTCCGGGTGGTCATTGAATGCACCCCGAAAGGTTGAGCAAGCGCGGAGCTAGAAATAGACGGAGCGCGATTTTTTGCGCCTGATGCGTCCCAGGAGAAAACCGATAAAGCAGGAGACGAAGACCACTCCGGCTCCGACCAGGAACCAGAGCTGTGATTCCCGGGAACGGAGGGATACGTTCCTTGCCTTGAGCTTTTCGATCTGGGCCAGGCTGTTTTGCAGCCGATTCCGGGTCTTTTCCAGCTCTTCCTTGATTTGGGGAAGATCCGGAACATCATTGCGAAGCTTTTGATAGTCCTGGCGAAGCGCGGTCAGTGTATTATTGGTCGACTCCAGCTCGGATGCAAGCCGTTTCTTGTCTTCCGTCAGCTCCTGGATGGTTTCGCGGTTTTTGCTGCGGGTCTGTTCCAGCTCCGCAAGCCGCTCACGCAATCGCTCCACAACCTGCGCCTTGGGAAGGCGGTTCATGGAGAAGCGTTTCAGGATCCATCCCGTCTTGTCCTTTTCGGTCCTGACGCGAAGCCAATTCTCTGTTTCCTTCAGGACTTCGAGCTTGGCCCCTGAAGACAGCATGGAATTGATCGATGCGTTCTGCTTGGGGCTGTTTCGCAGGGTGATTCGGAAATTGTCGGAGACATAGACAGTCTGGGCAAAACAGGGCAAAGCGGTCGTCACCACAAGCAGAAGAACAAAACCGAGGGCGAGGGGGGTCTTATAAGGCATAGCATATCCGCGTTGTTGAATGATTCAAGGAACTCCCGGTATTCACTGGTGTTACGGGTTTTTGCAGTATGGCAGGCATGGGGATACGTCTGCGGTCAGGCCGTCCTCGTTGCTTATTTCCAGGGGATTATTCAAGTTAGCAAATCGGGGCCAGAGGTTCAATCCCCGCACAACTCAAGAGGAAGGAACGGACCTTCTTCGCGGCATGCGCGTGTTGAATCCAGTGGGGATTCATAATACGCTCTTCTGATTATGCACTGTGACGGGAAGGACATGCGCGCACCCGCCTGCGTGCGGGTCTGTGGAGAAAACAGGGCCGATCTGGCGAGGGCGGAACGACTCGCTCGGGAATTGGGGCTGTTGCTTCGGCAGGGAGACGATGCATCCGCTCAAGAAAGGGCATTGCTCGTAAAAGGCGGCCAGTTGGGACTTCAGAGCCCGGACAAAGCGCCTGGCAGGGGGAGGGGAAAAACCTACTTTCCGGACTGGAGCCGTATCGATACCACATCACCGGCCGGCAGGCGGGGCGGTCAGCCCCTTTTGCGCGCAGTGCAGGGAAAAAAGAAATACAAGGGCCTTCTGGTCTGGGACGGAACAGCCGGTTGGGGAGAGGATGCCTGGATACTGGCGGCCATGGGCCACAGTGTTGTCGCGGTGGAACGGGATCCCCTTGTCTATCTGTGCCTGCTGGATGCCTGGTCCAGAGTCGCTCGCGAGGCTCCCTTCGCAGCGCGCAGGATTCGGCCGGAGTGCGGACATTTTGAAAAGATGCTGAAACAGGCGGCAGACGGCCCCCGAGGATGGGACAGTCCCCCTTTGCCGGACGTGGTCTATCTGGACCCGTTCTTCCCCGCTCAATCCGGGAAAAAGGGCGGAGAGGGGAAATCCATGCGCGTGCTTCGCCTGGCTGCACGGAAAGACGACGAGGGAGCGGATGAGCTGCTTCGGCCCGCGCTCATGGTGTCGAGGCTGCGGGTTGTTCTGAAAAGGCCCCGCAAGGCGAAGGTGCTGAGCCCCGATGGACGCGGTCCGGTGCATACCATCACCGGGCGAGGGTATCGCTACGATGTGTATCTCCCCTGGAGGAATCTTCCATGAAGCTGGATACTGAGGAGGCCTTTCTGGAGCTCGTGGATCGCTATTTTCCCGGCAAAAGACGCGGAGAGCCAGGGGGACGCGGGGACGACTGCGCCGTGATCCCCTGCGGGGAAAGGCTCTGTCTGTCCACGGACCTTTTCCTGGAAAACGTGCACTTCTCCAGGACCTATTTTTCTCCGCGGGATATCGGATACAAGAGCCTTGCAGTGAACATATCCGATATTGCGGCCATGGCCGCCGTTCCGGAGGGGTTTTTGCTGAACCTCCTTCTGGTCCCGGACCTGCCGGATGAGTTTTGGCCGGAATACTTCCTGGGGCTGGCCGATCTGGCCCGGGAATACGATCTCTATCTGGCCGGCGGGGATTTGAGTCGCTCCAGCCGTCTGGGAATGGGCATTACCATCTGGGGGTCTCCGGGCGCTTGTATCCAGCGCGGAGGAGGCCTGCCCGGAGANCTGCTTTTCCTTGTCGGCGAGCCGGGACTGTCCGCAGCCGGTCTCCAGATCCTGGGAAAGGGAGGGGAGCGCGAGGAGTTTCCCGAGGCAGTGGCGGCCCACCTTCGGCCGCGACTCTATGTCGCACAGGCCAGGCGGATTGCTTCCTGTTCAGGCCTGAGGGCCCTTATGGATG
>JGI1684J13235_1000491_pt1 | contig 14774 bp, 12 predicted proteins | sample PonA232FremontCA_2_FD_13235 | JGI IMG/M metagenome (IMG submission 13235) | reverse complement strand
CCCGGCTCAACGGCTCAGGCCCGCCACAGGTCCATGAAGGCGTGGACCGGCAGCCGCTCCAGGCCCTGCTGGTCCGCCACGGCCTCGCCGATGGCGCCGGCCTGCCGGGGCGCGAAGCGCTCGGCGAGGGCGCTGTGGAACTTCTCCTCGAGCATGGGGATGCCCTCGTCCCGGCGCCGGCGGTGGCCGATGGGGTACTCCACGGCGACGCGCTCCGTCCTGGAGCCGTCCTTGAAGAAGACCTGCACGGCGTTGCCGATGGAGCGCTTCTCCGGGTCGAGGTAGTCGCGGGAGAACGGCTCGTGCTCGGTGACCGCCATGCGCTCGCGCAGGGCGTCGATGCGCGGGTCCGCAGCCACCGCGTCCTCGTAGTCGGCGGCGGTGAGCCGGCCGAAGATCAGCGGCACGGCGACCATATACTGGATGCAGTGGTCGCGATCGGCCGGATTGCTCAGCGGCCCGGTCTTGTCGATGATCCGCACCCCGGCCTCCTGGGTCTCGATGACCACGCGGTCGACCTCGTCGAGCCGCGGGGCCACCTCCGCATGGAGCTGCATGGCCGCCTCGACGGCGGTCTGGGCGTGGAACTCCGCCGGGTAGGCGATCTTGAACAGCACGTGCTCCATGACGTAGCTGCCGTACGCCCGGGCGCGGCGGATGGGCGCGCCGTCGAAGAGGACGTCCTGGAAGCCCCAGCCCTGGGCGGTCAGCGCCGAGGGGTAGCCCATCTCGCCGGTGAGGCTCATCAGCGCCAGGCGCACGCCGCGGGCGGAGGCGTCACCGGCCGCCCAGCTCTTGCGCGAGCCGGTGTTCGGCGCGTGGCGGTAGGTACGCAGCGTGCCGCCGTCGATCCAGGCGTTGGAGACGGCGTTGATGATGTCCTCGCGGGAGCCGCCGAGGAGGTGCGTGGCCACCGCCGTGGTGGCCACGCGCACCAGCAGGACGTGGTCCAGGCCGGCGCGGTTGAAGCTGTTCTCCAGCGCCAGCACGCCCTGGATCTCGTGGGCCTTGATAGCCGCGTCGAGGACCTGGCGCATGGTCAGGGCCGGCTCGCCCCGGGCGAGCCGGCGGCGGCTCTCGTAGTCGGCGGCGGCGAGGATGCCGCCCAGGTTGTCCGAGGGGTGGCCCCACTCCGCGGCCAGCCAGGTGTCGTTGAAGTCCAGCCAGCGGATCATGGCGCCGATGTTGAAGGCGCCCTGGACCGGGTCCAGCCGGTAGGCGGTCCCCGGCACCACCACGCCGTCGCGCATCTCCGCGCCGGGGACCACCGGGCCGAGCAGCTTGGTGCAGGCCGGGTAGCCCAGCGCCATCATGGCGCAGGCGAGGCTGTCCATGAGGCAGTAGCGGGCGGTGCTGTACGCCTCGGCCGAGTCGATGGCGGTCTCGCTGACGTAGTCGGCGATGGCCACCAGCTCCGCGTCCGGCTCGGGGCGCTGGGCGCTGCGGGTATTCGCGCTCATGGTCGATCGGCTCCAGGCGTCGAGGGTCTCAGGGGATCAGCGCTCATCGATGGGCGGCACCGACCGCAGATCGTGGCCCGTGTAGTCGGCGCTCGGGCGGATGATGCGGTTGCTCGCCCGCTGCTCCATGACGTGGGCCGCCCAGCCGCTGTGCCGCGACATGACGAAGATGGGCGTGAACAGCTTCGTCGGGATGCCCATGAAGCGGTAGGCGGAGGCGTGGTAGAAGTCGGCGTTGGCGAACAGCCCCTTGTCGTCCCACATCTTCTGCTCCACCGCCTCGGAGACCGGGAACAGGGTGTCGTCGTCCGCCTCCTCGGCGAGCCGGCGCGACCACTCCTTGATGACGGCGTTGCGCGGGTCGACATCCTTGTAGATGGCGTGGCCGAAGCCCATGACCTTCTCCTTGCGCTCGAACACCCCCTGCAGGCCGGCGCGGGCCTCCTCCGGGGAAGACCACTGCTCGAGCATCTCCATGGCCGCCTCGTTGGCGCCGCCGTGCAGCGGGCCGCGCAGGGTGCCGATGGCGCCGGTGATCGCCGAGTGCATGTCGGACAGCGTCGAGGCGCAGGTCCGGGCGGCGAAGGTGGAGGCGTTGAACTCGTGCTCCGCGTAGAGGATCAGCGAGACGTGCATGACGCTCTTGTGCAGCTCGTTGGGCCGCTCGCCGCGGAGCAGGTAGAGGAAGTGGGCACCGATGGAGTCCTCGTCGCTGTCCGTGTCGATGCGCACGCCGTCGTGGCTGTAGCGGTACCAGTAGGTGATGATCGACGGGAGGACCGCCAGCAGCCGATCGGCCACCTCGGCCTGCTGAGCGAATGCCGTCTCCGTCTCCAGGGTGCCGAGCATGGAGCAGCCGGTGCGCATGACATCCATGGGGTGGGCGTCGGCCGGGATCTGCTCGAGCACCGCCTTCGCCGCCGGCGGGATCTCGCGCAGGCCGGCGAGGCGGCGCTTGTAGGCGTCGAGTGCCGACCGGTCAGGCAGCTCACCGTAGAGGAGCAGATAGGCCACCTCCTCGAACTCGCACTGGGCGGCCAGATCGCGGACATCGTAGCCGCGGTAGGTCAGGCCCGTGCCCGCCTTGCCGACGGTACACAGGGCGGTCTCACCGGCCGATTGACCGCGCAGGCCACCGCCCCCGCTCTTGCTCTCCGTCATCGCTGTCCTCCTCCTGCTGTTCGTCAGTCGCGCCCGAAGAGCGGGGCTACGAGCCCCGCTGCGCGGCGACCCGCACCAGGGTCCGGCCCCGCGAGCGGCGCTCGAGCAGCGCCTCGGCGGCCTGCCACAGACCGTCGAGGCCGATCTCGGCGGTCACGAGCCGTTCCGGATCCGTCGGGCGCAGGTCCGTACCGAGCCGGCGCCACGCCTCGAGCCGCAGCGCGCGCGGGCAGTTGGCCGCGCTGATACCGATCAGGCTCACGCCGCGGAGGATGAAGGGCATGACCGTGGTCTCGAGCTCCACCCCGCCGGCGAGCCCGATGGCGGCGACGTTGCCGTACTCGCGCACGTGGGGCAGCAGCCGGGCCAGGAGCCCGTCGCCTACGCTGTCGATGACACCGCCGAAGCGGGCCCGGTCGAGAGGGCGGCTACCGAGCCCCAGCTCATCGGGGCTGTGGACCTCGGCGGCGCCTAGGGCGCGCAGGTCCTCGGCGGCCTCCGGCTTGCCGGAGACCGCCAGCACCCGATAGCCGGCGTTGCTGAGGATGTCCACGGCAATGCTCCCCACCCCGCCGGAGGCGCCGGTGACGACGACATCCCCGAGCTCTGGGCCCTGTCCGGCGGCCTCCATCCGGGTCAGGGCCAGGGCGGCCGTCAGCCCCGCCGTGCCCAGGGCCATGGCCTGCCGGGCGGTGTAGCCGGTGGGCAGGGGGACGGTCCAGTCCGCCGGCACCCGGACGTACTCGGCGAAGCCGCCGTCGTGGGTCTCGCCGAGGCCGCAGCCGGTGATCAGTACCCAGGAGCCCACGGGCACCGCGTCGCTAGCCGACGCCTCGACCACGCCGACAGCGTCGATCCCCGGGGTGATCGGGAAGTCGCGGAGGATCTTGCCGCGGCCGGTCACCGCCAGGGCGTCTTTGTAGTTCAGCGAGGAGTACGCCACCCGGACCCGGACATCGCCCTCCGGGAGGTCCGCGGTCGAGAGCGTGCTGACCCCGCCCTGCGGCTCGCTGCCAGCAGCGGGTACGCGCCAAGCCTGGAAATCCTGCATGATCCGCTCCCCTGCGTAGCCTGGGCAGCGAGTCTACACCAGTCCTATAAGGGATCCCAAATGGCTTTATCGACAGAATCTTACAGGAGTTGAGGGCGAGCAAGGGCGAGCAGCCGAGGCGCACGACTGCAAGGACCATTGTTATGCATAATGCTAGATATCGAGGAGGATTGCCTGGCGAGGGGCCACGCCTGCGCCGCTCTTTGGATCGGCCAGGCCGCTTGGTGCAGGATGGCGCCTGGCCCACATCCCGACAACGCCAGCTAGGGACCCCAGATCGTCGATGGCGCCGCGCTCGCTCCTGCCAACCGCTTTCCTCACCGCCCTCGCCGGCGCCATTGCCGCGATCCTGGTCCTCGGCGATCAGGGCGGAGGGGCAGCGAGCGCCGGGCAGGAGGGCGAGCCCGGCGATCCGGGCGAGCGGCGTGGCGCCCTGGTCGACGAGGTGGTCTTCACCGAGGAGTCCAGCCCGGGGCGGCTGACCGCCCTCATCGAGCGCGGCTCCCACCACCTCTACACCCAGGGCATCGACAGCGCCACCATCTACCGCCAGGCCCAGACCTCGCAGGCGGTCGACTACGAGCTCTCCCACGGCACCGCCGTGGAGCTGACCCTCAACCCGGCCGAGTTCAAGGACGAGCAGCGGCTCAACCCGTTCCGGGAGCCGCGCATCCGCGAGGCCATGAACCGGCTGGTGGACCGCCGCTACATCGCCGACGAGCTCTTCAGCGGGCTGGCCGTGCCGCGCTTCCTGCCGATCAACACCGCCTTCCCCGACTACGCCCGGCTCGCCGAGACGGCCCGCGCCCTGGAGCGGGCGTACCGCCACGACCCGGAGCGGGCCAAGGCGACCATCGCCGAGGAGCTCCGGGCCCTGGGCGCCGAGCGCCGCGACGGGCGCTGGCACTACGCGGGCGAGCCGATCACCCTCACCGTGCTCATCCGTACCGAGGACAACCGCAAGCAGGTCGGCGACTACGTGGCCAACCTGATGGCGGACCTCGGCTTCCGCGTCGAGCGCCTCTACCGCACCGCCCAGGAGGCCTCGCGGATCTGGATGAGCAGCGACCCGGCGGCGGGGCAGTGGCACATCTACACCGGCGCCTGGGTGGCGACCACGATCGACCGCGCCACGGGCAACAACTTCACCTACTACTACACGCCGCGCGGCCGCCCCGACCCGCTGTGGCAGGCCTACGACCCCTCCGAGGCCCTGAGCGAGGCCGCGAAGCGCCTGGAGCGGCGCGCCTACAGCAGCGTCGAGGAGCGTGAGGCGCTCATGGCCGAGGCGCTCAAGCTGGCCATGGAGGACTCGGCGCGCATCTGGCTGGTGGACCAGCTCAGCGTCTGGCCCCACGCCGCCGACGTGGAGGTCGCCGCCGACCTGGCCGGCGGCCTGGCCGGCTCGCAGCTGTGGCCCTACACCCTGCGCTACAGCGGCCGCGTGGGCGGGCGCATCGTGGCCGGCACCCCGAGCATGCTCACCGAGCCGTGGAACCCGGTCGCCGGCAGCAACTGGCTCTACGACCGGATGATCATCCGGGGGCTGACCGACGCGGCGGTCCTGCCGGACCCGTTTACCGGCCTCTACCGGCCGCAGCGCCTGGCCCACGCCGAGGTCACGGTCACCGAGGACGCCCCGGTGACCCGGACCCTGGACTGGGTAACCCTGGAGCGCGCCGAGTCGATCCAGGTCCCCGAGGACGCCTGGATCGACTGGGACCCCGAGGCCGGGCGCATCGTCACCGTCGGCGACAAGCACGACGAGCCGCTAACCGCGCGCTCGCGCACGGTGCTGCGCTACGAGGACGGCTACCTGGAGCGGCGCTGGCACGACGGCTCCCGGGTCTCGGTCGCCGACCTGGTCCTGCCGTGGATCCTCAACTTCGCCCGGGCCGACGAGGCCAGCCCCCTCTACGACGCCTCGCACGTGCCCCGCTTCAAGGTCTACCAGCGCAACTTCCGGGGCTGGCGGATCCTCGACACCGATCCTTTGACCGTCGAGGTCTACAGCGACCAGATCTACCCCGACGCGGAGAACCTGGCCGCCGCGCGGGTCCCCGCCGTGCAGCCCTGGCACGTGCTCAACCTGGGCATCCAGGCCGAGCGCCGCGGGGAGCTCGCCTTCTCCTCGAGCAAGGCGGACCGCATGAAGGTCGAGTGGCTCAACCTGGTCGCCGGGCCGAGCCTGGCGATCCTGCGCGAGCGCCTGGAGCAGGCTGCGGTGCAGGGGCAGGTGCCCTTCGAGGACGCGCTCGGGAGATTCCTGCGCGACGGCGGGCCCAAGGCACGCTACCGCAACCTGGACGCCTGGCAGCGCGAGCACGACCACTTCTGGGTGGACGACGGCCTCTTCTACCTGGACGACGTCCGCCCGGTGGAGGGCACCCTCGTCCTGCGCCGCTACGAGGGGCACCCGGACCCGGCGGACAAGTGGCTGCGCTACAGCGAGCCGCATATCCCGGAGGTCGCGGTGGACGGGCCGCTGATCGTCGAGCAGGGCGAGGCCCTGACCCTCGACGTCCACGTAACCTTCAGCGGCGGGCCCTACCCCACCGAGGATCTCCGCTCGGCCCGGTTCCTGCTCTTCGACAGCGACGACGAGCTGGTCCGCCGCGGTCCGGTCGAGCCGGTCTCGGACGGCCTCTGGCGGGTCCACCTGCCAGCCGATGAGCTGGCGGCCCTGGGCACGGGCGCGAACAGCCTGGAGCTGGCGGTCACCTCCGAGCGCGTGGCCCTGCCGGCGTTCGCCACCCACGCCTTCGCCACCGTACCGGGCGCCGCCGGCAGCGGCGGCGGAGAGGAGGAGTAGCCGTGGCAGCCGACACCCACCGCAGCACGGGCGCCTCGCTGCTGCGCGACCTGCGCCGCCTGGGGATCTTTACCGCCAAGCGGGTGCTGGCGCTGCTCGTGACCGTGGTCATCGGCGTCTACCTGACCATCATCATCGCCAACATGGGCGGGCAGGTGGACGAGCTGCGCATGGCGCAGATCCGCAGCGAGGTGGCCGAGCAGGTCCGCGGCGATCCGGCCTTCCGGGACCTCAGCGCCGAGGAGCGCGAGGCGCTCATGGAGGAGCAGATCCAGCTGGAGGTGGAGCGCCTGGGCCTGGACGAGCCCTTCATCCGGCGCAGCCTCGACTACCTGCGCCAGGCCGTGCTCCTGAACCTCGGCCGCGCCGAGCAGATGCACAGCGACGCCGGGTCGCGGAAGGTGTACAACATCATCGCCGAGCGCCTGCCGGCGACCCTCGTGCTGTTCGGCACCGCCAATCTGCTGGTCTTCTTCGCCTCGGTCCTCGCGGCGCTGTGGCTGTCGCGGCGCTACGGCAGCGGGCTGGACCGGGCGGCCATCGCCCTGGCGCCGAGCTCCGCCGCGCCCGGGTGGTTCTACGGCATCTTCCTGATCCTGCTGCTGGCCTTCGTCATGCCCGTAGCCCCTGCCGGGGGCATGGTCGCCGCCCCGCCACCGGAGGGGCCGTGGGCCTACGCCGCCAGCGTGGTCCGGCACATGGTCCTGCCGGTGCTGGCCATGTTCATCTCGCAGATCTTCATCTCCATCTACTCGTGGCGGACCTTCTTCCTCATCCACGCCAGTGAGGACTACGTGGAGATGGCCCGCGCCAAGGGGCTGCCGGACCGGATGGTGGAGCAGCGCTACATCCTGCGCCCGACGCTCGCGCCCATCGTGACCAGCTTCCTGCTGATGCTCATCGGGCTGTGGAGCGGGGCCATCATCCTCGAGCAGGTCTTCAACTGGCCCGGGCTGGGCACGCTGCTGTTCGAGGCCATCGGCCACCGGGACACCCCGGTGATCATCGGCTCGGTGGTGATCTTCGCCTATCTGCTGGCGGTCACCGTGTTCCTGCTCGACTTCCTCTACGCCATCCTGGACCCCCGGGTCCGCATCGAGGGAGGGCAGTGATGACCCCGTGGCTCCAGGGACTCGCCCGGCTGCGGCAATACCCCTCGGCGCTGGCCGGCCTGGGGATCATCGCCCTGCTGGTGGCGATGGCGGTCTACGCCGTCACGGCCATCCCCTACTCCGAGGCCCGCGAGCTCTGGCGCGGCGGCGAGGCGTGGCAGGACCTGCCGACGAACGCCTCGCCGGTCTGGACCGACCGGCTCCTCGGCGGCAATGCGCCCCGCACCATCCGCGTCGCCACCGACGACGTGGTCATGGAGCAGGAGCGCTACGAGGGCGTGCGGCTGCAGCGCGCCGTCCTGCCGGTAGACTTCCCCTACGGCGGCTTCCCGCAGGAGATCAATCTCTTCGTCGAGAGCCAGTTCGACGAGCGCCAGCCCTTCGTGCGCCTGACCTGGCGCACCCCGGACGGCGAGTCGATCCCGCTCGACGCGCGGCGTGTCGGCGAGAGCGAGCGGATCTCTATATCCCAGGACCGGCAGCTGGAGAGCCGCCTGGGCTTCACCCCGCAGGTCGGGCTCTTCACCGACGCTGAGCCCGGGGCCGACGATCCGCAGGTGCGCCAGGGCACCTACGAGCTGGTCATCGAGGCGATCCAGTTCGAGGAGACGGCCACCCTGGACGCCAACCTGGTCGTCTACGGCCAGGTCCACGGCCTCTTCGGCACCGACCACAAGCGTCGCGACCTGACCGTGGCGCTGCTCTGGGGCACGCCGGTCGCGCTGGCCTTCGGGCTGCTGGCGGCCGTAGGGACGACGCTGACGACGCTGATCATCGCCGCCACCGGCGTCTGGTTCGGCGGCTGGGTGGATGCCGTCATCCAGCGGCTGACCGAGATCAACATCATCCTGCCGCTGCTGCCCATCCTGGTGATGGTCGGGACCCTCTACTCCACGAGCATCTGGCTGATGCTCGGCGTGGTGGTCGTGCTCGGCATCTTCAGCGCCGGGATCAAGATGTACCGCTCCATGCTCCTGCCCATCCGCGAGGCGCCGTACATCGAGGCGGCCCGGGCCTACGGCGCCGGCAATGCGCGGATCATCCTGCGCTACCTGGTGCCGCGCATCTTGCCGGTGCTGATCCCGACCTTCGTGACCCTGATCCCCACCTACGTCTTCCTGGAGGCGTCGCTGGCGGTGCTCGGGCTGGGCGACCCGGTGCTGCCCACCTGGGGGAAGATCCTCAACGACGCCCAGGCGCAGAGCGCCCTCTACCACGGCTTCTACTACTGGGTGCTGGCGCCGGCGGCGCTGCTCATGCTGACGGGGCTGGGCTTCGCCATGCTCGGCTTCGCCCTGGACCGCATCTTCAATCCGCGGCTGAGGAACGTATGATGGCCGCTGCCCCGTTGCTCGAGATCGAGGACCTGGGCCTGAGCTACGCCACCGAGCAGGGCACCCTGCGGGCGGTGGACGGCGTCGACCTGCGGCTGCACCGCAACGAGGCCCTGGCGGTGCTCGGCGAGTCCGGCTGCGGCAAGAGCTCGCTCGCCAAGACCCTGCTGCGCACCCTGCCGCGCAACGCCTACCCGCCTACCGGGCAGCTCCGGCTCGACGGCCGCGACGTCCTGGGGCTGCCCGAGGAGCGCTTCCGGCGGGAGGTGCGCTGGGTCCGCATCGCCCTGGTCATGCAGGCGGCCATGAACGCCCTCAATCCGGTGGTCCGCGTCGGCGAGCAGGTGGCCGAGCCGCTGCGCATCCACCACCGCGCCTCGCGCCGGCAGGCCCGCCAGCGCGCCGCCGAGGCCTTCGAGGAGGTAGGCATCCCCACGGACTTCCTCCGGCGCTACCCCCACGAGCTCTCCGGCGGCATGCGCCAGCGCGCGGTCCTGGCCATGGCGCTGGTCACGGAGCCGGACCTGGTGCTGCTCGACGAGCCCACCTCGGCGCTGGATGTGCTGACCCAGGCCTCGATCATGAACGTGCTCAAGCGCATCAAGCACGAGCGCGGGGTCAGCTTCGTCTTCATCACCCACGACGTGGCCACCGCCAGCGAGCTCGCCGACCGGGTGGCGCTGATGTACGCCGGGCAGGTGGTCGAGGCGGCCAGCGCCCGGGCCTTCTTCAGCGAGCCGGCGCACCCCTACTCCCGGCTGCTGATGGCCTCCGTGCCGCGCCTGTACCAGGAGCAGCCGCCGAGCTCCATCCCCGGCCGGCCGCCGAGCCTGCTCGACCCCCCCGCCGGCTGCCGCTTCGCGGAGCGCTGCCCGTGGGCCTTCGAGCGCTGCAGCGAGCCGCCGCCGATGATCCCCTGCGGCGAGCGCCGCCAGGCCCGCTGCTGGCTCCACCACAGCCCGGGAGGAGCACGATGACGACGCCACAGCCATCCGCCAGTGCCTCGCGGGCCGCGCGCGGCGAGCCGGTGCTCTGCGTCGAGGGCCTGCAAACCCACTTCGACCTGCGCCAGTGGGGCTTCGTGCGCGTGGGCTCGGTGCGCGCCGTGGACGGCGTCGACTTCACGCTCGATGCCGGCGAGACAGTCGCCGTGGTCGGCGAGAGCGGCTGCGGCAAGAGCTCCCTGGCGCGGACCCTGCTGGCCCTGCACCGGCCCACGGACGGGGCCATCCGCTTCGACGGCACCCCGCTCAACGGGCTCAGCGGCAGCGCCCTCAAGGCCTACCGCGGGCGCGTGGGCTACGTCCAGCAGGACCCCTACGGCGCCCTGCCCCCCTTCATGGACATCCAGCGCATCCTCGCCGAGCCGCTGATCATCCACGGCGTACGCGGGCGGGCCGAGCGGGCGCGGCGCATCGACGCCGCCCTGGAGGAGGTAGGGCTCACGCCGGCGGCGGATACCCGCGGGAAGTTCCCGCACCAGCTCAGCGGCGGCCAGCAGCAGCGCGTCGTCATCGCCCGGGCCCTGCTGCTGCGCCCGGCGATGATCATCGCCGACGAGCCGGTCTCCATGCTCGACGCCTCCGTCCGGGTGGAGATCCTCGAGCTCCTCCGCCGCGTGCAGCGCGAGCACCACCTGGCGCTGCTCTACATCACCCACGACCTGTCCACGGTCCGCCACTACGTCGACCGCGCCATGGTCATGTACGGCGGCCGGATCGTGGAGCAGGCGCCGGTGGCGGAGCTGCTCGCCCGCCCCGGGCACCCGTACACCGAGGCCCTGCTCAGCGCCCTCGGCGACCCGGACGCGGACAACGCCCACCGCCAGCGCGAGGTCCCCGGCGGCGAGCCGCCGAGCCTGATCCAGCCGCCGAGCGGCTGCCGCTTCCACCCGCGCTGCCGCCACGCCATGCCGGGCAAGTGCGAGCTGGAGCCGCCACCGCCGGATTTCCGGCCGCGCCCGGATCACCGCATCGCCTGCTGGCTCCACGAGTAGGCCGGTGCGCGGGCTCGAGCACATCCCCTGGCTCTACGACGCCGGCATGGCGGTCTTCGAGCCGCTGGGCATGGGGCGCTGGCGGGAGCGGCTGGNGGCCGGGGCGCGCGGCCGCGTCCTGGAGGTCGGCTGCGGCACCGGCCGGACGCTGCCACGCTACCCGGCGGGGACAGCGGTCTGGGGCGTCGACCCGGACATCCCGGCGCTGCGCCGGGCGCAGCGGCGGGCACCGGGGGCACCGCTCGCCGCGGCACGGGCCGAGGCGCTGCCCTTCCCGGCGCAGGCCTTCGACACCGTGGTCACGAGCCTGTCCTTCTGCAGCGTCGTCGACGTCCCGCAGGGGCTGGCCGAGCTGCGGCGCGTACTGCGCGACGCGGGGGAGCTGCGCATGCTCGAGCACGTCCGCTCGACGGGGCTCGCCGGGCGCTGCCAGGACTGGCTGCAGCCGGCGTGGACCACGATCAGCGGGGGGTGCCACCTCAACCGCGACACGGAGGCGGCGGTCGAGGCGGCAGGCTTCCGGATCGATCCCGGCAGCCGCTGGGCACAGGGGGTGATGCGCTGCTTCACGGCTCGCAAGGCAGCGGCGGGGTCATGACGCCAGGCGCCGCCAGAGATCCGCGAGGTGGGCGAGGAGCCCGGCCACGAGCCACGCCGCGACCGCGTACCAGGCGGCACCGGTGAGCGCCGCGCGCAGGGCGAGGAGCAGGGCGGCGCCGGCGGCCAGATTGGTGAGGATGGCCCCCGGCGCCAGGCCGCGGCCGGTGGCCCGGCCGAGGGCCCATAGCGCGACACCCTCCAGCAGCATCAGCGCCAGGATGGCGTCGACCACCCGGCCGCTCGCGAAGAGCTCCGCCATGCCTTCCCCGCTCTCGCTTCTGCCATCGCCTAGCTAACCGCAAGCCTGGCACGGCGCGGCCTCGGCAGGGCCACGGCCAGGACGACTGGAGCGCCAGGATACCGTCTCAGGGCGGGGCCGTGACACGGCCCCGCTCGAGTGCCATGGTTGAGCTGGTGACCAGGCGGCGGAGGACGACATGGCTACGACCAACAGTGTCGGGATCATCGGCACCGGTCACGTCGGCGTCGCGGCGGCCTACGCCCTCTTCCAGCACCAGAGCGCCGAGGAGCTGGTCCTCGTCGACCGCGACCGCCAGCGGGCTGAGGGCGAGGCCATGGACCTGATGCACGCCCAGCCGCTGATCGGCCGGGTCACGGTGCGGGCCGGCGACTACGCCGATCTCGAGCGCTGCAGCGTCATCGTCGTCAGCGCCGGGGTCAGCCAACAGCCCGGCGAGTCACGCCTGGCGCTGCTCAACCGCAATGCCGCCGTCTTCCGCGACATCGTCGCCGAGCTCGATCGCCACGCCCCGGAGGCGGTGCTGGTGATCGCCACCAATCCGGTAGACGTGCTGACCTACGTGACCCAGCGCCTGAGCGATCGGCCGGCGCAGCGCATCCTCGGCACCGGCACGATGCTCGACACCTCCCGCTTCCGTGCCGCCCTGGGCGACTACTACGGGATCAACCCGCGCTCGGTGCACGCCTACATCCTCGGTGAGCACGGCGACTCCGAGGTCCCGATCTGGAGCGCGACCACCATCGGCGGGGTCCACCCGCAGCGGGCACCGATCAACGGCCGCGCCTTCGACCCGGCGGCCATGGCGCAGCTCTTCGAGCAGGTGCGCAACGCCGCGGCCGAGCTCATCGCCCGCAAGGGCTACACGGACACCGCCATCGGCCTGGTGATCGCCTACCTGGTTCGGGTCATCCTCGAGGATCAGAAGAGCGTCCTGCCGGTGAGCGTTGACCCGGAAGGCGAATGCGGCATCGCCGACGTGTGCCTCAGCCTGCCGTGCGTCGTCGGGCGCCACGGCGTCGAGGCGCGCGTCACGCCGGAACTCGAGGCGCAGGAGTGTGCCCAGCTCCAGGCCTCCGCGCAGGTGCTCCGCGACAGCCTGGCGGGCCTGGAGGTCTGAGCCGCTGCGGCGCGGGGTGACCCGCGATCAGTTGGCCTTGTGGATCGCCCGCTTGCCCACGGCCAGGGCGGCCTCGTGGACGCTCTCGGACAGCGTCGGGTGGGCGTGGATGGTGCGGGCGAGGTCCTCCGCCGAGCCGGCGAACTCCATGGCCACCACGGCCTCGCCGATGAGCTCCGAGGCCTGGGGGCCGATGATGTGCGCCCCGAGGAGACGGTCCGTCTCGGCGTGGGCGATGAGCTTGACCGTCCCGGTGGTACGATCCATGGCCCGCGCCCGGCCGTTGGCGGCGAAGCCGAACACACCGGTGCTGAACGGCACCCCCGCCTTCTTGAGCTGCTCCTCGGTGCGGCCCACCCAGGCGATCTCCGGGTCGGTGTAGATCACCCAGGGGATGGTCTCGTAGTTGACGTGGCCGCCCCTGCCGGCGATGCTCTCGGCGACCATGACGCCCTCCTCCTGGCCCTTGTGGGCGAGCATGGGACCGCGGACGACATCGCCGACGGCGTAGACGTCGGGCAGGTTGGTCCGGCACGCCTCGTCGACGTCGACGAAGCCGCGCTCATCGAGCAGCAGATCCACCTCCTTGGAGCTGAGCTCGTCCGTATTGGGGCGGCGGCCGACGCAGACGATGAGCTTGTCCACCTCCAGCTCCTGGCTGCCGTTCTTGTCCTCGTAGGAGACGGTGACCGTCTCGCCGACCTGGGTGCCGGTCACCCGGCAGCCGAGGCGGATATCGAGGCCCTGCTTCTTGAACGCCTGCTGCCCGGTCCGTGCCACCTGGCGATCCACCGGGCCGAGGAACTCGTCCTGGGCCTCGAGCAGGACCACCTCGGAGCCGAGCCGGCTCCAGACGGACCCCATCTCGAGGCCGATGACCCCGGCGCCGATGATGCCCAGCCGCCGCGGGACCTCGCGGAACTCCAGGGCGCCGTCGGACTTGACCACCTTCTCGTGATCCAGCGGCGCGGCGCCGATCTCGACGCTCCGCGAGCCGGTGGCGAGGATCACAGCGCCGGCCGCGTAGCGCTCGCTGTCGCCGCCGCTGCGGCTGACCTCGACGGTCTTCGGCTCGACGAGCTTGCCGTGGCCGTGGAGCCAATCGATCTTGTTCGCCTTGAACAGCTGCCGGATACCGCCGGTGAGCTCCTTCACCACCCGGTCCTTGCGGGCGATCATCTGCTCGACGTCCAGCGACACGCCCTGGGCGGTGATGCCGTGGGCGCTGAGCTCGCTGCTGACCTTGTGGTACTGCTCCGAGCTGTCGAGCAGGGCCTTGGAGGGGATGCAGCCGACGTTCAGGCAGGTGCCGCCGAGGGCCGGCTGCCCGTCCTTGTAGACGAAGTCGTCGACCACGGCGGTGCTCATGCCGAGCTGCGCGCAGCGGATGGCGGCGCAATAGCCCGCCGGGCCGGCGCCGATGACGATCACGTCGTAGTTGTTGGCCATATCGCAACCCTGTCGTCTGGGTGGATGGACGGCCTGGCGCGCCGGGCCCGTGCCCGGACGGCGGCGCTAGACCTCGAGCAGCAGGCGGGAGGGGTCCTCGAGGCATTCCTTGACGGTGACGAGGAACTGCACCGCCTCCCGGCCGTCGATGAGGCGGTGGTCGTAGGTATGGGCCAGGTACATCATGGGCCGGATGACCACCTCGCCGTCCTCGGCCACGGGGCGCTCCTGGATCTTGTGCATGCCCAGGATCCCGCTCTGTGGCGGGTTGATGATCGGCGTAGAGAGTAGCGAGCCGAAGATCCCGCCGTTGGTAATGGTGAACGTCCCGCCGGTGAGCTCGTCCATGCTCAGCTTGCCCTCCTGGGCGCGCTTGCCGAGCTCATTGATCTGCGCCTCGATCTCGGCGAAGGAGAGGCG
>JGI1684J13235_1000490_pt1 | contig 14776 bp, 14 predicted proteins | sample PonA232FremontCA_2_FD_13235 | JGI IMG/M metagenome (IMG submission 13235) | reverse complement strand
CTTCCACACTTACTACTTGAAAGAACTGATTTTGCATAATCCTTCCGGGAAGTTTTTTATATGAATACGCTTATTGATTTAGATCCGCGAAAGCCATCACGGGGTTTTTCGAGCGAGGAGGCTCCGGTTCTGAATTTTCTAAAGCTCCTACTGCGGGGGCATCCCTGCTCCCACCCGACTCGAGGTGTATACAGGTATGATCAGTAAAAGCACTCTCCAAAATCTATGAAATATCCGCACACATTGGCCTTGTCGCGGTCGGGTTTCCCCCACAGGAGGAGCCAAGAAAATTATGCAGAACCTCCACCTAAACGCTCGAAAAACCCCGTGATGGCTTCTTCCTACCTATTCGAAATAGATAATGAACTTTTCAGAAAATATTTTTATGCGGATCTGAATCAATAAGCATATTAAGGGCTCCTTTCAGGGATTTCCGATTCCTGGCCAGGGTATGGAAGCTGGGCTCCGGAAAGCCGATCCGGAGAAACGCAAATCGCCCCATGTGCGGCTATTTCCAATGACTTGGGGCTTATGAAGGGGTTCGGACGCGATATGGTGCCACGGAATGACCTCAAGAAAATATATATGCTTTCAGACCTGCCCGACAGGATGCTGGACCGACTCACCGCTATTGCCAAGCTATATATATACAGCGCGAATATGCGCCTCTTTAATAGCGGAGAGAAATTGAAGCACTTCTACATGATCCATACGGGCCAGGTGTCGCTTTCCGTGGATCTCGTATCCAATGTTTCCATTATCCTGGGCGCCGTCGGTCAGGGACACGCGTGCGGGGTTTCGGCCTTTATCCAGGATGGAAAGAGCTCCTCCAGGGCCGTGTGCGACGAGCCGAGCGAGCTCATCGTTCTTCCCGTGGAGGAGTTGTTCGCTCTATTCGAGGAGGACCGCGATCTGGCTTACTATTTCACGACTCGGGTTGTGCGTTTGTATCAGGCGATCATCAATCACCGCACTACGGTTCTGCAGAAATCACTGCGGAACAATCCGGAGTTATTGAAGAAATTGAAACAAACCCGTCTGGAGGACATTGAATAAGGGCTGGGTCACGTTCAAAGGGCGAGTTCGCACAAGCGGGTTCAACTGATTGCAGCGGGGAGGAAGCTTGGTCAACGCAAACGATCTGGAAGGGATGCAGGCTCTGCAGGAGCTCAATCAGGATCAACTGCAGAAGCTGGCAGCCATTGGCCACAAGAGCAGATACGTGGCAGACACTGTGCTTTTTCGACATCGGGAGAAGCTCGACTACTACAACCTGCTTCTGGAAGGCGAGGTGGGCCTTACACTGGACGTGGACAGTCGAGAGTCCCTGCCATTGGAGGTGATAAAGCCAGGGAGGTCCTTCGGGATATCGGCTTTGATCCCTGGGAAGCGGGGATCTGCCAGGGCCGTCTGTCGAAGGGATTCCACGGTGATTCATCTGCCTGGAGACAAGATGCTGGATCTTTTCGAGCGGGACAGCGACATGGGATACCGCTTTATGTGTCGTGAGGTCCGGAGCTTTAAATCCAGGATGCATCAGCGGACACGCCAGTTCGTCCTCGTTATCGAGTACTATCCCGAATTCGAGCAGGCCCTTGAGAAAATGGGGCACGTTTTTTACGGCTGATGCCGCGCCAGCGTTATCGGAGCTGGTGCTTGCGCACTGCTTGGTTGTGCTTGCGCAGCGTNTTGCTGAAGACGTGCGTGCCGTTCTGCGTGGCCACGAAGTAGAGATAGTCGTGCTCTGCCGGATCCTTGGCGGCTCNGAGCGAAGCGATGCCCGGAGAGCAGATAGGGGTGGGCGGGAGACCGGCGTGGCGATAAGTGTTGTAGGGATTTTCCCTGTTGCGCAGATCCTTTTTGCGGAGGTTGCCGTCGAAGTCCCGCCCCAAACCGTATATGACCGTGGGATCGCACTGCAGACGCATGCCGCGGTCGAGGCGGTTGTGGAAGACGCCCGCGACGAGGGGGCGTTCCTTCGGGACTGAGGTCTCCTTTTCCACGAGCGAGGCCAGAGTGACAATCCGGGAGAGGCGATCGGATTCGGGTCGCTGGTCCGGCCAGAGCTCCTTGTTCGTTTCGGTCCGGAATTGCTGGAGCATTTTCGCGACGATCCGTCTGGCCCTCCGATTCTCGCCGCGAGAGAAATAGTAGGTTTCCGGAAAGAGGTAGCCTTCCGCGGTTTCTCCGGGAATGCCGTACTGATCGAGCAGATCCTGATTGCGCACCTGGTCCGCGAAGTCGCTGAAGTCGGCCAACCCGGCCTTCTCAACAAGGCGAGCGGTTTCCCACCAAGCCAGCCCCTCGGGGATCTGCAACCTGTGGAGCCGGACATCGCCCTGTTTCAAATGGGTCAATAGCTGCATCCGGGACCAGGAGGTATCCACCTCGTATTCCCCGGCTTTCACCGAGGAGGCCAGATCAGAGAACTTGGCCAGGAGCTTGAACCTGAACGGGCTCTGAATGACCCCCTCCTCGCGCAAATGGGTCGCGACACGATCGAAGGACCATCCGCTACGGATGCGCACGATCTTTTCCCGCCCCGGCTCATGTATCGGGGCATGCATATAGTGGTAGATCCGGTGGGCTCCGTAGAGTGCCGCGCCGAGAACGACCAGAAGGGCAAGGGCCAGGATGTACTTGCGCATGGTTCAGCGGATGGATCGCCTTTTCCAGGGCTTATGGCTGTCTTTTTCCCGATGGATTCCATCTTCTTGGGCTCGGGATAAACAGATCATAGGATAAGGAGCTATACGTTGCCAAGGAAGCTTTCCAGGATTTCAACCGCGGCCTGCTGATCCAGGATGGCCTTGCGTTTCTTGGGCGGGACTCCCGCCTCCCGGAGCTTGGCCTCGGCCTGGGCCGAGGTGCAGGCTTCGTCCACCATGTAGACCGGAACATCCACGCGACAAGCGAGCTCCCTGCGGAAGTTCTCCGCCTGTCTCGTGCTGAGCGTCCGCCTGCCTTCCAGGTCCAGGGGAAGCCCAAGCGCGATTGCCCCCACCCCGCGCTCGATCGCGATGCTTCGGATCTCCTCGAAGGCCTGTTCCCGGGTTTGCTTGAACACGGTTTTCAGGGGAAAGGCCATCTCCCCTTTCGCATCGGAGATGGCCAGTCCGATGCGGCTCAGGCCGAAGTCAATCCCCATAACGCGCATCAGGTCGTCTCCGCGACTCCGCAATTGGCGATTGCGGTTTCGGCCCGAACACGCCACTTCCCGCCCAGCCGGATACTGGCCAGGAACTCCAGGGTGTGCAGGACCTCGTGCCGCCAGTTTTGCGCCGCCATGATCCGGGTGAGCCCGACCTTGCAGGAGGGGCAGCCCACGAGCACCGGTAGATGAGGGGGATATCCGCGGAGGTCGTTCTCCAGTTGCCTGGTTTTGCGCCGACGCAGGGTGCTGTAGATGTGGGGCGAGGTCATGGCCCCCAGGCCGCTCTCCCCGCAGCATCCCCAGGTAACATCCACGGGGGTGTCCAGGAGAGAGCCCAGCTCAGCGGCGTAGATGGAGCCGCTCTTGTGCGGGACGATGTCCTGCCACTCGCTATGGCAGGCGGGATGGTACAGGATTCGTTCCGGATCGCCCCAGCCGGACAGGTCCGGCTGAAAGCGGTCCTTGCCCGCCTCCACAACATGCTGCACCACGTCTGCGTGTTCCGGCTGACCATCCTTTTGTCCGGCGAGGTCCACGTCTTCCAGGGCCTCGCGGCAGGTGCCGCAGGAGGTGAGGATCTTGTCCACGGACAGGGAATGCTCCCGCGCCTGGTCCAGAAGGCGGCTCAGATCGTTTCGGACCTGTTCCTTGTTTTGGTCGTAGGTCCGCATGCATCCGGAGGCCAGCAAGGGGTATCCGCAGCAGAGGTGCTGCGGCGGTACGATGACGTTATTGCCCGCGGCCAGGAGGGTGAAGATTGCCGCCAGNCCGATGTCCCGATAAAAGAGGTTCGCCCCGCAGCCCGGGAAGTAGAGCACCGTCTCCGCGGTGGCCGGATCCTCGGCAAAGCGGGTGAGGAAGAGATTGCTCCGGTTCAGATGCAGGGTCTCGTCCAGATTGGTGAAGGAGAGCTGCGGACCCGGGCCGATGAGAAGGGGGTGATCCGCACGGTTCCGGAGCCCCTTGGGGATGAGCCGGCTGATACGGCTCTGGGCCATTTGGCTCACGGAGGCGGTTTTGGCCGCGTTGGCCAGGCGGCCCCGCTCCCGGAAGAAATGTGCGAGCAGCCGAACCTTGAGCGGATGGCGTCCGCCGTCCCCGTTTTCCTCCAGGAAGGAGCGCATATTGAGCATCTGCTGCGAGGTCTGGATGGAGACGGGGCAGACAGCTGTGCACTTGCCGCAGGCGGTGCAGTGCTCCACCAGATCCTTGAGCGTGTCCAACAGGGACCGGTCCGGCTTGCCCCCTTTGTGCCGGGTATAGGTGTACCCCTCCAGGAGCGCGCCCAGGGCGATGATCTTGTTCCGGGGGTGATGAAGATAGCCCCGCTCAGGGCAATACATGGGGCAGACCTGCTTGCATTTGCCGCAGCGGGAGCAGTTCTGGATGTTCTGCAACAGATCGATGAGCTTGTCCTTTTGGGGGAGGGAGCTCTTGCCCAGGTCCTGCAGCAGGTCGTTGAAGGAGAAGGTATAGGGAATGAGCTCCAGGGAGCCCTTGCTGAGCTTGTCCGGATTGAGAATGTTGCCGGGGTCGATCCGGGCCTTGTACCGCGCCAGCTCCTCGAGCTGCTGCCTCTTGAGATAGCCGATCTTGGTGATTCCGATACCGTGCTCTCCGGAAATGGATCCGCCCTGCTCCAGCACCTTCTCGAAGACCTTGCCAGCGGCTTCCTCGGCCAGGCGGAACATCTCCGGATCGTTGGAGTTGACCGGGATATTGACGTGGCAGTTGCCGTCCCCGGCATGCATGTGGTTGGCCACCATGATCCGGGTGGCGAAGAGATCCCTTTCCAGTGCGTCGAGATCCTCAGTGTGCTGGGGATATCTGCTTTCCAGGTCCCGGAAGAAGTAGTGGATCTGGAGCTCGAACTCCTGTTCCGCAAGGTCGCTGGTCCCGGTTTCGCCCTTGAGGATCCGGGAGGCGACGTGCTGTTCCATGTCGATGAAGGAGTCCTCCGGAGGGATCCCCTTCAGCTCCGAGGCCTTCTGCAGGGCCTTGCGATAGGCCAGGGCCAGATAGTAAAGGTTGAGTCCCTCGATGAAATCCGCGAATTCGGGGATCACATCAATTGGGATGACCACGTCCTCGTTGATCTTGAAACCGCTGGTGTGCTTGGTTATGGCGCTCAGCCTGTGCCGGTCCTGCCAGAAGGCCTCGGACTCCTCCGCGTCGCCTGCCACGAAGACGTCCACGTTGTGGTAGCTCTCCGCGATGTGCACGATCTCCCAGGTGATCTCCTGCAGGGCCTCCTTGCTGTCGGAGTCGAGCTGAACCAATAGGACCGAGATGGGCTCGCCCTCGTAACGCCGGGATTTCTTGCGGTATCCAATGGCTTGGACGTACTTGGTCCCGAACTCCTCCAGGGCGGACATCTTGACCAGGTTGCCCTCGTGCCGGATGCGATCCCGCAGGCGCACCAGGTCCTTAATGACCAGCATGGCCCCCCGCATGCTGTCGCCGAAGAACTCCAGGCACAGGGTGCTGCTCAGCGAGAGCTGGTCGTAAAGGGTGAAGCAGGCCTCGGTGATCACCCCGTCCACGCCCTCCTTCTGCACGCCGGGCAAGCCGCCGAGGTACTTGTTGCTCACGTCCTTGCCCAGGCCCGTGGCCCGAACATCGTTTCCGAACAGGGTTACGCTGTCCTTCAGGCCGCCGTCCTCGCCGTGGATATCGAAAACAGCCTTTTCCCGGGGCATGATCTTGTGCCGCGGATGGTCGCGCCGAGTGACCTGGATGAGCCCGCCGTCCGGCTGGACCATCTTGTAGCTGGCGATGTTGTCCAGGGTGGTGCCGTATTCAAAGGCGAAGGGCCCGCCCGCGTTTTCCGAGATATTGCCCCCCAGGGAGGAGGAGGCCTTGGAGGCGGGGTCGATCGTCAAAAGCAGTCCCCGGTTCGAGGCGGCATGTATGGCATCCTGGGTGATGACCCCGGCCTGGGCGCAGAGGAGCTTGTTCGAGGTGTCCACGGATCCGATGCCCTTCATTCGACTCAGGCTCATGATCACGCTGCGGGGACGCAGGGGAATGGCCCCTCCGGTTAATCCGGAGCCTCCTCCGCGGGGCAGGATGGAGAACTCCATTTCGTTGGCCAGGATGAGGATGTCCTGTACTTCGCGGGTGCTTCCCGGGGCCACGATGAACATGGGGAGCTCCAGGCGCAGGTCGGTGGCGTCCGTGGAGAACTGCACCAGGGAGGCGGGGCTGGTATAGATATGCTCCCTGGGCATGAGCCTCTCCAAGCGCTGGATAACTCGGTCCTTGAATTCCTGATCCGCAAGGAAGTCTTGCCAGAACTGGTCCAGACCCTCTCGGATGGAATCGCCATAGTCCGCGTCGAGTTGTCCGCTCTCCGCTTCCAGGCGCTGAAAGACGCTCTTGTGGACCTCCCGGGCTGGGATGAAGGGATTGTAGCGGATGATGAACAGCTCGGCCGCCAGGCTCGTGGCCAGCTCCTGCACCGATTCGGGCCAGGTTGCGAATTCCTCTCGCGGCACCCGGAGAACCCGGTCGATCAAATGGTTCCGGGGTAGCGTGATGTGCGGATTCCGTACGGACATAACTTTTCTACGGCCTTTTTTTATACGAAATGTGCCTAACTATTTGAAATACAAAAAAAGCGAAGGCGGGTGGAGCGCTTCGCCGGGCTTCATAATACACTGTGGCCTTGTTCTGGCCGCAATAAGCGAGAACATGCTCGAGCCAAGCATCAAAAGGGGGAAACGAACAATATTAATCCTTTTTGAGCCGGAAAACAAGGAGGGAAGCAGGGGGTCAGGCAAAGGAGCGGGCGTACACGACCTGGCCCAGGGATATGCAGGCGTCGTTCGGGGGCAGGAGGGTATGCTGCAAGGGGCTGTACCCCAGCCGCTCGAGCTCGGCTGGAAGGACGGTGCTCATGGTCTCGTTCTGCATGACTCCGCCGCTCAAGGCGACCCGCCTCAGGCCGGTGCGTTGGCCCAAGAGCCGGACCAGGTGGGCCAGGCCACGGCAGAGGCCCATGTGAAAGCGGCGGCTGATCGCCTCAGGAGGCACCCCCCTTGCCCAGTCCGCATAGACCTGGGAGAAGAGCTCGACAGTGTCCAGGACCGCGGGATCCACCCCGGCGTCAATCGGGCAGCGATAGCCCTCTTCTTGCAGATTCCCCTGAATGGCCTCCAGCCTGACCGCGGCCTGGCCCTCGTAAGTGATTGTCCGGGCGAGCCCAAGCAAGGCCGCGACCGCATCGAAGAGGCGCCCGCAGCTGCTGCTTCGAGGGGAGTTGATCCCGCTCCTGATCATGCGCGCCACCATGTCCTGGGCCCGGGGATACTCCGCCAGCCAGGGCCAGACGTGGGCGTCCGGGGCGATGCCCTGCTGCAGGAGGTAGCTCAGGGCCATGCGCCAGGGCTCCTCAACAGCCCTGTCACCGCCGGGGACTGGGACTTGGCGGAAATGGGCCAGCCTGTGGACGGTCCGGCTTGAAAAGTCCACCTGGAACAGCTCCCCTCCCCAGAGGGTACCGTCCTCGCCCAGCCCGGTCCCGTCCAGGGCCAGCCCCAGACAGGCATCATACACCTCGTTTTCCGCCATCACGGAGAGGACATGGGCCACGTGGTGCTGTACGCGGACCCGGGGCAGCTGGGGATACTCTTCTGCGTGGCGGGTGCTCGCGTAGTCCGGGTGCCGATCCGAGGCGATCAGTTCCGGCTCCGCGTCATGGATCCTTTGGTTGTGCTCCGCAACCTCGCGGTAGAAACCGAGCACCTCTGGATTGCTCAAGTCTCCGATGTGCTGGGAGACAAAAGCCCGATCCCCCCGGCTCAGACAGATGGTGGTCTTGCTGTCCGCCCCCAGGCCCAGGATGTTTTTTCCCGAGTCCGGCAGGGTGATCGGATCTGGGACGAAGCCGCGGGCGCGGCGGTAGAACAAGGGGGATTGCTTTCCGGGCAGAGGACGGAGCACGGAGTCGTCGCAGCGCAGCAGAATGTCCCGGTTGTGGAGCAGAAAGCTGTCCGCTATGTCCGCGAGCTCCCTCAGGGCTTCCCGGTTGCCCAGGGCAATGGGCTCGTCGCTTCGATTGCCGGAGGTCATGACCAGGGCGGGGATACGCTCCGGTCCTAGCAGGCGGGCATAGTCCGTCAAAAGCAGGCTGTGCAGCGGGGTGTAGGGGAGCATGACCCCCAGATCCTTCGTGTCCGGGGCGAGCTCGCGGGGCATGGCCCCGTTTCGGCGGGGCAGGAGCACGATGGGCTTGATCATGCCAGTGAGCCATTCCTCTGCCTCTGCCGGGACATGGCAGAACCGGGCCAGGGTCCCCGTATCCGGGACCATGAGGGCGAGGGGCTTGTCCGGGCGCTTTTTGCGGCGGCGCAGCTCGGCCACCGCCTCGGGGTCGTCCCCGGCGCAGGCCAGGTGGAATCCGCCCAGTCCCTTGATCGCGGCGATCCCGCCCGTGGCGAGCTCGCGCGCGGTCCGTTCCAGGGCCTGGTCCCTCCTGGCCAGGACACGGCCCAGGTTGTCCGCGAGCCACAGCTGTGGTCCGCAGTCCGGGCAGGCGTTGGGCTGTGCGTGGAAGCGCCGGTTCAAGGGGTCGTGATACTCCTCCTCGCAGGAGGGGCACATGGGGAAGCAGGCCATGGAGGTGCCGGGCCGATCGTAGGGAATGGAGCGGGTGATGCTGAAGCGGGGGCCACAATTGGTGCAGTTGGTGAAGGGATAGCGATAGCGCCGGTCGTGGGGATCATGGATCTCCGCAAGACAATCTGGACAAACAGCGATATCCGGGCTGATGAGAACGCTGTGTGCCTCATCCCCACGGCTCTGTCGGATGGTGAAGTCCGCCAGATCCTGCCGGGGAGCGATTTCCTCGGTTGTCAGGGAGGCGATCCGGGCCAGCGGAGGCAGCTCGCCGGAGATGCGCTGCAGGAAGCGTTCCAGCGTCTGAGTCTCGCCATGGAGCTCGAGCTCCACGCCCTGGGAAGTGTTCCTCACCTGGCCGACCAGGCCGCATTCGCGGGCCAGCCTGTAGACAAAGGGCCGAAAGCCCACGCCCTGGACCCTGCCCTGGATCAGGACCCAGCAGCCGCGCTGCCCGGCGGAATCGGGATTGTTGTTCTGTGTGGGGCTCATGGTTTCATCCAGTGGGTCTGAGCCGCGCCAATCCCCGCTTGCAAAAGCTCTTCGCCAGCCGCAGGGGATGGAAGCTGATGGGGCTGAGCTGATGGGGCATCTGCATGCTGCAGGCCAATTGTTCCGGCTTTTTCCCGGTGTAGGAGATGGCATCCGGATCGGAGCCGGGCAGCGCTTTCTCCCATGCGGCGCGCCACAGGGGCACGTCCTCCCGGCTCAGGCCCAGGGCGCAATAAATAGCCGTATCCAGTGCGATCGGGTCGTGGCTTGCGCAGAGAATGCCGCATTCGTAGGGATCGCCGTCCGTGGGACCGCTTCGCTGCATGGCCCGGATTCCGTCCATGAGGCTGACGGTCTCGGGACAGTCCGGCAAAAGCCCCAAGAGCATGTGGGCGAAGGTCGTGCTGCTCTGCCCGTAACGAACGTGGGCCAGGGCCTTTCTCGCGCCCGGAACCAGGCCGAAGAGATTCTTGGTCGCTCCGCTGACAGCCATTTGCTTGTGGGCCTTGAGCCTGGGCAGATTGATCACCAGCTCCACCTCGTCCGGGAGTCGGGCCAGAGCCGGTCCCTCGCCCGAGCGCGAGGCCCCGTCTCGGCTCAGCTTGAGTTCCATGATCCGGGCCCCGTACGGGGCGAGACGCCGGGGTAGATCCAGTGACGCGGCCACGCTGCGGGCCGAGCCGAAGGCCGGGGAGTCCCCGACGAGGACCCTGTTCCCCCTGCTGGAGAAATAGGCGCAGACGGACTCGATCAGGGCGGGGTGGGTGCAGGACAGCCAGGCGTTTTGCCTGGAGATGAAGTTGGGCTTGATCAGGACCGTGCTGTCCTGGATTGGGCGGTCAAGGGCGCGGTCCAGGCACTCGGCCGCAGCGGGGAGGAGGCTGTCCAGCTCGTACACAGGCTGGGCCATAAGGTGCACCACGGGACTGCGGGAAGGCGTCATAGGCTTTTCCAGTAGCACACCAGGCTCCGGGGGTCCAGAAGCCGACGAGGCGATCACGCCCTTAATTATCCCAACAGGCTATTGAAAAAGTCTCCGCGTGTACGAGTCCTGGACCAAGCTAAAGATCGGTCTCAAGGATGGAATACAGGAATCGCTTTACACAAAACTAACTATAATGTTAGTTTTGTGTATATGAAAAAAGCAATTCTTCTTCAGTGTCTTCACCATTTGGCCTCACAAGGAATCTGGGCCTTGTCTGGACGGGTTTTGGGGAGGCTGCTGCTGGAGTCGCCTCACAATCTCTCTGTGTCTCTTGCCCGTGCTCGTCGGGAAGGCCATATTTTGAGGCTAGGCGGTGGCTTCTATCGCAACACTCTGGCCAATCTTCCCTGGAACCATCTTGAGTTGTTGGCCAATTGGCTTCGTTCCAATGAGTGGTTTTACCTATCCCTCGAAAGCGCCCTCCATGAAGCAGGATTTATTCAGCAAGTTCCCAACCGTCTCGTTTTTGTCACCACTGGACGAAGCTATGTCTATGAGACCCCTTTGGGCATTTTGGAGTTCATCCATACCCAGAGGGATCTTTCCAGATGCTGGAACCAGATCATTCCTGACTGGCGACGAGGCATCCGAGTGGCTGACCCTGAACTGGCTCGGGCTGATTTGCGACGTTCAAGAAGGAATGTGGATCTCGTCGGAGAAATGGAGGTTTGATGCGACGGACTTTTGAAGAGCATCTTCAGTTTGCTGTCGAAAATGCCGGCCACCGTTATTCACCGGGCATTGTTGCCAAGGAGATGCTGCATTTCGATCTCCTCCGGGCTCTTTCCGAAAGTCCCTTGGGTGATTGTTTGGTCTTTCAGGGGGGGACGGCCCTACGCATCTGTTACAACGGGGATCGTCTGAGCGAAGATCTCGATTTCGTCTGTGGCGGGGAGGATGCGGAACCTATGATCATCGACCCCATGGTTAAGATACTTCATGAGCAGATGGCTGAACTGTACGGATTGACTGTCGATGAAGTCAAGGGACCCAAGGGGCAAGAGCTGACTGAGCAGGCTGATGTCAAACGGTGGGAGTTTGTTATTCGGGTCCCTGTTCAGGGGCAGTCGCAACGGATCCGCCTGGAAGTATGCAATGTGCCGGCACACGATGCCGCTCCCAAACTGCTTCGCCCGACGTATTCGCCACTGGAACACATAGAGCCCATAGTCCTTCATGTGGAGAGCGAAAGAGAAATTTTGGCGGATAAGATTGTCGCTCTAGCAGCTCGAAAGTGGATCAAATACCGGGATGTTTGGGATCTCAAGCAATTGGGGGATCGGAATCTTGTTCCGGAGAGCAACTTCGTTCAAATCAAGGCAGCGGATTATGGGTTGGCAATCCCTGAGCTCGCTGATGGCTTGGGCCGTGCAAAGGCCAGCCTCGAAACTTCCGAAGCCAAGAGAGGATTTGTGAAAGAAATGAGCCGATTTGTCAGTATTCCCATGGCCAGACGTCTGGAAAAATATCCTCAATTGAGCGATGAATGGCTCTCTAATGCTTCATCCATCCTGAAAGCAATTTGTGAACAGTTGTCGTGAGTTGATTGTTTTTGACATCCTCCTCTCCCTAAAAGAAGGGGTTCCCGACTATGCCGGGATCGGTGCTCTGTCGCCATTTCCCGGAGGTCCCTGCTTCATTGAAAACCCAGAATGAAACACTGGCTTCAGTAAACTCCCAGACTCGCCACGCGCCATTTTCATGCTTTGTTGTGCCTGCGTCTGCACTGATAAGAGAGGTGTTCGAGTTATAGGAGGTTCTGTGGCGAGTCGCGACGCCAGCACGGGGTCAGCCCCTGCGCAGCCTCTCGCAGCGCATCCTGCGCAGAATGCGCCCGGATTCCGGTCCCAGCCCCTGTTTGTCCCGGGGGAGACGGACCTCTTGGATCCGCCGCAGGTCGTCGCGCCAGGCTTGAGGGTCCGCATCGTCAGAGATGGCGGCCGCGATGGCGAGCATTCTCTCGCTGAGCTCGTGGGCCGCGAGATCTGTCAAGAGATCGACCCTGGCCTCAGGAGGGAGCCTGGTGTACCCGGACGCGGCTCGGATCCATCCGGCGGCCTTTTCTGCCGCCCGGATAAAGACAACCGGCATTTTGAGGCGCTGGGCCATATTTTGGGCCATTTCGGCGGACTGAGCGTTCCAGATCCGGGAGGGAGGGCCATGGGTGCGGCTGCGTCCAAGAGGCTGGACATCCCCATCCAGACGCGCAAGGGGTCGCCCCGGAGGCGATCCAAAAGGTCCGCGGCGGATGGCAGGTCCGGGTTCGGGTCGGCACGCAGGGCCTTGTGATCGGTTTCCAGGAACTCCAGCTCCGAGAACCAGGAGGCGAAGAGGCCGTAATCGACGAGGACGCGGAGGAAGCGCCCCGGGGCGAGGCAGGCGCAGGCCTTGCGCACCTCGCAGCAGACCCTTTCCGCCGCGACCCGGTCCAGCTCCCGGGACTCGGCCATGTCCCGGAGAACGGCCTTCAGCTCGGAATGGAAGGTGAAGTCCGGGAAGCAGCTGGCCATGCGGGCCGCCCGATAGCAGCGCAAGGGATCATCCCGGAAATTGTCCGGATGGACCGGACGGAGTATTTTGCTCTGCAGATCCCTGCGTGTGCGCTCCGTGGCGAGGATCCGGCCCTGTTCGTCCTTGGCCGCCGCGTTGATGGTCAGATCCCGCAGCTGCAGATCGGCCCAGATATCCGGCTGGTCGGAGAGGGTGAACTCCCGGCCCCGGTGGAGGAAGACGCAGCGGCCCTGCCGTCCTACCTTCTTGGCTCCGGGATAGGCCCGGCGGAACGTCTCTTCCGTGGCCCCGATCACCACATAGTCCCTGTCCGGGGGTCGACAGCCCAACAGCTCGTCCCGGACAGCTCCGCCCACGAGATAGATGCGCATTTCATTCCCGGGCTTTTTCTGGGGGACATGGGCTTTCCCGGACTCATCCGGGCTCACAGCCCGCCGCCTTCCAACTCCCTGACCGCCGCGAGCACCTGGTCCGGGAAGCGGGACTTGCGCAGCGCGCTGTAGTCGTACGCTGCGATCCGGGCCCAGCCAACGGCGACTGGGCTTCCGGAGGCGCCGCTCTGAAGGAGGTATTCCTGCTCCAGCTCGCTGGGGCTTGTGATCGTCTTGGTCCGGCAGCCCACGATGACGCTGTCCGGATAGACCAGAGGGGCAATGAACTTGCAGCTCGTCTCGGCGAGAATGGGACCGACCGCATGGTGCTCTTCGCTCAGGGAGAGGTTGATGCTTTCCATATAGCTGATGCGCGCCGCTTCCATATAGCGGAAGAAGCGGGTGTTGTTCACGTGGCGGAAGGCGTCCATGTCTCCCCATAAAACGGGAATTTCCACTTGTGTGGGGAATTGCTCCATTCGAAGACGTTCACTCATCCCATCATCCTTGTGGTTTATGCGATTGGGTTGCAGCGTGGATGCAAATAGGGTAGTTTCCAGCCTGGAAATGATCCATGGTTTCTGTGCGCAAGAAAGCAATACGAAGTGGTGTCAAGGTTGCTCGGTTCCCTTGCTTCACCTTGATCCCAAAAGAGGAGGATCCTGGCTCCGCTCGGGGGAAGTTCGTTGTTCGCCGGGAACCAGGGTAGGGTATTGTGGGAGAACATTGCAACCTGTCCGGGCCTTGCCGCGAATAGGGCGGCAGCAAGGAGCCTCCCGAGACGTCCTTCAGCCTTGACGGATCCCAAGCCACAAGGAGTCGGCTGCCATGAGCTACGAGAACATTCTCTACGAAGTGCGAGACAGTGTGGGCATCCTGACCGTGAACCGGCCTAAAGTCCTCAACGCCCTGAATCCCGAAACCCTGTCCGAAATCGGGCACGTTGCCGATGCTGCCAGGCGGGAGGGGAGCATCCGGGTGCTCGTGATCACCGGCGCGGGAGATAAGGCCTTTGTTGCCGGGGCGGATATCTCTAGATTCCCGGAGCTTGACCCCCTTCAGGCCAGACGGTTCGCCCAGCTGGGCCAGGATGTTTTCGCCTCGCTGGAAAGCCTGCCCATTCCGGTGATCGCCTGCGTCAACGGCTTTGCCCTGGGCGGGGGCTGTGAGCTCTCCTTGGCCTGCGATTTCATCTACGCCTCGGAGAAGGCCCAGTTCGGGCAGCCCGAGATCAACCTGGGCATCATGCCCGGTTTCGGCGGGTCGCAACGGCTCCCCCGCCTGATAGGACGGGCCAAGGCCAAGGAGCTGTGCATGACAGGCGAGCAGATCAGCGCCCAGGAGGCCTGGCAACTGGGGATGGTGGCCAGGGTCCTGGATCCGGAGACCCTCTGGGATAAAACCATGGAGACGGCCTCTGCCCTGGCCGAAAAGGGAGCGGTTGCCCTGCGGGCGGTGAAGCAGAGCGTCGATCGCGGCTCGGAGGCGGACCTGCGAACCGGCTGCACCCTGGAGCTGGACGCCTTTTCCACCTGCTTTTCCAGTCGCGACGCAACTGAGGGGGCCAGGGCCTTTCTGGAAAAGCGAAAGCCCAGCTTTTCCGGCTCATTCACGGAATAATCCCGTCTTTTTCAAGGGAATCCG
>JGI1684J13235_1000485_pt1 | contig 14844 bp, 14 predicted proteins | sample PonA232FremontCA_2_FD_13235 | JGI IMG/M metagenome (IMG submission 13235) | reverse complement strand
GGGCGATACGACCGCACGCGCACGTCTCAACGAGGAGGGCGACCGCGCCGTTCTGGGTTCGTCCGACCTCTGGCTGGGCGGCGAAGCCGAGGACTTGACGCGTGAACTCTACCGCCAGGGTGCATTCGAGGGCGGACCCGGCGGCTTCGCGGGTGCCTCGTACGGCGACACCGTTAACATCACCGTTAGCGCCGTCGACGGCGGCGTCGGCGAGGTCGTCTTCCAGGAGACGGAGACGATCGGACACGGCGATGTCAACGCGCAGGTCGACTACCTGTTCGACTCGTCTCAGAATCAGGTTCGTGTCGTCTACGCGAGCAACGTCAACGCCGACTACGTCGATGTGACCTTTAGGCTCGGCGGTGACAATATCTCCAAGGTACGTCTCCACAACCCCGGCGACGAGGCGCGTATCTCTTCCGACTACGGTAAGACGGATACGCTCGGAACCGCGGAGAACCGGATGTACGAGGAGATCAAGGACGCCGTACAGCAGTACGACAGATACAGGAACGAGGACACCAACTTCTCCGAAATCGCCGACGACGCCGGGGGTGCTCTCAGCGGTATAGGCGGATACGACGGTATAATCGACGAGCTGGACGGTCTGAGGGCGGGGTCGATGTCGAAGGAGGAGCAGAAACGTTTCGACGCCCTCCTAGATGCACGCCGTGACCTTCGTGTTACGGAGTCCGGGGATCTTTCGTTGGAGGAGATAACGCGGACGTACCTCGAATACACGGGTCAGGTTCAGGAGACCGACGATATCGACGACCTCGACAGCGTGCTTGACGACAGCGTCTTCGACGACGACCTGCTCAGTAACGCGGGCACCTTCCTAACCGACGACAACGGTGGGGATGACGATGATGACAACGGCAACAACGACATACCTGAGATAAGCCAGATGTACGACAGACCCGAGAGGGACGAACTCCTCAGCATACAGGCTGTCGCCAAGGTCGCGGCGAGGACCTCGCCTTCGGGATACCGCCAGCGCGGCGGTAGCTCGACCGAGGTTCTCGACGTCAGCGGCGAGATAAGCGACGACGGCTATACGGAGATAGGCGGCGTAGCAGGCGGTGACCCTATAACACTGCCTTCCGAGTCGACCGGCTTCGTGGGTGAAAACGGGGTTAGCTCAGCCGTCGGGTCGCTTGATACGGAGACGGTCGCAAGACGTGTTGCGACGGCGGCTAACCGTCTGCGTGAAGACGAGTCGGGGTACACGCCACAGCTTGAATCCACGCATGGGATAGAGAAGGCGGCACAGGAACACGCCGACAGGATGGAGAACAACATCAACGAGCAGGAGGAACTCAACTCCATAAGGTCGGGCGGCGTACCTGCACAGACGGACAGACGTAACCGGATACAGAGGTACGTACGTAACGCCGCGACCGTATGCTACTCAGGCACAGAGACCCACTCACTCTACACGCCCGGCTCGTACGTCACGCTCACCAACAACGCCGAGGGTGTCGTCGAACGCGCGGGCGTATCGACGACGACAGTGAACGCCGAAGGTATGGCTCCCGTTACCGTCCCCAACTACGCACTACCCCTGTACGAGGCTTACATATACAACGAATGGAGCCACGGCGGCGAGAACACCGCGGCGTACGTCTACTCCGACCTCGTCAACGGTACTGCGTCGACATCGGAGGTCGCTGACGCCGTCGTGGAACGTATGACGGACAAGAACTCGTTCGTCAACGAGATGACAGACTCGTCGTACCGTCATCAGGGCGTCGGTGTCTCCGTTGCGGAGGACACAGGCGTCATATACGTCACGCAGTCGTTCTGCTGAGGTCTACCCTTCCCTCTCCGTCGCTAACCTTTTGTCCCACCGCCCTCTACGCCCCCTATGCCGCTTGACCCCGTCCATGTAGACGGGATAGACTCGCTCGCGCGACGTATACGCGACGACTACGACGACCCAGACGAGTCGGGCGACGTAGACCAACTCTGGTCTTTCCTCGACCCTCTACGTGACGACGGACGCGCCGTCCTCGAACCCGTCGGCGACCTGCGCAGACGCGCCGTTTCGCTCCAAGACATCGCGCTCATCGACGACGAGTTCCCGTCCCAACACGGCGTCGACGCGGGGACGCTCAACCCGCGGTCGTTTACCAACGGTCTGACGGTCGACGTTGCACACGCCGCCGCGGCGTCTGTTCCGAGCGATCTTGACCTCCACCGTAGGCGCACCATCGTCACGGCGGCGCAGTCTCCCAACCACCGTGTCGAACTCCCCGACGACTGGCTCTCTTTCGACGACGACGCCACCGACGGACGCGTCGTACAAGCGCCGCGCGACACCGACAACCCACGCGAGGCTGTCCATGTCTTCGCGCTCTACCTCTCCGAGTCGACGCATCTCGGAAAGACCCTCGACGCCGCCGAGGACCTCGTCTACATCGACGGACCCCTCTATCCCCTCGCACTCCTCCGGTGGCTCGGCGTCGACCCCGCCTTCGGACGCACGGATCTGACGGGCGAAATACTGTCGAACTACTTCGGAACGTACGACGACGCCCTCGAAGACTCGACGCCCGTCGTCGGCTTCGTCAAGAACCCTTCGTCGTCGCGCGTCGTAAGCCGTCTCCGCGAAACCGACGCACCGCCCGTCCCTTGGTCGGACGACGCGGGCTTCTTCCGTTACTTCCTATCGACCGACGCGAACGACCTGACGTTCACAAACTGGTTCGTCTCGCGTCTCTACACCCCCCCCCCCCCCCCGAAGCGCCCGACGACGACTACCTCCCCGCTGTCATGTACGTCCACGATCCGCGCCACGGAACCGTCCACCGCGCCGAGGCACCGTACGGCTTCGTCCGCGACGACGCGACACGCGAGGCTCTCACGAGACAGACGCTCAAGGAGGTCGCCGTCTCACGCGTGCCCCGTGCGGTCGCACGCGCCGACTCTCTCGCACGCGTCACCCCCGACCAGCGCGAGGGTATCGTCAGACGTTTCGAGGAGGCTTTCGACGCCGTCGAGGAGACCAACTACAACCGCGACCGGTGGGGCTACGTCAGGTCGTCGACGGGGTTGACGCTGTAGCTTATCGACAGAACGCCGTCGGTCGAACGTAGCGAACCCACGAAGTCACGTACGTCGTCGAGCGACCCTTCGATAACGAAAAGCTCCATACAGTACTCGTCGCCACCGATACACGAATGGACGTTGCTCCTCACAGTATCCTCATTCTCGTGGCGCATCCGTATCATCTCGCCCTCAACGTCGCTGTTCTCGAACTCGAAGATGACAGTAACCGTCGCCACGAGATGCCGCCCTTCGAGCTTCGAGTCCTCAAACTCACCCATCAAGGATCGCGCCGACTCACGCAGTAGCTCACTCCTGCCCGAGTACCCGTGTTCGTCGGCGAAGTCGTCCATCTGTTCGAGAAGCTCCTCCGGAACCGATATGCTGACAACAGCCATGTTATTAATCCTCGTCTCCTACGATAAAAACAGTTGTTAACTCCGCTTCGGTCGACCGACTGCGGTCTTGTCCCCCACGGTAACTCTTACCGTAGGTTAGGGGAGGTTTTATATGTTTGGGATACGTAAGTATAAGCGTGATGGTTAAGGAGAATACCAAGACAAAGGAATCGGTCAAGGAGTACGAGCAGGAGGTGGAAGAAGAGGAGGAGACGGAGGAGGATCAGGAACTCGTATGCCCCGAATGCGGCTCCGAGGATCTCGTAGAGGACGCCGAGCGCGCCGAGGTCGTCTGTAACGACTGCGGTCTCGTCGTCGAGGAGGATCAGGTCGACCGCGGACCCGAATGGCGCGCGTTCGACTCCGACGAGCGTGACGACAAGTCGCGTGTGGGCGCGCCGATGACCAAGAGGATGCACGACAAGGGGCTGACGACCAACATCGACTGGCGCGACAAGGACGCCTTCGGGCAGTCGCTCTCGGCGGATCGTCGCGCACAGATGAAACGGCTGAGGAAGTGGCAGAACCGTATACGTACATCGGGTTCGAAGGAGCGTAACCTCCAGTTCGCGCTCGGTGAGATCGACCGTATGGCTTCGTCGCTCAACATCCCCGAGTCGACGCGCGAAATCGCATCGATGATCTACCGTCGCGCGCTCGACGAGAACCTCCTACCGGGGCGCTCCATCGAGGCGGTTTCGGCTTCGGCGCTCTACGCGGCGTGCAGGCAGGAGAACATACCCCGTTCACTCGACGAGATCTCGGACGTTTCGCGCGTCGAGAAGCAGGAGGTCGCGCGCACATACCGTTACATCGCGCGTCAGCTTGAGCTTGAGATCGGTCCGACCGACCCCGCCGAGTTCGTGCCGCGGTTCGCGTCCGAACTCGGTCTTAGCGAGGAGGTTCAGCAGAAGGCGATAGAGATAATCGAGGACACCGCAGAGGAGGGTCTGCTTTCGGGTAAGTCGCCGACGGGTTACGCCGCGGCGGCTATCTACCTCGCCTCGATACTCTGTAACGATAAGAGGACTCAGAAGGAGGTCGCGGAGGCGGCGAACGTCACCGAGGTCACGATACGTAACCGGTACCACGAGCAGGCTGAGGCTATCGGCGCGGGTGTGTGATGGCTGAAAACCCTGTTTTAGCCTAACGAAGCCTTTTGTGGCGCGGGTCCGAACGTGTGTTTATGCGTAGAAGGGAGTTCGTCGCGTCGTCGGCGCTCGCCTCTTCCCTGCCTGTGTCGGGTTGCATAGGCGCGTTCGGAGACGCCGGGAACGAGGGTACGACCGACGGCGGAGGCGAGGACGACACCGCCTCCTACGCTCTCTCCGTCTCCGTCGAACACCCTCGGTACGTCGTCACCGTGTCCTCGACGTTCTCGAACGAGATGAACACCGCGGAGACGGTCGAAGCCTTCGATGAACCCGCGCGTGGTTACGTGCGCGAGGCGGTTGAGGAGGGACGCGTCTCCGTCGAAGAAGCCGACGACGCTCTCTTGGAAGCCCTCCGCGGTGTCGAGCACGTACGTGACGGCGACGACGTTTACGCGGTTGGGTACAGCCTTCCCGAATACGTCGTTTCGGGTACGGTCGCCGACGTTTCCGAGGATGAGGTTGACGACGACCGTGTGGTGCATGCCACCGACGACGTACTCCGCGCGCTCGGACCCGACAACCGCCAGATACTGATGATGCGAACCTCGGTTATCGGGGGCGGACGCGGCGAACTCGAAACGGGTGAGTACCGCACGACTTCGCTCACCGAGGAACTCGAAAGCTTCCTCGAAGAGACCGACTACATCGGCGTTTCGACGAGCAAGAACCCGACCGTTACGGACGAGTACGTCGAACTCGAACTTTCGCGCCGAGACCCCGAAGAGTACTACGTCGAAGCCGAAAGGCTGACCCACGAGGAACTCTTCGGCGTCGAAGAGGTGCGCGAACCCGGCTCGCTACCCGACGATGTCGCCGACGTTGTCCGCTCTGCCGTCGATGACGGCTACCGCGGCGACAGAATCCCCGACGGCTTCGAGGACGCGACGGGTGACGCCTACTTCCTTATATACGACGAGGCGTACCGTCCCGAACTACGTGAACCCGAGTACCAGGACGCGCCCGTCAAGGTACGCGCAGAGGTCACCGACGCGGGGTACGAAGAGGTGAACGAAATCCCCGACGAGGAGGAGCTTGAGGGGTACCGTGAGGAGTACGAGAATTCGACGCGTAACGGCGACGAAGAAACAGCCGAGGAGATAAGGGACAGGCTCCGCGACGGGTACAGCCCCGACGACGCCGGCGTGTTCACTCTGTCGTTGACCAACACGTCCGACGCGCCCGTTGAACTGTTCAGCGGCGCGCCCGCACCGTTCGGCGTCCTGACGGCTGAGAAGGTCGATGACGAAGANGACGAAACGCGCGGGCGTATCGTCTGGTCGGAGGCGTACGCCGAGAGCCAACACGTCAGCTTCGGACCGCGTGGTGTAGCTGTAAACGCAATCGGTCTCACCACACGGCTCGACGCGGACGGCACCGANACTGAGACGTACGAAGTCGGCTTCCCGCCGGGCAAGTACCGCGTCGAGGAGGAGCTTGACGTCTCGCGTTCAGTCGGTGAGGGCTACGGCGACGGCGAGACGTACCCTTACACGGTCGTTATCGATGTGAACGACACCGAAGCCTAAGACCTAAGACGCGTCCGCGCGTAGCCGCGGGTATGCCTGACGAAGAGTACGACTCTCTTTCGCTCTCCGAAATCTACTCAGAACTCGACCTTGAGATAGACGAGGACGAGTTCCGCGAACGCGTCGACGACAAGGTCGAACAGATGGGGGGTCTGTGCGACGAACCCACGGCGGCGAAGCTCGTTGCGCATGAACTCGAAGAGGATCGTGTCTACGATATCGCCGATGTCACAGCCGAGAAGGACGAGGTGCGTTTCGTCGGTAAGGTCACGTCCGTCGGCGAACCCAAGGAGTTCGAACGTGACGAGGGCGAAGACGGTATGGTGGCGAACGTACGTGTACGTGACGAAACGGGTGAGATACGTGTCGCTCTCTGGGACGAGTACGCCGCGAGCGTCGGTGAACTCGAAAAAGGAGACGTTCTCAAGGTCAAGGGCGCGCCCAAGGATGGCTGGAACGGCGGCGTCGAGATAAACGCGCGCGAGATCGAGGTCGATGACGACGACGAGTTCGATGTTGACGTCGACACGTCCGAAGGTGCTGTCGGTGCGGGCGACGTTTCCGCGGGCGCGTCGGACGTGACGGTCGTAGGACGCGTACTCGAAACCTCCGAACCGCGTACCTTCGACCGCGACGACGGCGAGGGGAAGGTCGCAAACATCGCCGTCGGCGATGAGACGGGCTGGGTACGTGTCGCTCTCTGGGACGACCGCGCCGACGACGTTTCTTCGCTCGGTTCGGGCGATGTTGTCCGTGTACGTGACGGCTACGCGCGTGAACGTGACGGCGGCGTGGAGGTAAACGTCGGTTCGCGCGGAAGCGTCGAACGCGTCGCCGAGGACGAACTCGAAGACGAAGTCGAGTTCCATCCGGATCCCACACCAGTCGTAGAACTCGAAATCGACGAGACGTACGACGTCGCGGGCGTCGTGACCGACACGGGTGAGACACGCACCTTCGACCGCGACGACGGCTCTCAGGGCAAGGTTCGTAACGTACGTCTCCGCGACGACACGGGCGAGGTACGTGTCGCTCTCTGGGGCGACAAGGCGGATCTGTCGTTCGCACCCGGCGACGAGGTCGCTATACTCAACATGGAGGCACAGGAGGGATGGAACGACGGTGTCGAAGGAAGCGTAAACTGGGCTTCGACCGTCTACGTCCGTAGCAGGGGTTCGCTCGAAGGNGAGGAGGACGGCGAACGCTCCGAGGCGGGTCTCGACTCGTTTACGTGACTACGCGACCACCCGACTACGCCGAACGTATCTTCTCGGCGACGAGTTCGGCGAACGTGCTCGTCGACACCTTCTCTCCGCCCTCTATCTGTCTATGTATGTCGTAAGTAACCGTGCGATCCTGTATAGTCGACTCGACGGCGTCCTTGACGTGCTCCGCGGCGTCGAACCAGCCGAACTCCTCGAACATGATACGTCCCGTGAGTATCATCGCCGTCGGGTTGACCTTGTCCTGTCCGGCGTACTTGGGCGCGCTTCCGTGCACGGGTTCGAAGACGCCGCGTACGTCGCCTATGTTCGAACCCGGCGCGATTCCTAAGCCGCCGACCTGACCCGCGGCGGCGTCGCTCAGGTAGTCGCCGTTGAGGTTAGGCATCGCAAGAACGCCGTACTCATCCGTCCGTGTCAGCAACTGCTGGAGCATGTTGTCGGCGATACGATCCTTGATAACGACCTTTCCTTCGGGACGTTCGCCGTCGTACTCCTCCCAGAGTTCGTCCTCGGAGATCGTCCTTTCGGGGAACTCCTCCTCTGCGAGTTCGTAGCCCCAGTCGCGGAACGCACCCTCGGTGTACTTCATGATGTTGCCCTTGTGGACGAGCGTCACCGTCTCGCGCCCGCGGTCGATCGCGTACCGTATCGCCTTACGTACGAGACGTTTGGTCTTGCGCTCGCTGATAGGCTTGACTCCTATACCCGCGTCGTCGGGTACGTCCTCGCCCATCTCCTCGTTGAGGAAGCCGCGTATCTTCTCGGCGTCGTCGCTCTCAGCCTCGTACTCGATACCTGAGTAGACGTCCTCGGTCGCCTCGCGGAAGACGATCATGTCCATGTCCTCGGGCGAGTTGACGGGCGAAGGGACGCCCTGTAGGTAGTAGACGGGACGTATGTTGGCGTAAAGATCGAGGTTCTTCCTTATGGCGACGTTGAGCGAACGGAACCCCGCGCCGACGGGTGTCGTCAGAGGACCCTTGAGCGCGACGTTGAACTGACGTATCGCTTCCAACGTCTCGTCGGGCAGGAGTTCGTCGTACTCTTCCTCCGCGCGGTCGCCCGCGTAGACCTCAGTCCAGTGTATCTCGCGCCCCGTCTCCTCCGCCGCGGCGTCGAGAACCCTCTGCGCCGCCGGCGTAACGTCCTGACCTATTCCGTCACCCGTGATATACGGTACTATCGGTTCTTCGGGGACGACGAGTTCGCCGTCCTCGGCTTCTACGCGTTCGCCCTCTTCCGGAATCTCTACCCTATCAAACTCCATGTCCTCACCTACCACCGAGCATAAGTTTACTCTTGTGTTTCATTCGTCATCTTTTTTGACGAACGAACGCCTCAAGATGTCGAGATGAGGTAGACGGATACGAGCGCGAGCGTGATACCGACGACCTTCCGTGTCGTCACCGTCTCCTCGAAGAAGACGACGCCCAAGACGGACGACGCCGCGAGGAAGAGACCGAATATGGGAACCACGACGCTCACGGGTCCTTCAGCAAGCGCACGGTAGTACGCGAGTATACCGACTGCGAGACAGACACCCGCGGCGTAGATGTAGACGGCGCTCCGACCCGTTAGATACGACGTGTCCCACTCGCCCGTGTACGCAACCACGCCTGCGGCGACGACGACGAGGACGGTGTTCGACATAAGCGCCGCGGTCGAACTCGGTATCTCGCGCGTGGCGAGGTCGACGAGCGGAGGCACGAGGCTGTAAGCCAGTAGTGCGATAACTGCGTAGACGACGTAGTTCATACGCGACCTTCTCGCTCGACGCGTTTATACGGCACGAGTCCGCGTCTCCGGTATGAACGCTCAGTCCGACGCCGGAGACGAAGAAGGTGACGTTGTCGCCGACTGCCCCGCGTGTTCGTCGCGGGTACCTCACGAGGTTCTCAAGACGAACGGCAACGCGACGGTACGGTGTCTCGCGTGCGACCACGTACACAAGGAACATATACACGAACCCAGTACGGTCGAACTCCGTGTCGTCGTCTCTCAGGGCGACGAGTCTTTTTCGACCCATACGACGATCCGCGGCGACGAGACGGTGCGTGTCGGCGACGAGTTCGTTCTTGAGGCGGACGAAGGCGTCTTCGGCGTCAAGGTCACGAGCATCGAGGTTCCCGAGGACGGCGACAACCGACGTGTCGACGAAGCAACCGCCGATGACACTGCGACGGTCTGGACGCGCGTCGTGGACAACGTTTCCGTACCCGTCACCCTACACACCGACGACGAAACCGTCTCGCGGCGTATCGACGTACCCGGCGACTACAGCTTTGTTGTAGGCGAACGCGAGGAGGTCGACGGCGACGCCTTCGTGGTCACCGCCTTCGTCGACAGACGTACCGACGACAGTCTGAGCGTCGAGGGTGACGACGTGGAGGCGAAGAACGCCAAACGCGTCTACGGTGAAGCCGTATGACCGACGGCGGGTACGCCGAGGAGCGCGACGCCCTTGTCGACTCGCTTGTCGAACGCGGGTACGTAGAGACCGATGCAGTCGAACGCGCTATGCGTGCCGTGCCGCGCGAGGTGTTTCTTCCCGAGGACGCACGGGGGCGCGTCTACAAGGACTCGCCTCTTCCCATCGGCGAGGGACAGACGGTAAGCGCGCCCCATATGGTGGCGATGATTACGGAGCGCCTCGACCTGAGCGAGGGCGACAGGACGCTCGAAGTCGGGACGGGACGCGGCTACCACGCCGCCGTCGTCGCGCGTACCGTCGGCGCTGAGAACCTGTACACGGTCGAACGTCAGGAGAAGCTCGCCGTTGAGGCGCGCCAGAACCTACCCGAAGAGGTCACAGTCGTCGTCGGTGACGGCTCCAAAGGGCTTGCCGAGGAAGCACCGTTCGACCGTATCTACCTCACATGCGCCGCGCCCGACGTACCCGGCTTCATCGACGACCAGCTACGCGAAGGCGGACGCTGTGTCCTACCCGCCGAAACCGGCGGTGCACAGAGGCTCGTTACCGTCGAGAAACGTGACGGCGAAACCGTCGTTAACGAGGGTGAACCCGTCCGTTTCGTACGTATGTACGGCGAGGAAGGGTTCTGACGGTGGACAGGAGAGCCTTCATCTCGGCTTCCGCGGTGGCTCTCTCAGGCTGTCTGATCGACGACACCGGTGGTTCGGACGGTGCGCCGAACGTCTCCGACGGGTGGAGCGCGCGCGACCTGAACCGTACCGGGGAGACGCCGTACGAGTCCGAAGACGAGGACGGGAACATACTGTCCCGGACAGGACGCGACTTGGCTATCGAAGGCGGTGCGGAGAGCCACGAGCTACGCGTCGAAGTACGTGACGACGGAGAGACGTTCTACTCGGTCGAGGGCGTCGTCGCCGCGGGCGCGATGTTCTCGGAGCAGAACGTAGTACGGAAACGCGGCGTCCACGAGGTGCGCGTCTACATAGACGGCGAACGCGCTACGACGTTCGGGTGGCGCGTGGACGACGGACATTCGACGGCTCTCGTGAGGTTAGAGAACGGCGTCACGACGAGGGTTGGCGAGGTTTCGGGCGCTCTAAACCTCGTGTAGGCGGACGGATACGAGGGCGCATCCTCGCTAAACGAAACCGATCTTCTCGAACACGACGCGATCGCAGAAGCGTTCGACAGGGCGGAGGACTGCGCCGACGATCCCGGACGAGAAGGCTGTAACAGCTTCGCCGACGAGGATACGATCGGCGTAGAGGTGACGGGCGTCAAAGGCGAAGAACTCGACGCAGTCTACAGGAGGTTAGGCTCTGTCGGCGAACGCGACACGGGCGCTTACGTCGAAAAGGACGGCGTCGTGTACGAGCTATCCGTCTCGGCGCCTCTCTGACTAACCGCTCTCGCCGCGTTTCCTCTCGACACGGTACTCGGTGATAAGCTCGTCAACCGTCTCCTCGGCGCGGCGCAGACGGCGCTCCTCGGCGCGTTCGTCCCACCGTTCGACTGCGTCGCGTACGTCCTCCTCGCGCATTATACCGAACTCGTCGATACGCCGCATATCGATACCGTCCGCCTCTGCGACGGGTACGCCGGCGTCGAAAAGCACCCGATCCGCTTCGGTCGACATACCCCCGTTCTTGAGAACGAGACGCGGCGACGTACCGGCGAGACGTTCGGCGGTCGCGCGCCCCGCGCCGCTCGCGTCTTCGAGAAGGACGATATCGCCCTCTGCGAGACCGAAGGAGTTCTCGGCGTCTTCGAGAGCCGTCTTTGTGAACTCCTCGACAGCCTTGACCACGGCGTAATCGTCGCCGAGTTCGTCCGCAAAGTCGGGGTGTTCGACACGCCAGAGCTTCTTGAGTCTGTCGAGCTTCCCGCGCGTTTTCTTACGCGCCTTCCTCTCCTTCTTGAGCTTTCTACGTAGCTCGTCGTTCTTGCGTTCGAGACGTTTTACCTCACGTCTCTCACGCACGTCGCGCGCCTTGTCGCTCCTCGCCATCGTTAGCTCGTCCTCAAGTTCGTCTATCTCGTCGTTCTTACGGTCGACGCGATCCTCCAACTCCTCGACGTGCTCCTTGAGACGCCCGACCTGCTTTTCGAGACGACGTATCTGTTTCTCCTCCTCAGTGGGTTCGCGCTGGTCGCTGTCCCCGTCCCCTCCGTCGTCGGTACCGTCGTCGCGAACCGCCTCGATGGCTGACTCGACGGGGAGTTCGTCGACGAGTACGCGCGCTATAACGTCGTCCTTGTCGACACCGCGCGGTGTCTTNCTGCNTGACCTTGTCGAATACGTCGGCGTGNTCGCGGTACGCGAACGTCGCCGCCGCCGCGGCGTCGCGCTCGTGGTCGTTTTCGAGCCTGTACTCGTCCTCGTTCGTNGCGCGTTTCTTGTCGACCACGGCGAGGTCGTCGTCGGGCGTCCATCCCGAGGCGTCGAAAGACCGGCGTATCTTCTCGACGTTGCTCGGCATCGAACGGACGTCGGCGGCGACGACGACGGGACGTCCGCGTTCTATTATCCATTCGATCACCTCCGCGGTGTCGGCGCTCCTCGAACTCGTTACGTTGAGTAGCTCGCCGTCGAGATCCAAGACAGCGACCGCGGTCGTCGTTCCGGGGTCGACACCCACGACGACCGTCTCGCGCCTCTGTGCGAGGCTTTCGAACTCGATACCGTCGCGGCGTACGGCGTCGACCTCGATACGCGTGTCCCCCGAACGTTCGTCGGAGAAAGGTATGACGTCGCGGGGTGCCTTTACGACGAACTCGGCGTTTGCGAGACCGCCGTACTTCTCCGTCACCTCCTTGTCGTACTCGAATCCCTCCTCGTCGAGTCTGTCCTCGACCTCGCGCGCCCTCCGTCTCACAGCGCCGTGTATCTTACGCGTGTACCTGTCCTCGCTCCATCCTCCGCTTCCCGTCGAACGACCGCGTGAGACACGTACGGTCGTCTTGTCGTCGAACGCGCGTACGGCGTAGCCGACGTTCATACCCGCGAGACGCGCCGACGCCTCCGCCTCCTTCGATGGCTTCTTTGCGTACGGCACGTCGTGGCGCGATGCGACACGTGAAAGCGGCTCAGGCTCCTCGTCGCCCGTCACCTGTACGAGACGCGTCTCCGCGGGTAGACGGCGCAGAAGACGTACCAAGCCGTCCTTGTCCTCCGCGATCTCGTAGACGTTGTCGGTGGCGACGATGCTCGGCTTCTCGTCGGCGACGAGACGGAGTAGCTTCCTGCGCGAAACCACGTCGTGTTCGACACCGTCCCCGGAGAGACGGACGAGCGCGTACGAAGGAGAGTCACCACGTACGTCGCCGCTGTGTACGTCGACGCCGTATACGGTCACGTCGAGCGCGTCTGTGCGGCTCTTCACGGTTCCGTTACGTACCGCGAGAGCTTAAAACGTCGGTCTACCCCGTCGTTTCTACACGGAGACGGACACTTACGGCGCTCGCAACCTCGTCCGGGAGCGAAACCTCGTCGCCGCCCTCGGTCACCACCGTCACCATGCCGAAAGGCGCGACCTCCTCGACCTCCAAAGCCACCTCCGGACGGATCCCGTGCTCGTCGAGGTAACGCAGTACATCGGCGTCCTCGTCCACGACGCTCTCGACCACAGCCTCGTCGCCCTCGTCGCAGTCGCCGAGGGTCTCACCGTCTTCGTCGGGCGGTTCGAGGTCTGCACCCGGTATTGGCGCGCCGTGGGGATCGCTCTCAGGCTCACCGAGGGCGTCTGCGACACGCGCCTCGAACTCCTCGCTGATATGGTGTTCGAGACGATCCGCCTCGTCGTGTACCTCGCTCCAGTCGTAGTCGAGCGCCTCCGCAAGGTACGCCTCTATGAGCCTGTGGTGACGGACGACCTCGACGGCGACCGTACGTCCCTCCTCTGTCAGGTTCGTCCCGCCGTACTTCTCGCGCTCCACAAGACCCCGGTCGGCGAGCTTGTCAAGCGTGTTGGTGACCGTCGGCTGTGAAACGTCGAGTTCATCGGCGAGTTCGGAGGTACGTACATCGCCGCCGAGGCTGTAGATAGCCTTGACGTAGTCCTCCATAACAGGGCTGAGCATGGGTGGGTTAGCCTCGGCTAAGGCTTAAGTTTACTGACGCGAACCCACGATATCGTCGCGCAGACGCCGCGCCTCGTCGCGTGTCTCATACTCGGCGAGCGTATCCGCCACCTCCTCTATCGCCTCCAACGAACGCACCGACGTGTCGAGGAAGTCGAGTACGTCGCCCTCGTAGGCGTAAAGACCGTACTCCGCCTCCAGCGCCTCAACGATACGTGAAGGCGACATACCTTCGCGCCGGAGTTCGATCAGGTGCCGAACGAACTTTCTCTCCGGACATCCGCAGTAGGGCGCGTTGTCGTGGTCACAGTCCATAAAATCCGTCACGAACTCAAGCAGAGCGTCGCGTGTACCGGCGTCGAGCTTCTCTATCTCGTCGGTACTGTACAGTATGTCGAGCGCCGCGCCCGAAAAGACGTTCCGTGGCATGTTCCGATCCATACGGCTCGAAAGACGGCGCGCGTTCTTGACGTAGACACGGTCGGTTATCGCCACGTTCGCCGTACTCACCGCCCGCACAAACCGCTTTCGACACGTTTTTAGCCGCGACCGAAGTACGAAGACACGTGGCCGGGGTAGGGTAGTGGTTATCCTTTGGCCTTGTGGAGGCCAAGACCCGGGTTCGATTCTCGGTCCCGGCCCTAAGGCTCGAACCGGCTGACCCCGCTTTTACCGAACCCCGTGACCCTCCTTTTCGCCCAGTTCTCGTAGTCCTCGGCGACCGGATTGCCGTCGGAAAGCCAGCCCTCATGGACACCGTTCTCGTCCCCTTCGGTCATCCCCTCAACCGTCTCGGCTATCGCTTCCTCGGTAACGGGCGTCCGTATACGTCCGTCGAATCTTCCGTTGTCTTCGCCCCCGACGACGACGGCTTTGCAGTCTACGCCGCGTTTCCTCGTCTCGGATACGACAGCCGCCCCCGTCATGTCCGTCGTCTCCGGCGTGACCGCGATGACATCAACCTCGTTGTCCACGATA
>JGI1684J13235_1000483_pt1 | contig 14857 bp, 10 predicted proteins | sample PonA232FremontCA_2_FD_13235 | JGI IMG/M metagenome (IMG submission 13235) | reverse complement strand
TCTTGACCAAAACCTTGGTGTACCCTGTTGGCAGATTGTGCACCCGCTCGCGCGCAGAATTCAGATCCGCGGGAGTAATGGTGCATTCATTGTCACTAATAGCTAGACAGATGTCGGGAAAATCGAGATTTGGCATAGCTTCCTTTCTCCTTTTTTGGTTTGTCCCAAGATTTTCCATTATATCCTGTTTCAGGATACTACCGCAAATTGCGTGAACAATAACATACCGAAAAATCACGACTAACGGACATCATGCGACACCATGGGAAAAATATGTGGATATTGGTTTCGCACTCTGGCGAGTTCACATACGGATTCAATTGATAATACTTGTAATCATCTTATGAAAAATATACCAAGCCCTATTAAGCCGTGTCAATCATATTCCCAGTCAAATGACTTCCTTACTCAAAGTTTTTTCCCAGCAACCCTGCTTTTGTTCCTGAAAGGACAAGGGGCACTGCTTGCGACTCCTCTTCCCCCTCGCCCCCCTCTTTTCTCACGGGGATATCCTTGTGGGGGTTTTCGCGTTTTCGACCTTGGAGCGCGTGGTCGAGGAGCGAAAAAGCCTTCCGATTCAGGGATCTCAAGCCCTTTCACACCCTTCCCTTCAAATGTTCCGGGGAGTTGATTCTTTCCACGCAACGGGCTATAATGGGAAAAAATGATATTGGTATTCGTATTGGTTACCAGGGTTCAATGAACGTGCCGCTCTTGCACGCCATGCCCCTCAAGCTCATGAACCGGATCGAATCAGCTCCCTGCGCCTGCTGACGCACCGTTCCAGCGCCTTCCAAACTGAACGACTCGATATACTCGTGTTCCGCACTCTTCCGACTCCCAGCGGACAGCTCCGACCTCGCCCCCTCTTCGTCCTCGCGGGACTGTGAACCAGCGCGGCACCACAGCTCCCGTCAACGTCGTGTCGCAGGCTCCTGTTCCTGGAGCGCAAACACCTCCTCGACGGCTCATGGCGCCGTCCACTCCTTTACTGCCCCGGTACGCCTTGATCCCTGGATAATGGCGTCTGCATCTCGCACCAGTAGTCGCATGATCCACAAACCGACTTTTTGAAGGAGGAGGCCAGGATATGAGCCGAATACAGAATCTGCTCCACAGGCATCAACAGGAGCGCAAACAGGCCGGAGAGGAAGACGTTTTTCCCAACAGGATGAGCTGCGGCGAGTATCTGGAACTTGTGTCGGACTATCCGGAAATCGCCCAACTGGCCCCTGCCAGGCTATACAACGCGGTCATGGACCACGGGACCGAGGAGATCCCCGAGCAAGAACGATGGGGTGAGGCCAGCCAGCGCTACACGTTTTTTGCCGACTCCATGTACGGCCAGGAGGAGGCCCACGAAAAACTGATGCAGTTCCTGGCAGCCGGTGCCAGGAGGACGGAGACCGGCAAGCGCATCCTGCTGCTCATGGGCCCGCCCGCCGGAGGCAAGAGCAGCATCGCCTCTATGCTCAAGCGCGGGCTGGAAGAGTTCAGCGAGAAGATTCCTCTCTACGCCATCGAGGGGTGCGATCTCCACGAGGAACCCCTGCATCTCGTGCCCAGGCATATGCGCACCAGCTTCGAGGAGGAGCTCGGCGTGCCCATTGAGGGCGACCTCTGTCCGCAGTGCCGCCACATGCTCTTCGATAAGTACGCCGAGCGCGACGAGTCCGGGGATGTGGTCGAGGTGAGATGGGAAGATGTGCCCGTGGTCAAGACCAGGCTATCCGAGAGCTCCCGCGTGGGTATTTCCACCTTCCAGCCCGGAGATCCAAAGTCCCAGGACATCAGCGACCTCATCGGATACGAGGACGTGGCCAAGTCAGCGCGTTTCGGCAAGGCCGACCCCCGCAGCTATAGCCTCACCGGAGAGCTGGAGAAGGCCAACCGGGGCATGATCGAGTTCATCGAGATGCTCAAGTGCGACAAGAAGTTCCTCTGGTCCCTCATTTCCGTGGCCCAGGAACAGGTGATCAAGGTCCAGGGCTCCACCTTCCCCCAGATCTATACGGACACGGTGATCCTGTCCCACACGAACCAGCCGGAGTTCGAGGAGTTCGCCCAGGAAAAGGAGCCCGCCCTCCACGACCGGATCTACATGGTTCAGGTCCCCTATCCGCTCCGGGTCCGGGACGAGAAGCGCGTCTACGAAAAGCTCCTTTCCGAGAGCAATCTGAGCCATATCCACATCGCGCCGTACGCCCTGGACGTGGTCTCCATGTTTACCGTGCTCACCCGCTACGCGGGGAGCGACATCTGCGAGGACCCCATTCGGAAGATGAAGTACTATAACGGAGACCGTGTCTCCGAGGACAAGTACAGAGACCCCGTGGACCTCCGCGAGCTCCGCGAAGAGGGCCGCAAGCAGGGCGAGGGTTTCTTCGGGATCAGCTCGCGCTACGCCATCGACGCCATCAACACGGCACTGGTGCGCGAGGACGCCGGGTGTCTCACCCCGCGGATGGCCATCCGCGCCATGCAGCGGCACTTCGAGCACCACATGGGCTTTTCCGAGGAAGAAGTCCAGTATTACCACTCCCTGCTCCAGGAGACGAAAGAGGGCACGGTCACCGGGGAATACAAGAAGATCGTGGAAAAGGAGGTCACCAAGGCCTTCCTCAGGGCGTACGAGGACCTGGCTCGGGAGCAGTTCGACAAGTACATGCGCAACATCACCGCGTACTGCCGCAAGGAGAAGATCCGGGATGAGTTTACCGGAGAACGGCAGGAGCCGGACGAGGCCTTCATGCGCTCCATCGAGGAGGTCATCGGCGTAACCGAGAACCGCAAGGACCAGTTCCGGCAGGAGGTCCTGGTCTACAAGGCCACGGAGCAGGACTTCGACTACGAAACCTATGAGCCCCTCCAGGAGGCGGTGGAAAAGAAGCTTCTGCACCAGATGAAGGACACGCTGACCCTGGTGGTCTCCAAGGACAAACCCAAGGGCGAGGAGGAACGAGCCCGGGCCAGCGATCTCTACGACACCCTGGTCAACGAGCGCGGCTTCTGCGAGGTGTGCGCCCGCGAGTTCATCGAGGACGCCGCCCGCTTCCTGTCCCAATAGGTCGGTGGTCGGAGATCGGACGTCGGATGTCGGAGATCGGAGGTCGGATGATGGTTTGCCTGAGGGCATTCGGTCCCTGGACGAAATCTCCGGCTTTCGATCTCGTTATCCGTTATCGGTTATCNGTATTTCCTCTCGCCATGGACTTTTGTNCCTAGCCCCACTGGAGCACCTTACNGGGAACGCTGAACGGAGAACGGAGAACCCGGAACCCAGAACGGGGAACGGAGAACGCCACAAATTATGCCCATCCATCAACGCAAGCACGAGACCAAGCAGGGTCCGCTGGACGCCGCGCGGCACCGCGCCAAGCAGCGTGAGGCCATCAAGCGCGGCATGCGGGATATTGTCGCAGATGAAAGCATCATCACCCGCCGTCGCGAGGAAAAGGTCAAGGTGCCCATACGGGGCATCAAGAGCTATCGCTTCAAGCACGGATCGCCCAGCGGGGAAGGGGGCGGCGTGGGCCAGGGCGAGGGCGAGCCCGGAGACGTGATCGGTAAAAAGCCCGGAGGCGGGAGCAAGCCCGGCCAGGCCGGAGACCAGCCCGGAGAGGACTACATCGAGAGCGAGATCGAGCTCTCCGAGCTCATCCAGTACATGCTCGAGGACATGGGGCTGCCCAACATGGAGCAAAAGGACGTGGCCAAGCTGGTCACTCCCGAGGGCTGGACTTTCAAGGGCATCTCCCGCTCAGGCCTGCGCCCCAACATCGAGAAGAAGCGAACCCTGGAACAGGGCATGCGCCGCCTGGTCCACTTCCTGGAAGAGCTCAAGCGGGAGACGGGGCGCTCGGAGGAGGAGTGCGAGACGGCCCTGGAGCTGGCCCACGGCGATCTGAATGAAGCGCTGGAGCTCTTGCGGGACCCGAGCTTCTCTCCGGAGACCCATATTCCGGCGACCGCAGTAATCGAGCGGGAGGACTTCCGTTTCCGGACCATGGAGGAGGATGTGGAATACCATTCCAACGCCGTGGTCCTGGCCATGATGGACGTCTCCGCCTCCATGGGCACGGAAAAGAAATTCATCGCCCGCTCCTTCTTCTTCTGGCTCGTGGAGATCCTGCGGCACATGTACGACAACGTGGAAATCCGCTTCATCACCCACACCACAGAGGCCAAGGTGGTGGACGAATACCACTTCTTCCACAAGGGCGAGAGCGGGGGAACCTTCTGCTACACCGCCTTCGATCTGGCCGCGGACCTGGTGGGCTCGCAGTATCCCCCCAGCAAGTACAACATCTATCCCTTCCTCTTTTCCGACGGGGACGACTGGAACCCGGAGCTGACGGTCAAGTCCCTGCGGCGCCTGCTGGATCTGGGCGTGAACATGGTGGGCTACGGCGAGATCATGGAGCGCAGCGTCATGAGCAACCTCATGCGGCACGTGGAAAACGTCCTCGCCCTGAGGCCGGTGAGCTCGCAGCACGATCCAAGCGTCGTGGTCTCGGAAAGCGCTCGCCATCAGTTCCTGGCGGTGCTCTTCGAGGACGAGAGACGGATACTCCCCGCAATCAAGGAACTCCTCAGGAAGGAGCGCTGGCAATGACCGAGGAGCAAAAGCGCCTGGAAAAAATCGATCAGAGGATTCAGGAGATCCTCGAGGAATGGGGGCTCAGCGTCACCTCCATCGATTTCGAGATCGTGCCCTCGCAGCGCATGTTCGAGATCATGGCCTACGGCCTGCCGGTCAACTTCCGGCACTGGTCGCGCGGACGGGACTACGAGCGCCTGCGGACCATCTATGAGCACTCCGGATCGGGCCTGCCCTACGAGATGGTGCTGAACACCTCGCCCCCCAAGGCCTTTCTCATGGAGACCAACCCCTTTCCGGTGCAGGTTCTGGTCATGGCCCACGTCTACGCCCACGTGGACTTCTTCACCCAGAATCGCTTCTTCGAGGCCACTCCCAGTGACATCACCGTTCAGGCCTATGAGGCGGCCAAGCGCTTCGACCGCTATGAGGAGCGCCACGGCCTTTCCCGGCTGGAGCCCCTCTGCGACGCAGGCCTGGCCCTGCAGTACAACATCGATCCGGACATCCACAAAAGCAAGGAGAGCAGACAGGAGCAGATGGATCGCCTCTACGGCGAAGAGGAACCCGAAAGCGGAGCTGTCCGCGACTCCTTCGAAGAGCTCTATCCCCGGCAGAAAAGCGAGAGGCCGGACTCTCGGGATCTCGTGCACACGACCCCCCTGGAGCCGGAACGCGACCTGTTGGGCTACATCCAGCAGAAATCCCCCAAGCCCCTCCAGGACTGGGAGCAGGACGTCCTTTCCGTGATCCGGAACCAGGGCCTGTACTTCTATCCCCAGATGCGGACCAAGATCATGAACGAGGGATGGGCCGCCTTCTGGCACGAACGGGTCATGCGACGGCTCTTCGAGGAGCGCTATCTCACTCCCGAAGAGCACGGATACTATGCCCAGTACCACTCCGCGGTCCTGGCGGAGAATCCCTTTCAGCTCAATCCCTATCTCGTGGGCAAGCGGATCCTGGAGGACGTGAAAAAGCGCTGGGACACGGGCAGATACGGGAAGAGATGGCGGGAGGTCGAGGACGAGCACGAGCGCGAGAACTGGGACACCCAGGAAAACAAGGGACTGGACAAGATTTTCCGGCTGCGGACCGTCTATTCGGACCGCATGCTTCTGGAGCACTTCCTGACCGACGAGCTGGTCCACGATCTGCAGCTCTATGTCTACAAGGAGAGACGCTCCAGGGACGGGGGCAAGGAGTTGGTGATCGCGGAATCCCGGCCGGAAGTGATCCGTCAGCAGCTCAAGGAGCTCCACGCGGACGGGGGCCAGCCGCGCATCCTGGTCACGAACGGCAACTTCAAGAACCGCGGCGAGCTGTATCTGGAGCACGTTTTCGAGGAGAATCCTCTAGATTCGGAGTACCTCCAGAAGACCATGGAGCACGTGCACTTCATATGGGGACGGAGAGTCCACCTCAAGACCGTGGAAGTGCTCATGGACCGGGCGGGCAGGACCTATCAGCGCAACGTCCTGCACCACTTCAACGGCTCGACCCATACCGTGACCGACCTGGACAGCGGCTCCACCAGGGACTCCAGGATGAAATAGGAAACTGGGNTCAACGGAGGGCGGGCCGCCTTCCCTTCGGTCGAAGCCCACCTCGCCATGCCTTCCCATCTTGTCAGCCAACTGCACCCGCCACTGCATTGGGCCCAAAGAAGCCCGCCCGGACCTGAAAACGGCCCGGGCGGACTTCTATCGCCTGAAGCGATCACCAGGAGGGGAACATTGAAGGAGCAGCGTGCCTATCCTTTTCCGATGGAAAGGATGGGCACGGAAAATGACCTGCTAACTGCCTTTTTTGTCTTGGTACATCTTCATGATCCTCTTGGCGCAGTTGTCCGCGACTCCCGAGCTCGAGGATTCCTCGCCCGGCATCGACGCCCAGCCGTGCTCACGGATATATTCCGCTCGATCCCAGTTATACTCCATCTCCGTCATTTTCTTCAGCTTCTGCTGGCTATTGTCGGCATGCTTGAACTGATAGACGCAGATCTCGGCCATCTGCTTGTCCACGGCCTTCTCCGCCCGCTCCTGGGCCTTCTGCTTCGCCGTGGAGCTTGTCACCACCCATCCCGTGGAAAACATCAGAATGAGCAGGACGATGGCTCCCACCGCGAGGCCCCAACCGAAGGGCTTGAACTGTGCGTAATCCATAACGACCTCCTTGATTTTTTTCCCGTTTTTTCGATGCCGGGAACCATACTGCCAAGAAGGTCTTGCACACCCCTTGCCGAAAAATGACAATTTTGAAAAGTGGAATTCCTCACACAGGGTGAAGCAGGCGAAAACAGGCTCCAAACGGGGGCTGTAGCGCTTTAAGGAGGAAATCGATCAAAAGAGGAACTGGGGGCGGTTACCCATTCACGGATAAAGGTCCAACCCTTCGGGGCAGATGGATGCGGAAGGTCGAGCCGGAATCCGTCAGACTGGAAACATCCACCCATCCCTGGTGAGCCCTGACTATGGCCCGCACCTGGGCCAGGCCCAGCCCCAGTCCCTTGTCCGTGCGTCCTCTGCTTTGTCCGCCGCGGTAGAGACGGTCCCAGATGCGGGAGAGCTCCGTGGCCTCAATGCCACAGCCCGGATCGGACACGGAAAGGACTACTTCGCTTTCCTCTTCCCGCGCTTGTACAATCAGTGGGGAGCTCTGCGGAGGGGTATATTTGATGGCGTTGTCCAGCAGGTTGGCCAGGGCCTGACTGAGACGATTGTAATCCGCCTCGACCCAGATGTCGCCATCGCCCTGGACCTCGATGCCCAGGCCCTTTTCCTCGGCCACATAGCCGTACACCTCGGCCACGGTGTCCATCAGATCGCCCATCCGCACCGCCTGCCTATCCAAGTTCATCACCCCTGTCTCCGCCTCGGAAATATCCATCAGGGTGTTGAGCATCTTGAGGATCCTGTCCGACTCCTCAACGAAATCCTGAAGGGCCCGCTTGTACTGTTCCGGGTCCTCCCCGGAGCGCAGAGCGGATTCGGCGATGTTGTGCATACGGGTCATGGGGGTCCGCAGATCGTGCGCCACCTGGTCCAAAGAGCTCTTCATTCCGTCCACAAGGGACTCGATCCTGGAGAGCATGCGATTGAAGATCCGCACCAGATCGCCGAGCTCGTCATTTGCCCCTGGGTGGGGGACACGGGCATCCATATGCCCCGACTCGACGAAGCGCATGGTCTGAACAAGATGTCTCACAGGCCGCAGGGCGCGACGGGAAAGGTAATACCCACCCAGCACCCCGGTCAGCATAAGAAAACCCACAATATAGAGGAAGGATTCCAGGAAGCGATTGAGAACCCTATTGCGCTCCTCGGTGCTCAAGCCTACCTGCAGCCACGAGCCGTCCGGAAGACGTGCGGACCCCACCTCGAGCCTGTAACTGACATTTCTGTCCTCAGTGTGGAGCTGGATCCACTCCCTTTTTTGGGGATCCACGACCTCGAGCTGGGACACACGGAACTCCTCCCACTGACCTGGGAAAAAGATCCTGCGGGTGGTGTTTTCCCTGGTCGCGAAACGGAAAAAGAAAGGGGTCCGTTTGCGGTACTTCTTGTTCAGCTTCAGCTCCTCCTTCACGCGATCCATGCCGCCGTTGGCGTATATGCGGGACACCTCCTCGAGCTGGGAGCGGATGACCTGGTGATCGTCCCGCTCCAGGGTCTCCGACAGAAAGACATAGGCCAGCCCGAAGAGCAGGCAGGCACTGAGGATGAAAAAGCCGGAGTACCACAGGCTCAGCTTGAAGCCGATTGTTCTATTGCCCAGTTTCAGGCTTTTGAAGCGCATAGCCCACGCCGCGAATGGTATGGATGTATTTCTCGGAATAGTCCTTGTCCACCTTGCTTCTGAGCCTGGAGACGAGCACGTCCACCACGTTGGTCTGGGGGTCGAAATGGTATCCCCAGATGTGTTCCAGGATCATGGTTCGGGAAACCACGCGTTCCCTGTTGCGCAACATATACTCCAACAGGGCGAACTCCCTGGGCTGGAGATCAAGACGCTCGTCCCCGCGATGGGCCTCGCGCTTGGCCAGATCCAGGCTCAGATCCTCGTAACTCAAATGGGTCGTCTCCGTGGAGGCGTACGCCCTCCGGATGAGGGCCTGGACCCTGGCCAGGAGCTCGGAAAAGACGAAGGGCTTGGTCAGGTAGTCGTCCCCGCCCTTCTGCAGCCCCCGAACCCGATCGTCAACGCTCTGCTTGGCGCTCAGGATGAGAAAGGGGGTGGTCACCTCCATCCGGCGCATCTGCTCGATCAGGACCATGCCGTCCATATCCGGAAGCATCAGGTCGATGACGGCCAGATCGTAGGATTCCGAAAGCCCCATGCGGAAACCTTCCCCCCCGCCCGTGACCCAGTCCACGGCAAATCCGGCCTCCTGGAGGCCGGAACGGATAAAGGCGCCGATATCCTGATCGTCCTCGATGAGAAGCAAGCGCATAGTGCATTCCTTCCGGGGGACAGGGTGATTTTGTTCCACGTTCAAAATTCAAGGTTCAAGAGGAAGAATGTGGACAGGATTTACAGGATGAACTTGATTTTTCAGAAAATGAGAAAACCATATCGTCCTCATCCCGTAAATCCTGTCAACTCGATCTTTTTCTTCTTTCTTACGCAGCGCCGCTGCGCGAGCCATTCTTTTTCCGCTGTACCGGATAAAGATTTATTTTTCCCAAATCATTGAAGATACACAGGAGAACAGAAAAGTACTGTTTCTTAGGAGCTCCTCGATTGCGAGATCGTTTGTGTTTTTCTACCATACCTGGGCTGCATGGGTCAGGAAGGATTTCAAATTTGTCATTTCCGGGCAAGGAAGCGGCAATCTCCCTCTGTTTTGTTGGCAAGCGAGGATAGCGGCCAGGTGGCCCTCTCACCCGGCCGCAGCTTGCCTGGTTCTCCTGAAGGACGGATTTTCCATGCGACGACTGCTCAAATGGTCTCTGATCATCGGGGTCGGCCTGTTCGGACTGAGCCTGCTCCTCTTCGCGGGCCTCTTTCTCTGGGCCAGCGGCGCCACTCCCCGCATCCACTCCGTCACCGACTACAATCCGCCAGTGGCGACAACCGTCTATACCTCCCAACAGAAGATCCTGGGCTACTTCTCCAAGGAAAAGCGGTTCCTCCTGCGCCTGGAAAAGATGGGCCCCTGGATCCCCAAGGCGTTCATCGCTGCGGAAGACCGTGAGTTCCGGCAGCATCCGGGAGTGGACCTGACGAGCATCGTCCGCGCCGCGCTGGCCAACCTTGAGGCCGGACACGTCGTGCAGGGCGGAAGCACGATCACGCAACAGGTCATCGACGCGCTGATCATGGATACCGGCACCAGCTATCTCCTCAAGTTCAAGGAGGCGGTGCTGGCCTATCAGTTGGACCGCAGACTGACCAAGGACCAGATTTTGACCATCTATCTGAACCAGATCTATCTCGGGGAAGGGGCCTACGGCGTGGAGGCGGCGGCCAGAACCTATTTCGGCAAGCACGCGGATGCGCTCAATCTGGCCGAAGCCGCGCTGATCGCTGGCCTTCCCAAGGCCCCTGCCCTGTACAATCCCTATGAAAACCCCGAGGCGGCCCGTTCCAGACAGCGCTATGTCCTGCGCCAGATGAAGGCAAACGGAATGATCACGCCCGAGGAATACAAGGAGGCCTTGAACAGGGAGCTGGACTACCGCCGTATGGCGGATCCCACCTGGAGCAGGGCGGGGTACTACCTGCAGACGGTCCGCAACAGGCTGCTCGAGGAATTCGACAGAAAGCGCGTCTATCGCGGAGGGCTCAAGGTCTTCACCGCCCTGAGCCTGTCTCACCAGCGTGCTGCGCGAAGATCGCTGCGCGACGGTCTGCGGGCCATCAGCAAGCGCAGGGGGTGGCGGGGCCCGGTGAAGCATCTCTCGACCGATGCCTTTTCCCAATTCCTGCAAAAAACCACACATGCCACACATGGGCTCAAAAAGGGCGCCTGGATCAAGGGGCTCGTCACGGAGGTCAATGCGAGGCGAGCCACGCTCCGCTTGGGGAATGAGACCGGAGTGATCGGTGTGGAGAGCATGGAATGGGCCAGGCCGATCAACACGGAGATCCCCCCGGAAGGGGCCCCTGAAATCCGGGACGCGCACAAGGTCTTGAGCCGCGGGGACGTGGTCCGTGCCAGCGTCGTGAGCCAGCCAGAAAGCGCCGAAGCCCCCTGGCGTCTCGCCCTGGAGCAGCGCCCCGAGGTTCAGGGCGCCCTGATCTCGATCGAACCGGAAACCGGGCATGTCAGGGCTTTGGTTGGAGGATACGGCTTTTCCGGAACCCAGTTCAATCGAGCGGTGCAGGCCCAGAGACAACCCGGCTCGGCCTTCAAGCCGATCACCTACGCCGCGGCCCTGAAAGCGGGATACACAGCCGCGAGCCCTCTTGTCGACGCCCCTGTCGTCCTGCAGGGAGCCAATTCGCGAACCGCTTGGAAGCCGCGCAATTACAGTCTCTCCATTCGTGGCAAGGTCCTTCTGCGCACAGCCCTGGTGCATTCCATCAACAGGGCAACCATTCGGCTGGCCCAGGAGATCGGGGTCGGGCGCATCATGGACCAGGCCCGGAGCATGGGGATCTCGGGCCAGTTTCCGCGTAACCTCACCCTCGCCATAGGCAGCCTCGACGTGACTCCTCTCGCACTGAGCCGGGCCTATACCGCATTCGCCAGGGACGGAACCACGATCAAGCCGACCCTGATCACCCACATCCAGGACTCCTGGGGCAATACGATCCAAAAGACCGAGCCGGCCACGCACAGAGCGATGGGATCCCGGACGTCCTTCATCATGAGCGAGCTCCTGCGACAGGTCGTTCAGGACGGAACGGGCTGGCGGGCCAAAAAGCTCGACCGTCCTGCAGCGGGGAAAACGGGAACCACGAACAACCAGAAGGAGGCCTGGTTCGCGGGATACACCCCCAATCTTCTGGCAACCGTGTACTGCGGATTCGACGATCCCCGCCCCATGGGCAAGTACGAGACCGGCTCCAGGGCCGCCTCCCCCATATGGGTCGACTATATGCAGAAGGTGCTGTCCGGATATCCCCAGCGGAGGTTCTCGAAACCCAAAGGGGTGACCATGGCCGAGATCGCCGCGCAGAGCGGCAAGCTGGCCGGATCGCAAAGCGGGAAGAGCTTTCTCCTGCCCTTCAGGAAGGAAAACGTCCCGGAAAAGGTGGACACTGGAGAGGCCGAGAACACCCGGAGACTCAAGGAGCTCTTCTGAGACCCTTTTTCAGGGACCTTATCCTGTGTTTCACTGATCCTGCTTATTCCGAAGCCCGACACCCCCTCTGATCTCGGTATTTATAAAAGGAGCCAGCCATGATTCTCGCGGTGCACTCCAGCCCCAAGCCCGAAGGCAACCTGGAGCGGATGGCCCGGCGCCTTGGCGAGGCCAGCAGACGCCAATTCCGCCTGATCCGCCTCAGCGAACGGGAGATTGCGCCCTGCAGGGGATGCGTGCGCTGTGCCGCCACGCGGCGCTGCGTCCAGAACGACGGCATGGCGGATCTCTATCCGGCCCTGGAGGAGGCCGAGGGGCTGATCATGGGCGGAACCACTGTCAACGCCCGTTTCGACGCCCTGGCCCACACCTTTCTGGAAAGGCTCTTTCCCCTGTATCACCTGGAGCCCGCCCTCAGGGGAAAGCCCGCGGCCGTCGTGGCCGTGGGAGGCGAGGAGCCGGAGAACGCGGGCGAGGACATGAGGCGCTATCTGGAGGGGATCCATTTCCTCCGGGTGGTTGGCACCGCCCTGTTCAAGTCCGATACGCCGCCCTGCTTCTCCTGCGGCTACGGCGCGGGCTGCCGGGTGGGCATGCCCGCCCTGAACTGGCCGGAACAGGCCTTTTCCGCCTTCACCCGGGTCGAGCCTCACATGTTCCAGAGCTTCGAGGACAACGAGGACGCCGTCCTTGCCTGCGACCGGGTGGGCAGCGCCCTCGGCGCGGCCCTTTCCGGACGCTCCGGGCGGCCCTGGAGCGGAGGCGGGTTCTTCCTGCCCCATTCCGGGTGAGCCTGTCCCAGCGACCCGTATTTCTGTGGTACAACTCAGCCATCAGGCTTCCAAGTGCAAAATACCCGTGAAGGGATAGGGCAACCCTGTCCCGTTCAGAAGCGGCACCAGGGAGGGGTCTGGTCCTCCTGTTTCGCCTCGCGCCCGCCCCGGGTACGGGAAAAGGGGCACACCGCGGAGCAGATGCCGCAGACACGGCCCTGCATCAAGTGGCCGTAGCGCTGCTTCTTGTATTCGTCGCAGGCCCGCGCGTCGAGGATCTCCTCTCGTGGCATCCCCGGCCTCCAGGCCCTGCCCGTGAGCGCTCCCGCCGGACAGGCCCTGACGCAGGCATAGCAAGTGCCGCAATAGCTCCGCTCCAGGGGCGGGCCGCAGGGAAGCTCCGCATCCGTGAGCACTGTTCCCAGCCGAACCCAGGAGCCGTAGGGCCTGGTGATCAGCTGGCAGTGCCTGCCGATCCACCCCAGCCCCGCCCTGGTGGCCGCGGTCTTGTGCGGAAATTCCCCGAACAGATTCGCCTCGTCCGTCCGTCTGGATGCATCCATGGCATAGGCCCTGTATCCCCGCTCCCGCAGCGCTTCCGCCAGATCCTGCGCCACCGCGTCGATCAGGCCGTTCAAACGGCGGTATTCCGTGGCATAGCCCGCGGTGGGGCCTTCACGGACTCCGGCCATAACCAGCGGATGCACCGGAACACCCCAGACCAGTGCGCGGGGCAGCGCCTCGCCGGAATCGTCAGCCGTGCCGTCCACCCCTGACAGATCCGCCGCACCCCATAAAGGCACATCCCGCCTCTGCATCACCTCTTGCAGCCACCGGGGAAATGCTCCTTGGTCCATATTCAGCCTCCTCACCCTGTGCGCACAGGTATATTCTCAGATTCAATACGGTCAGCACCCTTTTTGCCTGAGGGCGACATCTCACAAATCGTTCGCTGCACAACCAAGCAGATCCGCGTCAAAGACATTGCTGTTTAGGCTTAATTGTCGCCCCCAAGTTAGCAGTTAGCACGTCTCAGCCTAAAGGACAAAAAAAGGCCGCGGCCCTGGACAACACCAGGGGCCGCGGCCTTGAAACCGGAATGTACGCGCTACGCGGTGCCGAGGCGGCGCTCGCGATTACGCCGAGCTTTGCAGGTTCTTGCGCTGCAGCTTTTGGTTCTGGGCCCGCTCGATCTCCTTGATCAGCCGAAAATCGCCCGGCTCCGCGAATGTCGAGGCCTCGCCCGAGGCATAGACGCGCCCTGTGCGCCCGATGCGATGGGTGTAGGCCTCGGCCGTGTCCGGCATGTCGTAGTTGATCACGTGCCCGATGCGGGTCACATCAATGCCGCGGGAGGCGACGTCCGTGGCCACCAGAATGTTGAAGCCCCCTTTCTTGAAGTCCTGCAGCACCTTCTGGCGATTGTTCTGGGACATGTTCCCCTGAAGGTCCTTGGCCTGCAGCCCGGCCGCATTGAGCTTGCCGGCCAGCTTGGTGGCCATGTGCTTGGTGCGGGTAAAGACAAGGGTGGCCTCTTCCTGGCCCTGCCTAAGCAGGGTCATGAGCATTTGGGGCTTGGAACGGCGCTCCACTTTGTAAAGGGACTGATTGATGGCCTGCAGGGGCTTGTCGTGCTCCACCTGTACTCGGACAGGATCGCGCAGGATCTCCTCGGCCATTTCCCGGATGCCGCGCGGCATGGTGGCTGAAAAGAGCATGTTCTGCCGATCCGCGGGCAGTTTGTGCATGATCTTGCGGATATCCGGCATAAAGCCCATGTCCAGCATGCGGTCGCCCTCGTCCAGGACCAGGGTCTGCACACTGGAGAGGTCCACCGCGCGATCGCGATGCAGGTCCAGCAGCCTGCCCGGGCAGGCCACAACAATGTCCGCTCCGGAGCGGAGCTTGCGCACCTGGCCGGATTTACTCACCCCGCCGTAAACGGTCACGATCCGCTGACCGGTCTTGCGGCCCAGGGACTGAAAGGACTGGGAAATCTGTTCCGCAAGCTCGCGTGTGGGGGCGAGGATCAGGCTGCGCACCTTCCCGCGACGCCCCTGCAGGAGCCGCTGCAATATAGGCAGGGCAAAAGCCGCCGTCTTGCCGGTGCCGGTCTGGGCCAGGCCCATGACGTCCCTGCCCTGAAGGCCGGAGGGAATGGCCTGTTCTTGAATCTGGGTCGGGTCCGTGAACCCGCAGCTTGTGATCCCGGCTTGAATTTTNGGATCGAG
>JGI1684J13235_1000479_pt1 | contig 14888 bp, 13 predicted proteins | sample PonA232FremontCA_2_FD_13235 | JGI IMG/M metagenome (IMG submission 13235) | reverse complement strand
CTACCGTATTTCCTCACTGACGAGTGGCTGACGCGGGGGGCGGGAGCCCGCCGCGGGGCCTACCCTGCCACCAAGCTGCTCTTCCTCGTCTCGCTCCTGGTGGCGGTGGTGGTAGCCCAGGGGTTGGGGCGGCTATCTTTCCCGCTGATGATCGTGCCGCTGCTGCTCCTCCTGCTCCTGGCCTTCCTCCTCGTCTACGGCCTCTTCAGCCGCTGGGCCTATCAGCGCGCCCGCCATCCCCTGGTGGCCGGTGTCGGGAATGCCGTGGCGCTCGCCTGGGCCCTGGGGGCGACCTTCCCGATGCTGGAAGGAGCGCCGTAGCTACTCCCCAGGCAGGTGCGCTGGCGGCAGGCCGGTGCCCCGTATCCGAGGGGGCCGGTGCCGATACGGGAGGGCCTCAGCGGTACTCGAGCTCGAAGCGGCAGAGGTCGGCGCCCGTGGCGGCGCAGGTGGTCTCGCGGATGGTCGACTCGCGGTTGACGAGCTCCCGGAACAGGGTCTCGAAGGCCGCGGCGTGCCAGTGGCAGATCGGGGCGGAGGCCTGCTCGCCGGCGATCACCGGGTTGTGGGCCAGCTCGAGCAGGCACGGCCGGCCGCGGCGGATCCGCAGGGTGCCGGAACCGACGAAGGTCCAGGCGTGCTGGGCGATGGCCCGAAGCAGGAGGGGGCCCGCCGCGATGGGCGGCAGGCCCCGCAACAGGGTGCGGACCGGGCCGGGGATCCGGTAGCGCAGCACGTAATGCCCCGTACGGACCCCGGCGTCGAGGAGCACCTGGCGGGCCTGCTCCGGCTCGAGCTCGCGTCGCACGCTCTGGTGGAGCGCGGCGACCGTGGATTCCGGGACCATCTCCTGCGGCGGCTCGTCGAGCCAATGAGGCAGCCCAGCGGCCTCGAAGATCCGCCGGGCTGCCTCCTCACCGCTGAGCTCGCGGAGCGCTTCCGCCACCTGCAGGATGGCGTTCGGCCCGATACGGGCCTCGCCGGCCGGCGCAGCCGCGGTATTGCCTGCAGTGGTCATCACGCCTCGTCGGTCTCGGCCGTCTCCCGCTCATCCTGCTGCTTGCGGCCCTCCTTGCCGGGGGCCTGACGGTGCACCTGGACGGTGGCCTCCTCGGCGGGGGTACGCTCCGTATCGGTGCCGCCCTTGTGCGAGCGGGCCGGCTTGGCCTGGTCCTCGGCCTCCCACTCCGCGCGCTGGGCATCCGAGAGCGTGCGCGACTTGTCGAAGCTCTGCTCGATGTTCTCGCTGACCTTCTTGCGGGTCTGCGGGCCCCAGTAGCCGTGCTTGCCCAGATCGTAGAACTTGCGCTGGAAGCCGGCCTTGAGGAAGGCCTTCAGGCAGCCGAAGAGGTACTTGCGCCGATCGCCCGTCCCCGCCCAGGGGTAGGAGAACAGCGCCTTGCGCATATAGAAGCGCCGGTAGTTGCTCATGACGCGGTCGAGCAGCTCGCCCCGGTCCATGGCGTCCGGCTTGATGATCGGGGTGACGAAGTTGTACTTCTCGAAGTCGTAGACCTCGACCGTATCCTTGAGCTCGCGGAACAGGTCGGAGAAGGGCCACGGCGTGTACATCGCCCAGTTGGCCAGGTCCGGCTTCCAGTCCTGGGCCATCTGGTAGGTCTCCTCGAGGGTCTCGGCGGTCTCGTTCTCGAGGCCGACGATGAACTGCGCCTCGACGACGATCCCAGCGTTGCGCAGGAGCTCCACCGCCTTCTTGTTCTGGGCGACGGTGGTCTCCTTGTTGAAGCGGTCCAGCTTGAGCTGCGCGGCCGCCTCGGTGCCGAGGGAGACGTGGATCAGGCCCGACTTGCGGTAGAAGCTGAGCAGCTCCTCGTCGCGAAGCACATCGGTAACGCGGGTGTTCAGGCCCCAGAGGATACCGCGCTCGGGCAGGCCGCGGTCGATCAGCTCTTGGCAGAACTCGATGAACTTCTTGCGGTTGATGGTCGGCTCCTCGTCGGCAAGGATGAAGAAGCCGACGTCGTGCTCGTCGACGAGCTTCTCGATCTCGTCGACCACCTTCTTGGGATCGCGGATGCGGTAGTCCCGCCAGAACTTCCACTGCGAGCAGAACGAGCAGGTGAAGGGGCAGCCCCGGGCCATGTTGGGGATGGCGACCCGCGTCTCGAGCGGGATATAGATGTACTTCTCCCACTCCAGGATGCTCCAGTCCGGCTCGATGCTATCCAGGTCCTTGATGGTAGGCGCGGCCGGCGTGGCCACGATCTGATCGCCGTCCCGGTAGGCGATGCCGAGGATGTTCTCCCGGTCGCTGGGCCAGCGCCCCTCGTCGACCGCGCGGGCGAGGTTGACCATGATCTCCTCGCCCTCGCCACGCACCACCGCGTCGATCCACGGCGCCTCGCTGAGGACCTGCTTGTACATGAAGGTCGGGTGGATACCGCCGAGGAGCGTGACGATGTTGGGGTTCACCTCCTTGGCGACCTCGAGGGTGCGCTCGGCAACGTAGATCGACGGGGTGATGGCGGTCGTCGCCACGATATCCGGCTGCTCCTGCTCCAGCACCTCCCGGAGGTACTCGTAGGAGAGGCCGTTGGTCATGGCGTCGAGGAACCGGATGTTGTCGTAGCCGGCGCTCTTCAGGTGCCCGGCGAGGTATGCGACCCATGCCGGGGGCCAGTTGCCCGCGATTTCCGCACCGCCCGAGATGTAGTTGGGATGGATAAAGACGATACGCATGGGTCGAGCCTCCGCGAGTGCTTGAGATGAAGTCTTCATCGTAAAATGCCCGGATAGACCGTCTGCTGTCCAGGGTCCTTGACGCTGCGTAGTCGATTATAAAGCCCAAAAATGATTATTATGGGCAATAAGAAACCGCCGGGCCCACGGCGTGGTAACCCGGCGGTTCCCTGGGGGCAGCGCCGGGGAGCGTAGAGCTGGGTCCCGGTCGCGCCCGCACTGGCTGCTCAGCGGCGCCGGCCTAGATCCGCCGCTGCGATTTCGGGACATCCTGCGGGCCCACCTGGGCTGCGTCACCGGAATCCTCCCAGGCCCAGCACCAGCCGTTGGCGTTGACCAAGCGCTGCTCATCCATCCCGAAGGCCGAGCAATAGCCGTAGTCCGGGGTCTCCTCGTGGGGATGGTAGAGCAGGCAGTTGGCGCAGAACTGGTGGCTCGCGAAACGGGGATGCTCCTGGTTGGCCTCGGCCTGGTCGTGGACGTAGCCGAGCCCCTGGGCCTCGGGGGAGTTCTCGTTGAGCTTCGACCAGCCCTGGCTACCCTGGTTGCCGCCCGCGCTAGCGCCATCCTGGGCGCTCGCCTTGGAGCTGAGCAGGCTGGCTGCCGGGATCGCCGCCGTGCTCATCAGGCCCAGGCGCAAGAACTTGCGGCGGGAGCGGTCACAAGAATTGTTGCTCATCACTCTGGCTCCTCTCACGTCGGGGTCGAGGTGACCTCTTCCATGCCACCGCGTTGCCCCGGGGATTGGGTGCGGCGGCGCTTACGGTATTTATAGCGGCATATTGCCAGCGTTTAAAGAATGGTCCTACCATCGCGCTACGTTCAAGGGGGGCGCGACGATGTTGCCTAGCGGCCGAAACGGGCCCTAATGGGAGGGTTGGATGGAGTACGTCGTGGTCGTCGACAGCGCTGGCAGGCCCGTGCGGTCCGAGGAGAAGATCCGCGCCCACAGGGGCGGTGGCGTGCTGCACCTCGCCTTCTCAGTCCTGCTCTTCAATCACGCCGGGGAGCTGCTCCTCCAGCGCCGCGCGGACAGCAAATACCACTTCGCCGGGCTGTGGTCGAATACCTGCTGCGGCCACCCGCGCCCTGGCGAGGCGGTCGCCGAGGCGGCGGAGCGCCGCCTCGGCGAGGAGCTCGGCCTCGCTGTGCAGCTGCGCCCGGTCACGCATTTCGTCTACCACGCCGAGGACCCTTGTAGCGGGCTCGCCGAGCAGGAGTACACCCAGGTGCTGGTCGGCCGTGTACCCGCACGGCAGCAGCCGGCGCCCGATCCGGAGGAGGTAGGCGCCTGGCGGTGGATGGAGCCGGCCGCGGTGCGCAGCGGCGTGGCGCAGGAGCCGGAGACGTACACCCCGTGGTTCTGCCGATTGACTCGCGAGCACCCGGTGGCGGACTGGCTAGCGGCTTGAGGAGGGCTGTGCCCCGCAGGCCGCTTTGATAAGCTGCGCGCGGGTCGAAGGCGACCCGCTATCCGAGCAAACAACGTCACTGAATCAACCTGGGACGGCACAATCCATGGCACCAGCGTTTCCCTTCTCGGCGATCGCCGGGCAAGAAGAGATGAAGCTCGCGATGACCATCGCCGCAGTCGACGACTCGATCGGCGGCGTACTGGTCTTCGGCGACCGCGGTACCGGCAAGTCTACGGTGGTTCGCGCCCTGGCGGGCCTGCTCCCGACCATCCGGGCGGCCGACTGCCCCTACCACTGCGATCCGGATCAAGAGGGTGATCTCTGTGAGCAGTGCCAGGCGCGGCGCGACGCCGGTGAGTTGCTGAATGTGCAGGAGATCGACGTCCCGGTGGTGGATCTGCCGCTGGGGGTGACCGAGGACCGCGTGGTCGGCTCTCTGGATCTGGAGAAGGCCCTGACCAGCGGCGAGAAGGACTTTGAGCCGGGGCTCCTGGCCCGCGCCAACCGCGGCTTCCTGTATATCGACGAGGTCAACCTCCTGGAAGACCATATCGTCGATCTGCTGCTCGATGTGGCCGCCAGTGGCGAGAACGTGGTCGAGCGTGAGGGTCTCAGCGTCCGCCATCCGGCCCACTTCGTGCTCATCGGCAGCGGCAACCCGGAGGAGGGTGAGCTGCGTCCGCAGCTCCTCGACCGTTTCGGGCTCTCTGTGGAGGTCTCTACGCCGGAGGACCTGCACACACGGATGCAGGTGGTCCGCCGCCGGGACGAGTTCGAGTCGGATCCGAAGGCGTTCGTGGAGAAGTGGCAGCAGGAGGATGCCCAGGTCCGGGAGCAGATCGAGCGGGCCCGCGAGAAGCTCCCCCACGTCGACGTCCCCGACGAGATCCTGGAGCGGACCTCGACGCTGTGCATCGCCCTGGGCACCGACGGCCTGCGTGGCGAGCTGACCCTGATCCGCGCCGCACGCGCGGCCGCCGCCCTGGACGGCGCCGACGAGGTTGGCGTCCCGCACCTGCGGCAGGTCGCTAGCGTGGCCCTGCGCCACCGCCTGCGCCGGGATCCGCTGGACGAGTCCGGGTCCACGACCCGGGTCCAGCGCGCGATGGAGGAGCATCTGCCTGCATGAGCGCCGGGCTCGACTACGACAACGCTGAGGCCACCTGGGAGGACGCGACCCACGCGGCGGCGCTGCTGGCCGTGGACCCGCCCGGCGTGGGTGGCGTCTGTGTGCGCTCGCTGCCCGGTCCGGTCCGCGACCGCTGGGTGCAGATCGTCCGCGAGCTCCTCCCCGAGGGCACCCCGTGGCGCCGGATCCCGATCAGCATCTCCGACAGCCGGCTGCTCGGTGGGCTGGAGCTGAGCGCGACCCTGCGCGCCGGCCGCCCCGTGGTGGAGCGCGGCGTACTCGCGGAGGTGGACGGCGGGATCGCCGTGCTGGCCATGGCCGAGCGCATCGCCCTGGCTACGGCCGGCAAGATCGGTGCCGTTCTGGATAATGGCGAGGTGCGCGTCGAGCGCGACGGGCTCGCCGATCGCATGCCCACGAGCTTCGGGGTCATCGCCCTCGACGAGGGGGTAGAGGATGACGAGCGCCCGGTCGGCCCCCTGCGCGACCGGATCGGATGCCACCTGGAGCTCAGTGGCATCCCCGTCCACGTCGCCGGCGGCTGCGCGTACACGGCGTCGGATATCGCTGCCGCCCGCGAGCGCCTGCCGCGGGTGACGTGCAGCGATGAGCTCGCCGAGGCCCTGTGCGCCGGCGGCCTGGCGCTGGGTATCGGCTCCCTGCGGGCGCCCTTGCAGGCGCTGCGCGCGGCGCGGGCCGCGGCTGCCCTGCACGGGCGGGACGAGGTCGCCCAGGAGGATGTGGCCCTGGCGACGCGGCTCATCCTCGTGCCGCGGGCGACGCAGATCCCGCAGCAGCCGCAGGAGGAGCAGGAGCAGCAAGAGGGGCAAGAGCAGCAAGAGGAGCCGGAGCAGCAAGAGGAGCAGCAGCCCGAGGAGCCGGAGCAGGAGGAGAGCGAGGAATCGGAGCAGGAGGACGACAGCGGCGGCGAGCCGGAGCAGCCGGAGGACGACGAGGAGCAGGAGGCGCCCTCGGAGATGCCGGGCGAGATGGTCCTCGAGGCCGCCCAGGCAGTGCTCCCGGACGATCTGCTGCAGCAGATGAAGATCCGCGAGCTGGCGCAGCGCAACAGCTCCCGGACCCCGGGCCAGGCCGGGGCCCTGCAGAAAGGTGGCCTGCGCGGCCGTCCGGCTGGGGTGCGCCCCGGGACTCCGGGCGGTGGCGAGCGGCTGAACGTGGTCGAGACGCTGCGCGCTGCCGCGCCCTGGCAGCCGCTGCGCCGCGGCGAGGGTGACGGTCGCCAGGTGATCGTGCGCCCCGAGGACTTCCGCATAACCCGCTTCAAGCAGCGTAGCCCCACGGCTACCATCTTTGCCGTGGACGCCTCCGGCTCATCGGCCATGAATCGGCTCGCTGAGGCCAAGGGCGCAGTGGAGCTGCTGCTCTCGGAGTGCTACGTGCGCCGGGACGAGGTGGCCATGGTGGCCTTCCGCGGCAAGCGCGGGGACGTGCTGCTGCCGCCGACACGCTCGCTGACCCGGGCCAAGAAGAGCCTGGCTGGCCTGCCGGGTGGCGGTGGGACGCCGCTGGCCGCCGGTATCGATACGGCCCGCCACCTCACCGATGAGGTCCGGCGCAAGGGCTCGACTCCTGTGCTCATCGTGCTCACCGACGGCCGGGCCAATGTCGCGCGCGACGGCTCCGGCGGCCGTGAGCAGGCGCACGACGAGGCCATCGAGGCCGCCCGCGCCGTCCGGGCGATGGGGGTCCGCGCCCTGGTCGTGGACACCTCGCCGCGGCCGCGGCCTACGGGCCGCGAGCTGGCCGAGGCCATGGGTGCAGACTACCTGCCCCTGCCCCGGGCCGATGCCTCCTCGATCAGCTCGGCGGTCCAGGCGGCTACCGGCAGCGGCTGAGCGGGGAGGGCGCTATGGCTGCGGGCTTGGCCTGGGAGCGGGATGCTGCCGGCTGGCCGAATCGAGGGGCGAGCCGGTTCGTCGAGGCAGCCGGATTGCGCTGGCACGTCCAGGTCTACGGCACCGGGCCGCCGGCCCTGCTGCTCCACGGCTCGGCGGCCTCGTGCCACTCCTGGCGGGCATTCGGCCCGGAGCTGGCGCAGCGCTACACGGTTATCGCCCCGGACCTGCCCGGCCACGGCTTCAGCGCGCCCGCCACGCGCCGTCTCCAGGATCTCGACGGCGTGGCCGCCGGGGTCGGGGAGCTGCTCGCGGTGCTGGGGATGTCGCCGCAGGTCGCCGTCGGCCACTCCGTGGGCGCAGCCATCCTGGTGCGCATGGCGCTGGACCGGCACATCGCGCCGGAGGCGCTGGCCAGCCTCAACGGCGCCTTCCTGCCCTTTAGCGGCCTCGCCGGGCAGCTCTTCCCGACGACGGCGCGGCTGCTGACCTACAATCCGCTGGTGCCGTTCTGGTTGGCCTTCCGGGCTCGCAATCGCGCCTTCCTTGCCGAGGTCCTGGCGCGTACCGGCTCCCGGATCGATAGACAGGGCGTCGATCTCTACCAGCGCCTGGCGACCGATCCCGGTCACGTAGCTGCAGCCCTGGGCATGATGGCGCGGACCCACGACGGCCTCCACACCCTGATGGCTGATCTCCCCGATCTGTCCGTTCCCCTGGTGCTGCTCGCCGCCGAGGGGGACCGGACCGTGCCCCCCGCCCAGGCCGAGCGGGTGCGGCTGCGCCTGCCCTCGGCCCGCCTCGAGTCCCTTCCGGGGCTGGGCCATCTGGCCCACGAGGAGGATCCCGCCGGTGTCGCGAGGCGGGTCCTGGCTGCCCTCGACGCCGCTGCGCCGAAACGTCGCGGTGGCGCCGCCGTTCGTTGACAATGACTGGCCCTGCCTTAAGGTGATTCCTATGCGACAGACCGACGATGCCCCTGCCGCCGTTGGCGGCCAACGCCCGCATGCCGTAGTGATCGGCGCCGGTTTCGGTGGCCTCGCTGCCGGGATTCGTCTCGGCGCCCGGGGGTATCGGGTTACCGTCCTGGACCGGCTCGACGGCCCCGGTGGTCGCGCCCACGTCCACCAGCAGGACGGCTTCACCTTCGATGCCGGCCCGACGATCGTCACGGCCCCGTTCCTGTTCCGCGAGCTCTGGGAGCTGGCCGGCCGCCGCCTCGAGGACGACATCGATCTGCGGCTGACGGATCCGTTCTACCGCGTCCGCTTCGAGGACGGCAGCTACTTCGACTATACCGGCGACCCGGAGCGGATGCGCGCCGAGGTCGAGCGCTTCGCCCCCGGTGAGGTAGACGGCTACGAGCGCTACATGGCGATCAGCGAGCGGATCTTCCGGACCGGGTTCGAGGAGCTGAGCAACAAGCCGTTCAACACCTTCACCGACATGCTCCGGGTGGTCCCGGACCTGGTGCGGCTGAAGAGCTACTACAGCGTCTACGGCCTGGTCTCCAAGTACGTCAAGGACGAGCGCCTGCGCCAGGTGCTGAGCTTCCACCCGCTGCTCATCGGCGGTAATCCCTTCTCGGTAACCTCGGTGTACTGCCTGATCGAGTATCTGGAGCAGCACTGGGGGGTGCACTACGTCATGGGCGGTACCGGGCGGCTGGCCCAGGGCATGGCCGATCTGATCGCCGGCCAGGGCGGCGAGGTCCGCTATAATGCCGATGTGGAGGCGATCACGGTGGACGACCGGGGCCGCGCCACGGGGGTGGAGCTGGCCAGTGGTGAGCGCCTCGGCGCGGATATCGTCGTCTCCAACGCCGACGCCGCCTGGACCTACCGCAACCTGGTGCCGGCGCGAGCGCGACGGCGCTGGACCGACCGCCGGCTCGATCGGGCGCGCTACTCCATGGGGCTGTTCGTGTGGTACTTCGGGACCCGGCGCCAATACCCCGAGGTGCCGCACCACACCATCCTCATGGGGCCGCGCTACAAGGAGCTCATCCAGGATATCTTCGAGCGCAAGGTCCTCGCCGATGACTTCAGCCTCTATCTCCACCGGCCCACGGCCACGGATCCGTCCATGGCGCCGGAGGGCTGCGACGCCTTCTACGTGCTCTCCCCGGTGCCGCACCTGGGCGGCAACGTGGACTGGGAGACGCAGGCGGAGCCGTACCGCCGGGCGATCTCCCAGTACCTCAGCGAGACGGTGCTCCCCGGCCTGGAGGCAGAGCTGGTGACCTCGAGCGTGGCCACGCCGCTGGATTTCCGCTACCGGCTGAAGTCGTGGCTGGGCACGGGGTTCAGCCTGGAGCCGGTGCTCCGGCAGAGCGCCTGGTTCCGGCCGCACAACCGGAGCGAGGACGTCGAGAACCTGTTCCTGGTCGGCGCCGGCACCCATCCCGGGGCCGGCTTGCCCGGCGTCGTCTCTTCAGCACGCATCCTCGATGAGGTGGTCCCTGATGCTCACACTTTCGCCTGATCCGAGCCTGGCGCCGGAGCCCTACCTGCTGAACACCGACCGGCGGGCCTGCCGGGCCCTGCTGAGCACAGGGTCGCGGACCTTTCTCGCCGCCTCCTGGCTGCTGCCGCGGGAGCAGCGGAGTGCGGCTACGGCCCTCTACGCCTTCTGCCGGGAGGCGGACGATGCCGTGGACGAGGGGCCCGGCGACGCCGAGGCCCTGGCGACCCTGCACGAGCGCCTGGCGCAGGTCTACCAGGGACGCCCGCAGGCGCACCCGGCGGATCGCGCCTTCGCCTGCGTCGTCCACTACCACAACCTGCCCCAGGCGCTGCCCGCGGCGCTGATCGACGGCTTCGCCTGGGACGCCCAGGGCCGCCGCTACGAGACCATCGAGGAGCTCTACGAGTACGCCGTGCGCGTCGCCGGCACGGTGGGCGTGATGATGGCCCTGCTCATGGGCGTACGGAGCGCCTCGGCGCTGGCCCGGGCGTGCGATCTGGGCGTGGCCATGCAGCTGACCAACATCGCCCGCGACGTCGGCGAGGACGCCCGCAACGGCCGGCTCTACCTGCCGCAGCAGTGGCTCCGCGAGGCGGGGATCGAGCCGGACGCGTTCCTCGCCCGGCCGCGCTTCTCCCCGGAGCTCGGCGAGGTCATCCAGCGCCTGCTGCACGACGCCGACCGCTTCTACGAGCGCGCCATGCCGGGTTTCCACGCCCTGCCGCACCGGGTGCGCCCGGGCCTGTGCGCCGCCCGGCTGCTCTACGCCGAGATCGGCCGCGAACTCGAGCGTATCGGCTGTGACTCGGTCAACAAGCGCGCCGTGGTTAGCGCCAGGCAGAAGATGCGTGTATTATCGACCGTAGGCGCCACGCTAGCCCGCGCCCCGCGGGACGACTCCGCGCCGGTGCTGCCCGAGGGGCGGTTCCTGATCGACGCCGTCGAGCAGACGCCACCGCCGCAGGGGAGGCCGGGACCGGTCGAGGGCCGGGCGGTCTGGGTGCTCGATCTATTCGAGCGGCTCGAGCGTGCCGACGCCGAGCGCCTGGAGCGTATGGACGCCGCCCGCTCCGGGCGTCAGCTCCCCAGCTGACCGGCGGCGTCGCATCCGCAACGGGAGGGAGCATCCATGGATCTCCCCGGCTTCATCATCTTCAAGCTCGTCCTCGTGGCGCTGGCGATGGGCTACGCCCTGCGCGAGGTCATCAAGATGCGCCGTGAGCTGCGCCAGATACGCGAGGAGCGCGAGCGCGGCGAGCGCTCCTGAGCCGGCCTGCACGATCCCCTGGTCGATCGGGTAGAGCAGGCCCGGCCCGCCACCAGCCTCACCGCCTCGTCCGCCGCCGCGGCATCCGGAACGGCAGCAGCATCTGCACCCAGGGCCTGGCGAAACGGTCCAGGTCGAGGCTCTCGTGGACCGCCTCCAGGGGCTGGCCGTCGACCTGGGTAGCGACCAGGGAGCGGGCGTAGAACGGCGTATCCTCCAGGGTCTCGATCACGCGCGCGTGCTCGGGTGCATCGGCTGGCGTGCGCCGCCGGATGCCCCAGCGCGTGCCCGGCAAGGAGGCCGGCTCGGGGGTATCCTGCTGACGGACGGCCCCCTGGCGGTCGAAGCGCAGGGCGGTGCGGTACGCCGGCCCCTGCCGGGGGGTGAGGTCGTAGAGCACGGTGGTCCCCCCGGCGTCGCTGGCGCGGGACCAGTGCCAGCCGCTGAAGCCATCCTCCAGGGGCTCGTCGCCGCTGTTGGTATCGAGGTAGCCCGAGCCCTGCCAATGGACCCGGGGCTTGGCCATCGCCACCTCGACGCGGGCGCAGGGGGCCAGGGCGCACCAGCGGTGGCGCCCGGCCGGATCCAGGGTGAGGGCGTAGCTGTTGTGCACCTGGGGGGTGACGCGCACCCGCCCGCACAAGTGGGCCGGCCGGGGGCAGGTCATCTCGTCGAGGTCGATGATGAGCTCGCCGCCCTCCCAGCGCGCCTGGCTCGGGCCGATGGTCAGGGTATCGCGGCTCTGGTGGAGGGCGTGGCGATCGCGCTCGGTGAGCGACCAGTGGCCGCGCTTGTCGCCGTAGAGGGCGGCATTGACGGCGCAGTGATTGCGCGGATCCGCGTCACCGCGCCGGCGCGCCCAGGCGTAGTAGGGCGAGAAGACGCTGCCGACGAAGAGGATGATGGTCAGCCCGTGGCGGCCGTCGTCGCTCAGCGCGTCGATGTACCACCAGGCATAGCCGTCCTGCGGGACCTCATGGCTGAAGTCAGGTCGGCCAGCGCCTGCTCTGCCGCCAGGCGGCCCGAGGTCATCGCCATGGGCAGTCCCGCTCCCGGATGCGTGCTGCCCCCCGCCAGGTACAGCCCCGGCACCCGCGTGCGGGCTGCCGGCCGCTGGAAAGAGGCCTGCCAGCCGTGGGAGGCCATGCCGTAGAGCGCGCCTCCCGTGGCCGGGAAGAGCCGCTCGAAATCCGTCGGCGTGGTGGTGACCGGTGGCTCCTGCGTCGGTCTCACGCGCAGCCCGCAGCGTTCCAGGAGCGCGAGGGTCCGGTTCTGGCATTGCTGGATCTCCGTGTCGCTTAGCGGTCGCGTATCGCCCCGGGCCGGTGCGTTGATCAAGCAGAGCAGGCGCTCGGGCCCGGCGACCGGCTGCTGATCGTGCCGGTCCTGGGCGCAGATGTAGACCGTGGGCTCCGGGGGCGGCTCATCGCGGCGGAAGACGGCGTCGAACTCGTCCGCGTAGTCGCTGCTGAAGAAGACCGTATGGTGGTGCAGGGGGAAGCCGTCCGTCTCCGCTACCCAGTTCCAGGTGATCGCCGATTGCGACCGGACGCGAGGCGGCTGCCCGGGAACCGCGCGGCGCAGGTGATCGCCGAGGTGGCCGGCGCCGAGGGCGGCGGCGTCGGCGTTGCTGACTACCAGATCCGCCGGCAGCCGCTCGCCATCGGCCAGCTCGACGCCGGCGGCAGCGCCGCCCTCGGTGGTGATGGTGCGCGCCTCGCTGCGGTAGCGGATGGTCACTCCCAGGCGCTCGGCGAGCCCGGCGAGCGCCTGCGCGAGCCGGTGCATGCCCCCCTCGATCTCCCAGACCCCCTGGCCCTCCACGTGGGCGATGAGCATCAGGGTTGCCGGCGCTCGGAAGGGTGAGGAGCCGCAGTAGGTGGCATAGCGGCCGTAGAGCTGCTGCAGCCGGGTATCGTGGAAATAGCGCCCCAGGGCCTGCCACAGCGTGGTGAAGGGGCTGATCCGGAGCATGGCCCCCAGATTGCGGTAGCCCACCCGGTGGACGAGGCCTATCGGGTTGGTGCGCTGGGCCCGCATGAAGCTGGCGTCGAGGGTGTCGTGGATCTCTGCGGCGCGGCGGCAGAAGGTGCGGAAGCGGCGGGCCTCCGCCGCGCCGGCGAACTCGCCGATGGCCTCGGCGGAGCGCTCCGTGTCGGCGTACAGGTCCAGCGCGCTGCCGTCCGTCCAGGCGTGGCGCGCCAGGCGCTCGACGGGCTGGAGGCTGAGGTGATCGGACAGGCGCTCGCCGGCGTCGGCGAAGAGGCGCTCGAACGCATCTCGCATGGTGAAGACGGTCGGCCCGGCGTCCAGATGGGCGTCGCCCACCTGGACGGTGCGCAGCTTGCCGCCCGGGCACGGGGCCCGCTCGACGACGGTGACCTGCAGGCCGGCATTGGCCAGGTCGACGGCAGCGGCCAGGCCGCCGACACCGGCGCCGATGACGACGGCGCGCTGAGCGCCTGCGGCTGGGTATCGCAGCGGCGTTGACATGGGGTGGGTCCCTGTCTAGCGTACTCGACAATTCTTCCCTGGAACGCAAGCCTACACGCCGCCGGCGGGAGGGGGCTACATGGAACCGAGTGAACGCATCGAGAACGCCCTGCAAGCCGCGGTGGCCCGCGCCACAGCGGAGCCGGCCCCGCCGCAGCTCGCCGAGGCGGTTCGCCACGCCGTCTTCTCCGGCGGAGCGCGGATCCGGCCGCGCCTGTGCCTGACGGTCGCGGCTGCCTGCGGCGACGACGCCCCGGAGCTGGCCGATGCGGCGGCGACGGCGATCGAGCTGATGCACTGCGCCTCGCTGGTGCACGACGATCTGCCGTGCTTCGACGATGCGGCTACCCGGCGCGGCCAGCCCTCGGTCCACGCCGCCTACGGCGAGCGCCTGGCGGTGCTCACCGGTGACGCCCTGATCGTCCACGCCCTCGAGACGGTGTCGCTGCAGGTGGCCCAGGCCCCGCAGCGGGCTGGGGCGCTGCTGACCACCGTCACCCGGGCTACGGGGATGCCGTACGGCATCACGGCCGGGCAGGCCTGGGAGTCGGAGCCGGAGATCCCGCTGGCGGCATACCATCAGGCCAAGACGGGGTCGCTGTTCGCCGCCGCCACGGTGGCGGGGGCCACCGCCGCCGGTGCGGAGCACCAGGCCGACGGCTGGCGGCTCGTCGGGGAGCGGCTGGGCGAGGCGTACCAGGTGGCCGACGACCTGCGGGATGCCGTCAGCGCCGAGGAGGAGCTCGGCAAGCCCGCGGGCCAGGATAGCGGGCAGGGGCTCATCAATGCCGTCTCCGAGCACGGCCTGGAGGGCGCCAAGGAGCGCCTCGACCGCCTGGTCGAGGAGGCGGTGGGGGCCGTGCCGGAGTGCGCCGGCGCCGAGCAGCTCCGGGCCGGGATCCTCGAGGAGATGGAGCGAGCCCTGCCCAAGACCTTGGGTCGCAGCGCGGCGTGATCGGCGGCTGGCGCGACAGCGCCTGGCGGGACCGCCTGCACGCCTGGCGGGACCGCCTGCTGGCCAGCCCCCGCTTCCACCGCTTTGCCACGGCCTTCCCGCTCACCCGTCCGATCGCCCGCCGCCGCTCCAGCGAGCTCTTCGATCTGTGTGCGGGTTTTATCTACGCCCAGGTCGTGCTCGCCAGCGTGCGCAGCGGGCTGCTCGATGCGGTTGCCGAGCAGCCACGCTCGCCCGCCGAGCTCGCCGAGCAGCTAGCGATGCCGGCGATGGCCGCCGAGCGCCTGGTCAGCGCCGCTGCGGCACTGCGGCTGCTGGAGCTGCGCGCCGGCGGCCGCTACGGGCTCGGCGACCTGGGCGCCGTGCTGGTGGCCTCGCCCGGGATCCGCGCCATGGTCGATCACCACGCGCTGCTCTATGAGGACCTGACCGATCCGCTGGCCCTGCTCCAGGGCGAGCGCGGCGCCACCGCCCTGGGGCAGTACTGGGCCTACGCCGGCCGCGAGGCTCCGGACGGCCTCTCGGCGGAGGAGATCGGCCCCTACAGCGCGCTCATGGCCGCCTCGCAGCCGATGGTGGCTGCCGAGGGGCTCGACGCCTATGCCCT
>JGI1684J13235_1000475_pt1 | contig 15003 bp, 8 predicted proteins | sample PonA232FremontCA_2_FD_13235 | JGI IMG/M metagenome (IMG submission 13235) | reverse complement strand
GCATTGATCTTGCTGTCACGCTGGACGACCAGCGCAGTAGTTGTCGTATCTCCCGAGGACGTTCCCTCGATCTTGGTTCCGGGTTCTATGTTCAAGGTCCCTTCTTCGGTTATCGCGGCACTATCGTTTTCCTTTCCGACATACAGATAAGCCTTCAAGCGGTATATCTTATCATTGGTCAGGGTTTTTTCACCTTTAATGTGAGTTTCTTGATTTATCTCGCAGATAGCGCCATTTTCCGAATTTTTTTCACCTATGGGGCATTTGGTGCTGGGATCCAGCTTATCACTGTCCCATACCGCATCGCTGTTGCCACCGTGTGGTATGGTCCAGCCGTACCACCACTGGTTCTGTGCGGACTTAGTCGGATCAAATGCTCCTGCGTAGTTTACATTGTCAAAAAAGGACTCTCTAGTTTGTGCTATAGTACTTACTGAAGAAGTATCCGAGGGTATACTGACCGAAGTACCGTTCAACCCGCTTGGAGAATCTGCAGTCAGAGAACCGTTGGCGTCAAGCGCCGGATCCTCTCCAGCGATGTTATTGCTACTGGCTGTAAACCACTCCTCGATCTCTTTTGCATTACCGTCTTCATTATTATCAAAAAGCACCGTTTCAGAGTTTTGCGAATCGTCACTGCTACCACCCCCGCCACCATCGTCGCCGTCACAACCGGCCACCATACTTAGACCACCAATTAGGCAAGTGATCAAAAAGGTTAAGAAAAGTTTCTGTAAAGTAATTTTCATCTTTACTCCTCCTTGCAATTTTAATGTTTAACAATCAATTTTTATCGAAACGCATATTCGACTTGGAGACTGAAATCCCTGCCCATTTCAAAGGATCTGGTAATCTGGTTGCCCTGTTCGTACTCGATTTCAGGATTCAAAAGGTTTTCCGCCTCGAATTTCAGTTTCCAGTTATTCTCGAATTCCTTGCTGCATACAAAATCCAGGCGAGGTACAGACTGTTTCTTTACATCCGGCAAACCTTCAACTCCAAGTTCCGATATGCGCTCACCGGACATATTGAAGAGCAGATTAGCAACTATACCTCTATTCAGGTTCTCGTAACCTGCATTTAGATTGAGCATCCAATCAGATTGTCCCTGCATGGCACGGTTTGAATTGGTTAATCTTCCCTTTTGGTCTTCGGCCAAAGTAATCTCAGAATCGATCCAGGAAAAATTACCCCCAACATAATATTTGGAAAGAACATTATGCAAAAATCCCAAGTACTTAGTCGCTTCTATCTCTATACCCAGATTTTCGCCCTTTTCCGAATTTTCGAATGTACTCTTCTGGGAGGCACTATTGGACTGTATCCTTTCGATTGGTTGGTCGAATTCTTTATAAAACAGGCTCAATGCGATATTTTCACTATCCGAAAAGAAGTGTTCGAACCTGAGGTCGTAATTCTGGATCTTTGTCTCCCTCAGTTGGGGATTGCCCTCAACTTCGAGCCTGGTTAAAGGATCAGTATAAGATGCAGGGGAAAGTTCCTTGAAGTCAGGTCGGTTTATTGTCTCGCTAAAAGCCAACCTGAGTTTTGTGTCCTTATCGCCACTGACAAACCAAGTCCCGGAGATAGAGGGGAAATAGTCGGTAGTATCCAAGCTTGGTTCAATTTGCTTCCCATCATCATCTACTGTATTCAACTCCTGGTCGGATCCTTCAAAACGTACACCTCCGGTAATACCTAAGTAGTCGTTCAGTCGTATATCACTCATCGCGTAGTAGGCGAGGATTGTCTGGTCTGCCGTATAATCGTCAGAGGGGCGAGTGTTATCGTTTATCTGGAACTCTTCTGGACCTATGTGTTCATCATTGAGGATTTCCTCCAGTGAATCTGTCACCCGCAATTGAGGATCTATTTCTCCGGTATTCTCGTACTGGAATCTCCGAATGTCGGACTCCCGGGATTTATCCACCATTTTGAACCCGGATTTGAGCTGGGTCTTTTTAAATTGATTTACTGGAAGCGGAAACTTCAGGTCTGTAGAAAAGTCGTGGTTGTCATTCTCCATATCTTCATAGATCCTTGCATTATTATCTCCCCTGAGTGGAAAGACATAAGTACCCTCTGTTGCCTCCTCGAACATATATAGCCTGTGGTCCGGAGCTTCACGAGTGCCATGTCCGTAAGTGTACTCCCAATTCAAGTCCAAATCGTATAAAGAAGGAAATGAATGCTTTCCACTAATCTGCTGATTTATAAGGGATCTTTCTACCCATGATAATTCCACTCGCTTAATGCCCGTGTCCCAATCACCGTATTGGCCCTGCTCCAATTTGGCAGTATCAGTTGTACGGCGCAGCAACATGGTGGTACTGGACAATTTGTGATTTGTTCCAAACTCTGCCCCCACATTCAGAAATGCGGAAAGATCTATATCCCTGTCAGTCCACTTCTGGTTCATATCATTTACTTTCTCGCCCTGTTTGTTGAATGTCCTCCATTTTCTTTCCACCGTCTGCCAATCCTGGCTATAGCGAACCGAAGCAAGATAACCGTATGAATTCAATCCAGTCCTGTATTGATCACCCATGGAAAAATTAAAGGTATGATTAATAGGAGATTTCTCCTCATCGATATCGTAAGTCGATTCAAAGTCCTCACCTATGGCTTCCCTTTCTTCCGGAGTTATTTCCTCAGATGAAAGATCGGATGGGACTGAATCCGGCAGTTCCCTGGTATCGTCATCTATCCCCAAGAAATCAGTATCTCCTCCATCGTAGGTATATCCGTCTTCAAAGGTGGTTTCAGTATTATATCCCGCTTCCGCTGATATACTTGCAAAAAACTCCTGGGGATAGCTCTTGGGCCGAAGCATTACTGTTCCACCAGCAAAAGAAGCCGGAACATCCGGAGAATAAGACTTTTGCACTACTGCCCCGGACAAGACGTCGGACGGGAACAGATCCAATTCAATAACCTTTCTGGTAGGATCTGTACTTGGCAATCTGGCACCGTTAAAAAGGACACTGGAGTATCGTTCCCCGAGTCCGCGAACATACACGTATTTGCTGTCTACAAGACTAATTCCCGGCAAACGCCGAAGCGCTTCGGATACATATGTATCACCTGCCTTGGACATCTGTTCAGCGCTTAACGCATCCACTACTTCAGGTGATGCTTTCTCCTCCTCCATAAATGCAGAGACGCTACCCTTTAAGTGTGTTGCGGAAACCTCCATCTCCTCCATCTTGTAAGATTGAGTAGCATTGCCGTTTTTCGCGCTCTCAGCCATGGGCAGGACAGACTGCCCTCCCTTATCTTCAGATGAATTTGACCCTCCCCACAGGTTGGGTACACATAAGAAAAAGATTAATAAAAACAAATAGATAAAGAAAAAATTCCTCATAGATCGGCATCCTCCTGAACTGTTATTTTCGATTTTTGCACGTATAGAATTACTGCCCGAGTATTACAGGAAAATGACGATCTTTTTACGATTTAGTGACAATTTTGGGAAAGTCTTGGCTGTTATGTGGTACTATAGGTGTGGTAAAAAAAAGTTGCATAACAAAAGGAAAAATTCTTTAGGCAAGAAACAGCTGCTAATTCAAAACACGTTTCATGACCTGGAAAAGATCGGTATTATCCAACGGCCTGCCCAGGTGACTGCTGCCAGGGCCCTGACTCCAAATCATTGAATCTTCAGCTGTATGCCCTCCGGTGGTCCAACCGTCTTCGACTATATTCCCCTTTTTGACAAGGGAATCACCGGGTCCGTTAATGGCAAAACCTCCGGTATCGTGATCCGAAACTACTACACGCAGTGTATTTTCCGAGCGCTTTTCTTCTTGGGACAACCAATCCTTGACCTCCCCTATAGCCCGGTTGAAGGCCAAGGTTTCCGCCAACTGGTATTTGAGCGCCTTAGTGTCATTCGAGCCCACATTACCGTTAGGATCCAGCCACGCGAATGGAAAGCCCGTATTTATCGTAAAACAGAGAACCGTTGGCCACGGTATCTGACTGGCGGAAAAAAAGTACTTCCCTGGCCGGATTTCCTCCGCTGGGAGGAACAGTGGCCTCGCTATCCACATTTGTCGAAAAACTTTTTGCGTGCCTGACCTGTATTTCCTTGCATATTGGCAAGTTTGTCCGTCTTGTTAGCGCCAGTGTAAGTATCGGTATCGTTTTCCTTCTCGTTCAATTGCATTGAAAATCCGGTCTTTAGATACAGCAGGGAAGAGGGGATACAAGAAGGTGTAATATTGGATAAGCAAAAGTTCTCCGTAGACAACTAGACAAGAAATTTGGCTTAACTGAGAAAGAAAGCCAGATTATATCCAATCAACCCAATCCCGAACTCTTGGATAAGGCTCTTGATGAAGTGCTCTTTGCAACCAGCAAAGAAGAAGTCCTGAAACATTTGCAGTAATCTTTCACCTGCAAAAAAAATTCATTTATCAAGGAAACACAAAATCATCAATAAAATAAACACCTTATCAATCAATCTCTGAAAAATCTGCTACAAGTCCGAAAAGTCCTGCTAACGTACAAAGACCTGATCCTTCTCTATATCAGCGTGCTGTGCCTCGTCGAATCTGGACCAGTCCAGTTCCGCTACAGTACCATTGATCTCTCCTTCTACTATAAGTACAACCTAGTGCATGGTAGTAACAAAGTTACCGGACAAAAACTGCATAAAAGCACAGAGCCCGAGAAAAAAGAGAGGAACAGGACGGAAATCAAAGCAAGGAATCTGCCACATGGATAGACACAAACAGACACCGTGACATCTACTACAGCCTACATCCCGGAATTTCAGGAAAAGAAGCATTCAAATACCAAACATGCCTGTTTTTTTACACAGACTTTCGAAAAACAGCATTCAGGCATAGCTTAAAAAACCAATGCCGGCTATATTGAATAAACTCACCTTGAACCCGCCTGACAAACTCATAAATTCAGGGTGATCAAAAAGATACCGGCAATCATTATAAGTGCCCCCATAAGCCTGGGGGCGATCTTTTGTTCCCGGAAGAACACCCCTCCGAAGATCACCCCGAACAAGATGCTGGTTCTCTTGATGGAGATAACATAAGGGACCAGGCCTATATTTATGGCCAGCATCTGAGATATTAGTCCCAGGGCGGAGCTTAGCCCTATAAGGACCAATATGCTGTGGCCGTAATTCCCGGATATGTCAGTAAAAGCATAAGGCCTTTTCCAAAAGATATACAGGGTCAAAAAAAAGGTTATGAAACTCTGAATGGAAACACACCAGAAAAAGGGATTGGTCTCTTGCACACCGATCTTGTCCATATTGGCGGCTACACTCCAAATAGCCGCCACTCCCAGCATAAGGCGTGGCCCCCTTTCCCTTAGCAGTGCATAAACAGGCTTTAAATACCCGGATTTTATTTCACTGACATTCAGTATATAGGCACCTGCAAATATGGCCACAACTCCCAAACCACCTACCATGCTCACATATTCGGATACCAGGAGCGGGGAGGTCACAAGCAGAAAAACCGGGGTAAAAGACAAAAGGGGGAGGGTGATGGACAAATCCGAGGACTTGATAGCCTCGATATATAAAAGTGTGGCCAGGACATTCAGTGATCCCCCCACGCAGAGTGCCATCCAGAACCTGAACGTCAACTCTCCGGGCAGAGGCGAGAACAAAAGCAGGGGCAACAAGAACGGAACTGTCAGCGCCTTCCAGGACCAGGCCACGATAAACGAATCCGCATTTTGCAGGCTCTTCTTGCACAACCCGTCCTTTGTGGCTTCAAACAGAGCGGTGAAAAAGGCAAAAACTATCCACATCCGCTTATTGCCCTCTTGATAAATCCTTTATACAGCTCAAGCACCAATCGCAGACTTTCACAAAAAAGCAAAATCTCAAACAGTCACAGACAGGTACACGATCACTCCTCAAAACCAACTTCTTTGGTCATATTAATACGCGCAGGAGGTGCATTCCCATGTTTGTCCTGGCCGAAATAGACAGTGCTGTGGGGGAAAGGTATCTCGATCCCGAGTTCGTCGAACCTGATCTTCAATCTTTTCCTGAACTCACGCTCCAGAAACCACCTCTTGAACGGAGTAGTTTTGAATCTTGTCCTCACAACTACCGCAGAATCACCCAACTCAATCAAGCCCAGGATCTGGAGATCGCTTAAAATATCCTTGTTTATACTCGGATCTTGCTGCATTTGTGCTGCAACTTGTTTCACAACCTCTATCACTTCATTTATATTCTCCCGGTAAGCCACCCCGGGTTCTACCACTGCATACCCGAATTCCCGGGTTTGATTCTTGACTGTCTCTACACTGCTCCAAGGGATGGTATACAGGTTGCCGTAAATATCCCTTAGCCGGATATTTCGAATGGAGAGTCCCTCCACCTGTCCGTCGTGGCCTCCCAGTGCAACCCAGTCCCCCACATTGATGGCGTTTTCCGCCAGGATAAAAAATCCGTTTATAAAGTCCTTAACCAGGGTCTGGGCACCGAAACCAATGGCTATACCTGCTATCCCCGCACCAGCCAACAGGGGAGTAATGTTCACTCCCAACTCCGGAAGGATTATCAGTACGGTTACAATAACCAGCACTACGCGCAAAATCTTCCGCAAAAGGGGAAACAGTGTGTTAGCGCGCCGGGCTAAATCCTGATCCCCGGACAAATGTTCCTCCTGTTTGATCAGATAGGTGTTTATTATCCGCCAGGCAATCATTGCGGCCAGTATAACAACACCGATAGTGAGTACAGAGGTGGTTAGCCGTTTCCAGATCGTGAGCCCAAAAATCCCGAACAGATTGACACCCCAAATCAGAAGCAGAACCAACAGGGCAACTCCAGCAAGAAGAACATCGCTAATATACTTGAGAGCAAAATGTATATTCCTCTGGTCAAAAAACCTGCGGTTCAAGAACTTCAAAAACCCAACAGTCAAGAGCATCAGGATGATACTGAAAAGGCTCCTGATAAGCAGTATCTTGATTCCCTCCGGAGATTTAAGCATTTCCAGGGTGCGATTATACTTGTCTGAGAACCAGGAACCGAGTTTCTTATAGAATCCCTGGGCAACAGTTACTTCCTGCTCCCCGGATTTTTGATCTTCCAACGCGGCATTAAGGGCTTGCAGCTTATCCAGAAATTCGGTTCTCTTTTCCTCGTTTTCCAAAACTGAGATCAGTTCCTCCAGGTTTTGGCTGGAGACACCTAATTGCTTAGAATTTTGGATTAATACATCAGTGGAATTGGTGCTTCCATCTGCTGCTTCTTGTGCATGCAGACTATATACACTAAAGAACAAGATGCAGAACAAGGCCAAGTACACAAAAAAAAGCGGTACTATCCTGCAGTCGGACCGCCCCGCTCCTGCACCTGTTTGGCATTTTTTCCTCCAGGAGAAGATTTCCATACATCCCTCAGCTAAACTTATCCCTTGCCGCTTTTGTGCAAGCAAACTTAAACACGGGTTGAAAAGTTATTCGAATCTACCTTCTTTTTTTCAGGATCTTTTGAATTTCTTCCATATTATACCATTTTTTAATCAAATCATTTTCATATAGATACTTGGCTATACTTTGAGATCCGGTCAAATAGACATCCCTTCCCATACTTTCCTTGACTACTAGCAAAGGGACAGCCTTGTATGCACTATTGTTTAAAAAAGAAGAGGCATTTTCAACCCGCTCTTCAAGTTTGGAAGGCACTGGAACATCCTGGAGTTTTTTACTATTCTTGGCTTTCAAGACCTGTAGGAAAGGAAATTCCTCGGCCTTTTCATTTTGAACTGTATTGGCCAAAACATTCAAGTCATTCCCAGATGTGTCAATACAACAAAGATGCCAGTTTGCATCCCAGGCCTTGTTCAATATTATATTTGCCATTACTTTACTGCAATGGGGGCAATCCAAACTGAAAAACAAATAGAAATCCTTGGCAGCTTCCTGGTTTTCCGCAGTCCTGGTTAAGAAATGGGTTTGGGAAAGGCCGGGAGATTTTAAATTGCTATACAATACCGCCTCTCCCATAAAGCCGCCGCACCAAACACACACAGCCAGCACAAGGACAAAAAGAGACTTTCTTACCCAAACCAGGGATACTACTGTAGCTAACAACCCTGCTCCAACACCGATGCACAACCAACACATAACCCCGACTTTCAGGAACTGATAACTTAACAATACACCGTCGAATGCCATGGCGGCAAATAAAATAGTTATTATCAACTGCCAAAGCACCTGCTTTTTGTACCTGCAGGCAAAAAACACCAGTAGCCAGAGGATCCAAAAAAAAGCTGCACCTGCCAAAATCAGGTAATACTCCGGGAAATTCAAGAGTTCACCTGCAATCTTGCATCCCTTGGAACTGCATAATCCGGGCATACCTTGGGAAGTCAACCAAAAGTGGACTGTCAACGAGACAGCGGCCAGCAGCAAAACGCCCTGCAGCAAAGTCTCTCTTCTGAATACTTTCTCGATTATACGCATAACCCATCCATTAAGTTTGAATAATTTTATATATACACATCCAGACCAACTTCAGCCCGGGAAGAACCTCACTGCTTTTAAAATTCTTCCCGGTTCAAGTTATTCAACCAATCATACCATTATAACATACAATTAATTCAATTTAAACACAAGATCAAAGTGTTTAAATCCCCCAACCTCCACATCATATAGATAGTTTGTTTCAAATTTGCAACTGCAGACATAAAATCAACCAAAACAGCATAGTTATATTAAACAATATTTCATGAGAACGACACAACTTCAAAGGCAACCTAATTTATCCTTGCATTAAATGCAAATTATAGGATATAAGTAATCCTTCCGGATTCAAGGTTTAAACAATCTACAAATCCGGATCCCGGATTTGGATTATTGATTAAATCTCCAGCTCTGAACCCGGTACCTTTGACAAAGGGGATCGCGAATTTTCCGGAATCTTATTTCTGCCCACTCCAGGGCGGGAAACCTGAAACTGCCTCAAAAGGTAACGGTGAAAAATGCAAAAATACGAACACGGAGGGAACATATACGATCTGGCCGCTTCCATGGGCATACCTGCATCCAGGATCCTGGACTTTTCCGCGAATATAAATCCCAAGGGTCCTCCGGCCTGGATAAAGGATTGCATCCTGGACTCCATGGATCGAATAGTGCACTATCCCGACCCCGAGGCCAAAGGGCTTCGCCGCTTGGCGGCAAATGAGTATCAAGTCCGGGAACAGGAAGTTATTGCAGGCAACGGTTCCACTGAACTGCTCTACTCCTTGCCCGGCCTTTACAATTTCAGCCAGGCAATCATACCGGTCCCCAGTTATGTGGATTACGAGAAGGTAGCAAAATTACACAAGCTAGCAGTAACTCATATCCACCTCCGGGAAGAGGACGATTTCGAGCTCTCCCTCATTCAACTGGAAAAGCAAATTGATTCCCGCAGCCTGATATTCCTGGGACAACCCAACAACCCCACTGGTAAAACCATAAATCCGGAAGGATTGAGGAAACTGGCAAACGCCTATCCAGATAGCCTGTTTGTCATAGACGAGGCATTTGCGGACTTTATCCCGGAGCTGGACCGATTATACACAAACAGGCCGGCTAACGTCCTTGTCCTGCTCTCACTTACCAAATTCTTTGCAATCCCCGGAATCAGGCTGGGTCTTGGAATCGGGGATCCAAGTGTTTTGGAAAGGATGTCCAGATCCTCCCCTCCCTGGTCAGTGAACTCCCTTGCCCAGGAAATAGGTATCCGGGCCCTGGCTGACCAGAAGTACATCCAAGATTCCCGCTCTTTTACACAAAACAGAAAAAGGGAACTTTACGCTGGCCTGAAACAGATTCCCTGCCTGCAAGTATTTGACTCGGACGTAAACTTCTTTTTGTGTAAATTGCATAATACCGATCTGGACGCACCTACCTTGAACAAACACTTGCTCCGGGACCATCTGGCCATAAGGGACTGTTCCAACTATGCCGGGCTCAATCCGGATTTTTTCCGGGTCGCTGTCAGAAACGCAGATGATAATGCAGCCCTGCTACAGGCACTGAGCAGGAATCTGGACAACTCGCTCTCCTGTTTCATGCCGCGGGAATTTGCAAAGGAATCAAACTCCAGGGAAAAGCAGAAAGAGGACAGCAAACTGCCGCCCGCAATCATGTTGCAGGGGACCTCTTCCAACGCAGGTAAAAGCATCCTGGCTGCCGCAATCTGCAGGATACTGTTCCAGGACGGCTACAGTGTGGCCCCGTTCAAGGCCCAGAACATGTCCCTGAACTCCTTTGTCACCAGGAACGGCGGCGAGATGGGACGCGCGCAGGTACTGCAAGCCCAGGCCTGCAGGTTGGAGCCAGACGTCCTCATGAACCCCATTTTATTAAAACCCAGTTCCGACACCGGTTCCCAGGTGATCCTCCTGGGAGAACCGGTAGAAAACATGGATGTGAATGCATATATCCATTACAAGGAACAGATCATCTCCAAAGTGCGGGAGGCCTACCTGGAACTTGCGGAATCCAAGGATGTGATCATCCTGGAGGGAGCGGGGAGTCCTGCGGAAATAAACCTGAAACAGCACGATATCACCAACATGACCATGGCTCGGATAGCCGGGGCCAATGTCCTTTTGACCGGAGATATTGACCGGGGAGGGGTATTCGCCTCCTTTATCGGGACCATGGAACTGTTTGAGGATTGGGAGACTGATTTGACTTCCGGATTTATCATCAACCGCTTCCGGGGCCAGAAATCCCTGCTCGATCCTGCAATTGACGAGACTGAACAACGCACCGGCAAGCCCGTCCTGGGTGTTGTTCCCTATATCGGGGATCTGGGACTTCCGGAGGAGGATTCAGTTACCTTCAAGTCAGGATGGGACAAGATAGGCAGCTCACCCGATTCTGCCGCAGTGAACATTGCCTGCCTGGACCTGCCGCATATATCAAATTTTACAGACCTGGAACCACTACTGCAGGAACCGGATGTACACGTCAACATACTAAAGACCGGCAGCAAACCGGAAACTCCCCCGGATGTCCTGATCATACCCGGCAGCAAGAACGTACTGGGAGACCTGGAAGCCCTGGACAACAGCAAAACATCGGAAGACATCAAGCGTCTGGCAGCAGATGGCCAAACATTGGTGGTGGGTATATGCGGCGGCTTTCAAATGCTGGGGGAACAAGTGGCGGATCCGCACGGAATAGAATCCGAGCAAAAGACCAGGGATGGTCTGGGACTATTGCCAATTTTCACGGAACTCGCTCCCCAGAAAAGCCTCTGCCAGGTGCAGGCCACCCACCTTACTTCCAACACCACCCTGCAGGGATACGAAATCCACCACGGCAAAACCAAGCGTTTGCAGGAAGAGGTAAAACCCCTGATCACAAGCCCGGAGAACAGGGAAATAGGACTATCCACACCAGACGGGGGGATTTGGGGTACTTACCTGCACGGCCTGTTTGATGCGGACGAGTTCAGGAGGTGGTTTATAGACCAGGTGCGCAAGCGGAAAGGGCTTGAACCCCTGGAAGAGATCCAGACCAGATACGATCTGGAGGAGAACCTGGACAGGCTGGCAGATATAGTCAGGGAGAACCTGGACATGCAAAAGATCTACTCCATGCTGGAGAGGTAGGATGAGAAAGTTTTAAGGTTTTAGGGTGTTAAGGTTTTAGGTGCAAGAACAAGAATTTTGCTCGCTACTTTAATATTTATAACTTATTATAATTCAAATTCTTTTTTTTCTTTTTTTTCCATGTAATTTCGTGTGTTTCGTGGCTAAACTCTTTTCATGTTTATTTGGGATACTGCTCCACAAACTCCTTTAAACTGGGGTCTTCCTCCCGGTTGACATACAGTTTGGAGAAGAACTCCTCCACACCATCGTTTTGGTCCTCGAACACGAAAACGTCACCGTCGTCCTTGTAGTGCCGGATGGAACTCACCACCCCCCAACAGGTCAGTTTCTCCGGAGACATCCCCAGGGTGTATCCCTCCCAGTTGTTTTGATACGCCCTGACCGCAAATCCAAGATCAGTTAATACACTCAATATCTGGTTCACCAATTTCAGGGGTGCCTGCAACTCCCTGGATAATTCGTGTATATCGAGCATGCTCTCGGAGTGCTGAAAGTTCCTGGTCAAAAGCAGCATCGTGGCAAGGGCCAATTTTTCCTTGGTCTCGATATTGAACTTGCCCAACTTGTTGTGTTCCTGGACATTTTCATGGTTTTCCGCGGTAGACCCGATCTCTGCACCCAATAAAACAATTATCCAGCACAAAAACAGCCAGATCAGAAACAGGGGTACCTGGGCAAAACTACCATAAATTGCATTGTATTTGCTCACCCCGATCTGATAACTCAAGAACACGCTTTGCAGAATTTGCCAGAACAGTGAAGCCACAAACGCTCCCAAAAAAGCGCTCTTGAACTTGATATAAGTATTGGGGAGCAACTTGTAAAACAAAAACAGGGCCACCACCACGGATATAAACGGAAAAATCTTGAACAGGAACCAGTAAAGGGAATTGAGCACATAAATGGACAAAAGATTCTGCACCAATTGAGAACCCTCCATTGTAGCGGAAAAACTAAAGGCAAGAATCACCAGGAACGGACATATCAGTATCACGGAAAGATAATCCGTGAACTTCCTGCGCAGGGTCCTGGAATAACTGGCACCCCAGATCACGTTCAGGCTTTGTTCTATGTTGCTGATCAGGGAAAACACTGTAACCAAAAGCAAAATCAGCCCCACTGCGCCCAGGGTAGCAACATCAGTACCGTGGATATAACTGATCAAGTGATCTACTACCACCTCCCTGCCTGCACTGAACTCCAGTAAAATATTCTTTATATAGTCTGTATTGTAAAAACCAAACCCTTTGGAAATAGAGAACACTACAGCCAATAGGGGAACTATGGAAAGGGCGGTAACATAGGTAAGTGCAGCAGCCCTTAATATGCACTGATCTGCCAAAAAGGCATTGATCAGCGATCGCAGCCACTTGTGGGACAAATTCAAAAAATTCCGCATACTGTTTTCTCCGATTTTTGGCCTATTGTTTTAGCATAGTAGTGTTTAAAACTTCGGGCAATCTTGTCCGAAGACACAAGAACATAGAACTCCTTGGCATGGATTTTTTCAAAAAAAATAATGCTTATTTCTTAGATACCAATTGACGTACAAATGCAATAGGGCTATGATTGTACTATACTAAATAAAAAGCTGAATAGAATACAGAATTGGTTAAATACATGATGCTATCCGGAAACTGCCCTTTTTCCGAATTGAAAACCAACTGTTTCACCTGAAATAATAAAAATAAAATCAAGTCAGATGCAACAAAAAAATATTTAAAACAATCAAGAAAACTACAATTACTAAACTCTTTTTTATCTTAACAACCTATAACTTTAACACTTTGGCAATCTCGACTAGGAAATAGCGGGAAAACCTTAACACAATCTGCAAAATATCAATTTGCGGGCACTGCAAGGAACAATTATGCAAAACAACGCCAAAAAAACCAATCTGTGGGAAAAACACAAGGAACTGGGTGCCAAAATCTCCGAGTTCAGCGGCTATGAAATGCCCCTGTGGTACAGTTCTGCCAAGGACGAACATTTAGCGGTTTTAACTACAGCGGGCATTTTTGACACCTCTCATATGAGCCCTATAAGGATTTCCGGTTCCCGGGCCGAGGAACTTTTGCAATTTTCTTTTTCCAGGGATCTTAGATACTGTCTTAACAACAACACCAGCCCACTTAAACCCGGCAAAAGCGTTTACGGAGTAATCTTGAATTATATTGGCCACGTAATAGACGATGCCATTTTATCCAAAATAGATCAAAACAACTTTCTCCTAATGGTAAATGCCGATATGGGGGGCACGATAAGCGAATATCTAAATAACAACCAAAAGTACCTGTCTGCTGAAGCAAAGGTCGAGGATCTCACCGACCTGATAGGTAAAATCGATCTTCAGGGACCGAGTTCCGCATATATCTTGAAAAAGGTACTAAAAGACCCTGAGAGATGTTTCAACTCCCTGAACTATTTCTCGTTCCAAGGCGATTTTGAACAGAAGGGGGACAGAGCGCAGGAGGTGAAACTCCACGGGCATCTCCCTGTCATGCTTTCCAGGTCTGGATATACAGGGGAATTCGGTTTCGAGCTCCTGGTTGGCGTCCAAAACACAAAAGAGTTGTGGGAGATGTTGATGCAGGCGGGAGAGGAATACGGGCTGGAACCTTGCGGCTTGGCTTCCAGGGACTCCTTGCGTGCAGGTGCCGTCCTGCCACTATCCCATCAGGACATCGGGGATTGGCCCTTTCTGAACAATCCCTGGACCTTTGCCCTGCCCTATACATCGGACAAAACCGGCTTCACCAAACAGTTCAACGGCTCAAGGGCCCTTGAACAGACCGGACAAGCGGACTACACCTATCCCTTTGTAGGCTACGACCCCAGAAAAATAACACCCGGAGGGGATGCCAGTGTCTTGTACCAAGGGGAAAACATAGGCACAGTACTCACCTGTACCACAGACATGGGTATAGGCTGGCACCAAAACCGGATATACAGCATTGCCAGCCCTGACAAACCAGTGGATTTTAAACCCAGGGGACTATGTTGCGGTTTTATAAAAGTAAACAGGCAAATTGCATCAAATCAGGAAATAGAATTAAGAGACTCCAAAAGGGGTATAAAGGTCCTGATTGCTGAAAACATACGCCCGGACAGAACGGCTAAAAAGCCCTTGTTTCCCGAGGGTCTCCAAGGATAGTACAAGCGTGGATGTAAAAAAGCATTGTTTGACTTAGGCGAACCTGATCCACGGTAATTTTATTCTAAACGAACGATTGATATCAATAAGTTATCTTTTTTGTCCAGTTTTTGCTTTGAAAATAACCAACTATTTTGACGCTTGATGTTTGATGTTTTATCAACTCTTTGATTTTATTTCTTGATCCAGTTGGTCAAGATTGCCCGAATTTCGATATTTGAATTTCGGATTTTA
>JGI1684J13235_1000473_pt1 | contig 15034 bp, 12 predicted proteins | sample PonA232FremontCA_2_FD_13235 | JGI IMG/M metagenome (IMG submission 13235) | reverse complement strand
TTATCATCAACCAATTAAAAAAAGTACAAAAATATATAACTATCCTCTTTGAGTCCTGAAAGATTGAATATATTTTTGTTGATTAAAAATATTGATACGTGGAAGAATTTATACAAGATTTAAATACAGCCCAAAAAGAAGCAGTGGTAAATTATAAAGGTCCTTCTTTAGTAATAGCCGGCGCCGGGTCCGGTAAAACAAGAGTGTTGATGTACCGGATAGCCTATATTTTGTCAAAAGGCGTGAAGCCAGAAAATATTCTGGCATTAACATTTACGAACAAGGCTGCAAATGAAATGAAAGAACGGATCGGCAATATGGTCGGGCAAGAAGCAGCTCAGAAATTATGGATGGGCACTTTCCACTCTATTTTTTCAAAGATACTCAGGTATGAAGCAAAAGCAGCCGGTTACTCGAGCAATTACACTATTTATGACACGGTAGATTCAAGAAATCTGCTTCGCAAGATCATCAAAGAGATGAATCTTGACGATAAAACATATAAACCTCAAGCTGTTCAGGGCAGGATATCTTCTGCAAAAAATAATTTGCTTACATGGAAATCTTACAATAAAAACACAGAAGTATTAAAACAGGATGAACAGCAAAAAAGGCCAAAGATTGCAGACATTTACCGTGTCTATGCCACTCGTTGCAAGCAGGCGGATGCAATGGATTTTGACGATCTCCTATTAAACATCAACATTCTTTTTCGCGATCATGAAGAGATACTAAAAAAATACCAGGATAAATTTCATTATATACTTGTTGATGAGTACCAGGACACAAATTTTGCGCAATACCTTATTGTTAAAAAACTGTCTCAAAAACACGGCAATGTTTGCGTAGTTGGCGATGATGCACAAAGTATTTATTCTTTTCGGGGGGCAAAAATTGAAAACATATTAAACTTCCAGAAAGATTACCCGGAATATCAACTTTTCAAACTAGAACAAAATTACAGATCTACCCAAACAATTGTCGATGCGGCAAACAGCATGATTAAAAAGAACAGTAAGCAAATTCCCAAAAAAGTATTCTCGGAAGAAGATAAAGGCGAAAAGATTGATGTGCTGGAATCTTATACAGATAAAGAAGAAGCTATACAAATTGCTAAAGCTGTCTCTGATAAATTAGCAAACGAAGAATATAGTTACAAGGATTTTGCAGTTTTATATCGCACTAATGCCCAATCGCGTAATTTTGAAGAAGCATTCAGAAAATACAATATTCCATATAAAATTTATGGAGGTATTTCATTTTATCAAAGAAAAGAAATCAAAGACCTCCTGGCCTACTTCAGGCTTTGTATAAACTTTCACGACGAAGAAGCATTCGTTCGAATTATCAATTATCCTACAAGAGGCATCGGAAAAACTACCCAGGACAAAATTCTTAATGCTGCCAGTGCAAACAATACTACAGCATGGGATATAATTAACGGTCTCCCCGGTTCAGTTCCTGAGCTTAACAGTTCAACTGCCAAAAAAGTAACCTCATTTAGAGATATGATCAAAGAATTCTCAGAGATTGTCAAAGAAACCAACGCTTATGATGCAGCCATGACAATTGCCTCAAAATCCGGCATCTTAAAAGAATTCGAAAACCCTACAGATACAGAAGAACAGACCAAAAACGAAAACCTTCAGGAAATTTTAAACGGGATAAAAGATTTCACTGATGGGTTCCCGGAAGAAGAACTACCCACATTACAAGATTACATTGAGAACGTCTCCCTAATGACAAATGCAGATATGGAAGATGAGGAAGATTTGAATAAAGTCACCTTGATGACAATGCATTCGGCAAAAGGGCTGGAATTCAAAGAAGTTTTTCTTGCCGGGATTGAAGAAGGAGTATTCCCCTCTCCCATGTCGATGAATTCGGACAAAGAGTTAGAAGAAGAACGCAGGTTATTTTATGTGGCCCTTACAAGAGCTGAAAAGAAAGCAACAATTAGTCATGCGAATAACCGATATAAATGGGGCGTTTCCCAACGAACCCAACCCAGCAGGTTTATTTATGACATTGAACCTGAATATTTATCGCAGCCGGAATTCAACATAACAGAAACCCAAGACTTTGAAGATTTTCAAAAACCAAAGCAAAAAGAAGCTCCCTCAACCAATAGAGCATATTATGGTGTGAAGAAAAACTTAACAAAGATAAACTCCACCCCATCCCAAAAAGGTTCTCCTGCCACAAAAGCTTCCGGCGAATATAAGGGAGAGTTAAAGCCCGGGATGCTTGTTGAGCACAACCGTTTCGGCAGAGGAACAATTGTGGAATTGGAAAACGCCATGCCCGACACAAAAGCTAAAATTGATTTCAAAAAATATGGAGAGAAAAACCTCCTCCTTAAATTCGCCAAACTAAAAATAATATCATAGAAATTTGAAACCTGTTCAAAAACAACTATTTTTGTACAAAATTTAATATTTATAACCATGGATTATAATACGAGTAGAAAGAAATTGATCTTACCCGAATATGGAAGAAATATTCAAAAGCTTGTAGAATATACAAAGACTATTGAAGACAAGGGAAAAAGAAATGAAATGGCAAAAGTCATTATCAATATTATGGGTAACATGTATCCGCATTTTAAAGATATAGCAGACTTCAAGCATAAATTATGGGATCACCTTGCAATAATGGCAGAATTTGATTTGGATATTGATTCCCCATACGAAGAACCCCCAAAGGAAAAACTCAGACAAGCACCAGACCCTGTACCGTACAATAACAAGCGAATAAAATACAAACATTACGGAAAAACTATCGAGAAGCTAATCAGACAAGCAGCTGAATATGAAGAAGGTGAAGAAAAGGATACATTGATTGAGACAGTAGCAACTCACATGAAAAAAAATTACCTTACCTGGAACAAAGACAGCGTAAGCGATGATGTAATCTTTGATGATTTAGAAGAACTTTCAGGAGGAAAAGTTAAAGTTAACAGAGACAAAATCAAATTGAAAGATTCAAAGGAAATTCTAAATAAATTAAGAAAAAAAAGAAACAACCGGAAAAGCAAAAATAACAACTCCCAATAAACAAATATAATTACCAATGGGTTCATTCATCATTCAGGGAGGCCATTCTTTACATGGAGAAATAACCCCTCAGGGAGCAAAAAATGAAGCACTACAGGTAATAAGCGCTACACTGCTCACAGGTGAAAAGGTTACGATAGAGAACATTCCCAACATCAGAGATGTGAACAAGTTAATGGATCTCATAAAGAGTTTGGGGATAACCGTCACTCAAACTGACAAGTCAGCTTACACCTTTCAGGCAGAAAACATTAACTTTGAATATCTGCGTTCACAGGAATTTACCGAAAAAGCAGAAGGCTTAAGAGGCTCTATAATGATTATGGGACCTCTGCTTTCTCGTTATGGTAAAGGTTATATTCCCAAACCAGGAGGAGACAAAATCGGGAGACGCAGATTAGATGTTCATCTTCAAGGGTTTAAAAACCTGGGCGCCAAATTTCATTACAGCCACCGGGATGATTTCTATACAATTGAAGGTTCTGACCTAAAAGGAGCCTCCATGTTGCTGGAAGAAGCATCAGTAACAGGCACAGCAAACATTGTAATGGCAGCCGTTCTTGCAAAAGGCAAAACAGTGATCTATAACGCAGCCTGTGAGCCATACGTCCAGCAATTATGTAAAATGCTGAACAACATGGGTGCAAAAATTTCGGGCGTAGGCTCAAATCTTTTGACAATCGAAGGAGTTGAATCCCTTCATGGTTGTCAACACAGAATCCTCCCGGACATGATTGAAGTTGGGAGCTTTATCGGAATGGCAGCAATAACGAAGTCAGAAATTACGATAAAGGATGTTTCCTATGATAACCTGGGCATAATTCCACTTTCTTTCAGAAGACTGGGCATAGATGTTCAGAAAAACGGCGATGACATTTTTATTCCAAAACACGATAATTACGAGATAGAAACATTCATTGATGGTTCAATAATGAGCATTTCAGATGCTCCCTGGCCCGGGCTCACACCCGACTTACTTAGCATAATGCTTGTAGTTTCAACACAAGCAAGAGGCAGCGTTCTAATCCATCAAAAAATGTTTGAAAGCCGGCTATTCTTTGTTGACAAACTTATTGACATGGGCGCGCAAATAATTTTATGTGACCCCCACCGAGCCACAGTTATCGGACAAGATCAAAAAATAAGATTGCGGGCTACCAAAATGACATCCCCTGACATACGGGCAGGTGTTGCACTTCTCATTGCTGCCCTCAATGCTGACGGTACAAGTACAATTAATAATATCGAGCAAATTGACCGCGGCTACGAAAATATCGATGTCAGACTAAACAAATTAGGTGCAAAAATTCAACGAGTCGATTAGCCACAATTCCATTGTCATAATTTCATAGACAATTTATCTGCTTAATGCCAATTTGTCTTAACACTATTTTTTGGCAAGTTATTTGAGCAATGGAAATTGAATTTTAGATTCATAAAAAGTCAGGTGAAAATGAATAAAAGGAGAAGATAAAATGAAACAATCAGAAGAACAAAAAGATAAAAACCAACAGCAGCAAGAAGAGCAGAAAGCGAATCAACAAGAGCAGGAGAGCAAAAAGCAAGAACAAGACAAACAAGCAGCAGCAGAGGAAAAAGAACAAGAAGAAAACAAAGAAGAGCAGCAAGAGGAACAAGAGCAAAACCAAGAACAAAAAGAAAAAACGGCAGGGAAAGAAGAAAAGAAAAAAGATAAAAAGAAGTCCGGGCAGAAAGAAGAAGGGAAAGGCAAAAAAGAAAAGAAAGAAAAAACAGATGCAGAAAAACTGGCAGAATTAAATGATAAATATTTAAGACTGACAGCAGAGTATGATAACTATAGAAGAAGAACGCTAAAAGAAAAAATGGAATTGTCAAAATCAGCAGGGGAAGAAATCTTACAGAGTCTTCTGCCGGTAGTTGATGATTTTGACAGAGCATTGCAGTCAATAGACGAGTCACAGGATATTGACGCTATTAAAGAAGGAGTTCATCTGATTTACAACAAACTTAAAGATGTATTGGAGGAAAAAGGTGTCAAAGAAATTGAAGCAAAAGATGAGGACTTCAACACAGATAAACATGAAGCTGTTTCAAAAATTCCTGCTCCAAGTGAAGATATGAAAGGCAAAGTAGTTGATGTAGTTCAAAAAGGATATTACATAAACGACAAAATATTAAGGTATTCAAAAGTTGTAGTGGGTGAATAAAAATCCTCTATATTAAAGAAAATTTATTTTTATGGCTAACAAGAGGGACTATTACGAGGTGTTAGGAGTTTCAAAAGATGCTTCTCAGGATGAAATAAAAAAAGCATACAGAAAGCTCGCTTTAAAATATCACCCTGATAAAAATCCAGGGGATTCGGAAGCAGAAAAGAAATTTAAAGAAGCTGCAGAAGCATACGAGGTCTTAGGGACACCGGAAAAACGAAAAAAATATGACACTTACGGGCATGCAGGAGTTTCAGGTGCTGCCGGAGCCGGTGGCGGCGGCTTTGGTGGTGGCGGCATGACCGTCGAAGATATATTTGAGCAATTCGGAGACATCTTTGGTGGTGGATTCGGAAGTGCTTTTGGCGGATTTAGCGATTTTGGCGGATTTGGTGGTTCTTCTCGCCAAAGAAGACGAAGAACCAGTAAAGGCTCTAATTTAAGAGTAAAAGTTAAGCTGAGTCTTAAAGAAGTTGCTCACGGTACAACCAAAAAGCTTAAAGTTAATAAATATAAACCGTGTGACGCATGTAACGGAACTGGTGCGGAAAAAGGTGCATCTTCCGCTTATAGCACTTGCCCAACTTGTAAAGGCATGGGGCAGGTTACTAAAGTAGCCAATACATTCCTGGGGCAAATGCAAACTACTTCTACATGCCCAACTTGTGGGGGTGAAGGAAGTACAATTTCTAACAAATGTACAAAATGTCATGGAGAAGGTATTGTCAAAGGAGAAGAAACCATTTCTATTGACATTCCTGCTGGTGTTGCAGAAGGCATGCAAATGACCGTAAACGGAAAAGGCAATGCAGCGCGCAGAGGGGGAATTAACGGAGACCTGATTGTTCTAATTGAAGAAGAAAAACATCCTGAATTTACACGCGACGGCAATGATCTCATATACGGGCTATATATAAGTTTCCCGAAAGCTGTTATGGGAGGTGCTGTGGAAGTTCCTACAATTGAAGGAAAGGTAAAAATAAAAATCGACCCGGGCACACAACCCGGAAAAATTCTTCGCTTGAGAGGAAAAGGATTGCCTGAAGTAAATGGCTATGGAAAAGGTGATCTCCTGGTCAATATAAATGTATGGGTTCCTAAAAACCTTAATAAAGAAGAAAAAGAAATGATTGAAAAGATGGATCAGGCAGAAAATTTCAAACCACAACCATCTAGTTCAGATAAGAGCTTCTTTGAAAAAATGAGAGCTTTTTTTGAATAAACTTAGAAACACTTCAATAAATAAATAAAAACTAAAGACCAGATAATGAGAAAATCTGGTCTTTTTTTTGAATATATCCCATTTTGAATAGAAAGGAATATTTGTTATTTTTATCTGCAAATTCAAAACGAATAACCAATGAAATTAACCATTCTCATTAAGAACTATTTCTTACCTGCTATATCTCTTTTTTTTATACTAATAAGTTTCACCGCATGTGAGGAAGATGATAACGAACTAAGGCCAGAGCTAAACATTTTAAAACCAGCCACGGATTCCAAAATAATCAAAGGAACCGAAGTAAAAGTTGCCGCCCGGCTAAGTGGTTTTGACATATACCATACAGTTCACTCAATAAGGTTTACCATCAATGATTCCACTTACTTCCATGACACAACAGATAGACAAAACTTCCGGTTTCTTTGGACAACAGATCATCTCACTACCGGTAAACAAGAGTTAAACCTGGAGGTTAAGTATTCGGATGAATCTTTAAATGAAAAAGACTGGAATTATTTTTATGCAAGAGACCTGATAGACGAATACATAGAAGGAAATGAAGATAACCCGGATACAGTAGTGTTAAGCAATAACATCACAGTAGAACTGACAGAATCTCCGGAAAGTAACTTAACTCTGGATTTTAAAACCTTTGCACAGGATACATTTGAATACAGTTCAAAAACAATAATCCTCTCACCTTTTAAGATAAGTAAGTTTGAAATCACAAACAGCCAATTTTGTTCTTTTTTAAACGCAATTGAAGCTAAAGAAAATGGCTATTATGCAAATATTAAATATATTCATATAAGTAGCAATAATCAGATTATATATGAGGATGGTACTTTTAAGCCAAAAACCAATACGGGTTCTTTGCCCGTGACAAATGTCACATGGACGGGAGCAAAAAACTTCTGCAAATGGGCAGGTGGAAGATTACCAACAGAAGCTGAATGGTTTTATAGTGCGAAAGGCACAGATGTGAGCAACCCTGGCGCTATTGCCTGGTACCGTGAAAATTCAGGAGATTCAATTCATACAGTAGGAGCAAAAGCCCCTAATCATAATGAACTATACGATATTCTCGGAAATGCTGCTGAGTGGTGTATGGACTGGTACAATGAANACATGTACTCATCGACATCCGACACTCTTATAAATCCAATGGCTCGAAAAAATCAAACAATTAAGGTTTATAGAGGTGGACACTGGAATTCAGAAAGAAANCAGGTCAGTGTTGAAAGCAGGTTTAAAGAAAATCCGGGGAACGGTGGAAATTACCTTGGGTTCAGGTTGGTAATTCCAGAGCCATAAGAATGCAATTTTTGAAGTAGAAGATAAATTTAGGTAAACTGGAGTTGAGTAAGTTAATTAAGTTGACTAAGTTAATTGGGTGGAGAAAGTGGTCTGCCTAATTATTGCCAAATTTAAAACGGAAACATAACTTATAAGCCAAATTGTCGGCAGGCTTATCATAAGCATAAGNTCCATATCTATAATATATTCCTAACCCATAACTGAAAAAATTTGCTGACAGAATATTATCTATAAGCAGTCCACTTTCATAATACCCTTTGGAAAAACTTTTCAGGGCAATATTTTTATGAGCTTCTTTATTGGCAAGTGTACCCCAGCCACTATTTGTAACAAAAGAAATTCTGGGTTTAAAGTTATTCGTTTTAAATAACAAGGAGCCGAAATTCTGTTTAAAAAACAGGGAAATAAATCGTTCAGCGTAAAACTCATCCAGGCGCATAGTGGCAAAACTATTATCAACCTGCACTGTAAACTGGTTCTCATAGCTTCCATGCCCGTTGTATAGCCTAAAAACGGGAACATCTCCCTCAATCACCCCTCCAACAATGTTTAGCTTAGTAGTACCAAAAGTTTTAGTGAGAAAATCATACTCTAAACGCCCTGAAATTTTTGTGTAATTAAATTCTCCACCCCACAGGTTAATACCTCTTTTTAAGTTTGCATATAAAACAGGGTAATCAGTTCCCTGAGAGAACTTGCCCCATGGTGTTTTTAGAAAANTTTCCCCGTAAGCATATTTTAATTGTACACCTGCTTCTGTATTCGAAAAATCATCTTCGTATAGATGCTCATCTGCCTGAAAGGCATATTCTTTAAATGAACTGGTCAAACTTCGATTCACAAATAACCGTGCTTTAAGGAACTCAAAACTTCTAAACGAAAAACCGCTTTCGTATTTCTCTGACTGAAACATACTTTTCACCATGTAATCTCTGAAAGGTTCTGATGTTGTCAACAAATTTTTACTTCCAAGGAATGAATACTCCCCACTTTCAATAACATCATTGGTATAAGAAAAATCAAACTGGCTTTCAGAAGCCTTATTTAATGAAAGCAACAATTTCCCCCCATACTTGTATTTTTCATCCTTCAATCCATAACCGATATATCCTCCGACAGAAAAGACAGAAGATAATTTATCATTCGTCATTAATCCTGCACCAAACCGCCATCCTTCATATTGGTTATAACCGAGAAATTTATTAATATCCAGGTTTAAAAACTTATAAGGGATATATCCTTTGGAAAGCACCTGAAGTGTTTTAAGATTTCTGTCAAAATTATTTGCTTCACCGATACTGTCAATTATTTCGTATGTTCTTTTTTCCCTCTTAGTGAAATCAGTTGCTCTGTTTGACTGCCAGTATTCTTCATCCTTTTTATAGGCACTGTCAGGAATAGCTAGTTCTACATGGCCAAACTCATCGGGATCCAATTCGGGATTTAATTTAATATCCTTCAGGTAAGTCTTACCATCTCCTATTAATGAATATTCATAGTTTTTAGTTCTACTGTTAAATTCAGTGAATTCCATTCTTGTATTAAGCTGCGTCGGAAACCATTGTTTGCCCCCAATAAGCTGGTATTTCTGTTGAATACGAATCACCAGGTTATCCGGAGGATCAAAGGGTTCAGCTATTACAGATTGTAACGCATAATTGTTCGTATTTATATGAAGCATACCCTTTAAGGCATCGAAATTTTTACCCTTTCTGGGGCGAAAGGAAATAAGGTACACGGTATCCATTTGTTCACTAAACAGGGTATCTTCGAGCCGGAATAAGTATTTGCGTGGACTGTTCTTATTAACCGGGTTCAGATAATTATAATCGCCAATTTGAATAAATTTATCATAAAAAGAAAAAGACTGAAACTGAGAGGCCATAAAGACAAGAGAAGGATCTTTAAAGCCAGAAACTCGGGATGCCAATACTTTTTCACTTGTTTTATCAGGTGAAAGAAATTTCTTTTTGCTAACAGACTCTGTAAGAAACAAATGCTGCTTTTCCATGAATTTTTGCATTCGGATATCAGTAGAATCAATTGTCGTCGTATCAGTGGTATCTATCGAAGCAGAATCATTTTGTACGATGGCGGTTGTATCAAATGTAAATACCATCTTATTATAGGAACGATAAGAAAATGACTGAAGGCTTTTGGGATTATTTTCTTCCTGATGTTCCCAAACTTTCTGCATAATTCTATTTGCGGGATTCATTCCCGGAGTGATAACCACCTTATCTATGTCATACATCTTTTTTTGTAAAGAAACGTCTATTTGATCACTCCTGTCATAAGCAGAAACCGAAATGTTCTTTGGATGATAGCCTACATAACTTATTTTAATGGTATCAGTCTCCTCACTGATGTTAAGCGAAAAATAACCGTCAATATTGGTTGTAGTTCCCTTTGCCGGGTTCCCGTGAACAACATTTACAAAAGCAAGTGGCTCTTTGGTCTCAGCATCAATTACCCTTCCGCTAATTTCCTTTTTCTGAGCGTTAGCATTAAGTTGAATGATAAATAAAAAAAGAATAAGTCCACAAAAAGATCGTTTCATTCTAAATCATTTTATAATATGATTAAAATGTTCTTCATCAATAACATTGAAAGCAATATTATATCAATACGACAATTTTACTTAAATGCATTCATTTTGAGCATATTTATTTCTTTCTTTGTCAGGAAGCGATATTTCCCTCGTTGTACATTCTTTTTTGTGAGACCGGCAAAATAAACACGATCCAACTTTCTAACCGAATAACCCAAAGACTCAAAAATTCTCCTTATTACTCTATTCTGGCCTGTATGTATTTCGACACCGACTTCCTCTTTTTGTTCAGGGGATACGTAATTAATAGCATCAGCAGCAACTGTTTCGTCGCCTATATCAACGCCCTGCACAATTTCTTCAAGATGCTTTTTTGTTACCGGTTTATCCAACACAACATGATATATCTTTTTCTTCTTATATTTCGGATGAGTTAGCCTTTTAGCGAGCTCTCCGTCATTTGTTAAAAGTAGCACACCGGTAGTACCTCTATCCAGCCTGCCAACGGGATATACCCGCTCGGAGCACGCGTGCTTTACCAAATCGATCACCGTTCTGGGGGCATTTTTATCTTTCACGGTTGTAACTACATCCTTTGGCTTATTTAGTAATATGTATACAGGTTTTTCATTTTTCAAAAGCTGTCCCTTATACTTCACCTCATCCTCGCCAGAAACCTTAGTTCCCAATTCGGTTACAACTTTCCCATTTACCTGAATTAATCCGGACTCTATTAGCTTATCGGCTTCTCTTCTGGAACAAATCCCACTATTGGCTATGTACTTATTTAGCCGTATATTTTCTTCTTCTGTTCCTGTTTTTTTCTTTTTTTTAAAGTTCTTCTTTCCCATCGGTCATAAGATTATATTCATAGAATTATTAGGTGCAAATTTAACTAAAGAAAAGAAGGAAATCATTCCAAGCCTTTATTTTTTCAAAGACAAGCTTATATTGCTTTAAAGAAAAACAAACAGCAGGAAAGTAAACAATATAAAATGTTCTTGATTTTTAACAATATTCGGAGACAGGAATAACTTATAAATTATTCGGGTTTAAAACACAAAATCCCCAGATTATTGAATGAACAATAAATGAGGATTTTGAATTTTGAAGCAAAAAGATTGTTTAATCTATGTATCAAACTTCCGTTGGCGCTCAATTGTAACGAGTGGTTAGATCCGCACGCGTTGCCAGTGCGCGCTGGCAAATCATTTCAAAAATATTACCCAAATTGAGCGATTCTCCCTAAATTGAATTAAAAGCCCATATAAGCAGCTTTATTCAGCTCCATGACTGAATTTATCTTCTGAGGCGGATCTAATTCTTTATCCAGAAATTTATATATCTCTACACGAATTTCCTTTGCTTTATGCGTATCCATACGATTAAAAGAGTGTCCACCCGGTACATCTTCGTAGATTTTATACTCAAAATCTTTATTATATGCCTTAAGAGATTTAATCAGATGTTGCACTTCAAGGACATTTACATCGGCATCGTTGGTATTGGAATGAATTAATAACGGGACATCTTCTAATTTTTGGGCATTCCACGCAGGTGAACGCCGTTTATATTCCTCAACATTCTCATAGGCAGTTTGTCCGATATGATAATCTGCAGAATAAAGATCTCTGTATCCCTGAGTTTTATACCCCATTCGTGCGATAAGATCACTCACGGGAACTCCGGAATAAGCAACATCATAATTATCTGGATTATCGAAAATATTATGAAGCGCTATCAGACCACCGTGGCTCCATCCAATAATTCCTATTCTGTCCTCATCCACAAATGGATAGTTATCAATCATGTATTGGCGGCTAGCGTCAACATCTGCAACTTCCCGTCCGCCATAATCTATTTTTTCATAATGACGTTTCCCATAACCGGTACTTCCCCGATATTCTGCAGCTACAACAATATATTGCTGGGCCATTAACTCCCGAATGATATGCGCATAATAAGTATTAAAATCACTGTGTACCCCTCCATGCGGAAAAACAATCAAAGGATATTCTTCTCCTTTCTCAAGATTTTTCGGAATAAAAACATAAGAACGGAACTTCACAGGATTTCCTGCTCCCTGCGCATCCGGGTTATCTTCTTTCCAAAGCGGTGGGCCTGTCATGTAGACTTTATCAACATGAGCAACATCGCCAACTTTTTTATACCATAAAATATCATCAATAGATTTTTCTACCTGATCCAAACGATGACGGAGATATTCAATATGTTTCTCCATCGTTTCAGTTACTTTATCTTTTTTATCTTTGCTTTCCTGAGCAAATAAAAAAACGGGAACAGTTAAAAATACAATTAGTAAGAACAAAAAGGGCCTTCTCATAATTTATCATTTTTAGTTTTACAATAATAATTTGACCATAGCACAACCACAAAGTTTATTTCCATAAGAGAGATTATAGTAAACCACTGATTGTTTGGCTTCCCAAATAAATCCAGAAAGATGGGAATTTGAAACCCGACATCAATCCTCTAATGAGTACGCAACTCGCTGTTGCACCATGCAAATGGCAAAAAAACGCGATCTATTTCAAATAGCTGCATGTATCGATGGTTAAATAGTTCTCAAAATATAACATATTGGACTTATGCTATGTTCCGAAAACTGTTTTCCTTCTTTTTCTGAACAATAATGCCAACAAAGCGAAGGCAAGAAAGACAGGAGCAGGAAATGCCGAACCGGCGCCTAATGGTGTAATTGCTACAAAAAATACAAATCCACCGAAAGCACCCAAGTAATACCAAAATTTCTTCAACCACAAAAGTGCCCCGACAAGAACCTGACCAATAGATATCAGGGCCACATAAAGTCCCGGTTGCTTACTAAACGGTCCATAAATAATTTCTTTATATAAATCTATCGCTGCCGGTCCAAATCCTTCTACATAAACAGTGGGGTTATTGTAAATATTTATCAAATTAATCACTCCTGCTACAATAAAAATCAGCCCCATAATGACCCGCATTATTCTGGGAAACTGAAAACAAGCTAACATAATAATGATAGCCAATAAATTTGAAAGAATTACTGGAAGCATGTATTCCTGGTAGTTCATAATCCCGTTCTATTTTTTTTAGCAAGATACAAAAAAATAGCTAAATGGATTTATATAATCTCCAGGCTAGTTTCCAATGCAAAACATAAGCAGTTGTATAATCTTGATTTTCTTGTCCTGGCAAATCAGAAGGGATGAAATGCTAAAATACCGAAATCCCGGTTTTAGTAGTAAACAATTCAAGCGCCTGCATTCCCGCAAGGGAATTGCCTTTTTCATTCAAAGCAGGACTCCAGACAGCAACACTCAACTCACCAGGAATAATGGCTGCTATTCCTCCGCCGACTCCGCTTTTACCCGGCAAACCTACACGAAAAGCAAAATCCCCTGCTTCATCATACATTCCACAAGTCAACATAAGTGCATTCAATCGCTTTGCCTGACTTTTCGATAGTATTTCTTTATTTTTATCAGGAATTATTCCATGATTGACAAGAAAAAGAAATGAATGAGCGAGTTCCCGAACATTCATATTAACAGAACAGTGCTGAAAATAGAGATCAAGCACTTCTTCAACCTCCCCTTTAATATTATGATGACTCTTCAGAAAATTAACAACTGAAGCATTCAAATGGCCGTTTTTTCTTTCAGAAGCAGCCACTTCATTATCAAAATTTATAGTTGAATTTCCGGTTAATCTGCGTATAAAATTGAGCACTTCGTTATGTGGGTCATTAAACTCTTCTAAAAGCATATCGGTTATGACCAGGGCACCAGCGTTTATGAAAGGATTTCGGGGGAATCCATATTCATGCTCAAGCTGGACGAGTGAATTAAAAGGATTCCCGGATGGTTCGCGTCCTACCCGTTTCCAGATAGCATCGCCCTGTTTTGCAAATACCTGCGCCAATGTATAAACTTTTGAAATGCTTTGAATAGAAAAACGCGGTTCTGCGTCACCGACAACATACTCCTTCCCATCAAGAGTCACAACTGCCATGGCAAACTGATCAGGTTTGACCCGTGCCAGGGCCGGAATGTAATCTGCCACTTCGCCCTTGCCAATAAGTGGCCTGATCTCCTGATAAATGTCTTCTAAAATTGCTTGATAATTCATAATCAACCCTTTAATATAACATCATAACCAAACGGAGTAAATGCCAGACCCGCCATCTTAAAATGTTGACGGGCAAAAGGCAAACCTACAATTGTTATGGCAAGAATTAGTCCAAACAGCACATGAGTAAGAGCGATCCAAATACCTCCGATAAGAATCCAGATGATATTCATAATGGTATTCAGGCAACCATTTGACGTTTCCCTGTATTCTACCTTCTGATTAAATGGCCATAGAGCAAACACTCCCATTTTAATTGTTTGTAGCCCAAAAGGAATGCCTATGATTGTAACTATCAAACCCAAACTGGCAATAAAATATTCAATGGCAGTTGCCAGCCCTCCGAAAATAAGCCATATAATATTTCCTAGTATTCTCATATAACAAATATTTGTTGAGTCAAAAATATAAAATTCCAGTCCGCTTTTTCCATTCACACCAAAGAAATTCTGGACATCAGCGGTTTCTTCAAAATTCTTCGCTCAACATCTTTGGTTTTTCTTTGTTTACTTAATTTTACACATAATAAATAAATGACTATTATGAAGTTTGATAAACCGCT
>JGI1684J13235_1000472_pt1 | contig 15040 bp, 14 predicted proteins | sample PonA232FremontCA_2_FD_13235 | JGI IMG/M metagenome (IMG submission 13235) | reverse complement strand
CTGACCGAAGGTCTGGCCGCCGGTCCATTTAGCTCACCCTACCGCTGGGCAGGTGGAGAAGGAGAAGATCTGGTAGAGGGTGCTTGGGAGAGACCTATTTCCGTCTTCAGGTGTTCTTATACCTTTGTTATGCAGGTAAGAAACGACTTACCGGATCCCGTCAAAGGCGTCACCTGGTGGGGACCCGACGCTCCGCACAGCACTGTCTACGTACCGTTCTACGCGGGAATAAACAAAATACCGGAAGCTTATTCAACCGGTCACCTCAGCGAATTTACCCGCGACAGCGCCTGGTGGGCATTTGACTTCGTCTCGAACTGGGCTCACCTTAAATTCAGTTACATGATCGAGGACATAAAGGAGAAACAGGAAGAAATAGAGAGCAAAGAACTTGCAATGCAGCCGGCTATAGACCAGGCTGCCAAGTCACTTTACGAACAGGATCCCGAACTAGCCCGGGAATTCCTCACCGACTACTCGGTAAGAAACGCCAACGAAGTTGTGGACCAGTGGTGGGACTTTGCTGACCACTTGATCGTCAAGTATAACGACGGTTACGTCAACAAACCTGAACTCGCCAAGGGCGTAGGCTATCCGGCCGAATGGCTAGAAAAAGTCGGATACGATGAAGGGCCAACCTCCTACGAAGAACCGGAGGAAGAATAAATACGGACAAAATTTACGGAGGCGGTAGCGGTTGTGACCGCTGCCGCCTTTCACCACTAAATTTTAAAAGGGTGATCAATTATGAAAAGTAAATTAATCCTGGTCGGAATTTTATTGATTTCTTTAACTTTATCCTTTTCCAGTTTTGCTGCTGAGGACGAAGCCCCCAACATGGAACTTCCCTTATTGACCACCTCGGCGGGACAGAGTCCGGAGATCGATACCTTGAATTTGCTCGTTGATAGAGCCGAGATAAACTACGACTACTCCGACGCCCCCACGGTGGAAATAATAAAAGAAGGCGTTGGCCTGGGAGGCGCGGAGCCCGGAGAGGATACGACCTTTAATTACGTTTCTATCGGAACTGATACCGAGAAATACCCGAAGGGCACACCTTACAAGACAATCATGTTCTCAATAGGAGCAAGCCTTAAAGGGATGGGAGCTTCCGGTCTTTCAGTTGGGAGCGAGACGTCCAGGCTGAAAAACATCCTCGATTACGCGGAAGAAAACGAAATAGCGGTCGTGGGCACGCACATAGGCGGTTCCGCAAGACGGGGAGAACCGGGCAGTGCCAACGAAAAAATGATCGACACGGTTGCACCGAGAAGTGATTATCTAATCGTGACGAGTGGCGGAAACGAGGACGGAAAATTCACCGAGATAGCCGAGGAAAACGACATTCCCCTCAAAGAAATCGACAGCCCCCTTGATCTTGTTCCAGTATTGAAGGAACTTTTCGACCAGCCCGAGGAATAAAAACCTCAACCTGGATTACCGTAGGGGTAAAAAGATCCGACCGGGGGGTTAAGTTGGATAAAACCCTGTAAGGTTAAAAATCCTGTCGAGTTTGGCAAAAATATTCGGTCGACCGGTTACCGCACATAGTGGGGTTTTTAGAAAGTCGCTCAACTGCCGGGATGAGCGTTTTAGGGATAGTTCACGTGATCAATAATAAACTCGCCGATTCTTCGGCGGTATCTGGTTGGCCGACCGGACAGGTATACTTATATCAAAACACGGGAGGCTAGATGTACATACAGATTGGACTTATAACGGCGGCCATGGTTCTGGGATACGGCCTGGCACAGTGGAAGTTATCCGTTCAGGCGAGCATGCTTGCGGCCACTGTGGCCGGGGGACTTGCAGGTGCGATCGTCAACACACCGCCAATCACTCAACTGGCGAGACACCTGGTGGAGGGCAGTTTCACCTACCTTGACGTGGTATTGATATTTACCACGGCCACGATCTTCATGGATATAGTTGCCGAGTCGGGTGGGGTGGACTACATAGTCAGGGCAACCATGAAGCATTTTTCCGAGAGACGAATACTAGCCCTGCTGGTACTAATGTTGATAGTTTTTGTTCCAGGCGCCCTGACGGGCGCGGGAAGCGTCTCTCTGCTGGTGGTAGGAGCGCCTGTGGCCCTAGCCCTTGACTATCTGGGCATCTCGAAAGTAAAAGCTACGGCGATGCTGTTTATCCTGGCGGGCCTGAGCGCCGCCGCTCCACCGGTAAATATTTGGGCCATGATAACCTGCGCCGGAACGGCAATTCCATACGTCGGTTTCGAACTCCCCCTCGCTATTCCAATCCTGGCACTGGGCACGTTTACGGTCCTGGTTCTCGGGTGGAAAGGGGAACCGATGGACAAAGACGAAATACTCGATGAACTATCAGAAGTTCCGGAAGGCATGGTATTATGGAAGGTAATCACGCCCTTTCTGGTGTTCCTGGGACTAGTCCTGGCTTACCGACTCTGGCCATTCCAGATACCAATACTGGGCTTGCCGCTTAACTTCGTGATTGCGGCCTTAACTGCCTGGGCAGTTAGCCCAAAATCCATAAATATCATAGAGCTGTCTCGAAACACGGTCGAAAGACTACTCCCTCTAATATCAATTGTGATACTTGTAGGTATGCTCCAGCAGATCATGACGGCGACGGGAGTTCGGGGCCTGCTCGCCTTTGCCGTTACGAGTACACCTCTAATCGTTTTATACGTTTTGCTGGCGGCGGTTATACCGGCCTCGGAGGGGATCTTAACTTACGGCGGAGCTGCAGTGCTGGGTATTCCCCTGATATGGTTTTTCAATTCCGTCGGCCTGCACGCGACAGTTGCACTTGCCGGGCTGACGCTCCTCTGGCCTCTCGGTGATGCCCTGCCTCCAACGGCTCTAATTGGTAGGTTGAGCGTCATGGTGTCGGATTACGAAGGATCTTACTGGCGGTTCGTAAGAGAAACCTGGCTTCCCTGGCTGGCGATTACCGCTACCGGCATCCTGATGGTGGTTTATAGCAACCAGCTCTCATTCTTAGTCGAATGGAGCACGTAAACAAAGGGGGGGCAGAAAAATGACTGTTATTATGTGGATATATTACGTGTTGTCGGGATTTATAAGCCTTTTACTTCTCTGGAATTTCGCAAGAACCGATGACCCCGGAGATGCGTTTTTTTATCTGGTAGTACTTTTGCCTTTCCTGTTGAGATTGGCAAGAGTCAATTAAGGCTAGGTGGTGACAGTGAATAATACTTTTAAATTCAAACTAGTAGCAGCTTTGGTCGTTATTTTGGTTGGAGTTATCGGTGGATTTCAGCTTTACTCCCACCGGCATTTCGACACCCCGCTGGTTGCAAGCAAGGGAGTAACCGAGGTAAAGAAACTGAGCGACTATTACGACGGGTTAGAAGGCTCCTTCGCGGACACCAGGGTTTTCGTATTAAAGGGTGAGGAGAAGGGCGGTAAAGCCCTGGTCATCGGTAACTCACACCCAAGTGAACCAGTATCCGCACTAACGAGTTTTTTAATTATCGAGAACGCGACCGTCGAAAAGGGGACTATCTACGTTATCCCTTCGTTCAACAGGAGCGCAAGCAGGTACACAAAACCAGGAGATGGTTACCCGCTATACTACAACATATCGACGCCCTGGGGCAAAAAGAAATTCCGGATGGGCAACCGGGGCGCGAGTCCCCTTGAACAATGGCCAGATCCTTCCGTGTACATCCATTATCCCTCCAAACAGATGCTTTCCTACCAGGATGCGCGGAACATAAATAGAACCTGGCCGGGTAGACCTAACGGTCCGCTGATGGAACAGGTTACTTACTCAGCTATGGAATTGATCAGGGAGGAGAACGTAGACGTGGCAATAGATATACACGGTGCAGAGACCATGTTCCCCGTCACAAATTGTTTCGTAGTTCCAAGCAAGTCCCGACAAATCGCTACACTGGCCTCGTTAAACGTTCAAGCACAACAGGGGTTCGAGAACCATATAGAACCTTCTCCGCCCAATTTTCACGGGCTCTCTCATCGAGAAATAGCGGATCATTCCGACGCGATGCCCTTTTTAATAGAGGCACCGGAACCGTTTCTGGACCAGCCCACCGGGCCAAAGACAACCGACCTGTTGCTCGACGGCAAGGATCCCTTTCTTTTGAGTCTATCGAAACAGGGCAGGCTGTACGTACCTTACGATAAAACCGGATGGCCAATGAAGGAGCGGGTAGGGCAGCAATCTTCGCTAATTCAGGAGACGCTAAGACAGTTCTCCAAAACTCATCCCGGCAGTCCTATCTCCATGTCCGGGGTACCAGAATACAAGCAAATAGTCGAAAACGGCATAGGTTACTACTACCACAACCCAGAGGAGGCCTCGGAAGACAGAGTCTATATGCAGTAGATTTTGAAGGCAAACCAAATCACAGGACAGCGACCGGGACAACTGACTAGGCTTTAACCCCTGGTTCGATAGAGAAAGCCCAGACCGGGAGCGAGGACGGCAAAGTAACCGGCAAAAACCAGCCAAAACAAAACTGGTTTATTTGCCCGTTCGTCAAAAATTGCCCCTTCTCCCGGAGAGGGCAGGGGGACGGGGTCCCACGAAAGCTGGTATTTTAAGGCAAGGCCCTTGAGGTTAAGAATATGGACTACTGGAACGTCTTCAGCGGCCATGGAATAAATTACACCACGTTTTTCTCTGGGGGGCAGTTTCTTCGGACGGTTTATTCCGGGGTTTAACTGAAGTATAGTCGGGGACGTCCCCATATTCGCGGCGGCACCGCCAATATTCACGAAGGCCTGGATTTCTCCTGGAGATTTGCGATGGTATATTTCCATCCTCTCCCTCACGCTGTCCCTCAATGACGGGCTGAGAACGAGACTTGCTTCCGACTCCTCTATTTTACTAATTAACAGTTCCCTGGTCTCTTCTGACATATCTGCGGCTACGTCGCCTCGGCCTCCCGGGGAAGCGGCTTCCACCTTGGACGTAATGATGCCCCGCCGGCGGAGGAGGTCGTGCACTTCGAGAATCGTCAGCTCCTCCAGGTTGGCCCCCCACATGGAAGACCCCAGCGAATAGATTATGACGGGCCTGGCACCGATTGCCTCCACGGCGGCAACGGTCGCAACGATCGCCCCGGGAAAGGACCCTGAAGCGCCAATGGCGACGGTTTCAGTTTCAGTTACGCCGGCCTCTTTCATCAGGAGAACCATCAAACTGGCGAAATTCGGGTTGGTCGTCGTCCTCTTGGCCTCGAGGTCGCCCAGAGTGGTAGTAAGTTTAGTTCTTTCCTTGCCTATTAGCCCAGTGAAATTGGGATCCACAGTACGGTCTATAGACAAGCCAGATTTCTTTCTATAACTGCGTAAAGCATCAATTGCTTCTTCCATTCTTCTTGCCGCTGCAAGCATTTCTCCGCGAGGAACCGTTACGCTGTTGTTTATCGGCAGGTGAAAGACCGCCAGGAGAGTCAATATACTCACACCGGCTGCAAGGTAAATGTATCGCTTTTCTATCTTTAACCTCGGAGCCGTAACCAGCCTCTTACCCGGCGTAAAACTTTTAAATAGTTCATTCATGCTGGAACCGTTACAACGAATTTTTCAAAACTAAATAACCAACATAGCTTTGACCAATAGGTAGGTAACCGCCGTCACTATAGCCAGCGACGCGACCGTCAAACTTATTCCCTGCTTTACGAAGGAGTTGGCTATCAGGCCCGGTATAATCCAACCAATTACCCTCAGCTCCAGTAAGCCGGGCAAATACCCGGGTACGACCCTGTACCAGACCATGGTAGTTACTCCACCAAGCAAAATCATCAGTAGAAATCTCCTTCGCCCGTACAGGATCAGCCGGGGTGATAGAACCTTGTAAAGGAATAGGGCTATGAGACTTACTATGATGGTTCCCAGGATTCTGAGCGGCTGATCTAGATACAGGACGATATACCCCGGCACTATAATCCCCCCGGCGTAGAGTCCTGTCAATTCCACATAAAACAACGAACATAGCATCCCGACAAAAAGCGACTCCAATATCACAACTGGTCACCCTCTTCCATCCAATAATCCACCAGGCGTCTTCCCTCCCCTCCGATATTTCCGAACCCAAAAAGGACTCCTCGACGCTTCATTTGGTCGAATATCCTGTTCATCATCGACTCCGGATCGGTGAAGTCCAGAACCCGAACCGTAAGGTCTGGCTCCAGGGTACTCCTAAACTTCTCGGCCTGCTCACCGGTGACGTAAACTCGATCGAACTCACTGAAATTTCCGCTGATAAGTGCTTCCTTCCATTGCAGCGTCCTGCGCCCTCTATCCGAACGAAGATTTAATAACCCAAAAAAAGAATCCGGGTTGTAACCCAACTGGCTCCGGAACTTCCTCAGGGCTTTTTTCGTCGACTCCGGTTCGTTAGCGGCAAAAGCATTCACAGCGACCAATTTGGTTTGACGACCGCCGGGTCCGGGGATCGACCAGGCCCTCAAGGAACCGGGGTCAGGCACTGTATCGCACATGCCAGTCACGACTGACTCGGACAGTTCATCGACCTCCCCCGTTATGGAAAGCGCCAGCTGTATGTTTTCCTCGAACTCGATGTAGGGCAGGGAGTCGGAGATCTCTTTTACTTTTTCCTCGTCAGACTCGCCCTCAATCGAAATTAACTCAGGCCTCCCCTCGGCCCAGCTCACATGTTTTGTGAATGTCTCATCCCCGACGACGACCCTTGCGTCCTCAGGTAAGCCGGCGGCCAGAGAATTCGCGATTTCCCCCAGGTTTTCTCCCATCTGGGGCATGTGATCCAGGGCCAATTTAGTTATTCCGACAAGGTTAGGATCCAATAGACCTTTAGACTCAACGCGCTGGTATTCCGGATGTATGCTCATAAGCTCCACCACGTAGGCATCCACGTCGTAATCAGCAGCGTACCTCAACGTACTCCTCTGCTCGAGGATCGAGGGAGTTCCCCGTCTCTCAATCTCCTTTTCACGGCCATCCGGCAATAGAAGCGAAGGCTGGGATCCAGTTGTTTTTCCCAGGACCTTTAACCCTGTCCCGCGCAATCCAGCATGTACGAGCCGGACCACGCTACTCTTTCCCCGGGTACCGGTGATACATATTCTTACCGGTATGTCTTCAAGGATTGATGACAAATAATACTTTTCCCACCCAAGGTAGAGCAAAAACACAAAAAGGCAGGCTGACACGATAATTAACCGCAACTTTTTATACCTCTCAGTGTCCAGGATGAAGTTTCATGGACTTCATTTTAGCATTTCCAATGGGGATTATCTAAAAGATCCGGTACAATTCTGCACGAAAGTATTATTTACAATCTCTTCAGCGATAAAAACTTTTAAACGTAAAGGGCAATTTTCTTCTGGGTTTTGATTTAATTTTGGGAACCCTTTGGCTCCCCAAAAGTATATTGCGTTTTTGGCGCACAATCCCTAAGATAAAGAAGCTAATTGGTTATTCACGGGGGTGATAGGTGCTACTTATAAAGGTAAAGGTCCGGTTTCCAGCAAACTGATTAACACTAAAAAGGAGGAACCACATGTTCCATAATAAAAGCGTCTCGCGCAAAGCTCTTATATTATTTTTAAGCTTAACTTTACTTTTGGTCAGCTTTTATGCTGTATCGGCCGAGGAACATTCAGTTAATGTTTCTCGGGTTTCCGTTAGTGACTCCGGTGTAGTAACTTCGGCCCATTCACTTGCCTCAAAAGCTGGGGCTGAAATCCTATCTCAGGGCGGTAACGCAGTCGACGCAGCAGTCGCAACTGCATTTGCCCTTTCCGTGGTAGAGCCGTACGCATCAGGTCTGGGCGGAGAAGGCGTTGCCACCATTGGGCTCGCAAATGGTGAGGACGTGGTCGTTGATTACAAATCAATGGCACCCGGCCACGTTACCGAGGAAACAAATATTGATGTGAACTACGGAGCCGAGGGTTCGGCAGTTCCGGGAGTGGTAGCCGGTCTGGCCCATAGCCTAAAAGAATACGGAACCATGGAACTGGATCAGGTGCTTCAACCAGCGATTGATCTGGCTAGAAACGGTTTTCCCTTGGACGAGGTCTTCCATGACACCTTATCGGCACACGGATTTTACGAGAAGATGATTGATAACCCGGAAAAGTTTAACCTTGAAACGGTGTCAAAGAGATTCCTCGAGGGGGGCCTGCTTCCCGAAGTCGGAACCACTATAAAAAATCCCGAACTGGCAGACGCGCTTGAATTAATAGCCGAAGAAGGGGCTTCGGCCTTTTACGAGGGCAAGATCGCGGAGGCAATATCGGAAGCAACGGAAGGATGGATTGGTAAAGAAGACCTGAAAAAGTATAGTCCGGTGGAAAGAGAACCTATTGCCAGCGATTACAGGAATTACATGGTCCTAAGTCCTCCCCCACCTGTAGGTGGAGCCATAGTTGTAGAAGAGTTGAACATCCTTGAAAACTTCAACCTTGCCCACCTGGGTAGGTACGACCACCCGCTGGCAGTTCATCTGATATCACAGGCAACGATGCTGGGTTCCCGAGACGGTGCCACTTTTAGAGCCGATCCCGATTTCACCGATATTCCCCTAAAGGGGCTTGCCTCCGACGAATTTGCCACGGAGCGTGCAAAGTTGATAAATATGGGCAAGGCCATGGAGGAAAGACAATTCGACGTGCCTCAGGGCAACCCGGGCGGTTTTAAGCCAGAAGAAAAAAGCAAAGAGGAAGCTAATTCCCCGTCTACGACTCAAATAAGCGTAGTCGATGAAGAGGGCAATGCCGTCAGTATGACCAATACAAATAGTTATTTCTGGGGCTCCCAGCTTTTTGTCGAAGAATACGGTTTCGTCCTAAATAACGAAATTCATAACTTTACTCCGGCAAAATACGAAACTTTGAATACAATCGCTCCCTACAAACGCCCAAGGACGGTCATAGCCCCCACTATAGTCAGGCGAAATGACGGATCAGTTTATCTAGTAGTGGGGACTCCTGGTGCCGGAAGAATCACGACTACGATAGTTGAAACCATCGTAAACATGGTCGATTTCAATATGCCATTAACCGAAGCCATAAAGTCCCCCAAATTTACCAGCCGGCTCTGGTACGACGAGCTTAGGATGGAAAAGGGATACCCGGAGGAAACGTTGGAAGAGTTAAGGAATATGGGCCACAAGATCAAATTATACCCAAAACTCGACCTATACTTTGGTGGGGTCAATGCAGTTCAATTAACCGACAACGGCCTAATGGTAGGCGTAGGGTCCTACAGGAGAGACGGAGCCGCTGCTACAGCGGAAGAAAAGTAAGCTAACTATCACCACAGGAACTATAATTACCGACCACCGGTATTTCCGGTGGTCGGTTAATACTAAGGGAGGTATTTCATGAACAAATACAAGTTGTTAAATTCCACAGTTGTCGTTTTAGTATTACTGAGCTTGTTCTTCTCCGGTGTTGCAGCCGAAGAAGAAGCAAAAGGGGTTACTTTCGAACAACCGATACTTATCACGTCGTTTGGTCAAAGTCCTGGAGCCATGATGGCAAAGGTTCTGTCCAAAAGGGTAGATTTAGAATTCGTTTACAACCCAACCGTAAAAGGAGAAAACCTCGAGGAGCTGGATATAAATACGATAGTAGCTGTTGTAGGCGCAAGCGGTAAGGGCCTCGGGGCCGCCGGACTTGATATCGAGGACGAAATATCTAGGGTGGAAAGCCTGCTTCAGACGGCCGAAGAATTGGAAATCCCAATGATAATTATGCATATAGAGGGTGTACAGAGACGAGGCGACATGAGCAATAAGCTTATAAAAACCTTCGTACCTCAATCCGAATATATAATCGTTCAGAAATCCGGAAACGACGATGGCCTCTTTACCAAATTAAGCGAGGAGAACGAAATCACTCTGGAACAGGTCGAAAAGGCGGCAGATGCTGCACCCGTTTTGAACGAAATAATTGACTAACTAAAAACTTTTTTTGCAACCTGATAGAGGAGGGCCAAGTTAATGCTAAATAAACATATGTCTGGTAGGTCAAATTTCTCCAGAACCGGTTATTTTTTGCTTTTTGCGGTAGCGGTTTTATTGCTTACTCTAACCTTTCAGGCCCAGATTGTAATTCACGGAACTGCGGAACCAATCAGCCACGACGTGAGGCCGGGATACGGTGTAACTGATGTCAAGTGGCTCAGCGATTATCAGCCCGCTTTAAGAGGGACACCGGGAGATACTCCAATTTATCACCTTGAGGGCAAGGAAAACGGAGGAACTGCTTTAATCCTCGGTGGAACTCACCCGAACGAACTAGCAGGAGTTCTTGCCGCAGTATTGCTGGTAGAGCAGTCCGAGGTTTCCGCGGGAACTGTCTTTGTAGTGCCAAATGCCAATAACAGCGCCAGCAGTTACACGGATCCGAGACATGACGTTCCAGAGTGGATAGAGATAAGAACGGAATCAGGCGTTCGCAAATTTCGCTACGGTTCGAGGTATACGAACCCAGAACATCAAAAAGAAGATCCCGAGAAGTTTCACCACTACCCTTCCGGTTTTGAACTCGAAGGTAAGGAAAGTCGTAACTTGAACAGGGTTCATCCTGGAAAGAAAGACGGCAGCCTAACTCAACAGATAAGTTACGGGCTATTCGAGTTCGTGGATACGGAATCCGTGAACGTCGTGATAGACATGCACGAAGCGTCTCCCGACTGGCGCCTGGCAAACTCCCTCATCTGCCACCCGGATGCTTTAGAGATCGGGTCCATGGCCAAGATGAACATGGAAATGGAAGGAACGGATATAAAGATAGAACAATCCCGACCAGCAGACAAGTTTCACGGATTGAGCCACAGGGAGTTCGGTGACAATACGGAAGCCTACGCATTCCTTATAGAATCGAGAAATCCCGGCCAAGGTGACGTAAAAGATAACGTTGACATAGTCGATCACCCCAAATTTCCTCTGAAAAGACGGGTTAAATTTCAGCTCAAGACGATCAATCATATCCTGACCAGCTACAATTCTTTTGTTGGGGATCCAGCCAGGAAAATAGACCTGAACTTAAATATGGAACTCACGGAGCTCGAGAAATCGGGTCTTTCGGAGGTATTACGATAACACTCAGTTAAATAGCTCCCCCAGGAGGTAACATGATCCTATCGCCGGAACTCATCACGTTTTTATCCATGGTATCAGTATTTATTGTATCCGCTATGGTCGCCAAACTTCCGGTTTCTCTGTCACTCATGGCTGCTTCTGTTGTCGGGGGTCTTGTTGGAGTGGCAAGCTTTCCGGTTCGGCATCTTGTGGAAGGAACTTTCGGCTACCTCGATACAATACTGGTCATAGCAACTGCGATGATATATATGAAAAGCATCCAGAGGTCAGGGCTTTTGAGCACCATAGCCAATCAGATCATCAAGGGTTTTCGCAGGCAGCCTCTTGCGCTACTAATCGTACTTACGTTCTTCGCCATGTTTCCGGGTATGATAACCGGATCCTCGACGGTAGCAGTCTTAACTGCTGGCGCTATAGTAGCCCCTGTCATGATGAACCTGGGTATTCCTCGAAATAAAACGGGTGCCATAATAGCTCTTGCGGGCATACTGGGCATGATTGCTCCACCCGTTAATATCCCCGCCATGATAATTGGCGGTGGAGTAGATATGCCCTACATCGGCTTTTCCCTGCCTCTAATTCTAACCACCTTCCCCCTCGCGATACTGTTCTCCCTCGGCCTGGGCTATAGGCACCTCGGCAAAGTGAATCTGGAAGAAATGGATCTTCCTCAATCCCACTACTCCGATTTTGGCTTGACTCTCTACGCTCCCTTCATAATTCTAATTGCCCTGCTTATCATCGAGCAGGCATTTACAAGGGTAGTGCCCTCGTTGGGGATGCCATTGATTTTCTTAATTAGCGCCGCAACTGCACTTGTCTTCGGGAAAGAAGTAAAAATACTGGAAACGACAAAGAAAGCAATAGACGAAGCTCTTCCAATTATGGGTATTCTGGCCGGTGTAGGAATGTTTATACAGATAATGACCCTGACCGGCGTCAGAGGGTTTGTAGTCTCTACTCTTACGGGGTTGCCCCCGAGCTTCCTTTATCTTTCTATAGGAATAAGCATGCCCCTTTTTGGTGCTGTCTCCGCCTATGGATCGGCTTCAATACTGGGGGTTCCATTCATGCTTTCTCTGCTTGGCACGGATCAGATTCTAGCAGCCTCTGCGCTTTCTTTGGTCGCGGGGTTGGGTGATTTGATGCCTCCCACCGCGCTGGCCGGACTTTTTGCCGCCCAGGTGGTCGACCAGGAAAACTACTTCAAGATCGTAAAATTTTGTGTTCTGCCGGGCCTGTTAACTGTTGGTTACGGGATTTTTTTAATTCTTTCTCCTTGGTAAAAACGTTCTTGATTAGAGGTCGATCGAAATGCAAATAGTGTACCGAGTTATCACTATATTTTTGACGATAATAATAGCCTGGAACACGGTAGAAGAGGAAGACTTTTCCCGTCAGGCAATAGGTGCTTTGGTCTTCATACCTCTTTTACTGAGAAGTTTGATGATCAAGTAGGTGGTTTGATGAATTTTTTTGGAACCAGATACTCCGCGATAGCGCTATTGTGTATCAGCCTGCTGCTATCGTTCTTTGCCGGCAGCAGTTTCCTGGAAATGAGAGAGAGAACTCCGATTTATTCCGGACCGGGGGTCACAGAAACTCGAAAGCTCAGCGACTACGCCCCGGCCCTCGAAAATACCTCTGTAAACCCAGAAGTTTACATTTTAGAAGGAAGCGAAAAAGGCGGTACTGCATTTTTGATTGGCGGTACCCACCCAAATGAACCTGGAGGCTTTCTTTCCGCAGTTACTATCGTTGAAAACGCTGTGCTAAAAAAAGGAAAGTTGATAGTCATCCCCCGGGCGAACCCTAGCGGATTCACCCACACTCAACCGCTAGAAGCGTCACCTCAGTTTTTTTCAATTCCGACTGGTGAAGAAAAGAGAAGCTTCAGATTCGGTTCCAGGCGGACCAACCCTGTACACCAATGGCCCGACCCCAACGTATACGTTAACAAGGAAAGCCAGAAGCTCGCAGGCTTCGAGATACGAAACCTGAACCGTTGTTACCCCGGGAACGATAACGGGTACCTTACGGAAAAGCTGGCAAACGGGATCCTGAAGTTAATAAAACAAGAGGAGCCTGAATTGTCTTTTGATCTCCATGAGTCTTCTCCAGAATATCCCGTGACGAACGCCATCGTGGCTCACCAAAAGTCCATGGAGTTGGCTACCATGGCTAAACTAAATTTGGATTTCCAGAATATTAACATGAAGCTGGAAAGCTCTCCAAAAAATCTTAACGGGATCAGCCACCGGGAATGGGGAGACAGAACTTCGACCCGTCCAATTCTTCTAGAGACCCCGAACCCCAGTCAGGGTAGGATGAGAGGGAAAACCGATGCCGAGCTAGTCATCGAAGGCAAAGACAAATTTTACGTTTCAGCAGCAAAACACGGATTGTTGTTTACCAGTTACGACGAATCAGGATTACCGATAAAAACGAGAGTCGGAAGGCACCTCCAGACTATAAGGGAAATACTCAGAGTTTTTTCTTCCAACAACCCAAGCAAAACTATTTCATTTAAGAGCCTTCCCGGCTACCAAAGCCTAAAAACCGACGGCCTCGGACCGTATCTAACTCCAAAAAAATAGGTAAATAGGAGCATACTTATGATAGCCGAGTGGTGGATTGACGATAAACATGTTCCAGAGGACAGAATAACTAAGTTCGAACAGCTTACAGAAAACGAATTTGAGCTCCACATTGAATACTATCCGGTGCTACGGAGACCGGTCAGGGTTAATCAAGTAAAGAGGAAATCACAACCCGGAGAAACCGAACAACTATTCACAGTTATAGAACAGGAACAGATATTGCCTGATGAAGGTGACGGAGAACAGGAACCCGGCTTATTTCTTAAAATAAGAAAAACCTAGGAAATGCTCTATACTTGGTTTTAAAACATAAAAAATTCGAGCTAGGTTCCGACTGCCAAATTATTGAAAGCACATAAGGTTCTATGAGATTCTAGTAATATACTCCGGCCAGTTACCGATAATCCCCCCTAGATTGGCATCGCCTTCCTAACGGGGTGTCTTTCTGAATAGGGCCCTGGCATAACCCAACAACTGCTTCCTCAAAAAATGTCTAGTGCTGAATTTTAGGAAGTTTCTGATTTATGCCACTACCACATGGGGTCCTCTACGGGATATCTCCTGGAATGACAGGGGATACTAACTCTCTATGTATTTAAGTTGTCCAATCGCTTTCTGAATGATAACTGTCTTTGTTCGTGCTACGAGAAGAGACGTTAGAAAGTTAAGCTTCATTCATTAGCCGATAGTTTGGAGACAATACCTGCAGGTCGAATTGACGGGTAAGAGAGGGAAATTTTCGCCTTGTTTCAATCCTTAACAGGTTTTCGAAGGTTTTTCTACCTGGCCAGGACGTAACTGTTTGGTTACAAGACAAAGAGTTTCAATCCTTAACAGGTTTTCGAGGGTTTTTCTACTACGTCTTGTCTATGTCGTCAAACTCGTGAGTTATTTTGTTTCAATCCTTAACAGGTTTTCGAGGGTTTTTCTACCTGTCTCTCGAATATTTCTAAGCCACCAGTGCCCTTCCTGGTTTCAATCCTTAACAGGTTTTCGAGGGTTTTTCTACTGGACAAAACATTTCCTCACGTTCTTTATGCCAAAATTTGTTTCAATCCTTAACAGGTTTTCGAGGGTTTTTCTACCCAAGTCAAAGATGACAAGGGGCAATTTCAAAGTATATGGTTTCAATCCTTAACAGGTTTTCGAGGGTTTTTCTACGAACTTGCACAAGACACCCCAAAGATAACTGATAATGTTTCAATCCTTAACAGGTTTTCGAGGGTTTTTCTACATCTTCGATTGAATCCACTGTCGATGAAATCCAATTGTTTCAATCCTTAACAGGTTTTCGAGGGTTTTTCTACAGCGTTCTATTTCGGCTATTCTCCCCTGCCATCGGGGAGGTTATTTTCGAATATCCCGGTTTT
>JGI1684J13235_1000469_pt1 | contig 15045 bp, 11 predicted proteins | sample PonA232FremontCA_2_FD_13235 | JGI IMG/M metagenome (IMG submission 13235) | reverse complement strand
AGCGATTATGAAATCGTAAGCGCCTCCCAGGTAAACGGAACATTCGTACAGTCCCTTTCTCCAGCCGTATTCGAGGCTGCGACGTCCCTTAACGGTGCCAACCTGACTGTGAATATCTCCAGAAACAGGTATGAATCCCTGGTCGATCATTCGGACCAGAAAGACATGGCCACAGCCCTGGACCGCATAAGGCCCACGGCCTCCGGGGATATGGCCGATGTACTGAACGGGATAGACCAAATGCAGCTCTCTGGTTTGCAGGACTCCATGCAGGACATGTATCCGGGCATGCACGCAGCGGCAAGCTATTCCGCGCTTCAGGGCGCACATGAACCCACGGGAATCATCAATGAGCACTGGGATGAAATGCATTTTGTCGATGGGGATCAAACCACGCCCGGGAAATTCAAGACGCAAAACGCCACGAGTTCATCCCGGTTCACTTCCTGGGGGACGTTCACCGAGGGGAAGTCATGGACCAAGGCCGAGGGATCCGTCCCGGGGATAAAAGAGAATCGATCCGTGATAATTCTAGGGCTGGACTACAAATTGGGCAAGCATGCCACCATCGGAGCGGCCGGGGCTTATTCGCAAAAGTACTTGGATGAAAGAGACGGCGAAGGGTCGGCAAACATAAAATCCTACACCGGACATCTGTATGCCCTGTGGAATCAGTATCCGGGCAGGGGCGGATGGCATGTATCCGGAGCGTTCGGGGCGGGCAAGGTCCATTTCGACACCACCCGTTCACTGGATTTCGTGGACCGCGAAGCAGATAGCAACCACCACGGGTATTCATATTCCCTGGCCGCTGAAACGGGTTATGACCATCTCGCCGGGAAATGGACCATTAGCCCGAGCCTCGATTTGGAATACGTCCATTTGTATGAACAGGAGTATTCCGAGTCCGGGGCCGACTCCCTGGACCTGGAAATGGATTCACGCGATTCGCATTCCCTGCAATCCGACCTGGGCCTTAGCATATCCCGGGTGTGCAATTTAAAGACAATCAGGCTTGTTCCCAAGCTGAAAATCAAGTGGCTGCATGAATTTTTGCCGGAATCACGGGACGTAAGCGCCCGCTTCAGAGGATATTCGCCTCGATTCGACGCACCGGGCAGGGACCTGCCAAAAAACGCGGCCGCGCTTGAGGCATCACTTACGGCCCGATTTGCGGATACCTTTCAGGCCGCGGCGGGGTACGGATGCAGGTTGACTGAAGGCAACCAGGAAACGGCACATAGCTTGAACGCCGAATTGCGGATTATGTTTTAAAGCGAGCTTTGTCCGCGCCCCATGTTTCAGGATAGCTATCGCTCACCTCTGGATCATCCCCGCGCATGCGGGGAGCACACAAGCCGGGATGAAAAAACAGGTTCATCCGAAAACTGCGTGAGTCGCTTCAAGAACGAATGGCTTCAATCAGCAAAAAGTGAAAAGGCCCTGTCAGAGAGGGGTTCTAGCTCATGGATGGGCCAGACCTCCCAATCCGATCGGGGTTGTCCCTTGCTGCCCCCATAGACAACCGCCCCGCCCCGGATTCGATCGCCCGCGACCTTTGCGAAGCGATTGAGCCCCTGGAAGTAGTCCCTGGTCACTGTCTGGCCCGACTTGATCTCGAGCAATGCCAGCTTGCGCCCTCGTTCCACAATAAGGTCCACCTCGTTGCCAGAGCTGTCGCGGTAGAAAGACAGTCGTGGACGGCGACCGTGATGGTAGCAGCGCTTGAACATTTCCGCGATGACCAGGTTTTCAAACAGGCTCCCGCGCAAGGGATCGCGACTGACCTGCTTCTCGTTCTCCAATCCCAGAAGGTAAGAAGCCAGGCCGACATCCCAGAAGTATATCTTTGGCCTCTTGATCAATCTCTTGGAAATATTGGCATGCCAAGGGGGGAGCTGGAAAATGATGTAGCTGGCCTCAAGCAGTGAGATCCACTCCCTGGCCGTAGTATGGGAAACGCCAGTCTCGTTGCCCAGGCTCTGCAGGTTGAGGAGTTGGCCGATCCGGCCGGCGCAGAGGCGGACGAATCGCTCGAACAGATCGGCGTGGCGGATATTGATCAGCTGTCTGATATCTCGTTGGACATAGGTCTCGAAATAGTCAGCCATGGCCTGGGTGGGATTGATGCGCATGTGGTGCAACCTGGGATAAAATCCATGCAGGATCAGACTGTCTACGTTTGTGCGATCGATATACGGTCGAATCTCGGCCCAGTCGAACGGGAGCAGGGTAAGAAGCCCGGTTCTACCTGCCAGGGACTGGCTCAGGGCCTCCCTGACGTTGAGCTGCTGGCTTCCGGTCAGGATGAAGCGTCCCAGTCTGGGGTCGTCATCGACCATGGGCTGCAGATAGGACAAAAGTTCCGGTGTGCGCTGAATTTCATCCAGGATAGCACCGTCGCGATGCGCGTGCAGGAAGCTTCGCGGGTCGTCCAGGGCGAACTGTCGCTCATCCGGGGCTTCAAGGTTAACATAGGCCATCTCCGGAAAGACCTTTCGGCACAGCGTCGTCTTTCCGCTCTGGCGCGGGCCGGTCATGGTCACCACCGGATATTTGGACATCAGCTCCTTGAGGATCGGCTCGATCGTTCTGTCTTGCATAGTTGGGGAGTGTAGACAGTCTATTTGCAATTTGCAAGTTATACTTTCAAACTGCAAACAATTTGCCGAACTCCCATGACTTGCGTCACACCTACTGCACGAATCTCCTCGAGTCCGGGGCGGATCTGGCGGACGTTATGGAGATGGTCGGTCACAGCAGTCTTAGAATGGCCAGGCGCTCCACGCACGTGACCAATAAGCGGAAGAAGAGACTGCAGGCCGGTCTCGAGCAGTACTACCTGGAAAACAGCGTCTGATCTCTGCCACCCATATGCCACCCAAAGGGGGGATTATGGGGGTGCGAAACGAAAAAAGGCCATGTTAGGAATTCCCTAACATGGCCTTTTCCTGAAGATTCATGGTGGAGCTGACGGGGCTCGAACCCGTGACCTCCTGAATGCCATTCAGGCGCTCTCCCAACTGAGCTACAGCCCCTCTGCAAAATTTTTTATATCCATTCGCTGCTTGTCTGTCAAGCAGGGGAACGTGGCCTCGTTGCATGGTCCGCGGAGCGGGACAGCGGCAGTCATTTGCAGTCAGGGATCAAAACCGGTATATGGACGGTGAGGGGGATTTGGTGTAGAGTTAGGGTGATTATGCTGGAATTACTGAGAATCCAAAACCTGGCCCTGATCCAGGATCTCGAGCTGGAATTCTCTTCCGGATTGAATGTGCTCACCGGGGAGACCGGTGCGGGCAAGTCCTTTATCCTTCGGGCGCTCGATTTCGTCCTGGGGGAGAAGCTGCCCCAGGAGAGCATTCGGCCGGGAGAGGACCGGGCCCGTGTCGAAGCCCTGTTCAGCCTCCCCGAAGGCGATTACGTGATCAAGCGTGAGATCCTTCGGGACAAGGGCAGGACCAGGATCTACATCAACGACAGCCTCAGCTCCCAGGACAAGGTTCGCGAGCTGCGGCCCAAGCTCCTCATGCACACCAGCCAGCACGGGCAGCAGCGCCTGCTGACCCAGTCCTATCACACCAAGATTCTGGATACCCGTATCCCGCAGGAGCTGTTGGCCGAACGGGACGATCTCCTGGAAAAGCTGCGCCAGGTCCGCTCCCGGCACAAGGAGATCGGGCAAAGGGCCAAGGAGCTGGAGGAAAAACGGGAATTCCTGGAATATCAGGAACAGGAGATCGCCAAGGTCGAGCCCCGGTCCGGGGAGGAAGAGGAGCTGGAGGAAAGAAAGCGCGAGCTGCGGGAACAGGCTCGGAACATGGAGGGTGTTCAGCGCTGTCTGGAGCTCTTGGAGGGCCAGGAGTCCAAGGTCCTGGACAGCGTGACCCGGCTGCATTCCGAGATCGCCTCCCTGGCGGATCATGACCCCGATTTTTCCGAGGAAGCCTCCCGTCTGCAGGAGATGCGCTACGAGCTGCAGGAGCTCGCGGTCAAGCTGAAGGATCGTCCCCCGCCAGTGGATACGGAGCAGGAGCTGGAGCGGATCGAGTCGCGCATGTGGGAGCTGGGCAGGCTCAAGCGCAAGCTGGGCCGCTCGGTGGAGGAAATATCCGGGCTCCAGGCCGAGATCCGAGAGAACCTGGACTTTCTGGATAACTGCAATCTGGAGCTGCAGCAGCTCGCCCGCCGCGAGCAGGAGGTGGAAGAGCGTCTGGGCGAGGTGGTGCAGCGGATCAACCGGGCCCGGGAACAGGCTGCAGACGAGCTTGCCGCCAGGCTGCGCGACGAGCTGCGGGATCTCGGCTTCCCCCAGGGGATGGAGGTAACCTTCGAATTCAATCCGGTGCAGCTCGCGGAGCATGTGGTGGAGAACCGGCCCAGGCTGATGTGGATGCCCAATCCGGGTCATCCGCCCCAGCCGCTGGACCAGATCGCCTCCGGCGGCGAGCTTTCCCGCTTCCTGCTGGCCTTAGTGGGGCTCTTCTCCCAGGACGAGGCCCCGACGCTCCTCTTTGACGAGGTGGACGCCGGGATCGGCGGAGTCACTCTCTCCCAGGTGGGGCAGAAGATCGGCGAGCTGGCCCGGAGGCAGCAGGTCATCCTTATTTCGCACTGGCCCCAGCTTGCCTGTCTCGCAAGGAAACACTTCCTGGTCTTCAAGGAGGTGGAGCAGGGTCAGACCTCCACCCGTTGTCGTCCCCTATCCGGAGAAGAGGTGGAGCAGGAGCTGGCGCGCATGGCCGGCGGAGGGGAGCAGGGCCGTCTTCTGGCGGGCAAGCTGCTCCAGCCCCATTCCGGAGAGCCTGTGAATAGCTCCGTTGGCGGGATGGCCTCCAATCCTCCCAGCGACTGAAAGGGGGTGCGTGGCGAGGAAGGAAATCCCTCTCGTAACGCTTCAGGTCCAAGCGTGCCTCGTTTTCAAGAAAGTGAACCGCCAAGGCGCGAAGGGCGCCCCAGTGAAACACCCTGAAAGGGCCCCCCGGTTTCACGGGGCAGGCCAAGGAAGAAAGGCTAAGGCTGGGAGCAATTTTCTTTTGCCGCCTACCCCATTAACCGCGAAGCCTGTTTAACAGAGGGGCCAACGGCAAAAGAAAAACTGCCTTGCCCAAATCCTCTATTCGGTTTTGGTCAAAGAGAAAGCTTTGCGCTTCCTCCTTGACCTTGTTGGTGTTTTGACAAAGGCGAGATGGAAGGCTTCGTTTTTGCCTTGAGGAGGCTCCGCAAGGCAAAAGATCTTCCCCTGGCATTCTTGCCTGCCTGGTGAAATGCCGGCGCGGGCGGCACTGCGAAGCAGGATTTCATCGGGGCGTCTTGGCGGTTCAAAAACATGCAAGGAGTCTCGAATCGGATGTGGTGTTGTATGCTTGCGGCCGCTGCGCAAAGCATAAGATCTTCTCCAGCCCGAACAGTCGAGGCCCAAGAAGGCGGATATGACACAAAGTGAGCACTGCATATCGCTCCATCACGATCTCAAGGTCCAAGAGATCGTGAGCCTGGACGAGAGCGAATTCTATTGGTTGCGGCTGAACCCTCCCAATTGGTCCTGGACACCGGGCCAGTTCCTAATGTTCCGGCCAGGTGAATGGACTGCGGATCCCTTCCTCCCCCGTCCCCTGTCCATCGCGGACCTGAACGAGCACGCCCTGAGCCTTTTCTGGCAGGTCGTGGGCAAGGGGACGCGGAAAATGACCCATCTCAGGCCCGGGGACCGAATCAGGGCCTGGGGGCCGCTGGGCCGGGGTTTCGATTACGATCCCAATATTCCCACGCTTATGCTGGCAGGCGGGATGGGAATCGTGCCCTTTATAGGGCTGATTCGGCATCATCCCAATCCGGAGAACCTGGAGCTGATTTTCGGGCATAGGCAGGATCTTTCCTGTTATCCGGTGGCAGAGCTCTCCAAACGGGTGTTGACCTGGAATCTCCAGGATCGCACCCCCAAGGATCTGGCCAGGCTGGAGAAAGCCGTCCGGGTCAAAATCCAGGGATATTCCGGCGATGGCAGGATCCTGGCCTGCGGGCCCAGGCCCTTTCTGCAGATGGTCAGCAGGCTCTCCAAGGAGAGCGGCGCCCGGACCCAGGTGAGCGTGGAAACGCCCATGGCCTGCGGACACGGTGTCTGTCTGGCCTGCAGTATCCGTGGGGCCGGGGGAGAGATGTATCAGGCCTGCACGGACGGGCCGGTGTTTTCCGTCGATCAATTGGCCCTGGATGAGCAGCCTTGAAGAAAGGGAACAGAAAAGCGAATAAAGATACATGCATATGGAACAAGCGGTTAATCTGGGCAAGCTGAGTCTGAAGAATCCGGTCCTGACCGCGTCCGGGACATTCGGTTACGGGGTGGAGTACGCCGCATTCGGGGATCTGCGCAGTCTGGGCGGCATTGTGGTCAAGGGCCTCTCCCTGGAGGAGAGAGCCGGCAATCCGGGACGCCGTATCGCGGAAACCCCCTGCGGGATGCTCAACTCCATCGGGCTGCAGAATATGGGGGCCAAAGCGTTCGTGCGGGAGATCCTGCCGGAGCTCCCCTGGGGCGAGACCCCGGTGGTGGCCAACATCTACGGCGGGGACGAGGCCGAGTTCGGCGAATTGGCCGCCTATCTGGCCGACCAGGAGGGGATCGCCGCTCTGGAGGTGAACATCTCCTGCCCAAATGTCCGAGCCGGAGGGATCAGCTTCGGCCAGGACCCGAACATGGCGGCCAGCGCATGTGGCGCTGTCCGGGAGCGAGCCGGAGACAAGCCGGTGATTCTCAAGCTGACCCCCAACGTGACGGATGTGACCGAAATCGCCAGGGCCGTGGAGGATGCCGGTGCCGACGCGCTCTCCCTGATCAACACCCTTTCCGGTATGGCCGTGGACATCCGCAGCAGGCGGCCGGTCCTGGGCCGGGTCATTGGCGGGCTCTCCGGGCCCGCGATCAAGCCTGTGGCCCTGCAGGCCGTGTATCGGGTCTGCAACACGGTGAATATCCCAGTGATAGGAATCGGCGGCATCGCCTCGGCAGAGGACGCCCTGGAATTCATCCTTGCCGGAGCGCANGCGGTCCAGGTGGGCTCGGCCAGCTTCGCCGACCCCGAGCTTGCCTTTTCTATCGTTCACCGAATCGAGGAGCTGTGCGAGGAGCTGGGCCTTGCCTTCTGGGAGGACTTCCGGGGACGGCTGGAGACGGGTTAACCCTGTTTTTCTAACCGCCAAGACGCCCCGATTCAATCCTGCTTCGCAGGGCCGGCTACGCCGGCATTGAACCGGGGCGTCTTGGCGGTTCGTTTTTTTCCAGCCAAACAAGAGCGCCAAAAATGTTCGGAGATAGATTATGAGATCCACACCCAGGGTCTGTGTTGTCGGGGCCGGGGCCATGGGCGCCTTTTACGCGGCCAAGCTCTTTGAGCACGCTCCGGAGAGCGTATACCTCCTTGCCGGAGGGGAGCGCTACAACCGGCTCAAACAGCACGGTATCATGGTCAACGACACCCACTATCCCTGCGCCGTGCGCAGTCCCGAGGAACGCGGCGAGCCAGCGGATCTGGTCCTGGTCACGGTCAAGTACCAGCACCTCCCTCAGGCAGCCCGGGAGATGGCAAACGTGGTAGGGGATAACACCCTGATCCTGTCCGCCATGAACGGGATCGACAGCGAAGAGATCCTGGCGGGCCGCTACGGCTGGCAGCGGGTCCTCTACGGCGTGGCCCTGGGAATCGACGCCCAGCGGTCCGGGAACAGGGTCAGCTACACCAAGGAGGGGGTGCTCTACTGGGGACGAGCGGACAATGCCCAGCCCGACCCGGCAAGGGATGCGGTGCGCAGGGTGCTGGACGCGGCCGGCATCCCCAACCAGGAGCCACGGGACATGCTGCGGATGCTGTGGTGGAAGTATATGGTCAATTGTGGCGCCAACCAGGTCTCGGCCATGCTGAGAGTTCCCTACGGCGCCCTGCAGCGCGTCGACGAGGCGCGTCAGCTCATGGAGTCCGCCATGGCCGAGGTGGTGGATCTTGCCGTCACGCTCGGGATTGATCTGCGGCGGGAGGACATGGATACCTGGTACTCCGTGCTGGACACCCTTTCTCCCGAGGGGCGGACCTCCATGTGCCAGGACATCGAAGCCGGCCGCAAGACCGAGGTGGAGATGTTTGCCGGCAAGGTCCTGGAGCTGGCCGCGGAGAGCGGGCTCGGCGTGCCGACGCACCGCTTTCTGTTCCAGGCGGTCCGGGGCCTGGAGAAATGGGCGGAAATAGCCCCCGTGGCGTGAGCCGATCAAGGGGCGGGATGGACCGGAGTGATGCTATGGGCCGGGTTGGCCCGGGCCACCACCCTACCGGTCCTGGGACAGGCTCTGGTTGCGCTCCGCGATACGGCGCTTGAGGTCCTCGATTTGTTCCTGGCTCATGCTCCGGAACCGCTTCTGGGCCCCAAGGTAGCTCTCCACCGGTTCCGGGCGGCTCGGCTCGTAGGTCTTGCGCATGGGTTCGCCTCCCTCCATCTCCAGCAGGGGAAAGACGTCCGACTCCACTGCCAGCCTGCTCACCTTCAGGGCGTCACCGGAATCAATCTTCCATCCCGGCGGACAGACGGAAAGAAGATGCAGGAAGCGAAATCCCCGCTTATTGCGCGCTTTTTGGAACTTGTCGTAGAAGTCCCGGGGATAGGCGGGGTTGGCCGTGGCCAGATAAGCCGGGTGATGGCTCGCGATGATGCCCCAGAGGTCCTTTTTGGGGGCGCGCGATTCCTTCCCTCCGGGCGTGGTCGTGGTCCAGGCCCCGGAGGGAGTGGCGGATGACTGCTGGATTCCGGTGTTCATGTAGGCCTCGTTGTCGTAGCAGACAAAGAGCATGTCCTCGCGCCTGTCCGCAGCACCGGACAGGGCCTGCAGCCCGATGTCGAAGGTCCCTCCGTCCCCGGCCCAGACCATGACCGTGGTCTCCTCCCTGCCCTGAGCTCTGAGGGATCTGCTCACGCCCGAGGCGCAGGCAGCGGCAGTGGCGAAGGGCACGTGCAAAAGGGGCACGGACAGGGAGGTGGTGGGAAAGATACCCGCCAGGATGGACCAGCAGCAGGCGGGGATGACCACCACGGTGTCCTCACCCAGGGCCTTGAGGGCGTGGCGCATGGCCAGGGCGGCCCCGCAGCCGGGACAGGCCATGTGCCCCTGATTCATGTGCTCGATATAGCTCACGTTCCAGAGCATGGATCCTCCTTTGGGCTCTTCTTCTCCTCAGAACCAATTGCTATCCGTTTCCGAGAGCTGATCCGCCTGCACTACGAGCTCGCGGACCGTTTCCGGAAAGATCTCCCTGCCGCCCAGGGAAGCGATAACGTCGATGACAGCCGGTCGATCCTGCATGGCGAACAGGGCGCTGCGCACCTCCTGGGTCAGGGTGCCTCCGGCTCCGAAGGAAACCGCCCGATTGAGCACGATGAGTCGCTTCACCCCGGAAAGCAGGCCCATGAGCTCCGCCCTGGGGAAGGGGCGCACGAGCCTTAGCTTGATCAGGGCAGTGCGGTGCCCCTCGCTTAGCAGCTCCTGAACCGCGGTCCGCACCGTTCCGGTCACGGACCCGCTGCAAAGGAGCACCGTGTCCGCGTCTTCAGGACCGTCCCAGTGCAGGTTCGCGTATTCCCGGCCGAAGTGATCCCGGAATGCGGCGTACCCCTGCTCCAGGGTCCGCAGGGAGGCCCGCATGGTCTTGGCCATGGCCTTGCGCAGGTTGTAGAAGTTGTCCGGGGTGGCCGCCGCCCCGAAGCTCATGGGGTTCTCCGTGTCCAGGCGATAGGGCGGCTCGTACTGCGGCAGAAAGGCGTCCACCGTCTCCTGGTCCGGGATCAGCAGTTGCTCCATGGTATGGGAGAGGATGAATCCGTCGATCATGACCATGACCGGCAGCATGATCCGCTCGCTGAGCCAGTAGGCCAGGATGGTGCTGTCCAGCGCCTCCTGGGCGGTTTCGCAGTAGATCTGCAGCCAGCCAGTGTCCCTCTGGGAAAGGCTGTCGCTCTGGTCCGTCCAGATGTTCCAGGGCGCCCCCAGGGCGCGGTTGGCGTTGACCAGGACCATGGGGAAGCGGGAGCCGGCAACCCAGTGCAGCATCTCGTGCATCAGGGCCAGGCCGTGGGAGCTGGTCGCGGTGAAGCTCCGGCTGCCCGTGGCAACCGCCCCGTAACAGGCGGCCATGGCGGACATCTCGGATTCCACCTTGATGTACTCCCCCTTCAGCTCGCCCCGCTCCACAAAACCGGAGAGGGTCTCGATAATGTGGGTCTGCGGGGTAATGGGATAGGCCGCGATCACTTCGGGCCGGCAGAGCCTGGCCCCCCAGGCCACAGCGTCGCTGCCCAGGAGCATGTCCCGTGTCTGTTCGCCGTTGGCTCTAGCGGTCTGGCTCATTCAGATATCCTCCCGCATTCTGATGACCCCTCTGGGACAGACCGAGGCGCAGATGCCGCAGCCCTTGCAGTAATCGGTGTCGATTTCCACATTCTGTCTGCGGCTGTCCACCCGGATTGCCAAGTCAGGACAGAAGAACCAGCACATGCCGCAGGCGGTGCAGCGCCCGCACTGCAGGCACCGCGAAGCCAGGTCCGTTACCTCGCGGGAGCCGGGCGGCGGGGATATCTCCCGGAAATTGTCCTTCCGTTCCGCGGGCTCCAGCTCCGGGATCTCGCAGGGCGCCTCCGGCTCCAGGAGACAGATCCCCCACGGGGTGCGCCTTTTTGCTTCCTCTTCGGATTCCGCGCAGGATGGGGGCTGCTCCGGTTCCAGGCCCAGGGAGGCCAAGGCCCGCTCCGCTGCCGATCGGCCCGAGGCCAGGGCCTGGGCCACGTTGCCCGCTCCCTCGTCATGGTCCCCGATCAAAAAGACCCACGGCCCGGCTGGAAATACGGCCTCCTGGGTCTGCCCCACCGCCGCGACCACCAGCTCCGTATCCAATTGCTCCAGGGATTCTCCGGGCTCGATCCCGCTGTCCGACTCCACGGCCCTGGCGAGGTGCAGCCTGAGCCCCGTGTCCGTCTCCTCCATATCCCGGATCAGGCGCTCTTCCAGGACGGGGATTCCCTCATCGACAGCCTGGCGGACTTCCTCGGCGTATGCGGGCATGCGAGAGCGGGAGCGGCGGTAGACGATTTGCACTTCCTTGCCCAGGCGGGAGAGGCAGCGGGCCGAGTCCAGGGCAGCGTTTCCGCCGCCGACGACGACAAGGCGCGACTCCGGGGGAACGTTCCCGTTGTTGATCGCCTCCAATAGCTCCAGGCCGTGCCGCACCCGGGGTGTGTTCGCGAATTCTCCCGGCAGCGAGGTGCCCCACAGTCCGGGAGCGCAGAAGAGGAAATCGTATTCCCGCCCCATGGCCTCCATCTCCTCGGGTGCGACGCGCCGCCGGGTTACGAGGTCTATGGGGAGGTTGGCCAGGAGGTTGTCCAGCTCGGAATGCAGGATGTCCTTGGGAAGCCTGTACGCGGGGATGCCGTAGGCGAGCATGCCCCCTGGCGCGGCGCGCTCCTCGAAGAGGGTGACCCGTATCCCCTTGCGGGCCAGATAATAGGCCGCGGCAATGCCAGCGGGTCCGCTGCCGATGACCGCGGCCCGTTCCCGGCGCATACAGTCTGGAGCCGAATGGGGGCGGGCGAGCCCCAGATCCCCCAGATAGCGTTCCAATCGCGGGACCTCAACGCTCTGATCCAGCTCGGCCCTTGTGCAGCCATGGCGGCAAAAGCCCGGACAGACCCTGCCGGTGACCGCGGGCATGGGGTTGGTCCGGCGCAGAAGCCGTAGGGCCGCTTCCGGATCCGAGCGGTGCAGGAGATCGGTGATGCTCCGGATGTCGTTGTGCAGGGGACAGACCGCGGTGCAGGGCGAAACGGATTCCGCCAGCTCTGGGCGAGCGAATCGCCAGTTCCCGGTGAGGTTAGTCGCGGTGGTGGTTAGGGAGATCGGGGCCTGCCCCAGATCCCCCGGAGCAATGACGCATTCCTGGTTTATGGCTTCCATTATCCGGACTCCTTTTTTATATGAAAATATGTTCAGCTTGTTGAATTTTAAGGAATATTGTAATGCGAGGCGAAGGCGGGTGGAGCGCCTCGCTGGGCTTCATATATCACCATGGCCTTGTTCTTGCCGCAATAAGCGACAACTTGCTTGAGCCAAGCCTAGAACAAGGTATTGGCATGCGAGTTGAGACTCCAGGGGCTAGGGTGTTGCCTGTAAGGGCTGCCGGTCTCATCAGCTGAAACCCGGGATGAAGCCCGCGCTTCAGCGTCCACCCGCCTTCGCCTCGCATCTCCATGTTTGATTGTGCCCGTGTTTGCGCAGGCATGACGGTTATTGGGCTTGTGCCTCCTGGTCCTCCGCAGCTTCCCAGGCCTCGCGCAGCGCGGCCGTGTTTCCCTCCAGATTGGCCGGAATGAACGCGGGGAGGGAGCGCTCCAGGCTGTCCAGCTCGAGCAGACCGCTGATGCGGGCGAAGGCGCCGAGGATGGGGGCGTTGACCATGGGCATGGTGCGATTGCCCAGCCCGTGTCGCAGGGCGATGCCGCTGATGTCCACGCTCCGGATGCTGTACCCATCGCTCAGGAACCGGAAGTCTTCCTCCGGCTTGTGGCTGTTGATAAGGAGCAGGCCCTGTTCCCTCAGTCCGGAGGTCACGTCCACGGTCTCAGCCAGCTTGCCGGACAGAACCAGGACATGGGTCGGCTGGGTCACTTGGCAGCGCAGGTCGATGAAACGATCCGAGGCCCGCACGAAGGCGGCGACAGGGGCGCCGCGCCGCTCCGCCCCGAAGGTGGGGAAGGACTGGGCGTACCGGCCCTGGAGGAAAAAGGCGTAGGAAAGGATCTGCGAGGCGACCACCGCTCCCTGGCCGCCTCGCCCGTGGATGCGGATCTGTAGCATGGCTCTGCCCTATGGTTATTTGTGGGAGACCACAACCAGGGCCCGGGCCTGTTCCTCGCCCAGGGCCCGAAAGCCGTGGAGCTGATCCGAATCGAAGTAGAGGCTGTCACCCGGGTCCAGCACGATGGTCTGCTCCTGGCTGGAAAACTCCAGCTGGCCGGAAAGGAGGAAATGGAATTCCTCGCCTTCGTGGCTCAGCTGGATGACTTCTTCAGCCGGCTTGGGGTCGAAGGTCACCAGGAAGGGCTCCATCCCCTTGAAGGCCTTCTTGTGGGCCAGGGCCTCGTAGGAGTAGCCGAACTCCACCTTGCCCTTGACCTGCCTGCGGGGAGAGAGGAGCCGTTCGTCGCTCCGCACGACAACGGTCTTTTCCCGATGACCCTGGTCCTGGAAGAAGAAGCTCACGTCCGTCTGCAGGGCATTGGCGATTTTGAGCAGGGTGGAGATCGGCGGCGAGACGTGCTCGTTCTCGATCTGGGTGATCAGGGCCCGGGAAAGCCCTGTGTATTCAGCCAGATCCTGGACCGAATACCCCATGGCCTGACGCAGGGACTTGACATTCTGGCCTATGGCCGGATCGTTGTGCGATGTTCGTGCATGGGTCATCTTCCTTCTCCCGCGGATTTCGGGTTTCAGGCTAGGGCTTTTGAGGCGCTTGGTTGTTGACACCGTGTTTCTCACACTGAGCTCGGCACGGATTACGACTCCACGGTTTCCCGGCTCATGCGTTCCTCCGCAATCGCGTCCGCAGCCCGGTAGGTGGGGATGTTCTCCCTTTGCGCTGTCTCCAGGACCCGACGGCAGGTGTCGCCTATGGCGTCCACCTTGGCCGCGACCTTGTCCGGATCGAAGCCGTGGAGCTGTTGGGCCACGCAGATCACTCCACCGGCGTTGATCACGTAGTCCGGGACGTAGACGATCCCCATATCCCGGAGCAGGTCCCCGTGCCGCTTCGAGGCCAGGACATTGTTGGCCCCTCCGGCCACGATACGGCAGCCGAGATCGTGAACAGTGTTTTCATTGATCACCCCGCCCAGGGCGCAGGGCGCGAACACGTCGCATTCCAGGGCGTGAATCCTGTCCGGGGTTGCCTGCTCCCCTCCTGTCTCCTGGCAGACCAAGCTGCAGGCGTTCCGGTTGAGATCACAGAGAAGGAGCTGAGCTCCTTCCCGACTGAGCATGCGGCAGAGATGGGAGCCCACATTCCCGGTGCCCTGGACCGCGATGCGTCTGCCCTCCAGCTCCGGAGTCCCGTACACGAATTCCAAGGCGGCCTTGATGCCCTGGTACACGCCGCGGGCGGTGTACGGCGAGGGGTCCCCGCCCGAGCTGCTGGTGCCGAGCACCCACCGGGTCTCCTCCGCGATCCAGTCCATGTCCTGCGGCGTTGTCCCGGCGTCCTCCGCGGTAATGTACATTCCGCCCAAGCGTTGGATACAACGGCCGTAGGCCTTGAACAGCTCCCTGGATCGCAGCTTCTCCGGGTCGCCCAGGATCACTCCCTTTCCCCCGCCGAGATTCAGGCCGGCAACAGCGGACTTATAGGACATGCCACGGGCCAGGCGAATTACGTCCCGGAGCGCTGCCTCCTCGCTTGCGTAGCTCCAGAAGCGCGTTCCCCCAAGGGCGGGTCCCAGAGCGGTGCTGTGAATTGCGATTATCGCTTTGAGCCCGCTCGACCCGTCATGGCAGAAAAAGAGATTCTCCACGTTGTCTTCTTGCATCAAAGGGAAGACATTCATTATAACTCTCCCTCCCCGGTTCGTAACTATTCACCATCTGTGTAAATCTGCGGTTCCCTTTTGTTTGGCGCTGGCGACTTCGTGGCACATCCCAGTGAAACCAGCTACGCTGAGACTACGTCTGTTATCAGGACAGGCGGGCGGCCTTCGGCCGCACCCGGAGAAGCGTTTTGAACCGCCTCCATGCACTCACTTTAACACTATTTATAATTAGCTCTATCTCTCTCGATAAATTGAAATTATTTAGATGTAGAAATTACACCGGTGCAATAAAGTGTGTGCAGGGCAAGCTGCTCCCTCTAGTAGCTCGACGTGCGGGACAACCCCGCGGCGGGCTGTTGCCGCGGGGATAGGCCCAGGCAAGCTAAGCTTGCCAATCACGTCCCCCCCCTTGTCGAGTGAGCAGGAGCGAGC
>JGI1684J13235_1000467_pt1 | contig 15054 bp, 17 predicted proteins | sample PonA232FremontCA_2_FD_13235 | JGI IMG/M metagenome (IMG submission 13235) | reverse complement strand
GAGGCGGCCGGGGCCGCCGTCGCCGCGAGGAGCAGGGCCGCACCGAGCAGCCAGCGGCCAAGCGCCCGGTACGGCAGCCGGTGGCTAGCCGCTGCCGGGACAGCGCACGCCGCTCCCGCCGGTGCCCTCAAATGCAGCCCTCCCGCGGCTCGTGAGATCCAGGTAGCGGCACGGATCCTACCACACCGGCGAGCCGCCAGGCCGCGCAGCGGGCAGCGCCGGAGTCAGGTCGCCAGCCGGACGCCGCCGAGATCGAGGAACCGGGCCAGGGGCTGACCCTTCTGGGTGCGCAACGTCCGGATGAGGGCGTAGGTGAGCAGCGGCTCGACCACCACGATGGCGGCGTAGGAGCTCGCCCAGACCGCCCAGGCGCTCAGCCCCGTCTCGGTGCCGGCCAGCCAGAAGCCCACCATGGCGGCGACGCCGCTGTAGAAGATCGCATCCAGGCGTACGATGCGCGCCCAGGTCAGGGCCTCGCCGTCGTCGCGGTGGCGCCGCCCGAACGAGTAGTGCACCAGCAGCAGGGGCAGGATCAGGGACAGGCTGTTCACCGCCCAGTGGATCAGGTCGCCCGGCGCGAAGAGCAGGCCCTGGACCAGCAGCCCCACGGCGAAGCCGAACAGCGTGGGCAGGAGCCCCAGGGTCAGGTAGATCGGCATGGCCCCGACGAAGTGCAGCTCTGAGGCCCCCACCGGGGCGTGGAAGGCCTGCATGAAGACCGAGAAGAAGACCGCGGCCAGGGCCGTGCGCAGCCAATCGCCCGGCCGGCGGGCGAGGTAGCGGAGGTAGTAGGCGAGCACGCCGGCGGACGCCGTGCCGGCGAAGATGAGCTTGGGCTGGGCCAGGATACCGGGTTCGATATGCATCGTACGCCTCCATTTTGCAAGTGGCGGTTGCCTGCGGGGATGGAGGCGGCAGGAGCACAGGGCCCCCCTGGCGAGGCCAGGGTGGGATACCCTTCTCGCACCACCGCCCACGATACCCCGCCGTGCGGCGCTGTAGCTCCAGGCCGGTCTCCGGGCTCGCGAGGCAAGCCGTGGTGGCTTCTGGTGCGGCGCCTTCCCGTGCCGGGCGCTCTCACGCCGACGGCACAGTGGCCTATCCGCCGCACCTGGCCTCGCCTACCGTTGCGGGGACAGCGCCGGACTTGCAGGCGTTGCCTGCGCACCGGCTTCCCGATCGCGGGCCAAGGGGCCGCGATCCCGGCGGCACCGTGGCCGCCGGGGCACCTGGAGCGAGAGCGATCCGTCTTTTCGCGGATGGTTGCCGATCCGGGGGACGGCACCCCCGGGCGCGATCGGCAAGCCAGCGATACGTTTCCACGCCTATTGATACACGTCAATAGGGTAAATGTATCACTGTTATCAATCCGGTGCGGCTATTGGCAGCACGGCCGCCACCGGGCTAGCTTGAGGCCCTGACCGCACACACCGAGGGAGGCGAGCATGCCCTTCCGCTGGATGGACCGGAGCCACGAGACGCCGTGGGAGGCGCTGGTGGATGCCTGGCGGACGCTGACCCGCTGCCCGGAGCAGGACGCGGCGGAGCTCCGGCAGCAGGCGACGGACTGCGACGCCGCCACCCGGCTGGTCAGCGCCCAGGAGGATGCCGAGGGCCTGCCGGAGATCCGCGATGCCCAGGGTGGTGAGGGCACGGAGGCCCCTGCGGTGCCGTTCGACTGGGACGAGCACATTAGCGCCGTCATGGAGGCGGCCGAGCGGGCGATTGCCGAGCGCACCAATCCGGACTGAGCCTCATCGGCGCATTGACCGGGGATGTCACTCCCACGTAGCGTCCAGCCCGCAAGCAATCCGATGGCTCAAGGGGCTACTGCTATGAAGTTCAATACGAAGGTCACCATCGTCGTGGGTATCGCCGTCTTCATCATCGCCTTCCTCACGACCGTCTCCTACATGAACTGAGGCCACCCCCCGGCCGCCTCGGCACCCCGGCCGCGGCGGCCTGCGCCCTCTACCGACGGCCTCAGCCGCCGCGCCGGGCCGCCGGCACGGCGGCGAGCCCGCGCAGCAGCAGGCGCAGCTGCGAGCGGTACTGGATCACCCGCCCCGTCCCGGTCACGCCGCGGATCTGCGGCACCAGGGCCGCGGCCACCGGCTCCGGCGCCTCGGCCAGCCGGTCGACGACGGGCCGCGCCCGCTCGGGCAGATCGGCGAGCAGCAGCTCCGTGCGCACCACCCCGGGGCGCAGCTCGTGGACCCCGATGCCGGTCTCACCGGCCTCGCGCAGCTCCCGGCGCAGCTGCCGCGAGAGCTCCGCCACCGCCAGCTTGCTCACCCGGTGCGGGACGGCCGTCCGCGAGAAGTGGGCCCCGAAGGCGGAGAAGCCGAGATTGAAGAGGTGGTAGCGCGGCGACGCCGCAGCGGGCTGGCGCCGCATGCGGCGTACCGCCTCGGCGCACAGCTGCATGGAGCCGGCCAGGTTGGTGGCGCAGGTGGCGGCGATATCCTCGGCCGCCAACTCCGCCAAAGGCCGCTTGTGGCGGCCGGCCGTGCCGGCGTTGTTGATCCAGCGGTGGATGGTGCCGAGGCGGGCGGCGGCGAGATCGGCCAGGCGCTCCGCGTCCGTCGGCCGGGCGACATCACAGGCCAGGGTGTGGAGCCGGTCGGCGGCGCCGGTGCCCTCGACCAGCTCCGCCTGCGCCGCCTGCAGCCTCGCCCCGTCGCGAGCGCAGAGGAGCACGGTGTCGCCGGCAGCCAGGAAACGCCGCGCCATGGCCAGCCCCAGGCCGCGGCTGCCGCCGGTGATCACCACGCCGAGCCCGCCGGTCGCTGCCGCCTCGCCGTCGGTGGCACCCTCGCCAGCACCCATGGCGGCTAGGCGCCGTCGGCGCAGCAGCCGTCCCGGTCCGCGCGGTCGGCCCCTGCCCGGACCTCGTCGATCCATCCGCCGCGTAATGGCCCCGCCGGCGCGAGGTTCGGGTGGTACGGCTTGATATCGAGCAGCGGGGTGCCGTCGAGCATGTCCGGCCCGCGAACGTGCAGGACGTTCCCCTCGATGCCCTCGAGGCGCACCGTGGAGACCCCGATCGGGTTGGGCCGGCGCGGCGAGCGGGTGGCGAAGACCCCGTGGGAGCGGTCGTCGAGGGGAGGCGTCACCTCGAGCTCATAGCCCTCGCTACGGTCGAGGAGGAAGATCAGGAGGATATGGGAGAAGCCCTCGAGATCCCGGAGGCCGTCGCTGAGGGCCGGCTCCACCTCGATCCGGCCGGTATCGTCCGCCTCGGCGCTCGGCTGGCGCGGCGCATCCCGGCGCTCGACGTGCGGCGTACGGATGACGCCGATGGGCTGCATCTCGGCCATCGCTGGTCCTCCTCTGCTGGGGTGCATGGGCGCGGCCGCCGCCACTGCCCCGGCGGCGGCCGTCGATGCCGCTCAGTGTGCGGCAACAAGCCGCCCGATGCAGCCGCGCCGCGCTTCTGCTGGCGCGGCGCGGCTGTTACGGTCTGCTCTCCGCTAAGGGGACGATGCCACCAGCGCGGCGGGGGAGCGATACCGTGACCGTCGAGACGACAGCCGAGGACAGCGGCCAACTGCGGGCCAAGCAGCGCGTGACCATCGTCGGGGCCGTCATCAATCTCCTGCTCGGCGCCGGCAAGATCGTCGCCGGCTGGCTCGGCAACTCCCAGGCGCTGATCGCCGACGGCACCCACTCGCTCGGCGACCTCATCTCCGACGGCGTGGTCCTGCTCGCCACCACCTACGGCAGCCGGAGCGCCGACCAGGACCACCCCTACGGCCACGGCCGCATCGAGACGGTGGCCACCGCCTTCGTCGGCGCCGCCCTGGTGCTGATCGCCAGCGGCTTCATCTACGACGCCTCGCAGCGCCTGCTCATCGCGCCCGAGCGATTGCTCATCCCCGGCTGGCTGGCCCTGTCCGCCGCCCTCGTCTCCATCCTGGCCAAGGAGGCGCTCTACCAGTACACCCGCCTCGTCGCCCGCCGGGTGCGCTCGAACATCATCCACGCCAACGCCTGGCACCACCGCTCCGACGCCCTCTCCTCGGTGGTCGTCCTGGTCGGCATCACCGGCGTCTTCCTCGGCTTCCCCCAGCTCGACGCCGTCGGGGCCATCGTCGTCGCCTCCATGCTCGGCTACATGGGGCTGCGATTCCTCTGGCACGCCCTGCGCGAGCTGGTCGACACCGGCCTGACCCCGGCCCAGGTCCACGAGCTCGAGCGCCAGATCCGGGGCCTCGAGGGCGTCCAGGGCGTCCACGGCCTGCGCAGCCGGCACATGGCCGAGGACACCCTCATCGACGTCCACGTCGTCGTCAATCCGCGGGTGAGCGTCTCCGAGGGCCACCGCATCGCCGAGGCGGTCCGCGAGCACCTGGTCGACCAGAACCCGGACCTCATCGAGGTCCTGGTCCACGTCGAGCACGAGGCGCCGTGCTGGCACGAGCACACCCGCCGCCTGCCGCGCCGCGGCGAGGTCGAGCGGCAGCTGCAGCGGCGCTGGGCAGGCCAGCCGCTGGCGGCACGGATCCAGCGCCTGGATCTGCACTACCTGGAGGGGCGCATGGAGGTGGAGCTCCACCTCCCCTGGCAGGCGGACCGGGACCGCGAGGCGCAGCAGGCGGAGGCCGAGGCGCTGGCCCAGGCCGCCGAGGAGGTGGCCTACATCACGAGCTGCCGCATCCGCTGGATCGGCCGCTAGGCCCCCGCACGGCCACCCCCCGCGCCCGGGCAGCCGGCGCCGCGGGGGCGAGGCGGCCAGGCCGGCCCGGCGCGGCCGCCAGGCGGCTAGCGGAGGCTGCCCGCCACCTTGTCGAACTCCTGCTCGATCTCCTCGCCGGGCCGGCCGCCGATGCGGCTGAAGACCAGGATGGCCAGCGTGGCCAGGATGAAGCCGGGCAGGATCTCGTACATCTCGAAGATCCCGCCCCCGAGCTGCTCCCAGACCAGCACGGTCACCGCCCCGACGACGATGCCGGCCACGGCGCCGTTGCGGGTCATGCCGCGCCAGAAGACCGAGAGGATGACGACCGGGCCGAAGGCGGCGCCGAAGCCGGCCCAGGCGTAGGCCACCAGGTCGAGCACCGCGGACTCGGGATCGAGCGCCAGCACGGTCGCGAGCGCGCCGATGGCGAGCACCGTGGCCCGGCCCACCCAGACCAGCTCCCGATCCCCGGCCGCGGGGCGCAGGAAGCGCTTGTAGAAGTCCTCGGAAAGCGCCGACGAGGAGACCAGCAGCTGCGAGTCGATGGTGCTCATGATCGCCGCCAGCACCGCGGCGAGGAGGCAGCCGGCAACCCACGGGCTGAACATCGCCTGGATGAGGGCTATGAAGACCGTCTCGGCGTTGTCCAGCGTCCCCGTGCCCTCGAAGAAGGCGATGCCGGCAAAGCCGGTGAAGATGGACCCGAGCAGGGCGAAGGCCATCCAGCCGATGCCGATCAGCCGCGCCGCGGGGATATCCTGGAGGCTGCGGATGGCCATAAAGCGGGCCAGCACGTGCGGCTGCCCGAAGTAGCCCAGCCCCCAGGCCATCAGCGATACGATGCCGAACAGGGTCACGTCGTTGAAGGCGTCCAGGGCGCCCGGCTCCAGGTCGCCCACCGTGCCGGCGGTCGCCGGCCAGCCGCCGAGCTCCAGCACCGTGAGCACCGGCACCACGATCAGGGCGATGAACATCAGGATGCCCTGGAGGAAGTCCGTCCAGCTCACCGCCAGGAAGCCGCCGAGCAGGGTGTAGGTCAGGATCACCGCGGCGCCGACGGCCAGGGCCAGGGTGTAGTCGACGCCGAAGGTGTCCTCGAACAGGGTCCCGGCCGCCACCAGGCCGGCGGAGGTGTAGAAGGTGAAGAACAGCAGGATCACGACGGCCGACACGACCCGCAGCGTCGAGCTGCCATCGCGGAAGCGGTTCTCGAAGTACGCCGGGATGGTGATCGAGTCCTTCGCCACCTCGGTGTAGCGGCGCAGCCGCGCGGCGATGAGCTGCCAGTTGAGGTAGGCGCCGATGGCCAGGCCCACGGCGATCCAGATCTGGTTCATGCCCGCGCCGTAGACCGCACCGGGCAGGCCCATCAGCAGCCAGCCGCTCATATCCGAGGCCCCTGCCGACAGTGCCGCGGTCCCCGGACCGAGCCGGCGGCCGCCCAGGATATAGTCGGCCAGGCTGCGGGTGAGCCGGTAGGCCAGCAGGCCCACCAGGACCATGAGGGCCAGATAGACGACGAAGGTCGTCAGCAGCGGGAGGTCGATCTCGAGCGCGCCGCTCATCGCTCGCCCTCCCGGAGCCGGTGCCGGAGCCAGCTGATCAGCGCCAGGACGACCACCAGGAGCATGGGCACCAGGAGCCAGAACCAGGTGGCCGTGGTCAGGTTATCCGCCATAGCCGTCGTCCTCGCCGTGGATGAGCCGTGGCATGGAACCCGATACCGCCGGCGCACGCAAGGCGTCGCTCAGCTGCCCTCGCCCAGCCCCTCGAAGAGCCGCGTGGACAGGTAGCGCTCGGCGCTGGAGGCCAGGACCACCACCAGCCGCTGCCCCCGCAGCTCCGGGCGGGCGGCGATACGGCTCCCGACGGCCAGGGTGGCGCCGCTGGAGATGCCGCAGGGGATGCCCTCCAGGCGGGTGACGTGGCGGGCCATCTCCAGGGCCTCCTCGTCGTCGACGGCGTGGACCTCGTCGATGAGCCCGGAGTCGAGGATGTCCGGGACGAAGCCGGCGCCGATCCCCTGCAGGGCGTGGGGCCCCGGCGAGCCACCGGAGAGGACCGGTGAGCCGGCCGGCTCGACGGCGTAGGCGCGGAAGCCCGGGCGGCGCTCCTTGAGCAGGCCGGCGACGCCGGTGAGGGTGCCGCCGGTGCCGACGCCGGTGACCAGGCCGTCGACCTCGCCGCCGGTGTCACGCCAGATCTCCTCGGCGGTGGTCCGCCGGTGGACCTGCGGGTTGGCCGGGTTGCTGAACTGCCCCGGCTGGAGGCTGTCGGGGACCTCCGCGAGCAGCGCCTCGGCGCGCTCGATGGCGCCGCGCATGCCGGCGGCGGGATCCGTGAGCTCGAGGCGGGCGCCGTAGAGCTCGAAGAGCTTGCGCCGCTCGATCGACATGCTCGCGGGCATGGTCAGGATCAGCCGGTAGCCGCGGGCGGCGGCGATGAAGGCCAGGCCGACGCCGGTGTTGCCGGAGGTGGGCTCGATGAGGGTCGAGCGCCCCGGGACGAGCCGCCCCTCGGCCTCGGCGGCCTCGATCATGGCCAGGGCGATCCGGTCCTTGATCGAGCTCAGCGGGTTGAGGGCCTCGAGCTTGGCGAGCAGCTCGGCCTCGTGTCCCGCCTCGGCGCTCAGCCGCGGCAGGCGCACCAGCGGCGTGTCACCGATGGTCGCCACGAAGTCGTCATAGATGCGCCCGCCGCCACGGGCGGGGTCCGGTTCCGCGCTCATAAGGCCTCCTGGGGTCGTCCCGTCGTTTGCAAAGCCCTGCATGGCACCTATTCTGGGGTTGAACTGGCGCCGTGCGCCATCGGTACCCTCGGGATCGACACCAAAAAAGGAACGGAAAGGGGGAGTGCTATGAGCCAGAAGACGGCTCTCGTGACCGGCGGCCTGGGCGGCCTGGGATCCGCCATCTGCGAGCGCCTGGGCCGTGCCGGGCACGCCGTGGTCACCACCTACACCTCGGACAAGGGCCGCGTCGCCCAGTGGCGCGAGCACATGCAGGGCTGCGGTGCGCCGTCGGCCTACGCCGCCCAGTGCGACGTCTCGGACTGGGACTCCTGCGCCGCCATGGCGGAGGAGGTCCGCAGCCAGGTGGGCGAGGTCGACATCCTCGTCAACAACGCCGGGATCACCCAGGACAGCAGCTTCAAGAAGATGTCCCACGAGGGCTGGGACCAGGTCCTGCGCACCAACCTGGACAGCGTCTTCAACGTCACCAAGCAGTTCGCCGACGGCATGGCCGAGCGCGGCTGGGGCCGTATCATCAACGTCGCCTCGGTCAACGGCCGCAAGGGGCAGTTCGGCCAGTGCAACTACGCTGCCAGCAAGGCCGGCATGCACGGCTTCACCATGTCCCTGGCCCGGGAGATGGCCCGCAAGGGCGTGACGGTGAACACCGTCTCCCCCGGCTACCTGGCCACCGACATGGTCATGGACATGAAGGAGGAGGTCCGGCAGCAGATCATCGAGACCATCCCCGTCCAGCGCCTCGGTGAACCGGACGAGATCGGCTCGCTGATCGCCTACCTCGCCTCCGAGGACGCCGGCTTCATCACCGGCGCCAACGTGGATATCAACGGCGGGCTGCACATGGAGTAACAGCCCCGCGGCCGGCTGCGAGGGCCGCCCCGCGCCAGGCACGGCACGTCGGGCGGCCCGTCGCTCCGGGCCCTACTCGCCGGCCTCGCCGAGGCGGATCCGCTCCCGGTTCTGCTCCACGGTGACTGGCCCCACGCCGTCGACTCGGCGCAGCTCGTCAGGCGCCGCGAAGGGGCCGTTGGCCTCCCGATGCTCCACGATGGACTCGGCGCGGACCTCGCCGACCCCGTCGAGGATTCGGGCCAGCTTATCGGCGGGGGCGGTATTGACGTCGACGCCCTCGGCGGCCATCGCCGGGCTCGCAGCGCCCAGGGCGGCGGCGAGCGCAGTGGGCAGAAGGGTGCGGCAGGCGCCAACGAGGCGGAAGCGCTTCTCGACCATGGTGGTACCTCCTTGTCATCGCGTACCTCCGCCGCCACTCCGTGGGCGGCGGGCGCCGGTCATCCGGCACTACTCGACTCTAGCAGGGCCCCGCCAACGGGGCCAACGGGGCCAACACGGTCACGACGCCGCGTCGATCTCCGCTGCCACAGCGGCGGCGGCCACCCCCGGATCATCGGCGGCCGTAATGGGCCGGCCTACCACCAGGTAATCGCAGCCGGCGGCCACGGCCTGCGCCGGCTGCGCGATGCGCTGCTGATCGCCGCCCGCCGAGCCGGCCGGCCGGATCCCGGGCGTCACCCGCAACAGCTCGCCACCGAAGCGCTCACCAAGGGCGGCGGCCTCCTCGGGCGAGCAGACCACGCCATCGAGCCCCGCCTCGCGGGCCAGGCCCGCGAGGCGCATGACCGCCTCCCGCGGCGACCCCGCGAGGCCGATCTCGGCCAGGGTGGCCGCGTCGTGGCTGGTGAGCACCGTCACCGCCGTCAGCAGCGGGCGCGACCCGCCGCCTTGCACCACCGCCTCGCGGGCCGCCTCGAGCATGTCCCGGCCGCCGAGGGCGTGGACGTTGACCATCCACACCCCCAGCTCGGTGGCGGCGCGGCAGGCGCCGGCCACGGTGGCCGGGATGTCGTGGTACTTCAGGTCCAGGAAGACGCCGAAGCCGCGGCCCTGGAGCCGCTCCACCAGCCCGGGACCGACCCGGGTGAACAGCTCCTTGCCCACCTTGAGCCGGCACGTCGCCGGATCCAGCCGCTCGGCCAGCGCCTCGGCCGGCGCAGCCGAGGGGAAGTCCAGGGCCACAATCAGGCGCGGATCGCTGCCAGCGGTCATATCCCCTCCGTCTCGCTCAGCGGCCGCAGCGTCGCCCACCCCCGGCAGCCCGGGCACTGCCAGAACAACGTCCAGCTGGCGAAGCCGCACTGCCGGCAGCGGTAGCGAGCCCGGCTAGCCTCGAGCTTGTCGAACAGGTCGAGCAGGATCTGCACCTCCCGCGGCCCGATGGGCTCACCCACCGACTGGGCCAGGGAGGCCAGGCGGCGGATCCCCTCCAGCGACGGCAGCCGGCGCAGCATCCAGGTCAGCTCGCGGATGGCGGGCTCGGCCCCCTGGCGCTGCTGCACCTCGTTGGCCAGGCGGACCATCAGCCGGCCGTCCGGCTGGCGCGCGACCCGGTCCCGCAGGAAGGTCTCCATCCGCCCGGGCCGACCCAGCCCGGCGTAGGCGGCCGCGAGGCCGTCGAGGACCTCCGGCAGCAGGGCCGGGTCCTGCTGCCCGATGGCCTCGTACGCTTTCATAGCGGCCTTGTACCGGCCCTGCTCGCGCTCCAGGTTGCCGAGGAGCATGTTGGCGCGGGCGCAGCCCGGATCCGCCGACAGGGCACGGCGCAGCGTCTTGCGCGCCTGGTCGGCGCTGCCATCGGTCCAGGCCTGGGCCGCCTGCTCGCAGCGCAGCTGCCCGATGCGCACCCGGTAGTCGCCCTCGCCGATGCCCTCGAGCCGCTCGGCGGTCGCGATGGCGCTGCCCCACTCCCCCTCGCGCTCGTAGATGGTCAGCAGGTGCCGCAGCGCCTGGTCCACGTGGGCGTCCTGGGCGACAACCTCCTGGAAGAGCTCCTCGGCACGGTCGAGGACCCCGGCCTTCATGTAGTCCTCACCGAGGGCGAGCAGGGCGTAGGTCCGCTGGCCGCGGGTCAGTGACGGGCGGTCGATGAGGTCCTGGTGGATACGGATGGCCCGGTCCAGCTCGCCGCGGCGGCGGAAGACGCTGCCCAGGGCCAGGTGGGGCTCCACCGTATCGGCGTCCACCTCCACGATCCGGGTGAAGACTTCCAGCGCCTTGTCCCGCTCCTCGTTGAGCAGGTAGTTCAAGCCCTGGAAGTAGGCCTCGGAGAGCGGCCTGCCGTCGGCCTCAGGCTCCGCCTCATCCCTGCCGCGTCGGCCGATCCACCAACCGGAGAGCGCGGCTACTGGCAGCAGTAGCCACAGCAGCTCGTGCATCGGCGTCAGTCGCTGTCCTCCAGCGCCTCGGGGCGCATGGACTGGAGCTGGCGCTCGGCGTAGCCCAGCTGCCGGCGCAGGCGGTTGACCTCCCGGCGGCGGCGCCAGACGGCGCCGAGGCTGGTCAGGGCACCGAGGGCAGCCCCCACGATGAGGGCGATCACCAGGGCCACGGACAGGGCGACCTCGACCTCGGCGAAGAAGATATCCACCGCTACCGGATCCGCATTCAGAACCGAGAAGGCGAGGCCGATCAGGATGATCAGCAGCATGGCGATGATGGCGAATAGACGTCGCATGGCCCGTTCTCTCACCCTCTCTTGACGGCGGCGGTGGGCTCGGGGCTATTGCGAGCGCAACGGCGCCTGGTCACGGCTATTGTCGACCCGCTCGCGGAGCTCCTTGCCCGGCTTGAAGTGGGGCACGTACTTGGCCGGCAGGGCCACGGCCTCACCGGTCTTGGGATTGCGGCCCATGCGGGCCGGCCGGTGGTGGAGCGAGAAGCTCCCGAAGCCGCGGATCTCGATCCGATCGCCGCTGGCGAGCGTCTCGCTCATTTGCTCGAGCATTTTCTTGACGGCGTCCTCCACGTCCTTATGCGCCAGGTGGGGCTGGCTGGACGCCATGGCATCGATGAGCTCGGACTTCGTCATGGATCGGAGGTCTTCGCTTGGTGGCTCGGACGGAACGGGCGGGGGCGTACCGCCGCCCCCGCCCCCACAATGGTGCCGGCAGGGTCAGTCGTCCTCGCCCTGACCGCCCTGCATCTGCTCCTTGAGCAGCTCGCCGAGCTGCGTGGTGCCGGCGTTCGGCCCGGGGCGGGCGTGCTCCTGCACCGCGGCCTGCTCCTCCTCGGCCTCCTGGGCGCGGAGGGAGAGGTTGACCGTACGGTTACGGCGATCCACGCCGACGAACTTGGCCTCGAGCTGCTGGCCCTCCTCGAGCACCGAGCGGGCGTCCTCGACGCGCTCCTTGGCGAGATCGGAGGCGCGGATGTAGCCCTCGACGCCGCCGCCGACGTCCAGCGTGGCGCCCTTGGCCTCCACCGCGGTGACGGTGGCGTTGATCACGGCACCCTTCTGGTGGTCGGCGAGCCACTGGCTCAGCGGATCCTGCTCGAGCTGCTTGATGCCGAGGGAGATGCGCTCCCGCTCGGGATCGATGGAGAGGACCACGGTCTCCACCTCCTCGCCCTTGCGGTACCTGCGCACGGCCTCCTCGCCGGCCTCGTCCCAGGACAGGTCGGAGAGGTGGACCAGGCCGTCGATGCCGCCCTCGAGCCCGACGAAGATGCCGAAGTCGGTGATGGACTTGATCTGGCCCACCACCCGGTCGCCCTTGGCGTACTTGGCGGCGAACTCGTCCCAGGGGTTGGGCTGGCACTGCTTCATGCCCAGCGAGATCCGGCGGCGCTCCTCGTCGATATCGAGGATCATGACCTCGACATCGTCGCCGACGGCGACCAGCTTGGCCGGATTGACGTTCTTGTTGGTCCAGTCCATCTCGGAGACGTGGACCAGCCCCTCGACGCCCTCCTCGATCTCGACGAAGCAGCCGTACTCCGTGATGTTGGTGACCTTGCCGGGCACCCGGGCGCCCTCGGGGTAGCGCTGAGCGATGGCCTCCCACGGGTCGGCGCCGAGCTGCTTGAGGCCGAGGGAGACGCGGTTGCGCTCGCGGTCGAACTTGAGGACCTTGACCTCGATCTCCTGGCCGACGTCGACCACCTCGGACGGGTTCTTGACCCGGCGCCAGGCCATGTCGGTGATGTGCAGCAGGCCGTCGATGCCGCCGAGGTCGACGAAGGCGCCGTAGTCGGTGAGGTTCTTGACGATGCCCTTGAGGCTCTCGCCCTCCTGGAGCTTCTCGAGCAGGGCCTCGCGCTCGGCGCTGTACTCCTCCTCGACCACCGCGCGGCGGGAGACCACGACGTTGTTGCGGCGGGCGTCGAGCTTGATGACCTTGAACTCCAGGTCCTTGCCCTCGAGGTAGGTGGTATCGCGCACGGGCCGGATGTCCACCAGGGAGCCCGGCAGGAAGGCGCGGATATGGCCCAGGTCCACGGTGAAGCCGCCCTTGACCTTGCCGCTGATCTGGCCGTTAACGGTCTCGCCGCTCTCGTAGGCCTGCTCCAGGGCCCGCCAGGCGTAGACGCGCTTGGCCCGCTCGCGGGAGAGCCGGGTCTCGCCGAAGCCGTCCTCGACGGTATCGAGGGCTACCTCGACCTCGTCACCGACCCCGACCTCGAGGTTACCCTCCTCGTCGTAGAACTGCGAGATGGGGATCTTCGCCTCGGACTTGAGCCCTGCGTTGACGATCACGTCCTCGTTGTCGATCCCCACGACCTTCGCCGTAACGATGGCGCCAGGCCGCATGTCGGTGTTCGCAAGGCTCTCCTCAAAGAGTTCTGCAAAGCTTTCGGTCATCGCTCAGTCGATCCAGGACCGTAAAACGGTCAGTTTTGGGTAGTGGATTTCAGCGGCCCGCCGACCGCCAGTTCTACAGCTGCTGCGCGTGCAGCAGCGCCTCCAGCCGCCCCGTAGGCCGCACCGGATGTGCACCGATTATTCCAGCTTCTCCCGCACCTGCGCCAGCACCTGCTCGATGACATCCGCTGCGGCTACATCGGTAGTATCGAGGTGTACGGCGTCCGGGGCAGGCTTCAGCGGCGCCGTCGTGCGGGAGGCGTCTCGTCGATCTCGCTCGGCGATCTCTTCTGTCAGCGACGCTAAGCTAACATCGGCCCCCTCCCCCTTCAACTGGTTATAGCGCCGCCGGGCCCGCTCTTCCACCGTGGCCGTGAGGAAGATCTTCACCGGCGCCTCCGGGAAGACCACGGTCCCCATGTCGCGGCCGTCGGCCACCAGGCCGGGGGCCTGGCGGAAGTCGCGCTGGCGCTCCAGCAGGGCGCCGCGCACCGGCTCCAGGGCAGCCACCCGGGACGCCAGGGCGCCGATCGCCTCGGAGCGCAGCTCCGCGGTGACATCGGAGCCGTCGAGCAGCACCCGCTCGGCCCCGTCCTCCAGGCGGAACGCCGCCGGCAGGACCGCGGCCAGGGCCGCGGCCTGGTCGGCATCGTCCGGGGATACGCCCTGGCGGTGGCAATAGAGCGCGGTCAAGCGGTAGAGGGCGCCGCTATCGAGGAAGTGCCAGCCCAGGGCGCGTACCACCGCCCTGGTCACGGTGCCCTTGCCGGCACCGCTGGGGCCATCGATGGTGACAACGGGGGGTAGGTGCGTCTGCGGCATAGGTGGTCCGGATGTCCTCGCGTTGCTGGGGGTTTGCGGCGGTCAGACCGCCTCGATCGCCAGGCCCAGCGCGCGCAGGAGCGCCACGAAGCCGGGGAAGGAGGTGGCTGCGTTGGCGCAGTCCTCGACCTCGATCGCGGCCTCGGCGCGCAGGGCGGCCACAGCGAAGGCCATGGCCACGCGGTGGTCGGCGTAGCTGTGCACCCGGCCGCCGCCGAGGCTGGGCCGGCCGACGATACGCGCCCCATCCTCGCGGGGCTCGACGGTGACGCCCAGGGCCTGGAGGCCCTCGGCCATGACGGCGATGCGGTCCGACTCCTTCACGCGCAGCTCGGCGGCGCCGGTGATCACGGTCTCGCCCTCGGCGCAGGCGGCGGCGATGAACAGGGCCGGGAACTCGTCGATGGCCAGCGGCACCAGCGCCTCGGGGACAGCGATGCCGCGCAGCGGCGCGGCGCGGACGCGCAGGTCGGCCACCGGCTCGCCGCCGGCCTCGTCGACGGCGAGGACCTGGATGTCCGCCCCCATGCGCTGGAGGATATCGACGACCCCGGTGCGCGTCGGGTTCCAGCCCACGTGGCGCAGGACCAGGTCGGAGCCGGGGGCGATGCTCGCCGCCACCAGCAGGAAGGCGGCCGAGGAGATATCCGCGGGCACATCCACGCGGGTGCCGTGCAGGCGGTGGCCGCCGGCCAGGCAGACCGTGTCCGCACCGCGGCTGACGGGGTAGCCGAAGCCCTCGAGCATGCGCTCGGTGTGGTCGCGGGTCGGCGCCGGCTCGGTCACGCAGGTGCGCCCCTCGGCGCGCAGGCCGGCGAGCAGGAGGGCCGACTTCACCTGGGCGCTGGCTACCGGCAGCGTGTAGTCGATGCCCGCCAGCGGCGCGCCGCCGGCGATCCGTAACGGCGCGGTACCACCCTCGCCGGTGGTGATGCGCGCGCCCATCGTGGCCAGCGGATCGGTCACCCGGCGCATGGGGCGGCGGCTGAGCGAGGGGTCGCCGGTGAGCACCGTGGCGAAGGGCAGCCCGGCGAGCAGGCCGGCCAGCAGCCGCATCGAGGTACCGGAGTTGCCCACGTCCAGCACCTCCGCCGGCGGCTGCAGCCCCTCCCAGCCGACGCCGTGGATCGTGGCGGCGCCCTT
>JGI1684J13235_1000463_pt1 | contig 15129 bp, 17 predicted proteins | sample PonA232FremontCA_2_FD_13235 | JGI IMG/M metagenome (IMG submission 13235) | reverse complement strand
GGGCTTGCGAAGGCCGGCGGGTTTTCTCCGGCCACTCGGGTTCCTTGTCGTGAAAGGACACAGCCACTGGGAGAGTCTTCAGCCTGAGCTCGTCATAAATGCGGTCGGACAGGCCTTGATTTCATCAGGATTCATGGATTTTTCTCCTTGCAAGTTGTCCGAGAATGAGAAGAATTGCGTTGTCAGCTCCTGAAAGGAGACCGAAGGAAGATGGCTTTCCTGATGAGCGCATGAAAATGATCGCCCAGCAGGTTGATTGCGCCACGCCAAAAATTCACAATTTGCGGTTAACCCTCCTCGGACTCTTCCAATCCCGGCTTCCAGTAGTCCACTTCGATCCTGCGGTGAGCCAAGTCGTACCATTCGCCCTCGGCATGATATCCCTTTTTTAGCCCCAAGTTATGGCGGGAGTATGTAAGAACTTCCCTGCCTTCGCTGGGAAGAGTGAGCTCTGCCGGTATCCAGCCTGTATCAGGCATGTCTTNTCCTGTATGTATTGGGTTTCATGGTCTCTGCATCGTNGTAAAGTCNTAAAAAAATCAAGATATTATGTCAAGCTCTTGGCAATGAAGCCGGAGTGTCAGGTTCATTAGGAGTCCTAAAATTCTGGCCTTTGCATCGTAGGGAGGGTATCCATGATGCGGCAAAGGCTGAATCCCCCTGAAGACTGCCGGCAGTTGTTTCCCTTTGCCCCCTTATGATGATAGAGTCTGTGTATCACGCTCCGTGCTCGCTATGTCCCCCTGGTGCTCAGAAGTCTTTTTTCGTCCAGGGCCCACATGGCTCACAATGACAATACACGATAGTCGGCTGGCAGCCAAATCGGGGCCGGGGCGACAATGGACCCTGTTGACTGGGCTCCCGAAGCTGAGCACGTATGGCACAGGCTCCCCTGACTGTTGTGGAATATTGCTTTGGGGATGGTTTTTTCCCTTCAGGCAGGGAACAAGGACAGACCATGGGATCCAGGAAGAAGCACTCCGATGTACGGCGAAACGGATACGCGGACCATCAAAGGGTCAAGGACAGCATCCGGAAGCAGATTTCCGGCAAAGAGAAGGCAAGCGGGACATTTATTCAGAAGCAGCTGCAAATGCTGTCCTGGGAGCTGCAGGAGGCATCCCATTCGGATCAAAACCAGGGCTTGCGAGGCTTGATAGCTGTCTATCTGGCCGGTTTGGCTTGTTTATTCCTGAAAAAGGAGTAGCCCTGCAACGAGAGGCAATGGACCTCTTTTTTTCGGCTGCGGGCGGGTAGAACGAAGCCCTGTGGATCTGTTCGCGAAGCGGTGTAAAACTCTCAGCAGGGGTGTTTGCGCAGTTGCCGAAATAAGGCCCTTGCTTTGCGGCTCACCCAGTAAAGCAAGCGGGGCTATCCTGGCGGCCATGCCTGCCCGGTGAAATGCCGATGAAGCCGGCCCTGCGAAGCAGGATTTCACTGGGGCATCTTGGCGGTCCATTCAGGGCGGCGGAATCAGGAGACAGGAGGGCGGAGCATGACCCAGTACAGGCAAGCGGACTATTCCGCGCTGGACAGGCCACAGATCCTGTCCTCGGTTTTTTATCCCCGGCCGGATTTTTCGCCCGAGGCGCCGGAAGGGGCGCAGGATCTGTTCATTCCCGTGGAGGAGGGTGTCTCGCTCATGGCCAGGGCACACCAGGGTCCCAAACACGGACCGATCATCCTTTTCTTCCACGGAAACGGGGAGATCGTCTCGGATTACGATGAGCTGGGACGGGTCTATACCCGCATGGGCATGACCTTCATCCCGGTGGACTACCGGGGTTACGGCCAATCCACCGGCTCTCCGGGCATCGACGCCATGATGCGGGACAGCCGCGCTGTGTTCGACTTTATCCGCGACTGGCTGCGGGAGCGGGGCGAGGAGGGGCCCCGCATCGTCATGGGCCGCTCCCTGGGCAGCGCTCCTGCCCTGGAGCTGGCCCGCAGCCGCCAGGAGGAACTCCGGGCCCTGATCATCGAGAGCGGGTTCGCCCACACCATGCCCTTGTTGCGGCTTTTGGGGATCGACGTTCACGGCCTGGGCCTGGGTGAGAACCAGGGAATGGACAACCTGGACAAGATGGCCCGGGTTCATCTGCCCTGTCTGGTCCTCCACGCGGAGCTGGATCAGATCATCCCCATCTCCGATGCCAAGGCCCTGTACCAGGCCTGCCCGTCCGAGGACAAGACCTTGGTCCAGATCCCAGGGGCGGGGCACAACGACATCTTCCTCCGGGATTTGAACAGGTACATGCAGGCCATCCGCGATTTGGCGGACAAGGCGGGGTAGCCACGACTGCTCGACACGGGTGGAGTACCGGGATCAGTGTCATTCGCGACACCAATTGGCAATCGTTGGCCGGTTGCCTTGAGGTGCGCCTGGAGATGTCCGGGGGCGAGCATCTTCGAGATGAGCTTGCGCAACCTATAACATGGGAGGGAAGGGGGGTATGGCTATCAAGTGGATAAAAGAATACGATCTCGTTGTGGGGCCTGGAAAGGACTTCAATGTGAGCATCCTACAGGATGATGAAGGATATTTCGCTGCCAGCTGTGTTTGGTATGAAGGCGAAAGGCTTTGGAATGCTTCCGGACAGCAAGGATTCATTTCCTTGAAGCTGGAGAAAAGAATCGGCGACTCGGAAAATGATGTCTCCAGTCAAATCAAGGAATGGGCAGAAGAAAGGTTCGGAAGGGATGTTAAGCTCATACCCAAGTAAATCAGGGGCTGATTCAAATGGCATAAACAAGGCCTGCCAATAAGCCTCAGTCATAAAAAAAGGCTTAGAGTTTCCCCTAAGCCCCGGAATTTTGCATGCGCCAGGGAGGATTTGAACCCCCGGCCTTCGGATTCGTAGTCCGACGCTCTATCCTACTGAGCTACTGGCGCGCAAATAAAATATGTATAGTCTGTGGCTTGGGATGTCAAGCTCATCATCGTAAGGCTCCTTCTTGAAGATGTTTTTGGGCGCGGGTCCTGGCAGCGCTGGGGCGAAGAGGGCAAAAGCTAGTGACTTGTCAAACGTGTATTGTCGTTCTTCATTTTTTTCTTAGCGCCGCGCCTCCGCGTCGCTGCGGGAGAAATCTTAATTTCTTGTCTCTGCGAAAGTCCCAAAACCTGCTTCAGTTGGCAGCAACTTCACAAAAAGCAACCCTGAATAAAAGAAAAAGAGCTTGGCCCGCCACGGCGCAGTGGCGCAGCGCAAGAATCCTCTTCTCTGCAGCTGTTTCTGTATGTTCCTCTTTTACGACACTTGGAAGGTAACGAGACACTTCGTCGTGTGTGCGAACGCACCCGCGCGGAGCCGTTAGGCTCCAGCGCCGATTCATCCCAGGGATTCCTCCAGCCACTGTCGACACAGCTCCCACACCGTCTCCACTCCCGTGCTGAAGCGATGGTCCGCCTCCGGGATCAGGTGCAGGCGGCTGCTTGAGGCTGCCGCCTCGCGGATCGCCTCGGCCTCGCGCGGGGGGACGATCTCGTCCCGTTCACCGTGGACGATCAGGAGCGGCCTGGGCGGGATTCCCGCTGCGCAGGCCGCAACATCGTGTTCGGCCAAGTCGTCCATGAATTTTCGCTTGAGTTCGATTGTGCCGTCCTCTCCGGCGAGGATGATCCGATTCTTGGATTCCTCCCGCAGGAAGCCTCGGAAAAGCTGCAGGGGATAAACAGGCGTGGCCCAGGTGCTGACCGCCTCGAAGCGGCCATCCAGGGCAGCTTGGCAGAGCAGGGTTGTGCCGCCGAAGCTGCGTCCCATGCCCGCTAGCCGCCTTGCCCCTCGGGCCCGGCACCAGTCCGCTGCAAAGGAGAGATCCTCCATTTGGCCGGAAAGGGTGGTCTCCGCGAATGCGCCCTCGCTCTCGCCGTTACCGGAGAAGTCGAACAGCAGAATCCCCATTCCGGGACGGGCCAGGTACTCCGCCATGCGCAGGGCGCGGCCTCCGCCCTCCTTGCTCCCGGAGAAGCCGTGGCAGACGATGAGGGCGGAGTCCATGTCGCTGCAGGCGTAGAACAGGCCGGCCAGCCGCCGGCCTTGGCTGTTGGAAAAGGATACGGTCTGCCAGGCGTGGTCCTGCTGCCGCGAATGCGATCGATGCATGATTATCCCTGCCCTCAGCTCAAGATTCAATGTTCAAGGACGATTCAGCCCGGGAAAGACGACGAAAGACCACAAAAGAATACAAAAAAAAGAGCACCCACGATAGTCCGCGAACGACCACGAAGGAAGAAAAGATAGGGCCCACGGATCACACGGAATGGCACGGAAAAAGAAGAGACTGCCCGCGAATAGCGCGAATGATCGCGAATCGGGAGCAACCCGTGCTCCGCTCAAAGCGGAATACGGAGTTTCTCCGTCAATCGGCCCGGGGGTCCCTGCCGTCCCTCGCCTCACACTCATCCAGCCCGTGTACCGGATCCAGGCAGCAGATGAGCGCGCCCCGGGGGATCGCGATCCAGGTGGGGGAGGTCTTTTGACTTCATGTGCGCCGTGCCATATCATTATTTATAGGGTGGGTGTATAAGGAAAATATGTCGAACACAAGCTCTGGAGAGAAAGCGTACACATGAGCTCCCCTGTGCCGGCCGTTCCCGAGAGGAGGCTCACGAAGCGTTCCGCATTCGCCCCAGGCGCGTGCTGAGGGCATTCGGGGATGAGCTGGCACAAGAGGTGAATTGAACAGACTGGCCTAAGTGATGCAGGAAATCAGTTGAACCACAAGCCAAAGGAGTTGGATCATGCGGGTGAAAGTCAAGGGCATGTCCTGCCAGCACTGCGTGAATTCGGTAGCCAAGGCCCTCCAGCAAGTGGACGGGATCAGGAACGTGGAAGTGAGCCTGGACCAGGGCGAGGCTCGTTACGAGGAGGACAAGACGGTTGATCGGGAGGCCGTGCGCAAGGCGGTTCAGGACGCAGGGTACGATGTGGGCGATTTCGAGGAATAGGCTATGAATTCAAAGCATCGAGCGAGGAAGGGAAAAGGAAAGAGTTTGCCTGCGAATAGCGCGAACAATCGCGAATGAAGAGAATTCTCCTCTCCGCTCATCGCGGAGCGGAGAGGCTCTTCTCCTTGGGCGTCGCTTCTCTGCCCATATCCAGCAGAAGCGCGCAATACTTTTCCCTTTTCATGCACCGCTTAAATCTTTCAACTTGGAATCGAGAGGAGAGAATCATGAGAAAGGTAGGACAATTTGTGGCCATTGCCCTCGGATTGACCCTGATGCTGACCGTGGGCGCGGCAATGGCCCAGAAGGATCGCGGCATGCACGGCATGCAGCAGGGACAGGGAATGCAGCGCGGCTACGGCCAGGGCTACGGCCAAATGGACCCGGAGAAGATGCAGCAGATGCGGGATATCCAAGCGGATTACGCGGAGGAGATGTATGAGCTTCGCTCCCAGCTCTTCGCCAAGCAGCAGGAGCTTTCCGCTGCCATGGCCGGAGAGCGGGTGAACGAGGAACAGGCCAGGTCCCTGGTGAGCGAAATCAACGACCTGCGCGGCGAGCTCTTTTCCCAGCGGATGGAGATGCGGATGGAGATGCGGCAGCAGGGCCTGATGTCCCCCTACGGGGGCTACGGCATGATGGGTCCCGGAATGATGGGCCAAGGCATGATGCACGGTGGTGGTTACGGCATGGGTCCGGGCATGATGGGATCGGGAATGATGCACGGTCGCGGCATGGGTCCGGGTATGAGACATCGCGGAATGGGCCGGGGCATGGGGCCGGGCATGATGTACGGCTGCCCCTACCAAAACTACTAGACCAGGGTATTGATGCCTGAAGCGCGAACCGGCACAATGGGCTTTCGGTTCGCGCTTTTTTTGGATCCTTGAGCCGCCAGAAATAAAACAGTCCAGGTTCCACTCCGGAGTGAAGGTGAGCCATGACATCTGCAGAAGCGGCTGAAACCAATCAGCCCGAGGAAACCAAGCGGACTTTCCGCATTAAGGGAATGCACTGCGCCGCCTGTTCCAGCAGGGTGGAGAAGGCGGTCTCCGGCCTGAGCGGTGTCAGGGAGGCCGCGGTGAACCTGGCCACGGAGAAGATGAACGTGGCCTTTGATCCGCAGACCCTGGGACAGGAGGATATCGCGAGCGCCGTGAGCAAGGCGGGGTACGAGGCGGAAGCCGAGGAGGAGCCCGGTGCGACGCGGACCGAGGCCCGCGTGGAGCTGGCGATCAAGGGGATGCACTGCGCCTCCTGCTCCAGCAGGGTGCAGCGGGCCTTGTCCGGCTTGGACGGGGTGAGCGAGGCGAGCGTGAATCTGGCCTCGGAAAGGGCTCAGATTACCTATGATCCCTCCCGGACGGACACCCAGACCCTGACCCAGACAGTGGCCCGGGCCGGATACGAAGCGCGCGTTCTGGAGAGCGAGGCCGGCGAGGCCGCGCTCCCCGACGTGCAGGACCGGGAGATGCAGGAGCGGGTGGCGGACCTCAAGCGCCGCGTCTATCTCTACCTCTTTCTGGCCGTGCCCCTGTTCGTGCTGTCCATGGGCGAGATGCTGGGCATGCCCCTGCCCGCGGCCCTGGCGCCGGAGACCTCGCCCCTGGCCTTTGGCGCGGTGCAGTTTCTGCTCACCGCGCCCATCATCTGGCTGGGCCGGTTCTTCTATATCCAGGGCATACCCCCGCTCTTCCGCATGGCCCCGAACATGGACACCCTGATCGCGGTGGGCACTGGCGCGGCCTTCCTCTACAGCACCTGGAACCTGGGCGAAATCGCCGTGGGGCATCTGCCGGTGCAGCGGGCTGGAGACCTCTATTTCGAATCCGCGGCCATTATCATTGTGCTCATCACCCTGGGCCGCTACTTCGAGAACCGCTCCAAGGCCCGGACCACGGACGCGGTGCGGCAGCTGATGCAGCTGCGGCCGGAAACCGCTACCCTCATCCGGGACGGGGAGGAGGTCACCGTCCCCGTGGGCGAGATCCATCCCGGGGACCTGATCCAGGTCCGGCCCGGGGAGCGGATCCCCGTGGACGGCCGCGTCGTGGAGGGCACAAGCAGCATTGACGAGTCCATGCTCACCGGAGAGAGCCTGCCGGTCTCCAAGACCCCTGAGGACTGGGCCTTTGGAGGGACCTACAACCAGCACGGCTCTTTTCGCCTGCGGGCGGAGAAGGTGGGCGGGGAAACCGTCCTCGCCCGCATCATCCGCCTGGTCCAGGAGGCCCAGGGCTCCAAGGCCCCCATCGCCAATCTGGCGGACCGGGTGAGCCTCTACTTCGTGCCCGCGGTGATTGCAGCGGCCTTTGTCGCCGGCTCGTCCTGGCTCCTGCTGGGCGGGGCGGAGTTCTCCTTCTCCCTGCGCATCTTTGTCGCGGTCATGGTTATCGCCTGTCCCTGCGCTCTGGGCCTGGCCACTCCGACAGCGATCATGACCGGCACCGGTCGCGGGGCCCAGCTCGGGGTCCTGATCAAGAGCGGACAAGCCCTGGAGACGGCCAAGGGCCTGCAGGCCGTGGTCCTGGACAAGACGGGCACCTTGACCGAGGGCAAACCCAGCCTGCGGGAGACCGTCAATCTGAGCGGAGAGGAGGGCGTCGAGGAGCGACTGCTCCCCCTCATCGCCGGAGTGGAGAACGAGTCCGAGCATCCGCTCGCCAGGGCGGTGGTGGAGGGCATCCGCTCCAGGGGATACGGCCATTTCCCCAGGCCGGACAGCTTCCAGGCCCTGCCCGGCCAGGGGGTATACGCCGAAATCGGCGGCAGCGAGATCCTTCTGGGCAATGTGGAGCTCATGCGGGCCTATTCCGTGCCCGGTCTGGATGCCGAAGACGTGACCTCCCGTATGCAGGAGCTTGCGGACAGGGGACGCACTCCCTTGCTTGCGGCGGCAGACGGGCGTCTGAATCTCATCCTGGGAGTGGGGGACGAGCTCAAGCCCGAGGCCGCTGAGGTTGTCTCCAGCCTGCATCAGCGTGGGCTGCAGGTGGTCATGCTTACCGGGGATAATGAGCGCACCGCGCGGGCGGTTGCCGCACAGGCCGGAATCGATCGGGTTTTGGCCGAGGTGCTGCCGGAGAACAAGGCCCGGGAGGTATCCAGGCTCCAGGTGCAGGGCCTCAAGGTGGCCATGGTCGGGGACGGGATCAACGACGCCCCTGCCCTGGCCCAGGCGGACCTGGGGATCTCCATGGGCTCGGGCATCGACGTGGCCATGGAGTCCGGGGACATCGTGCTCATGCATTCCGACCTGCGCCAGGTCCTGACCGCTATCGATCTGAGCCGGGTCACGGTGCGAAACATCAAGCAGAACCTCTTCTGGGCCTTTATCTACAACAGCCTGGGCATCCCCGTGGCCGCAGGGGTGCTCTATCTCTTCGGCGGGCCCACGCTGAACCCCATGATCGCCGCGGGGGCCATGGCCATGAGCTCGGTCTCGGTGGTGTCCAATTCTCTGAGATTGCGCTGGTATAATCCCCAACAGCATGAGGAGGCGACGTGAGCGAGGAATCGACACTGGGAGTGCGCAATGAGGACAAGCTGGCTCCACTGCTGGGCCAGGACTTTCTGACCTGGCTCTGGTTCAAGAGCGAGGTCCGGCAGGGCGAAATGGAGACCTCGCAGGGCGAGGTGTTCAGCCTGGTCATGGAGCAGCGGATCTCTGTCCAGGGAGGGGAGGGCGAGAGCCGGGACACCGCCCAGAGCAGCGGTCCCCGCTCCGAGCTGAGGGAGGCCATGCTGGGGCTGAAGACGGGCAAAAAGGTGAACCGGGCCCGGATCAAGATCGAGGTGGACAGCGAGGCCTGGCAGCTGCAGCTCAAGGCGGAGGACTTCTCCGCGAGCGGCTTGAAGACCCCCAAGGTGCAGACCTCGGAGGCTGGCGAGGACGAGGATCCGGACGCCGCCTTCCTGGAGAAGATCTATCTCATGGAGCGGGCCTTTGATCTCGTGGACGATCTCTTCGGCCAGTTCCTGCGCCTGCGGATGAGCGGGGAATGGCCCGAGGAGGTCCGCAAGGTCCGGGAGTGGATCACCAGCTTGTAGGCGAGGCGATGGACGGTGGACCGCGGGACATGAATGATGAGCCATCATATCGGTACTTGCAGGGAGCTGATGCCCATGGCGAAGAACCTCCATGCTCCGCGATGAGCGGAGCAGGGAATGCTCTTCATTCGCGATGATTCGCGCTATTCGCGGGCAGTCCTTTTTTCCGCGTTGTTCCGTGTGTTCCGTGGTCTACCTCTTTTCTTCTTTCCTGTATTTCCTAGGCTCTCTTTCCTGTCTCTTTCAACGTGAAACTTTGACCAGCAGCGAATCATAATCATGGAATGCACCTGCTGTGGCACCTGCTGCCGGAATGGCCCTCCAGGTCTGCATCTGGAGGACGCGCCCCTGTATGCTGAAGGGGTCCTGGACAAGTCCCACCTGCTCACCCTGCGCCAGGGCGAGCCGGTTTGGGACAATGTGGCCGGCCGAGTGATCACCCTTTCCCGGGAGATGGTGCGGCTGCAGAGCGATCCCGGCACCGGGGCCTGCATCCTGCTGCAGGGGGAGAACCACTGTCGGATCTACGCCCGCCGGCCGCTGCAATGCCGCGCCCTGAAGTGCTGGGATACAAGCGATCTGGAGCGGATCTACTGCCGAAACAGGGCGGGCAGGCTGGACCTCGTTCCCGAGGAATCGGCTCTGGCAGAGATTATTGGTCAGCACGAGAGGGAGTGTCCGCTGCAGGACCTGCGGGAGACGGTGGATCGCCTGCGGCGGGAAGGCGGGGGCGAGGCCTCGGCCCGTATTGGCTCCTTGCTGCAGAGGGACCGGTGGTTCCGGGACTATCTCCGGAAGCACGCCGGTGCGGATGAGGCTGTGCTCTGTTTCATCCTGGGCACGCCCGTGGAGGAGATCCTGCTGCGGATGGGCATCTCGGCGGAGGAAGCCGAGGACGAGCTTCGCTTGCGGGAAATGAGGCCAGTGAGTCGGTGTGTCAGTAAGTCAGTGAGTCGGTGAGTCGGTGCGAGCCCTTCCAGGATTACTTCATCTCCAGGACCCTCCCCGGGGTATCGCCTGCCCCGCAATGAGTTCCTGCAGGTCCGCGGCGAGACCGGCAAAGAGGCCGCCCTGGCCCGGAAAGGGGCCCACCAGGCGCCGCTTGTCTTCCTCGATCCCGCCGTTGAGATCCTCGATGTCTTCGCCGATAGCCTGCACCAGATGCATCTTCCGCAAAAGCGCCTCGTAGGCTGCGGTGAATTCCTCCAGCCGGGCAAGGAACTCCTCCTTCCGCTCGGACCAGAAGCGCCTGGCCGGTTCCGTGGGCTCTGCCTCTTCCGCGCGGGAGACCAGCGCCAGGAGGGTGTTCAAGGCGAAACCCGGCACGCCCCGCCTCCAGCCCAATAGCCACGGCTTGCGCCAGGTCAGGAGAAAGTGTTCCTCCCCGGTCCGTATCAGCTCCAGCAGGGCCCGCCTGCCGCGCGCGAGCGCCGCGTTGTCGAAGACCGGGGCGCTTTCGCCGGGCATCCACTCCGGAAGAGCCGAGTCCCTGTCCGGTATTCGGATCTCGGGGCAGGCGCGGCGAAGGATGCGGGCCAGCCAGCGGTTGGCCTGGGGCGAGTTCGGGGTCTCCAGGTGGAGGTAGGTGAGCAGGTACTGCCCCTCGCCGTAGCCTCCCAGGATCATGGCCGGCTCCCGCCGGAGCCATTCCGGGTCCAGGTTGATCCCGTAGGCCCGTTCCAGGGCCGCAGTGCGGGCCCGATTCAGCTCGGCGGCAGGTGTGTCCGCCACCCAGAAGTCCTCTCCCGGATCGGCGTATGAGGCAAGGACTTTCGGCCCTTTCAGGGGCTGGGGCTGGAACTGAGCCGGCCACCAGACAGGGGCCTTCACATGTCCCGATGTGCCCGGGCCAAATGCGGACTCGACCTCCGGGCGGAGCAGCATGTGACCGCTGCAGTTGGGCAGACGCTCGTGCAGGGGCTTGCGTGCCCAGGGGCAAATATCCAGGCCTGTTTCCGGGGAGCTTGTTCGCAGGGCCAGGCCGGCCCCGCCGCAGAAGCCAAGGTATCGTCCGCCCCGGGCCACGTAGTCCCGTATTTCGTCCCGTCCCCGCGGACCCAGGCTCTTCGCCTTGCGGGATGCCCAGCCTCCGGGGACGAGAAGAGCAGGGGGACGGAGGCGCTCCAGGGCTTTGCTGGCAAGGTCACGGCTCCGCAGCAGATGGAAGGGGACGTCCAGATCCTCCAGGGCCTTCAGGAGCAGGATGCCCCAGAAGTGGGACTCGTCCCAGAGAAGGGCCGGGGAGCCCGGAGGTGGCGTTTCGGCTCCTCCCAGCGGCATGGATCGCCTCAACCGCCCAGGAGGTCCTGCAGGGCCCGGTCCAGGAAGGGAAATCGGAAGTCGAATCCGTTCTGGACAAGAACGTCCGGCTTGACTTTGGGGGCCTGCAGGAGCATTTGGGAGAGCTCGCCCAGGGCCAGCTTGAGCGCTGTGGAGGGAACGGGGAGGAAGGCCGGTCTGTGCAGGNCACGNGCCAGGGCCTTGGTGAACTCAGCGTTGGTCACGATTTCCGGGGCGCAGATGTTGGCCGGTCCGGAAACCTCGTTGTTCTCCGCCAGGAATTCCACTGCCCGGAGAAAGTCGAGCAGATGGATCCAGGGGAAGGGCTGCTTCCCGCTGCCCAGACGGCCGCCCAGGCCCAGGCGGAAGGGGGTGAGCATGGAGGCCAGGGCCCCGCCGTCCTTGGAAAGGGGCGGGGCGATGCGCAGGATGACCACCCTGGCCCCGTGTTTCTGGGCCTTCAGGGCCTCGCTCTGCCAGTCGATGCAGACCCGGGCCAGGAAGTTCTCCCCAGGGGGAGAGCTCTCCGTGGCCACATCCTTGAGGTTGGGGTTGTAGTATCCCACGGCGTTGGCGTTGATCAGGGCNGGTCTAGGGTCCTCGCTNTGGGCTATGGCCTGCACCGCCATTCGGGTGGCCTCGATCCGGGTGGCGTGAATCTGTTCCTTTTCCTGTTCCGTCCACCTGGCGAAGATGTTTTTGCCCACCAGATTGACCAACACATCGGCCTTGGCGGCACGCTCCTGCCATGGCCCAGGCTGGAGTGGATCGCCAAGGACCACTTCACTGTCTGAGGGAAAGATCCCCTTCTTGTTCTCCGAGCGCGCCAGCAGGCTCAGGGTGTGTCCCTGCCCGTGGAGATGGGAAGCGAGATGTCTCCCCAGAAAACCCGTGCTGCCCATGATGAAGATATGCATACTCATTCCCCCCTAGAAGGGTTGCGGCCCGAAGCTATTCCGATCGGGCCTGCTTGAGAGCGGCCATGGCCGCGTCTATATCGTAGAGGCTCAGGGGATCCGTCCCCTTGCCGGTGTACATCTGCGAGGCCTGTCTGGCCATTTCATGGGTGATCCAGCCGTGCTCCTGGTACAGGCCGGGATCCAGCTCGTTGTGCAGCCGGAATTCCACGACGCCTTCGTTTTCGCGGACGTACATCTTGACCTGCTTGTTCTGGGGAAGGGGATAGTAGAACACCCCTTGTTTATCCTGCATCGAGCTCCTCCTCTACTTGCTTGGATTGTTGCGATTTTCTGGGCCAGGCCTTGATAATGGCATTCACCAGGGTGGCCAGGGGGATGGCGAAGAGCACGCCCCAGACGCCCCACAGGCCGCCGAAGATAATGATCCCGATGATGATGGCCAGGGGATGGAGGTTCACGATCTCGGACATGAGCAGCGGCACAAGCACGTTGCCGTCCAGGAACTGCAGCACCCCGTAGCCAATCAGGATATAGATGAAGCTGGGCTCGAAGCCCCACTGGAAAAAGGCCACCAGGGCCACGGGAATGGTCATGAGCAGCGCGCCCACGTAGGGAACGATCACGGAGAGGCCCACCAGGAGGCCCAGGAGAACGGAGAACTGCAGGCCGAAGAAGGCGAAGAGCAGGTATGCCGCCACCCAGACGATGAGGATCTCCCAGATCTTGCCCTGGATGAACTTGGCGATCTTTTCGTTGACCTCCTGCCAGACCTGGTTGGCGAGGTCGATATTCTCCGGAAGCAGTCCCTGCAGAAAGGAGAGGATGCGCGCCTTGTCCTTGAGCAGGAAAAAGGCCATCAGCGGCACCAATACCAGATAGACCACGAAGTTGAGCATGCTGCGCACAGAGGCCAGGGAAAAGGAGAAGAAGTTGCTGCCCAGCGCGGTGAACTGGTCCGTGATCAGCCCCATGATGCGGTTCACCTGCTCCTCGGTGATCAGTTGGGGGTACTTCTGGGGCAGGGTCTGGAGCTGATCCTGCCAGGTGGAGAGCATTTTGGGCATGGCCTGGACGAACTGGGAGATCTGGGAGGAGAGCATGGGNGCCAGCCCCAGCACGAGAAAGACCAGGGCCATAATGAAGATGATGAACACGATCACNACCGCGGCCAGTCTGGGAAGATGCATGTTTTCCAGGGGCCTGATGAATCCCTCCAGGAGGTAGGCCACGACCAGGCTGGCGATGATCGGAGCCAGGTATTCCCCCAGGAACATGAACAGGGCGATCACGAGGACGCCCATGAGCAGGAAGATCACGATCTGGGGATCGGAGAGGTAGTCCCTGTACCATTTGACGAAGATATTTTCCGATTCCGAGGTCATGGCGCTGTCCGGGCGGTTTTATGGGAGAATGGCTTCCCTCTCTGGATGCCGCTGAGCGTTTGATAAGCGAGGTTTCGCTTCACAGCTTGCCTGATACGTCCAATGCTTCTCGGGATCCTGTGGCGCTGCCAAGGGTCGGCGGGGCGGAGCTTTGATCCGCCCCAGGAGCCAAGCAGGGATCAGAAGCGATTGATTTCGATCGTGGTCCGGTCCATCCGGTTTTTGAATCGCCGTTTGAGAAACTCCCGGATGGGAGCGCGCGTGGGGGGGAAGAGCACGGCCAGACCGGCCAAGTCGGTGATGAACCCGGGAGTGAGCAGAACGATGCCCGCGGCGAAGATGAGCAGGGCGTCCACGATTTCGTTGCGGGGGACGACTCCCTGCTGGAGATGGGTCTGGATCTGGTTGTAGGTCCGGGTCCCTTCGTTGCGGGCCAGATATCCGCCCGCGGCGGCGGTGAGCAGGATGATGGCCACGGTGTTCAGGCTGCCGATGACACTGCCCACCTCGATGAGGACGTAGATCTCGGCCACCGGCAGAATGGCGAAGGCCAGAATGAGCTTGCCAAGCATGGGAATCCTTTAGGGGACAGGGCCGGAGGCGCTTTCCGTCCCCGGATTGAGAGGTTTGATTGGGCACCCGCTTATCGAGTAAGCCAGAAGGCATTGCTTCCCGGGCTCACGGTTTACGGGAACGGCTCGCGTCGTTTTACAGGGAAACGATCCCCCGGATCCCGGAGGCGGCCTCGTACACGGCGATCACCTCCTCGCTGGAATGCATCCGGCATTTGGCGGTGACGCTCACGTACATGCCGTTCCGCGACAGGCGGGTGTTGATCGCGTCCTGCTCCTGGAAGAGGTTCAGCACCTCTTTTTTGTGTTCCACTGGGACGATGAACTTGAACATGTACTGGCAGGGCCAGGCATGGGTCTGATCCAGGGTTTGCTTGAACTGCTCATGCGTGGTGCTCATAGGGATGTGCCTCTCCAGGCGTGTATTGTGCTTGGCTGTTGGGGGAAATTGATATACATTGCCCGCCGTGCGGACTCGCAACCGGTTTCTGGTGTGTGTTTGACCAAGTATAGGCATTCCGTGCCGGTTTGGCAACAGCTCCTGTTTCCCCGCCGGCAGCACGGGCGGCTATGACCAGCATTTCCCGAACCATCGCCAGACGCGCCTCCGTAATTGCGGGAGCGACCTTTCTCAGCCGGATCCTCGGCTTTGTCCGTGACGTGGTCATCGCTTTCGCCCTGGGCGCGAGTCCCCTGGCCGACGCCTTTTTCGTGGCCTTTCGCCTGCCCAATCTCCTGCGCCGCCTCTTCGCGGAGGGATCCCTGACCATGGCCTTCGTGCCCGTCTTTTCCCGGACCAGGGAAAATGAAGGGACCGAGGCCGCGTTCGCCTATGCCCGCTCCGCCATAGTCTGGCTCCTCATGGTGGTGGGGCTGGTGGTTCTTGCCGGCCTTTTGCTGGCCCGTCCCGTGACCTGGATCATCGCACCGGGGTTCGGGGACGATCCCCAGCTCTTCGACTTCACGGTCCGGCTGAT
>JGI1684J13235_1000462_pt1 | contig 15131 bp, 15 predicted proteins | sample PonA232FremontCA_2_FD_13235 | JGI IMG/M metagenome (IMG submission 13235) | reverse complement strand
AAGGTGTAGAATAAGACTTTTCTCGCAACGAAAGTATTCGTTGACGAGATTGCCCATCATTCGTTGTGGCCGCCAGGGCATGGGAGTTAACATGGAAAATGTGCTTATGTGCTTACGTGATTATGTGGTTACACAAGAATAAGAGGCTAAAGTCCATAAGCTGCCCTAGTTGTTGAGCAATAAAAAGATTGCAAGACTAATTTTATGCTTCTTGCTTAAAAGCTAAATAATTCAACAACCTAACAGCTATTTCATGTTTAGTTTTGCCCTGGAGTTGGGCATGGGGGTTTATATGGTAGTTCAAGACAGCGGCAAAATAACCGATGAACTCTATCTATTGGGTCAATCCGGCATGCCCGTGTTTTTTGTGGATGGAGAGCATCCTGCGCTCATTGATGCCGGATTCAGTTGTCTGGGCAGGTTGTATGTAAAGCAGATCAAGCAAATCACAAGTAAAATTCCGGATTATTGCTTGTTGACCCATGTTCATTTTGATCATTGCGGTGCTGTTTCGGTGTTCAAGGATAACTTTCCCAGCATGTCGATCTGTTGCTCGGAAAAAGGCAATGAGATTTTGGACAAGCCCAATGCGATTAAACTGATAAAAGAATTGAATAAGGAAGCAAAAAAATACATGGGAAAGCAGGATGAAAATACCGGGGAAATGGATGATTTCAAGGAGTTTGATGTTGATTTCCTGCTAAGGGAGAATGATTCTCTGCAGATATCTTCTGATAAAAGTGTGCAAGTCATTGAGACACCCGGTCACACCAGGGACCATATTTGTTTTTATATCCCGGAGAAAAAAATCCTCTTCAGCGGGGAAGCACTTGGTATCTCCAACACTACCGGATACATACATACCGAAGCCTTGGTTGATTTTGATTTGTATATGGATTCCTTGGAAAAATTGAGTAAATTGGAGGTAGATGTATTGTGCCTGGGGCACAATCATTGTTATATCGGACAGGATGTAAGGGATTATTTTGAAAATTCCAGAAGATATTCCTTTCAGTTCAGAGATTGGGTGGATGCCTGTATGGAAGAGGAAGGCGGGGATATAGAAAGGGTGATGCAGAGAATCAAGGCATGGGAATACGATCCGGTGCCAGATCCCAAGCAGCCAGAAGGGGCTTATCTTTTGAATTTAAAGGCCAAAATAGAGGCCATTAGGAATCGTAAATATATACAATAGTCCCCTTGTATTGTGGGGGTAAATATGTATTTGAATTTCTGGGGGCTTGCACATGGACTGCTCTTTGTAAACAAATGATTGCGAGGGGGCTTTGGAGGAAGGTGGAATGCAGATCATTAGCAAATAGACCGTGCAGAAGTATTCTGTTCGAGCCCCCTCGTATGATTATTTCTTGTTTTCAATCCCTGCTAAGAGGGTAATATGATTATTGCTCCGGGGTTAAATATCTTACCCTGAGAAAATTTGTTACTCCAGATTGAGTAAATCATAAACTTCCCGCACCTCGGAGTCTCTATTTTGCTCATTTTGGGAAGGTTCCTCATCCTTTAACATTTTGTCTGAAGCTTTTATATGCTCTTGTTGTTTACCTTTGTATTTTATTATGATTTCCTCTATATCCTTGTACAAGGCTTCTGCCAATTCCTCGTCCGAAGCTTTTCTTTTCATTGCTTTCTTACANTGTCTTCCTGTTTGCATAATTCCACCTCCTCCTTTTGCCTTTAATAATTCTACAGTAGGATTTTCAGTTCCAACTTCACAAAATGAAGCATTTGAATATGGCACATTTTGTGGTTGAAATAATTTGGTTTTGAAGATTGTTCAGGAAATGTTAATTATACCCATCAAAAGTTGGAATTTGTTTTTATTTACCTCCTATTTGCTAACAGATTGTTATTTCAATATATTTAAAGCAAGTTTTATGCCTAAATATGTCAGTATGTCCTCACAACGGAATTGTCAGGGATTATTAGTTATAATGTACCTGTGTGAAATTAATGAAACTGTGACATGTAACAAGGTTTTTATGTGTCTTTTGTGGCATGTGTCACAGTAGCGTTTTGACTAAACTAAAGGGTGAAATCGAGTTGAGTTTGCCGGGTGGATCTTAGCAGATGGCAATTTTTGGGTTTGCTTTATCCTTATGGTTTAGGATTTCAATGCTCGCGGCTTAAAATTTGCCGATATCAAGAGTTGGAATTTGTCCTTTTTGAGGGCAAGATAGCACTGAAAACTGTTGATTAAATTTTGGGAAAGTATAAGATATAAATCTTAATTGCTTTGTGTACAATTTAATTTTTTGAAGTTGCTGCTTGTAATCTCGGGATATTATTATGTCGGATTTGGATAGGATCTTTAATTTTCAGGATAACGAAATCCATATTTGGATGGCTTTTTCGGAAGAACTGGCTGATTGCGGTTTATTGAGCTGCTATTGGGATATGCTTTCGGTTCAGGAACGATCACAATTCCAAAGATTTTATTTTGCTAGAGACAGTCACCAATATTTAATATCCCGGGCACTGCTCAGATCAATACTATCCGGATATACAGGTGTACTTCCCCAGTATTTGGAGTTTCCACGCAATGATTATGGGCGGCCCGAGTTGAAAGCATCCTCCGAGAGGATCTCTTGCTTGAATTTCAATTTGTCCCATACCAATGGCCTGGTATTGTGTGCTGTGGCACCTGTCACAGATATCGGTGCAGATGTGGAATGCAATTCCAGAAAAACCAATTATTCCGGGATATTCAGCAGATTTTTTTCACAGCAGGAGCAGAATGACTTACAGCAGATGCAGGAAGACAAAAGAAGATATAGGTTCTTCGAGTACTGGACTTTGAAAGAATCCTATATAAAGGCCTTGGGAAAAGGGTTGAGCATCCCCCTGAATCGTTTTGGTTTTTCTATTAGTGAAGGACCTGCAAAACAGATTTTTTTTCATACACAAGTAGGAGATGACGACAAGCAATGGCAATTCTTCCTGTTCAATCCTTCTGAACAATACACTGCCGCCATCTCGGTATCCAGGGAAACGAGCCAAGAGTACAGATTGAATATTAGAAAAATTATCCCCCTGCATAGTATGTATACTTGTTCTAATCCTTACATCAGCTCAGGGAGTATGCAGGTCTAGATTGTTCATCCTGTTGTTTGGAGTGTTATCCGCAATTTGCTCTGGGATCAAGACTCCTTGTTGAATATGTCTTTGTAGAATTCCCGCATGTCCTTTTTGAGTATTTTGCCAGTGGGTGTTTTGGGCAAATAATTCGCGACGAATACTTGTTTGGGTGTTTTGAATCGAGCGAGATGCTTGCTGCAAAGATCCATTATCTCTTGTTCCTTGATCTCTTCTCCAGTTTTGGGCACTACTACGGCTATCACCGCCTCCATCCATTTGGGGTGAGGAACCCCTATAACAGCGACTTCTTCGACACGGCTGTCCTGATAGATAGCTTCTTCCACTTCCCTGCTGGCTACGTTTTCACCACCTGTTTTGACCATATCCTTTCTGCGATCCACAACGCTGATATATCCATCTTCGTCGTATATTCCGATATCTCCGGTGTGGAACCAATCATTGCGCATTACGTATTCAGTTTTCTCCGGGTCCTTGTAATACATTAACATGGCATGAGGTCCGCGGCCGCATATTTCTCCCGGAATATCGGGGTTTTCAATTGTGTTTTCCTCTTCGTCTTCCAGTTTGGTTTCCATGTTCAGCCCGCCTCTACCAGCGGATCCGAGTTTGCTGAGGGCGTCTTCGGACTTCAGTATGGTATGATAAGGCGCCAGTTCAGTTTGCCCGTAGAAATTGTACACTTTGGTGTTTGGCAATTGCTGCATGAGCTCCTTTAGTACTTCTACCGGCATAATGGAGGCACCGTAGTAAATCTTTTGCAGGCTGGAGAGGTCGTATTTGTTCAGACTGGGGTGTCTGAGGATGCCGATCCAGACTGTTGGGGGAGCAAAAAGCATGGTGGCACTGTATTTTTCTATGTTCTGCAATATTTCTTCAATATCCGGTCCGGCGAGTATGTTTGTCCCGCCCAGCCAAAAAATCGGGTTCAAGAATACATCCCTCTGGGCACAATGATAAATGGGCATGGCGTTGATGTTTACGTCGTCGGGCTTGTATTCACCGTCCACTATGCATCCCATATATTCAGACAGCAAAGATTGATGATTGATTATCACCCCTTTGGGTTTGGATTCAGTGCCGCTGGTGTAAGTCATCTGGCAGGGATCCTCTATATGCAGGGTGGTATCAGGTTCTTCGCCGGGATAATTGGTATACCAGTCCTCGAAATCCAGAAAATCCTCGTTGGGGATTGGTTGGCCTGAACCCTGGTTTGACCAGATCCAGGCCTTTATTGTAGACATGTCATCCTGTGTGTCCTGTACAAGATCGTAGAGGGAATCCTCCACAATAAATACCCTGCTTTCGGAATGGTTTATACAGTAGGCAATTTCCTCCCCGTTTAAAAGATAATTGATAGCCAGATAGACAGCCCCTGCCTTGCAACAGGCAATCCAGGTCATAACATGGTGGATGGTATTGTGTGCGAGTATCGCCACTCGTTCGTACCTTTTTACCCCCAGATCGATAAATGCATTCGCCAGCTTGTTGCACTCTTTTTCCAGTTGGGAGTAGGTCATGGAATTTTGCTGCGAGATCAGGGCTGGTTTATGCGGATAGTGATAGGCGCTCCGCCTGATCATGTCGGCTATGACCCACCTGTTGACCTTGTTGTAGCGGTTTCTAAGGAATTGGACATTTTCAGGAGTTAATTGATTAAAGCATTCTTTGTCCTGTTCTTGCAGGGGCTTATAAAATGACATGGGATATCCCTCCTTTTTTGTTTAATAGTGCCCTTTGGGAAACTAATCAGCACAACTTCTCAAGATGCTGCGTATCCTGCAACTTTATCTCCCACTTCGCTTGTTGTCAGGCCCATTTTGCCGGAAGACAAGGACTTGATGTCCTTTTGCAGGGCTTGGATGATCCCGTTTTCTATTCTGTCCGAAATCTCGTGTTCTCCCAGGTTGTATATCATCATTTGTGCGGCGCTGATTGCAGCCAAGGGATTGATCAGGTTCTTACCTGTGTATTTGGGTGCCGAACCCCCAATAGGTTCGAACATGGACACTCCTTCCGGATTTATGTTACCTCCGGCGGCAATCCCCATTCCTCCCTGGGTTATGGCCCCGAGGTCGGTAATAATATCTCCGAACATATTGCTGGTGACCAGTACATCGAACCATTCCGGACTCTTGATCATCCACATGCAAGTGGCGTCTACGTGGAAATAATCCCTTGAAATGTCAGTATATTCATTGTCGCCTATTTCCTGGAATGCCCTTTCCCAAAGGTCGAAAACATGAGTGAGTACGTTTGTCTTGCCCACCAGTCCCAATGTCTTGTCTTGATTCCTCTTGCGGGTGTATTCATAAGCGAATCGCAGGCAACGCTCCACTTGAAAGCGGTTATAGACCATGGATTGAACCGCAACTTCGTTGGGGGTGTCTTTCATGGAAATGCCGCCTGTACCTGTGTAAATTCCCCCGGTATTTTCCCTTACAACTACGTAGTCGATCTGTTCCGGGCCTTTGTCTTTTATAGGGGACTCTATTCCGGGATAGAGTTTTACAGGCCTTAAGTTGATGTATTGGTCCAGTTCAAAGCGCAGCCTGAGAAGCAGGCCTTTTTCCAGTATTCCGGGTTTTACTTCTGGGTGTCCAATAGCACCCAGGTATATGGCATCGTAACTGCGTAGCTCTTGCAGTACACTATCCGGGAGGATTTCTCCTGAATTCAGATACCTGTCACCACCCAAATCAAAATAGTGCAAATCAATGGATACATTTTCCGCCTTAGCTGCTGCGTTCAATACTTTTGTTCCTTCCCTCACAACTTCAGGACCGGTTCCGTCTCCCGGTAGGACAGCGATGGAATAAGTCTTTTCCGCCATGGTTTTGCTCCTTAAATTTAATTTTATTACAAGTATTTAGTGTTTTTGTCAAATTGTTTGAATTGTGCATCTTGTTTTAGTTTTAAAACAGGTGATGATCTGGCTATGTCTCCCCATATACGGGTTTAAGGCACATCCGCCTCTGTCCAGGATAATTCCAGTATGGATTCGATCTGTAGCAGGGAATTTATTATTGTCTCCCATTTTAAATCATTTTTGCTTATCAGCCTGAAAGTATAGGTAGCGGTACAATATTCCCTGTCCTCGTAATAGTTTATGGATTCAATGGTTACATCCTTGTATTGATTCAAGACATCCTTGATATGATTTAAAGGGTATACGATACATGAACATTTAACAGTAAGCAGGGTGTGTACATCGTTTTTGATTATATCGGGCTTGAGCAATCTTAGGTTGTACAAGACCGGAAGAGAGACCAAAAGGGTTAAAAATGCCGGGATAAAAAACCCTGCTCCTATAGCCAGCCCCAGGGCTGTAACCATCCAGAGGCTTGCTGCAGTGGTAAGTCCCCTTACAGAACCTTTTCCCTTGATTATGGCCCCTGCTCCCAAAAAACCCATGCCTGCGACCGCGTAGGACGCTATCCTGCTGGGATTAACCCTGATTGTGGATTCCTGGGAATAGTTTTGAAAGATTTCCGTTATCTCCAGGGAAATGATCATGAGCAGGCAACCCGCAAGACAGACCAGGATGTTGGTTCTCAAACCAGCGGCCTGTCCGTGCACTTCCCTTTCGTAGCCAATAAGCAACCCGGATATCACGGACATTACTAGTTTAATAAAAACCAAACCCGTGTCAGTGTGTAAAAACCAGTCCGACAAATTGTACAAACTTTCCAGCATAACGTTTTTCTCGCTGTTGGTTTTTCTTGATTAAATGCTTTATAATATAAACTTTATCTAGCAAGCGCTGTATCCCTGAGGAATAAGAAAAATCTTTTTGCGGTGCTTTTAGCGATTCTTGCCGGGTGGAAACTCACCAGGGATAATTGTTGCGGAATAGTGAACTGGCCAGTAGGAAACTGTCCCGGAGAGTAAAATGGAAACAAGGGTTCCTTTTTTCTTGAGCCTGAGAGATTCTGTCTTTGACATTCTTTCCAGATAGGTACATGTTCCGGTGACAAGTTGAAAGCAGAATAAGCCGCGGTATCCAGGGCTACCGGATTTTCGCTCATTCCGAGCATTCCGAGATTGTAGGGCTCTCCCCCTGTAGGACCGCTTATATGCATTGCCTGTATTCCGTCCAGGATATGAATGGATCCGGGCAAGTGTTGCATCAGTGAAACGATGGTTTGTTCGAATAAATTGGATTTTTCCCCGTATAGGGCATGGTGAAGCGCTTTTCTGGTTCCGGGCACACAGCCGAAAATATTTTTTACTGCTGCACTCATGCCCACTTGATTGTGTACTTTCAGTTTAGCAATGTTGACTACATAATCACTTTCCAAAACATGGGTGGAAAAGGGAATTTTTAGTCCGTTATCCAGATTCACCCGAGTCTTCTTATTGAAGTTTACTATCCTTGCAGGTAGCTCCCGGAGTTGCATATCCAATTTTTGATAGATGGCCTTGGCTGTGCCGAATGCGGGTGAGTCACCTATGGTTACTTGATTTTGGAACTGATTGAAGTAATGGGTTACAGATCTGATTACTCTTGGGTCGGTGCAGGAGATGGCACAGTTTTTTTGAGATATTAAGTTGGGTTTTATCAACACTTTGCTGTTTTTGGGAATTTGAGTTATAATACTGTCCAGGGACTTAAAGATCAAATCATTTGTTAAGGAGTCGTAATCCGGTATATAATCAAGATAAACATTGTTATTGCTTGTTCGCTCATGATTTGTCATAAAATATATTTAACAAAAGATAATTTTAGAGTCCAGAAAAACTAGTGCTTTGTCACACATAATTTGTCGCTTTTACACTAATGTCATTCCGGCGAAGGCCGGAATTTAGAAAAACAGAAAAAAGACTGGATCCCGGATCAAAGCCTGCCCCGTACTCCGATACGGGGTCCGGGATGACAGAATTGCAATTAACGTGCTTATTCTGACCGACATTTAAAGTATGACAAGACACTAGATTTTTTGTAAGATCGGAGGGAAGGCTTGAAGATATACCTGGTAGGAGGATCGGTCCGGGACGAATTGTTGGGAAGCACTGTTCAGGACAAGGACTATGTAGTGATTGGTGCCCGGGAAAAGGATTTTTTGGAATCCTTTCCGCAGGCCAAGAAAGTGGGTGGAGACAAGCCCGTGTATATATACAGGGGCAGTGAGTACACCTTGTCCGAGCAGGAAGATGTTTACCAGGATTTATGGTCCAGGGATTTGACAATAAATTCCCTGGCCAAGAACCAGCAGGGTGAACTGTTTTCCATTAAAGGCGCTTTGGATGATCTGCAAAACAAGGTCCTGCGTCCGGTACAGGACAAGAATTTTTTTGACGACGGGCTGAGGGTATATCGGGCAGCCCGGATTGCTGCTTGTCTAACGGATTTTAAAGTGCACGAATCCCTGTTTTCGGTTATGCGCCAGGTGGGGGCATCGAATATTCTTCAGGAAGTATCTGCCGAGAGGGTGGGACAGGAATTAAAAAAGGCTTGCTCATGTACGATGCCGGGGAGATTCTTGCGCATGATCCGGCAAACAGATCTGCTTTCTCCCTGGTTCGAGGAATTACACTCCCTGTCCTCCCTGGAACAAACCGCTTCCTTGATGGACAAGTTGGCTGGTGATCCTTTACTTGTCTGGATGGGTCTTTGCCAGGATTTTGCTAAGGACAGCAGAAAAGGCATGGGAGTGGTTGATGCTCGGCAAAAAAGGGAACAGAAGAACTCCTTGGCAGGGAATTTGGGTATTAAATTGAGATTGCCAAAAAAATTTATCCAGGGCGGGACCGCTGCGGAATATTATTCCAGTCGAGCCGAGGAATATCCGGAACTACCTTCAACTGAAAAGGTGGATTTGTTGATGGATCTGCACAAAAAGGGATTTTTGCAGCAAATTTTTGAATTGGTGAGGATAGGACGGGACAAGGATTTTAGTGATAGAATGAACAGGGATTTGAAGGAAATTATGGGAGTTCGGCTGCCTGAAAAGGATCAAGGTTTGGGCGCCCGCTCCGGAGAAAAACTTAAACAAATGCGAAGCGCCCACCTGGAAAAACTCTATGACAGGGAATAATTCTGTTCTGCTTCCTTGTCTATTTGTACAATCCTGTCTATGATCTCCCTGGGAAGTTGAGTCCTTTGTTGTTGTTGATAGTCAAAGGCCACTATTTTGGCGTAGCCGATAGCGGCATTCATTTCGTTCTTTTGACTCAGGATCAAGTACTCTTGATGAAATTCCGAATCCTTGATCGCTGTAGTCCTCGTTCCAACTGAAATAGTGTCCGGATAAACCAAGGGAGTTATATACTTACAACTGGTCTCTGCCAATATTGGCCCCACCCCTGTTTGGGCCATTAAGTCGAAAAGTCCTATTTCTTCCATATAATGAATCCTGGCTGTTTCAAAGTAACGGAAGTGCTTGATGTTGTTTATGTGTTGAAAGGCGTCCATGTCTCCCCATAGCAGAGTTATATCCTTTACTGTATTAAAATCCTCCAGGCTCAGTCTCTTGCTCATCTCTTAACAACCTCCTCTAACTTTAAGTGTAGATAAGATAACAGATTAGAAAAAATGTATTTGTATGTCAAAGTATATAATATGCCAAACAAGGTAGGTTTGTATTGAACGCTTCCTGTGGGTCGGGATGTTATCAATGTATTAAATATATTGATCAAATGCTGCAAACGAGGATTGCGAGGTGTCTTCTTGCCTGCTAAGCCCCCATTTGGTATAAATTGCAAATTGTTTCCGGTTGTTGCCGAAGTTTTGAATTGGTTCCTGGAGCACTTCTTGCAATTTTTTTTTCATTTGGTGAAACAAGCCTTCTTCCTCGGAAATAAGGGTCTCTTTTACTTTTTCAGTTTTATTCCTAAGTGCGGACTCGAAATAATCGGTTAACTCCATTCTGGCAGTCTCGTTTGCCACGTTTATACCTATTGATGCCAGTTCCTTGGAGCGGGATATCGTCATGTCCGCCAGATTGGACCTAAGGCCGGGTTCGATAAAGGAATGGTTGTTTTCCAACCAGTTCAGGTAGTCGTTGTAAGTATCCACAATTTGTTTGGTTTGTTCCGTGACCTCTTTTTCCCCTTTTTTCACTTCCAGCAGTACCGAATTTTCAGACTCTTCCTTGAAATTTATATCCAATTGGTTATTATCCAGTGAAATCGAATTGTCCGGGGAAGACTCCAGATTTCCGTTTAAATAGAATGAAGCATTTTGCCCGGCATAGGACATGCTGTTCAAGTCCAAGAAATCGATTAAACCTCCGGATTCATCCTGAAGTTGGAACCATTTTTCATCTCCGCTCCGGTTATGGCTAATAAGCAAGTAGGACATGTCCTCGTAAATGGCTTCTGAAAAATCTGTATAAGTCTTTTTTGGGGTCTCTTGTACAGTTATGTTCAGATTTGTGTCCACGGAATTTAGTTCAGTTTCCAGACCTTGCAAGAGGTCTTTGTTGGTGCTAATTTGCTCCTTGTTTAGAGTCACGCTGAAAAGCAGACTGGAATCATCGGTCTTCAAGCTAAACTCGTACTTACCTTCTTTTAATTCCGTTTCCGAGTTGGAAGACAGTAGCTTGCTTTTGCTGATTTGGGACTGTGCCAGGTTTTCAATCTTGATATAGTAAGAACCGGGAGAAGCTTCTGAACTAGCTATTGCATCCATTTTTTCCGGATCCGAAATTTTGGTGGTGCGAAAGTATTCAGAGTTGTTGCTTGCAGGAAGATGGTAAGAATCTAACAGCTTGCTAAAATCATTGGTTCTTTCATCCAGTACTGACAGTGCATAGTTCAGGCTTTTATTGAATTGGCTCCCGGAATAGCTGTTTTCTATTTTTTGTGCGAAAAGATTTGTATAGTGGTCTTTAGATGACAGGTAGTCCGTGTTCTGTTTGTAATTCTGAGTATAATTCGGATTGTTGAATATTTGATTGCCGAATTGGGTGATGATCTCGGAATTTTTCATGATCAAACCGTCTGCAGGGAATAATTCTGGGATGCCCTGAACAGTTTATTACAACCATACATTATGTTAACAATTATTTAATATAACTTGTTCCGATTTTAAAATCAAGAATCCGAGCAGGCTAGGTAAGGGATAATACATGAGTAAAGCGATAGTTTTGTTTTCCGGGGGACTGGATTCCACTACCTGTCTGGAAATAGCCAGGTCCGAAGGATTTGAGCCCTGCCCCCTGGTGTTTTCCTATCACCAGAGGCACAGCATTGAGGTGGAGGCAGCTGAAAAAATCATTTCCAAATTGGGGATAAATCATTATTTGACATTGAAGGTTCCATTGCAGGAGATTGGCGGTTCCGCCCTTACCCGGGATATGGAAGTGCCCGAGTATTCGGATGCTGAACATGGTTCTGAAATTCCGGTCACATATGTACCTGCCAGAAACACGATCTTCTTGTCTTATGCCCTTGGATGGGCGGAAGTGATGGGCTCGAGCGATATCTTTATTGGTGTGAATGTTGTGGATTATTCCGGATACCCTGACTGCCGTCCCGAATACATAAAAGCCTTTGAGAATATGGCCAATCTGGCAACCAAGAAAAGTGCCACCGGGGAACTAACTTATAAGATACATACACCTCTTATTTATATGTCCAAGGGAGAAATAATCCAAAAAGGTATAGAGCTGGGGATAGATTACAGCTGGACCCATTCCTGTTATGATCCGGACGAAAACGGTTTGGCCTGCGGAAAATGCGATAGTTGTGTGCTGCGGAAAAAGGGATTTTCCGAAGCCGGCATGGAGGATCCCACTTTGTACAGGGAGTAAAATCAGTNAAGTGGTTACGTGATTATGTGATTACGTGTTTAAGTAAAAAAAAGAGTTGAAACCTTGTTGTTCAACAATCAAGGGATATTTCATACTTCGGTTCCCGGCAGGGCATATGGGTTAATATGGGATATACTGTAAAGGAAATATTTTATTCACTGCAGGGAGAGGGAGCGCATTCCGGCAGGACAGCGGTTTTTTGCCGCTTTGCCGGGTGCAATTTATGGTCTGGGCTGGAAAAGGACAGGGAGTTTGCAGAGTGCAGATTTTGCGATACAGATTTTGTAAATTTGGATCAAGATACAGGCGGCAAATTCGATTCCGCTTTGCAATTGTTTGAAAGGGTTAGTTCCTTCTGGCCAGTGAATTCAAGTAATCATTACTTGGGCCGGCCGTTTGTAGTGTTTACCGGTGGAGAACCCGCCCTGCAATTGGGGGAAGATTTGGTTCAGCTTTTTAATAATGCCGGTTTTGAAACCGCTGTAGAGACCAACGGTACTTTGAATCTACCTTCCAATTTGGATTGGGTTTGTGTAAGTCCCAAAGCCAACACCGAAGTAAAGATCAGATCCGGGAAGGAGTTGAAATTGATCTTTCCGCAGGATATGCTGGATCCTGTAGAGTTCGAACACTGGGATTTTGAGCATTTTTTTCTGCAGCCCAAAAGTGGGGATAATTATCAGGAAAATCTTCGAGCGGCTGTCAATTTTTGCCTGCAAAATCCCAATTGGAGACTGGGACTGCAAGTGCATAAATTTCTAGATATTCCGTGATACACAATATTAGTTTGATAATGGATAAAAATAGTGCTAGAAATCATGTTAAAGTATTATAATACAACTGAAGGGAGTCGATAAAGCAATATTATTTACAAGGCCAAAAACCGGAGAGGGTGTTTATGGGCAAAAACATTAGAATCACTCTTAATGATGCAATCGTGATAAAAGGGGAACTTTTTGATACTCCCGGTGGAGAGGCGCTCAAGGACCAACTTCCTTTCAGGGCCAACATGGATAAGTGGGGCGAAGAGCTTTACGGTCCAGTATCCGCATCAGTTGAAGCTTTTGAGGATGACAGTATGGAGATCATGGACGTGGGGGATTTGGCATTCCATCAGGACACGGGATGGTTGTGCATCTTCTGGGGCCCCACTCCTGCCAGTAAAGGTGACGAAATCCGCGCTGCCTTTCCTGTACATCAAATAGGCAAAGTGGAAGCGGATTGGGGTGAGCTTAATCAACTCTCTGGTAGTGTTACAGCTTTGGTAGAGGAAGGTCAGTAAAACTGCACAATGAAACTGATCAGTTTTACTAGTTAAAGGAAAATTTTTTAACGGATTGAATTTTTCCCTTCGCTTTGGAGGCAGTTATTAATAAATCACAATTCTTTGATTTACCCAAACCCAGGTTGTTCGGACACAGGGGCAATCCTTCCCGTGTTGTGGAAAACACCCTTCCTTCCTTTGAATCTGCCCTGGCCTGTGGAGTCCGGTATCTGGAAATGGATCTTTGGTTGACCAGGGACGGGGTACCGGTAATACATCACGATCAATACTTGTCAAGAATCTTTGGCTCGGATGCCAAAATCAGCGATTTGAGCCTGGAGGAATTGAAGCAGTTAACCCCGAAAGAGTCCATGCTTCCTGCCAGTGAAAACTTGAGTATTTTTAATCTGCACGATTTCAGCGTCCCAACTTTTGAACAAGTCTTGAGGCATTTTCCACAAGCCATGTTCAACCTGGATTTTAAGCTGGACAGTTTTGATCTGGTAGAAAGGTCGTTGGATTTGATCCTGGAATATAATCTCCAGGAAAGGGTTTTAGTGGCCAGTGAGCACGATCATCTTGTAGATGGCAATTCACGGGTTCTTGATAAAAATATCCCTTTTGCCTTGGGATATCGAAAGACCAGGGAGTTTTTTGATTGGATTTCCGGGAACATGGAAGATAGCTTTGATACCAGTGGGAGTGCACTTCAAATACCGGAATTTTACGACGGACATAGGCTGATGTCGGCTGATAATCTGAAAATTGCCCATGATATGGGTTTTGAAGTGCATGTATGGACGGTGAATGACAGGGAGAAGGTGCGGGAGTTCCTTGAAATGCGAGTTGACGGCATTATGAGCGATGATCCGGAAATGTTGGTACAAGGGGCAAATTCTGCTTGAAATCTTTGGTATTGGCTATGTTGATGGTTTATAGAGCAGCAAAACCATTTCGTGCGTTTTCAACAAATTCTTTGACCCTGGCTTCGCTTTTATTGCCCTCGCTATCCTCAACCCCGGTATGCGCATCTACACCAGCGGGTCTAGCAAACATTATGGAATCATGAACATTTTGCGGTGTAAGACCCCCGGCAATAATTACGGGTCTGTTTGATAATGAGATCAGTTCCCTGCTGGTGTTTAAATCGTGCATTTTGCCTGTGGCTCCGCATGCACCTGTCTGAGGGTCAAAAGTGTCAGTTATGAATGCTCTGCAATAGGGCTCAAATTCGGCTAGTTGTTTCTTCAGGGCCATGCAGTCGAATTTTCCGATTATCAGACTTTTTATTATTGTTATGTACGGGGCCTTGGATTTTAATTTCCTGATTTCTTTTAAAGACATATCCCCGTGTAGCTGAACAGTTGAAATATCTATGTGTTTGCATATGTCAATAATGTCTTGAGATTTATCCAAATAAGTTATTACTGAGCAGGTAGTTATATTTTTTATTTGGCAAGTTATCTCAGCTACTTGAGCTGTGTTCAGGTCCTCGATGTTATCTTTGAGAAAAAGTGGGAATCCCAGGAGATCCACTCCACACTCCATCAGGAGCCTTGCTTCCTGCAAGGACTTGATTCCGGCTATTTGAACGATATTTTCGAATCTCTTCATATTTTCCTTTATTTTTTTTAGATAATTGTTGACAAAGCAATAAAGTAAGTATACAAATTATTTTCTGTTTTCGGGAACTTTCTTTATTTAAAACTTACCACTTGGTAAATTTAATTTTTGATATTGACAAGACGAAAAAGTTTATTATTATAAAAATTATAGATAAAGTTCTTCCTGCATAGATCACATCACATAGCTACATTTCAAGAGAAATAGCTCTAATTTGATCTTTAAATACATAGTTAGCAGATTGGAAAATTTTTCAGTATAACTGAAAGAGATATCTAACTAGTGTTTGGTTCTTTGACAATTAAATAGTGAGTCGGGCATAGACAGCAAGGTAAGTAATATCGCATAGAGATATTGAGGATTAAATATGAGAG
>JGI1684J13235_1000456_pt1 | contig 15272 bp, 11 predicted proteins | sample PonA232FremontCA_2_FD_13235 | JGI IMG/M metagenome (IMG submission 13235) | reverse complement strand
ATGGCCAAAAAATTGAGGCTGATGATATTTTGCCAAATTGCCGAATAAAAGCAGCCAACAAGAGTCGGGTGGGGGCAGGGATGCCCCCACGTGGCGAGCGTTAGAAAATCCAGAGTCGGAGGTTCAAGATTCAAAAAGGCCCCGCGAACATGTCGATTTTGGAAGACGGTGAATAGTTACAACAAAAGCATTGGACCCATCCGGATTGGCTTGGGGCATCTCTCCTTTGTCGGGGTTGTGCGGCTGGTGCCGTCATGTCAAAAAGTCGGGGAGAAGGAACGGCGTTGCGCGGAGCGAGCCGCCTCCTTCGAGGTCCGTGAATGGCTGAAACATCAGGCTGCTCGGCAGAAGAGGGCAACCATGTACGGATGGCACGGCAAGATCCTCTGGATCGATCTCAGTGAGGGCAAGTCCTCCACCCTGACCCTGCCCGAAGAGGTTTACCGGGCCCATATCGGGGGCAAGGGCCTGGCCGGCTATCTGCTCAAGGACAGGATGACCCTTGGCTGGGACGATCCGGACATGCCCCTGGTGCTGATGACCGGCCCGCTTGTGGGCACCCGGGCCCCAACCTCGGGGAGGATGTGCGTCATGTCCCGCTCGCCTCTGACCGGGACTGTGGCGGACTCCTCCGTAGGGGGAAGCTTCGGCAGCACCCTCAAAAAGGCGGGCTGGGACGGGGTGGTGATCACCGGCCGGAGCCGGGAGCCCCGTGGCATCGAGATCCGGGATTCCGAGTGCTCCCTGAATAACGCCAGCGCCCTGCGGGGGATGGGTGCCAGCCAGGTTCACGAGCGGCTGCAGGGGCGCGGCTCCTGCATGGTCGTCGGGCCGGCGGCGGAGAACGGGGTGCGTTTCGCCAACATCGTGGTCGACTCCCATTTCTTTGCCGGCAGGAACGGGCTGGGCCTGCTCTGCGCAGCCAAGAACCTGAAGTATGTCACTGTTCAGGGGGAAGGCAGGACTCGGGTGTGGGATCCGGAAGGGCTGAGGCAGGCCGCCGAGGACATCAACCGGCTGGTCGCCGCCTCCCCGGTGCTGAGCGGGGAGCTGGGGCTCGGCAGCTACGGCACGGGCGCTCTGTACGACCTCATGGACAGCAGGCGCATGATGCCCACGGACAACTTCCGGCACACCCATTTTCCCCCGGCAGGAGGAATGAACGCCCACGCCTTTTTCCGGGACTACAGCCCCAAGAAGGCCGGATGCAGCGGATGCCGCATCCAGTGCAAGCGCATGTCCAGGGACAAGCGCCCCATGCCCGAATTCGAGACCATGTCCCACTTCAGCGCGCTCATAGGCAACGAAAGCCGGGAGGCCGTTGTGGAGGCGAACCGGCTCTGCGCCGAATTCGGGATGGATACCATCAGCACCGGCGCGACCCTTGGCTGCTATGCCGAGATTAGCGCCCGGAAACTGACTCCAGAGGAGATCCTCGGCCTGATCCAGGATATCGCCACCAGCAGGGGGAAGGGCGCGGAGCTCGCCCAGGGGAGCGCGGAATACGCAGCTGTGCAATGCAGACCCGAGGCGGCCATGATCGTGAAAGGCCAGGAGCTGCCGGCGTACGACCCCAGGGGGGCCTACGGCATGGCTTTGGCTTACGCCACCTCCACCAGAGGAGGGTGCCACCTCCGCTCCTATCCCATTGTCCACGAGATCCTGCGCAAGCCCGTGGTCACGGACCGGTTCAGCTTCGCGGGCAAGGCGCGGATCATCAAGATCTCGGAGGACATGAACGCGGTCGTGGATTCGTTGACTGCCTGCAAGTTCACTTTCCTGAGCGCCACCCTGGAGGAATACGCCAAGGCGCTCAGCGCGGTGACCGGAGTGGAATACTCCCAGCAGGAGCTGCTGGATATCGGGGAGCGGATCTACTTCCGGGAGCGGATGCAAAACTGCGCCAACGGATTCACCGCTCGCGACGACGACCTGCCTGGGCGCTTCTTCTCGCGCAAAGGGGGCAGCTTCGAGGACATGGAGGTCCCGCCCCTGGACAGGGAGGCCTTCCTCGAGGCCAGGGACAACTACTACCGCGTACGGGGCCTGGATCAGTACGGGCTTCCATTGGAGGACAAGGCGAAGGAGCTTGGGCTGTGCTCATGAAGGAGATCATGGACAAGTACGTGGGCAAGCTGGAACAGGCCGAGCTTGCCCAGCCTGGGCGGGTCCTGCTCGGCTTCCTGGACGCGGATCTGGTCTGGAACCGGGAGGATCCGGACACCGAGCGCCTTCAGGGGGTCTTCGACCGAATCAACATCAACTCCCTCCTCTTTGCCCCGCCCAGAGAGCCGTACGGCTCCATCATCAGCTACCTCTGCCGGACCAACAAGGACAAAATCGCCCCGGAGGACTGCGAGACCAGGACCTTTATCCACGACATCCCCGTTGTTGCCTCCCTGGATGCGGAGACGCTCACCCGGGCTCTTAGAACCAGAAAGGCGGTGATCGTCCGGGACCGCGGGATCGTGGCCTACGGCTGGGTCAGCCCGGAGCAGGCCTATATCCTGTACAGCTCGGTCTGCTTCGCCTGCTTCGTCAAGTTCTTCTCCGACTATCTCCGGGATCACAAGAACGGCTCCGTGGACCCTGAGCAACGCAAAGTGCTGCAGAACGCCCTGGCCTATCTGGACCCCTTGCCGGAAAAGCCGGAGGTGGAGCTGGCGCGCGGGCCCTTCCGGGACAAGGCGAGCATGATCCGGGCCATGGATCAGGCGGGGAAGATGGTGGTCGGATACAAGCTGGTGGACTCCTTCTTCGGCAACATCTCCTATCTCTACGGGGACATTCTGTACATCTCCCAGACCAGCAGCTCCCTGGACGAGCTCGTGGGCCACATCGACCCCTGTCCCCTGGACAACTCCACCTCCGCGGGGATCACCGCTTCCAGCGAGCTNCCGGCGCACAGGGACATCCTGCAGAAAACCGGGCACCTGGCGGTGCTGCACGGCCATCCCAAGTTCTCCGTGATCATGTCCATGGATTGCGACAAGAGAGGGAACTGCGACATGGAGGGGGAGTGTTTCCGCCGCTGTCCCGAGGAGCGCGATGTGCGGGGCTATCCAGTGGTGCCCGGGGAGGTTGGGACCGGGCCCTTTGGGCTCTGCCGCACCGTTCCCCCGGCGATCGAGGAGGACAGGGGCGTGATCGTGTACGGCCACGGCGTCTTCACCACAGGGGCCTTAGATTTCAATCAGGCCCTGCAGGGCCTTTTGGATGTGGAGCGAAATTGCCGGGAGGAATACCTGAGGCGGATCGGGGAGGAGTTATAAGGGTAATGCAGATACGTGCTCGATTTTAGGAGATTCATGAGTTCTCAGCTTTGCAGGACGCAGGGCAAGAACGCACGCAGTAAGCCGGAGTATCATTCTCCTGGAGCGCTTTGTTCTCGCTCACCTCGAATTCCGAGACCGACTGCTTGATTCTCTCCTCGTCCGCATTCCTTGCCTGGATGGCTTCGTCGGTATCCTGTCCCATCTTCGCGTTGCAGGATACTCTGTCGTATGTCCCGTCTGTGCCCGGCAATTGGGAGAGCCCCAGCTCCTCGGCCGTGTAGGTTGTGCTCCGGAAGGCCTTGACCGGGCAGGCCGCGCGGCAGGGTTGCCCGCACTCGTCACAGGGGCGGAAATCAATCGGACCGGTGGCTTCCGCCTTCCTGTTCAGCAAGAGCGCCCTGAAGCGGATGCGGGGCCCGTATTCAGGGGTGATCACCATGTTGTTCTGGCCGATGCAGCCCAATCCGGCCATGACGGCGGCGTCCTTGAGAAATATCCCTCCCTTCTCGACAATATAGGGCAGCTTATACGTTGTGCAGTCCAATGCGCTCTCTACCCATTGGGACAGGTCCCTGTTAATCCGCATGAGGATGCGGTTGCCGGGTGTCCCCTTGCCGTCCCACCAATCCAGCTCCGGGTTGTCGGCACCGTGCGCAACCCCGATCACGACAGCTGAAATCGCATCTTCAGGCCAGGCCACCTCGACGATTTGGGAATCGTCCTTCGGGTCGGGCCAATGCGCATCCAGATCGGAGCCGATTCGGGGATAGACCAGGTGGGAGGGGGAGTCCTTCAAATCCTCGATCCGGGCGATTCCGGCAAGGGATGCGCCCAGGGACTTGGCCTTTTCCAGGATGTTTTGAGCACGATTGGCAGGGGAAGTCATGTGTGGCATCTCTTGCGGCTTGCAATTCTTGAAAACGTGTCACATAGCCGATCTTTTCGAGTCAAAGCAGTTGATGCTCTGTTCCATTTGCCAATGGCAGTCCGTCCCCTGAATGGTGAGCCTCATGTCGAGTCCGGCCGCTTTCGTTTCCGAAATGGAGGGCTGCGCTTGATGCTGTTGGGTTCGAAGGCGCTCAAAAAGCCCTTTTCCGCATCCGCGGTCCCGATGAGCACGATCTCCTCGCCCTTGCGGAGTATGGTCTCCGGCTCCGGGCTGACGCGCATGTCTTTCCCTGTACCGGCGGCCAGGACATTACACCCCGTCTTTTCCCGGATGCCGCTCCCGCGAAGGGATTTTCCCGTCAGGGCCTCAGGGACGGGCATGCGGAAGATGTTCAGCCCCTCGGCCACCATGACCTCCTGCACATCCTGGAGATAGTTGATCACCGCGCTGGCCCCCAGGGTGGCGTAGGACATGACCAGATTGGCACCGGCCTGGTGCAGCTGGCTTACGTTGCGGTCCAGGGTGGCCCGGGTGATGATCTGCAGATCAGGACGCAGGCTGCGGCAGTAGATGGTGAGGTAGATGTTCATGTTGTCGTCATTCGTGGTGACAATCACCGAGGGAGCGCTGTCGATCCCCGCCTGCCGCAGAATGTCCAGCTCTGCGGCGTCCCCTGCAACTGCGTCCTCTCTGTTTCGCACGAGACGCTCGTTTTTCTCCACGATGCGGTAGTCGATCCCGTTGTCCCGGAGATGTTTCGCCGCGGCCTGTCCCACGCGCCCGCCTCCCAGGATGAGCACGGGGTGCCACCTTCGGCCGCATGTGATCAGAAACTCCTCGTCGAAGCGCTGCAGGCGATCCTCGGTCCCGGCGAGCACGAGCACGGAATGGGGGCCGAGCTCAGTCTCGGGCTCGGGGAGGATGAAGGTCCCGCGCTGCCAGATTCCGGCCACATTGACTCCGGTACGGTCGCGTATTCCGCTGTCCAGGAGCGTCTTTCCCTCCAGGGTGGTGTTCAGAGCCGGCACCTCGGCGATGGAGAGCCTGTCGAAGGCGCCGATGATATGGGCTCCAATGGCCATGCCCAAAACCCTGCGGGCCAGGGAACGGCCCAGCATGTGGGAAAAGTGGAAGACCTGATCCGCGCCGGCAAGCTCCATGATGTCCATGGAGGCGCGTCTCTGGGCGTTGGCCACGATGGGCGTGCTGGCGGAGACATCCCGCAGGGTGTAAATGGCGTTGGTGTTCAGCTGATCGTCCCGGTTGAAGAAGACCAGGGCGGCCCGGTCCGCACGAAGCCTTTCGTAGGTTCGCCTGTCGTCTATGTCTCCCAGGACCACCCTGTAGCCCTGGTCGAAGAGCTCAAGCGCGCGCTGTTGCTCGTTGACCAGAACGGCGTAGGTATAGTTGTATTGGCGCAGCTTGGCGATCAGCGGCACTGCCACAGCGTCGAAAGGGGTCAGAATGACGTGGCCCCGCGTGCTGGGAGGCAGTGAGCGGGGGGTTCGGGCCTTCTCCTGGGCTTCGAGCCAGGGGGCGTAGAAGAACTGGATGAAGGTGAAGGGGAGCATGACCAGGAGGAAGACGACCCCGGAGAGCAGGACCACAACGGAGAAGATGCGGCCGAGGTCGCTGGTGAAGGTTATGTCCCCGAACCCCAGGGTGGTCATGACGGTCAGGGTCCAGTAAACGCTGGCGGGCCAGGAGTGCTCGCGCCCTTCAAGCTCCATGATCCAGTGGAATATGAAGCTGTAGATGATGATGAGCAGGGTGAGGATCAGGAGGAACTTGACGAGGATGCGCACGTTGCGCTGGGTGGTGCGATCCAGGAAAAAGTAGAGCAGCTGGGAAGTGAGGAATTTCATGGGGCCTCACGCGCACGGGATTGGATTCAATCGCCGGATCGGGGACACTCCGCGTTGAGCACGGCCCGGCATCCCTCGTCGAAGGCGTGCCGACAGCCGGTCAAAAAAACGAGCCGCCCCTGATGAGGGACGGCTCGTTTTTTCGATCTCGCTGCTACGGCATGGGTAGCCGAATGGCCTGCACGTAGCCTTTTCTCCTGAACGTTCTATTGGCGTGGCTTGGCTTCGTTGACCTTGAGCGTGCGTCCGCCGAACTGGGTCCCGTCCAGGTTGCTCATGGCCTCCTCGGCCTGAGCCTCGTTCATCTCCACAAAGCCGAAGCCTCTGGATCTTCCGGTCTCTCTGTCCTCGACAACGTTGACATCGCCAACATCGCCGTACTGAGAGAACAAGTCCCTCACATCGTCCTCAGACGAGGAATAAGGCAAGTTGCCTACATACATCCTCTTCATGAAACCTCACTTCCTTCCCTTAGGTTAAAAGACCATTCGCACACTTCCATTGAGCGAATGCCGACACTATTCGCGTTTTGCTCCAGTTTGTCAAGAAAAAAATGAAGATTGTGAGCCTCCGAATGTCGGGAAAAGGTGCCTCTTTTCCGGTGGCAGGCTGCGGGTCTTTGGGGAAGAGGGAGCGCATCGGGATCAAGCAGACAACTTGGGTCCTTTGCCAGGCCAAGTCCCTTGTTTCCGAGAGGTCCACCGCCATCCAGCTGGCCGGTGCTTTCACTGGCGGACTCGAGGGTCATATCGCCCCCGTCCCTGGGGCGACCCCTCGGAAGCCCTTTATTTCGCCTCCCTGCACCACCAGACAACCCTGCCGAGAATATTCACCGACTCTCCCAGGTCTCCTCGTATGTCGACCTCGATATCATTCCAGGTTCTGTTGGCGCTGCGCAGGATGATCTTGTCCGGAGCCCTTTCCACGTATTTCACAGTGATTTCCTGGCCAATGCTTACAGCATATATTTTGCCGATGTATATATCGGTCTGGCTCTGATCGATCAGGACCGTGTCCCCGTCCTTGATCTCCGGGGCCATGGAGTCGCCGGAAACCTCCATGAGGATCATCCTGGATGGAAGGCCTTTCTGTCTGATCCAATCGTGGCGGAACCCGTACATGCCCTTGACATTGTCGCTCGTCTCCAGGCTTCCACCTCCCGCATGCAGCCTGCCCTGGACTTTGGGGATCATGGCCAGCTCGGTTTCGCCCTGAAAGACCCGCGCCTCTTTCTGTCCATATGCCCCGCCTCCCGATCGCCCGGTGAGCAGCCAGTCAATGGAGCAGTTCAGGGCCCGGGAAAGGCTGATCAGGTTGGANCCCTTGGGGNTGTCGCCATATTCGTACTTCTGGATGGTTTTGCTGCTGAGTCCCACAGTCTGGGCGAGTTGTTTTTGGCTCAGTCCGAAATCCTTTCTTCTCTGTTTGAGCCTGAACGAGAAGTCTTCGAGCCCGGGCCGGTTGCCATACAGTTCCCTGCCTGACAAATCATCGTTTGTGCGTCCTGAATCTGCAGGGTGACCTTCTGGATCGATTGTTTTTTTTGGCATAATCAGTCACGGGGTCAAAGTTTTTCAAACTGCCTCCTTGTCATCTTGGCAAGCGAAGCAAAGGCGGTCTGGTGCTCGGGATGATGGTTGATCCACTTCTTACGGTCCAGAATACCTTATTCGAAATGGCTCTTCAATGACCAAGGCGTCTCAAAAAACATCATGTGTGTTCAGGAGGCAGCTTCGGCGCAGGGCCTTTATCAGGGCATAACCGTAGTCTAAAAAATCCGTTGGCCTTTTCCGGCCTTCTTGCCGAATTATCGGATGATTCACGCAGGAGTTTAGCCTCATCCCGACTGAATGACGTATCCTGCTGTCTCCGAAGCCACCGAAGACGGAACAGGCCCGCGCAACGCTTTCACGGTCTTCCATTTACCGAAGGTTCTGTCCATTGTCTTCGATCGGCACGTGAGGGAAACCCGAGCGTTCACCAATGGATGACTTCTTTGCGGATATTTCGGACATGCAGCTTGTTCGCGAGCCGAATGCCCGGTCCGATGATCATCTGACAGCTTCCGATAAGAAAGAGCCAGACCCCGTAGTACGTGAGGTGTGGATAAAAGAAGAAGACGCTCCCCACAATGAAGAATACTGCGGTCAGGAAGTCATTGAGTATATGGAGCCATTCGTAGCGTTCATGGATTTTCCGTTCATGGGCGGTTGGCTTCATGGGTCTGGACACCTCCCTGGATTGCATTTCCATTGCTTCTCTCTCATTATCTGTCCCATGCGGAACATGTGCCTTGCGGGTTCTGTTGAGCGCGATGGGCCCATGTGGATAGTCAAGCCAATCAGGAGCCCGAAGGGAGTAGCCGACAGGAGAAAGCCGGGACGGCTCGAGTGCCCGAATTCGAGGGCTGGCCCAGGATTCCTGCCTGCTGAAGAGTTGAACTGCTGTCAAAACATACCTGAAGCATGAACGTCAAATGCTTCGGAGTTGAGCTTGGTAAAGGGCAGGTTAAAAAGGGGTGGAACGTGTCTTTCGATAAGCGGATCAGCCCCCGGCAAACCAAAGCTGACTGCCGGGGACCATGGCAGGTCCTCTGGGAAGGCAGCCCACGCCTGGCTCATTCTTTGGGGGTGAATCTCCAGTCATTGTCCTTCCCGGGCCGATGGCAGTCGATGCAGCCGCCCACCTTATGCCTCAGCAGATTGGTCTCGAATCCTCGTGTGGACCAATCTACTCGTACAGAGCACAGCGCAGGTCGAAGTGGCGGTTGACGCTCATGGTGGGACAACTCGCGTTTAAGGCCACCTGCTCCACGGTTGAGCCCAGGGCGGCTTCCTCCGGATCCACTTCCTTTGAGTGGTGGGCCATGATGATCAGATCCGCGCTTTTTTGCCTGGCGAATTTGAGGATTTCCATAGAGGGGGTCCCCACCCAGGCCTCGTAGGTGCAGCTCTGCAAGCCCTTGAGCCTTTCCCGGTATTCGTCTGCCAAGCGTTTTTTGGCCTGGTCAATCTCTTCTTGGCTGGCTATTTGCTCGGACATGCCCTTCTCCATGACATGGAAGATGTGTAAGTTGGCAGCGTACTGCCTGGCCATTTGCGAGGCGTAGTACAGAGCGCACTCTGACTGGTGGGAAAAGTCCGTGGCCACGACAATGTTCTTGAAATCCAGGCCTGCCTCGGATACGGGACGGGTCACGATCATCACCGGACAACGGGCTTTTTGGCTGACACGTTCCAAGGTGGAGCCCTCCAGGCCCCAGGTCTTGCTTCTTCGCTTTTCCGCGAAGTCCTTGGTGTGGGCCCCCATGACGATCAGGTCGGAGTTGACTTTCCGGGCCAGACGCAGGATTTCGCTGTGTGGAACCCCTGGGATGACCTCGAATCGGCAATTGGGAATGTCCTGGACCCGCTCACTGTAGTACTCCTGGATTTGCTTTTTGATGCGAGCTACTTCCCCGCTGGGTAGCATGTTCCTGATATCTCCCCAGCCAGGGGAGGGCAGGCCGCAGACATGGATAATCACCAGCCTGGCCTCGTGCTTGCGGGCAAAAGCAAAGGCCACGTTCGCACCGGGCTCGGTTTCTTCCGATTGGGTGGCTGCCAGAACGATATCTTTAAACATGATCATACCTCCTTAAGCGCGAGATGGTGATAAGAAGGTTCCCCTGATCCTGGACCTATTCCCAAGCCGCTTCCTCTCTGGGGCCCGGGCAAGGCAAGCCCCGCGCAAAAGGTCCGGCACAAAGATTCTTGTCTATTTCCAGTGTCCCGGCCTCCATCCCCAGAGCCAGCCCCAAAAGCTGCGGCAGGTAAAGCACCGGCACCGGCTTGTCCCCTGGCAGGTCCTGCAGGGCCTGTTTCTGGAATCCTTCCAGATTCATCTGGCACATGGGACAGACCGTAACCAGGACATCCGCGCCCTGGGCCCCGTGCAGGATGGCCCTCACATCCCGCATGGCCGCGTCCTTGTGCGTGGTCATCAAGGAGGCCCCACAGCACTTGGTGCCCATGCGCCAGGGATGCACTCCGGCCTGGACCGCCTGCAGGGGTGGCAGCATGCTCCCTGGCTGTTCCGGATCATCAAAGCGGGCAAAGGGGCGAAGGATCTGGCAGCCGTAATAGGGGGCCACCCGGAGCGTGCTTAAGGGATTGACTGCGGCCCGGGCCAATTCCCGCAACACTCCGGGCTCGTTCAAAACCTGCAGAAGATGCGTTACCTTTTCCCCGTGGCCGCAATAGGCCAATTCCTCCTGACCCAAAACCTCGTTCACGGCCTTTTTGCGTTCCTCGTCCCCAGCCACTTCCATTTCCACACGCAAGTGGTTCAGATAGCAGGCGCTGCATGGAATGAGCACCCCTTCCATGTCCTGCATGGATTCCGCAAGGGCCAGATTCCTGGCGGGGAGTACATGGGTCAGCAGACGGCTGATTGGCTCCACGGCGCTGGCCCCGCAGCAGGTCCAGTCCGGGATCTCCTCCAGCTCGATGCCCAGTATGGCGCACAGCGCGCGGGTGGAAACATCGTATTCCCGGGCCGTGCCCTTCAGCGAGCATCCCGGGTAGTAGGCATAGCGCATGATTCGCCTTCCATCTCTCGGGCTTTGGTAAACAATCGCTCCAGTTTTTTCTGCCCTGAGAACCATCTCGTGTCCCGATGGATCTTGCCCCGCCAGAAGAGCCTGCTGCCCAGGGGAGCGAACTTGATGGGCAGTCTCAGGTCCTTCATGGCCCCGAAGTAGCGCAGCATCATGTCCATTTCCTGTACGCGGCCGTATTTGCGCACACTGGCCATGAACACCTGGTACAAGGCTGCTTCGCGGCGCTCGTGCAGGGTCTGCCTGGGGGCCAATCGTTTCAGGGCATTGACCGCCTCTGTCAAAGCCAGCCCCCTGGGACAGCGCAGGGTGCAGGTGTAGCAGTTGGAACAGAGCCAGAAGGCGTGGCTCCGCCAGATCTCGGCAAACTCCCCCCAAAGGACAAGACGCCACATCTGGCGGGGAGTGTAGTCCATATGGGCGCTGTGGGGACAGGAAGCGCTGCACGCCCCGCACTGCATGCAGGCCTGGAGCATCCCTTGCAGATCCTGCAGGGCCTGCTCTCGTTGTGCGGAAACAGCGGCAGCCATACCGATTTCTCCTTATCTGTTCCCAGGCTCCGGGATTGCAACCTAGGGCATCGCACCCAGAGCGGCATCGATTTCCGCCAGGACCTGGTCGTCGGGGAACCCGCGCAGGATAGCCGCGCTGTTGGGACAGACCGCTGCACAGGACCCGCAGCCCTGGCAGAGGACCTCGTCCACCTGAATGGCTTCCCTTTCCCAATCCACGCTCCTGGCCCCGTAGGGACAGACCGAGATGCAGGTCTGACACAGGGAGCACAGGCTGTGTCTGACCTCAGCCGTGATTGTGCCTCCGCTGATATGCTCCCGGCTGAGCAGGCGCAGGGCCCTTTGGGCCGCGGCCTTGGCCGAGGCGACGGTTTCCCGCATGTTGCCCGGGGCCCGGGCCAGACCGCAGAGGAAGACCCCCTGGCGCAGGAACTCCACAGGCCGCCACTTGGATTCAGCCTCCTGCAGAAAGCCGTCCTGATCCGCCTGAATCCGGAAGATGGTCCTCAGCTCCTCGGTGTCGTTGGGCACGAGCCCAGAGGCCAGGACCAGGGTGTCGGCCTGGATCTCCAAAGGCCGCTGCAGGACGCTGTCCCGGACGCGGACCAGAAAGCCTTGCTCCAGGTGGTCCACCTCCGGCATCTGTTCCAGGGTATAGCGGATAAAGATCACTCCCAGCCGTCTGGCCTCGGTGAAGTATTGCTCCTGGAAGCCGTAGGTCATCATGTCCCGGTACAGAATGTACACCGGCAGCCGTGGGTTCCTCTTTTTCAGGATCAGGGCCTGCTTGATCGCGGTGGGGCAGCAGACACGGCTGCAGTAGTTCCGCGGCTCCTGTCTGCATTCCACGCACTGGATCATGACCACGCCGGACAGGGCCCTGGCGTCCAGGGCCCCCGAGGCAAGCCGGTCCTCGAGCTGGAGCTGGCTATAGACGCCTTTGCGCACGCCGGAGCCATAGGCTTGGGATTGGGCCTCATCCCCTCCAGTGGCCAGAATCGTTGCTCCGTGCTCCACGGTCAGGGATTGGCCGTCCCCGGTCTGAACGGCGCTCATAAACTGTCCGGCCCGTCCGGTGGACAGGGTGACCCGGCTTTCGGTAAGGACATTGATATGGGGATGCTTGCGTACCTGCTCCACCAGATCCTGAACCAACCTGAGCGGGTCAGCGCCTTCCAGGGTGAAGCGAAGCTTTCCGGCTGTGCCGCCGAGCTCGTTTGCTTGCTCCACCAGGCAGACATCCAGGCCATGGTCCGCAATGGCCAGGGCAGCGGTCATGCCCGCCAAGCCGCCGCCTATGATAAGGGCCTGGGGGGTCACGGACACGGTCTCCAGCAGAGGCGCTGGGGAGGCATGCTGGACCTTGACCACTGCCGCACCCAGGGCGGTGACGATCTCCTGCAGTCTCTGCTCCGAGGACAAGGGCATGTCCGGGAAGGTGGGTGTATAAATGTCCACGACCTCCATAAAGGCGGGGTTCAGGGCCACTGTGCGTGCGAGCTGCCGCAGTCCGGGCACATGGGCATAAGGCAGGCAAGCGCCCAGGACGATGCGGTTGGGTCGATCCTGCCGGACCCGTTCCTCAATACTCTGCCAGCCGGCCTCGGTGCAGGCCTGGGGGATGCGCACTACACCTTTTACCGTAGCCATATTCTGGAGCTTGTGAGTAAGTGTTTGCATGTCCACGCTTTGTTCCAGGGTGGGACAGGCATCGCAGATCACCACCAGGGTGCTCGGGGCTTCCTGCTCCACTCTGCGATAAACCGGCTTTGGCTCCTGCTCGGCAGGCTTTGGCGCGGCATACAGGGCCAGAAGGCGGGATGCCTCCAGTGCTGCTGCGCTGGCCTGGATCACCGTGTCCGCGATATCCTTGGGCTCGGCAAAGGCTCCCGAGGCGTAGACACCGAACTGATTGGTCCGGGTGGGGGCCAGGGGCTCGGTGCGGCAAAAGCCGAAATCATTCTCCTCCAGGCCCAGGGCCTGGATCAGGGCGGGCATGTCCCGGGTGGGACGGACCCCGGTGGACAGAACCACCAGATCATGGTGCTCGGTGTTCACTTGGCCTGTCTGATCCACATAGCGCACAAGGGCGCCTCCCTGCCCGTCCGGCAGAATGGAGTGGGGTCGGGCACGGACGAAACGCACCCCCTGCTCCCTTTCCGCCTGGTCCCTGTAACGCTGGTATCCCTTGCCGAAGCTGCGCAGGTCCATGGCGAAGATGCTCGCGTCAATGTCCCGGCTGCAGCGTTCCTTGGCCAGCAGGGCCTCCTTGATGGCGACCATGCAGCAGACCGAGGAGCAAAAATCAGCCCCCTTCTGGAGGTCCCTGGAGCCCACGCACTGCAGCCAGGCTATGGAGCGCGCCTGCTTGCCGTCCTGCCTTTTCAGGACTCCCTGGCTGGGCCCTGAGGAGCTGATCAAGCGCTCGAATTCCAGGGAGGTGATCACCTGGGGCAGGTCCCGGTAGCCCAGAGTGTCGTGGGACGGGCTGGGGTCATAGCACTCGAGCCCGCAGGCCAGGATGACCGCGCCCACCTCCAGGCGGCTGGTCTCCTCGGAGATGATGCGCATATACAGCTTGTCCAGCCAGGCCGTGAAGTCCGCTGCCCGGGACCAGAACAGGGTCTCCCTGGCGCCCCTGGTCAGGAGCTCCCTGGCCTGCTCCTTTTGCTCCGCCTCGCACAGGATGACCACCTGCAGGTCGTTCCGGCATTCCAGGCCGCGTTGCAGAATGCGTTGGGCCTGTATATCAGGCATGTCCACAGCCAGGAGAACCAGACCCAGGTCCTGCGTTTGCTCCATCCGCTGCAGGGCCTCTTCGCCTGTGCTGGCCCAGTGCAGGGGAAAGTTTTCCTGTGCCAGGGACTGATCGATAAAGGAGCGCACCCCGGGGTCGTGATGAACGATCAGGATATGGAACGCCCTCCTCTCCTCGAGCTTGAAGTCCACCGCATTGGTGGGGCAGGCTTCTGCGCACCGCCAGCAGCGCTGGCAGCTTTCCAGATCCACCACGTACTGATTGGGGATATTGTGGGGGACGGGCAGATAGATGGCTGCCCGTTCTCCGAGGCCGGCGTTGAACTCCCAGGGCACACGCACGGGACAGACAGCGCTGCATTGACCGCAGCTGATGCACTTGGAGGGGTCCACAAGGGAGGACTGCTGCTTGACCAGGGCCTGGAACTTGCCCGGTTCCCCTTCCAGGCTGATCAGGGAGCTGGAGAGCATGATATCCAGATTGCGATGGAAGAGTCCCTTGCGCAGGCAGAACTGGGAGGAGTCGTCCCTTTCGGTGAGGGGCAGCATCTTGCACATCCCGCATTGATCGCTGGGGAACTGGTAGTCCAGCTGGGCCAGGATTCCGCCGATATGCGGCCTTTTGTCCAGCATGAGCACCTTGTGCCCAGCCTCTGCCAGATCCAGGGCGGAACGGATTCCCCCGATTCCGGCTCCCACCACCAGGGCTGAGAATTCCTGCCTGGGCATGGATCATCTCCTTTACGTCTTCGCCAGGTGATCGACCACATCCTCGAGCTCCTGCTCGGCGAAGACGGTCAACGGGATGGGCTGATCAGGATCTTGTCCCGGCTCGTACCCGAAAGCCTCTTGGGTGTGCTGGGCCACGCTGAGAAAGAGATCCATGACCGGGATATCGTTGGGACAGGCGTTGGAGCACTGGCCGCAGCCCACGCAGGACAGGGAAATGTGGGCCATGCGGGTCAGATGGAAGAACACCGTGTCCGTGGGCATCTTGAGGCTGCCCTGGCGGTTGGCCCATCCCAGGTATTGTTCCGGGCTGTGTTCGAATACGTCTGTGTTAAAGACGCATTCCCTGCAATAGCAGACCGGGCAGGCCACCCGGCAGTTGGAGCAGTTCACGCAGCCGGCGAAGTAGTGCTTCAGCTTGTCCAGATCGTCGCTCGCTTCCCTGGTGGCCCGCACAAGCTTCTCCCTTGCGGCCCGCTTTTGTGCCACAAGCCTGTCCAGAGCCTGCTGATGTTCCGTGGATTCGGGGTGATCCTCATAGCCCATTCTGGTTAAAAGCCCCTCGCCGCGTGCGCTGTGGGCCTGCAGGAGGATGCGCTGATACATATCCAGGCCAGCCAGGCAAATTCTCAGATCAGCGGCCTGGGC
>JGI1684J13235_1000455_pt1 | contig 15291 bp, 14 predicted proteins | sample PonA232FremontCA_2_FD_13235 | JGI IMG/M metagenome (IMG submission 13235) | reverse complement strand
GAGCACGGAATGAGCCGGTCCCGGCAGCCAATGTCGCCGAGCATTTCCTTGAGCTTGCCCTTTAGACGCTCGTGGGGTTCGGTATTGTTTGCGGTGTAGTGAAGCTGGATCTCGCCGTCCTCCACCAGCACCCGGTTGTCGGGATCGGGGAGGTCCTCGGTCGTGAGCCAGAAGTCGAGTGCGTGGTTGGCCATCGTGTCGAGCGCGATGTCCGGCGTGATGCCGGGGGCTTCCGTGCTCAGCTGCACGGCGTTCGATTTGCCGAGCATCTGAATGTGGCCGAGCGGGTAGTCCACCTCGTCGCCCGAAAAGTAGAAGTCGTTCAGGCCGAGCGTCTTCTGGAATCGGGTGGGATTCTTCTCCTTCGAGAGAGCGAGCAGGGCTGCGTTGTTGTGGGCCATGTAGTTGCGGCCTACCTGGTCGGAGCGGTTGGCGAGCCCGTTCGGGTGCTGTTCGCTGGCCGAGCGGAGCAGGAGCGCGGCCGAGTTGATGGCGCCGCACGAGGAGACGATGAGGTCGCCCTCCACGCGCTCGGTGCCGTCGTCCGTGCGAATGACGACCGCGGTCGCCTCGTGGCCGGACGCGTCGGTCTCGATGCGCTCGGCGTAGGCGCCGGTGCGGAGGGTGACGTTGTCGTGCTTGAGGGCGGGCTTGAGGCAGATCGTCTCGGCGTCGGCCTTCATGCCCGTCAGGTCCGGGTAGCCGTCGAACGCCTCGTGGCCCATCGCCTTGTAGAGCTCACGCAGGAGAAAGGGGCCGTCGGGGTCCTCGTCTTCGTTGAGGCGCACGCCCATCGGGAGCGGGAAGGGTCGGCGGCCCAGCCCCGTCAGGTCGCGGGCCAGCCGCTCCACGCGGTCGTCGTGGGGCACCGGCGGGTACGGGAAGTCCGCCTCGCGCGGCGGTTCCGTGGGATCGGTCCCCGCTTCACCGTGGACGTGGTAGAGCCGTTCGGCCTGCCGGTAGTAGGGCGCCAGGCGGTCGTAGCCGATGGGCCAGGCGGGCGAGATGCCGTCGTGGTGCTCGATCTCGCCGAAGTCCGCCTCCCGCATCCGCATCAGGGCGGCGCCGTAGACCTTCGTGTTGCCGCCCACCCGGTAGTAGGTGCTCGGCGAAAACGACTCGCCCTCTTTGTCGCGCCACGTCTCGTCGGTGCCGTAGCGGCCGTCCTTAAAAATGGCCTCCGGGTCCCAGTTTTCGTGCTCCTGCGGCAGGCGCTCGCCACGCTCCAGGATCAGCACGTCCAGGCCGGAGTCGGCCAGAGCGTAGGCGAGCGTCGCCCCACCCGCCCCACTTCCGATAATGACGACGTCGTGTGTTGTAGTGTGAGCCATGGAATGTACGTGTTCAGGTGCAGAATGGGAGTGTGTTACCGTCGTCCCGGACCGGTTCTCTTGACAACCGAAGAACGTTCAACCTTCAACGCGCATTACTGGCATCGAGACCCCGTCCATAGCTCGTGGAGACTCTGCTTGCACGGCTCGCTGCGCACCACGAACACGGCGGCGACGAGCGCAATGGCCGGATAGAGCGTCGAGACCTGGTAGATGGTTTCGAACGAAAACGTGCTCCGGAGGGGCCCGAAGATGAACGACCCCGCCCCCACTCCCAGCATGAGGCGATCATCATGGAGGACGCCCAGGCCACGTGCTCCGGATAGGCCTTCCCGATGAGGGTGACCAGGAGCGGGAAGAACGACGAGCAGCCGAGCCCGGCCACCGCAAACAGCCCGACGCCCAGCGCGGCCCCCTCCGCCAGCGGCAGGAGCAGGAACGCCGCCCCCATGAGGACCGGCAGCACCAGCAGCACGGACTGCGACGAGATGCGCAGCACGAGGGCCGAGGTCAGAAGGCGACCGGCGACCAGTGCCGCCCAGAAGACCGAGAGCGCGAGCCCCGCCGTGGCCTCCGGAATGTCCCGCGCCTCGTGGAGGTACATGACGGCCCAGTTGCTGAAAGTCCCTTCCGCGAAGGCGTACGCCACCGCCGCCACGACGAACGCCCAGAACAGCCCCGAGCGCACGGGCCGCGGCGTGTCGGCCGCCTCCTCGTCGTCCTCGTCCGTGGGAAACGGCAGGGCCGCTACGGCGAGAAACGCCACGCCGCAGAGGGCCGCGAGGAGCAGCGGAAAGCCGATCCACGCCTCCCGGGCAATGAACGGCGCCACGAGGACGGGCCCAATCGCCAGTCCCGTCCCCAACAGCGAGTGCAGCGCCACGACCGCCGTGTCCGACGTGTCGGGGAAGAAGAGGGGCGGGTAGCTGTTCAGCGGCGCGCCCCCCACCCCGAATGCCAACCCCATGCTCGCCGTCCCCACCATCACCGCCAGAAACGCCCCCGTCGGCCCGGTCCACTGCGCCCCCGCGAGCAGGAGCTGCGACGCGGCGTTGGCCGCCAGGGCGAGCAACAGGAGCGGCTTGAGGCCCCACCGCTGCGCCAGCGTCCCCCCGCCGATGGACCCTGCAATCGCCAGAGCCACCTGCGGCAGGAAGATGGCCCCGTACTGCGCACTCGTCAGCCCGAGCGGGCCCGTCAGGACGGCACTGCTGGCCGGAAAGCTCACCATCGCCAGCCCCTGCAGCAGGGCCGACAGGTAGAGCGCCCCAATGGCCAGCCAGGACGCCGGTGCCGTTGCGGTAGTCGCCGTAAATTGTTGTGTAGACATCGTCGTCAGGAAAATTAGCGTCTCTCTTGTGCCCAAGAATGCGATCTCCGAAGATGGAGTAGGGCCGCATCGCCATGCGGCCCCACGTCGTTCGGCGCGGTAATTTTCGGAAGGGATCTGGTCTTCCCTCGTCGGATGAACGTCACGGTCGGGTGAGGAGGACAGCGTGGCCGCTGGGGTCGCGCACCATCGCCCCGGCGTCGGCGCCGGGCGGTGCGCCCTCCACGACGCCCGGCGAGACGAACGAGCGGCCGGCGTCGAGCAGCCGCTGCGTCGTGGCGTTGAGTGACGCGGTGTGGGCGTGGACGTGCCAGTGCCAGAGGTCGTTGGCCTTCGTGTCGGCGGGCATAGGCCGCCCCGTCCCCGGCGCCTGGTAGTCGAGCAACTCGACGCCGATGCCCCCGCCCGGCGGCCGCAGTGCCGTGATTTTTACCCGTGCCCCGAACACGCCCGTCAGCCGCTCCTGCTCCGGCCCGAGGTTCACACTTCCCCCTGGGACCTCGAATCCGAGCTGATCGCGATAGAACGCGAGGCTCTCCTCGGTGTCCGCCGTGGCAATCGCCGTGTGGTCGATGCCCAGGAAGAGCGCGTCCGTGGTTCCCTGCCAGCGATCCCGGCCCTTGTCCGGCGGGTAGTGGATGAGCTCCAGCGCGTTGCCGGTCGGATCTTTGAAGTAGAAGGCCGAGATGCCGGCCGCGGCGGGGATCGACTCCGGCAGCGTCTGCGGACGCGGCGAAATGTGGGTCACATCGTACTCGCGGACCCGCTCGTACGCCCGGTTCATGTCGCTTACCACAATGGCGATGTGCTGAAACCAAAGATCGTTGCTGCGCGAGTCGGGCGGAATGGGGCGGCCCTGCGGCGAGCGAAATTCCATCAGCTGGATCGTCTCGTCCCCCAGCCGCATCGCCACGACCTGCATCCGCGCCCCGAAGACGCCGACGAGGCGCCCCACATTCGGGCCCGTCCACGTCGTGGTGTCCACGGGCGCAAACGAGAGCGCGTCGCGGTAGAACGGAACGGCGCGGTCCAGGTCCTCGACCGTCAGGGCAACCCCTTCCACAGACAGGTCGTCGGGCTGGGCCTGTCCCGATGTCCCCATCCCCACGAGAAGGAGGACGGCAACGAGGGCAAAACAGCCACGGAGAAGGGCCCGCATGGAGCGTAGAGGGGAGTTGAGGGGCGTGATGCGCCGGAAGTGCGCAGCGGGACCGTTCGTTCACAGACCTGAGCACCCGTTACACCTTCGCCCCGAACCTCTCCGATCCGGCAGGACACTGGGAAGGAGCGGGCCGGACAGAACCGTCCCTCGTAACGCTCCCCTGCCCGGGCGCACGTAGAGCGGCAGTATTCTCAATTAGGTGCCGGACCGCCCGTGACAGACCCACTCGGAAGCGTTCTTCTCGCCGGACTCTGGACTGCCTTCAAGGACTGGTTCTTTAGTCTCGGCGCGCAGTACGGGGTCGACCCACTTATTTTTGGTAGCATTTCGGTCGGGGCCATTCCCTTCTTCTGGCTGTCGGTAGCGTGGCTCGTGCGAAACCTGCGCCAAGGTCGATCGCCCTTTCTGCCGGTGATCGCGACCTCGTTGTGCGTTTTGTCGGCGTACATCTACCTGTTTATCGCCGGCGAGAACCTTCCGTACTGGGTGTACGCCCTCGTGATCGGACTCATCGGGTACAGTGCCTACTCGACCCTGCAGACGGTGCGTACGAAGACCGCCGCGGCCGCTTCGTCCGATGCCACCGAGGATCCGTAATTCCTACTCGCAGCGGTTCCTTCCCCTCTCGCCAACAATGCTCTTGCCTGCACGATGAGCCTCGAGTTCTGGTTTATGCTCCCCATCGGTATCGTCATCGCCACCATTGCGATGGCGTCGGGGGTCGGCGGGGCTACCTTTTTCTCCCCACTGTTTATTCTAGGGCTCGGACTGTCCCCGGAACTGGCCGTAGGCTCGGGCCTCGTGGTGGAGGTCTTCGGATTTGGCAGCGGGCTCTACGCCTACGTGCGTCGGCAGCTCATCGACTACCGGGTGGGCAGTATGCTGCTTTCCGCTACCGTGCCGGCCGCCATCGTGGGGGTCGTGATTGCCCACTACGCCGACGCCGACATTCTGAAGATCATCCTCGGAATGGGTCTATTCGCCGTGGCCGTGAGCTTTCTTCGGGCACCGGACGAAGAGACAGAAACAACGCTCGACGACATGGCCCAGGAGGCCCCGGAGGAGGCCGAGACGTGCCTTGTGACCGCCGAGGATGAGGAGATCTGCTACACAGTCTGTAACACCGCGGAAGGTCGTCTCATCTCCGGAATCGGCGGCCTGTTCCTCGGCATGGTGTCGTCGGGCCTCGGCGAGTTGAACGGATACTTTCTGTTGCAGCGCTGCCGCGTGCCGAGCAGCGTGTCGGTGGCGACGAGTGTCTTCGTGGTCGCCATTACGGCCCTCATCGCCTCGGCCGGCCATGTTTTTCAAGTTGCCCAGGGTGGCCTCACCGGCCTCACCACGATGGGCAATCTCCTGCTCTTTACGGTTCCAGGGGTCGTAGTGGGGGCGCAACTCGGCCCTGAACTCGCGAAGCGTGTGCCGGACCGGGTCATGGAGATCGGGCTCGGCGTGCTGTTTACCATCACGGCGGGCCTGCTGCTCTTCGAGGCGGGATTGCATTAGTTAGCGGGCGTGCCCGCGCAGTCCGCCCTCGTCCGTCCCGTCTCCAGGCTCTTCGCTTTCCCCGTCGCCCCGTCCCGTCCGGACGCGACCTTCCCGTCGGAGTAGCCGGGAAGCCCCGTGGGCGCAGGCGCGCTAGGCACTCGACCCCGAGAGTGCACCGGTGTCTCCACGGGTCCGAGACGGAGGCTTTGGGGCGGCGCTCCATCCCTCTCTCCTTCCCTGCTCCCGCTCTCATGAGTACCGAGTTCTGGTACATGCTCCCCATCGGAATTGCCCTAACGGCCGTCGGCATCGCGTCCGGAGTAGGGGGCGCCACGTTTTATGCCCCGCTGTTCATTTTAGGACTGGGACTCCCGCCCCAGTTCGCCGTCGGGGCCGGGCTCGTGGTAGAGGCCTTTGGGTTCGGAAGTGGCGTCTACGCCTACGTACGCCGACAGCTCATTGACTACCGCATTGGGCGAGCCATGCTGGTGGTCACCCTGCCCGCCGCGCTGGCCGGGGCGCTGGCTGCCCACTACGTCGAGGCGGTCGTCCTGAAGGCAATGCTGGGAATGGCCCTCTTCGCCGTGGCCGTGAGCTTCCTCCGGGCGCCGGACGACCCGACAGTGGCCCGCCTGGACACCCTGGCCCGGGAGTCGCCGGAGAGGGCGGAGACGTGCCTCACCACGGCCCGCGGCGAGAAGATCTGCTACACCGTCTGCAACAAGACGGAGGGCCGCCTCCTCTCGGGCATCGGCGCCTTCTTCATGGGCGTAGCCTCGTCGGGCCTCGGCGAACTTAACGGGTACTTCCTGCTCCGGCGGTGCCGCGTGCCCAGCAGCGTATCGGTCGCAACCACCGTCTTCGTCGTGTCCGTCACCGCCCTCGCGGCATCGGCCGGGCACGTTGTACAGATCGGGCAGGGCGGGCTGCCCCAGCTTGCCACGATGGGCAATCTGCTGGCCTTTACAGTGCCCGGGGCGGTGCTCGGGGCGCAGCTCGGCCCGGCCCTCGCCGAACGCGTGCCGGACCGCGGGATGGAGATTGGGCTCAGCGTGCTGTTCATCCTCGTGGCCACCCTTCTCCTCAGTGAGGCCGCGCTGTATTGAGGGCTGCGGTCCGGCGCCGCCGCTACAACCATCGGCGAACGCGACGCTGGTACCGCACGTAGTCCGTCCCAAATAGCGCCTCCAGGCGGGCCTCCTCGCGCTGAACGACGCGGCGCAGGTAGCCGAGGAGCGGCAGGAGCGTCACGAGCGGCCACACGCTGTTGAGAACCACACTCGCGCCAATGTGCACGAGGGTGTGTCCCACGTAGATCGGGTTGCGGCTGTACCGGAACGGCCCCTCCGTAATCAGCTCCGGAGGCTCGTCGGCGTGGGACGGGTGCTTGTCGTGGGCGCGCATCGTCCAAAGCGCCCCGCCGAAGAGGAGGCCCCCGACGAGGACGAAGGGCGTACCGACCACAAATGGCAACGACCCCACCGGAAAAATCGCCGCCGGGATCCCCTGCTCAATTCCGAGACCGGCCGCAAAGACCCCGAGCGTCAGCAGCGGGGACGGCGCGAGGATGTCGCCCGGCGGGGCGCTGTTGGATGCTCCCTGAGGGTCGTGCTCTCGAGAGACCATCGGTCGTTTTACGTGTCGGTCCGTACGAGACCCATCGAGACCTATCGGCTCTGCGCCTGCTCCTTCGCCCGCTCCCGATACTCCTCATTGGCGTAAATGGCGATCTCCACCCGCCGATTCTGCTGTCGGCCCGCCTCTGTATCGTTGGTCGCAACGGGCTCCGTCTCCCCTCGCCCGACCGACGTAATCCGGCTGCCCCGGATGCCTTGCTCAACGAGAAAGTCCGCGGCCGATCCGGACCGACGCTCCGAGAGGTCCTGGTTGTAGTCCGCCGAACCTTTGGCGTCCGTATGGCCCACAATGAGGATGTTGGTGTCCTCGAAGTCCGTCATGCTCTCGGCAAACTCGCGGAGATTCCGACGGGCATCCTCGCGCAGCGCCGACGAGTCGAAGTCGAAGAGAATCCCACCGTCGAAGGTCACCTTGATGCCCTCCCCAACCCGTTCCACGTCGGCGTTTTCGAGCTCCTCATCGAGCTCCTCCGCCTTCTTGTCCATCCGCCGGCCGATGATGGCCCCGGCGGTACCGCCCACCACCGCCCCAATGATTGCCCCCTCAGCGGTGCCCCCGGCCGCTTTCCCGACGGCTGCCCCCCCGGCAGCCCCGGCGCCGGCGCCAATAATTGCGCCCTTCTCGGTGTTGCTCAGGGACGAGCACCCGCCCAGAAGAAGGGCCGCGGCGAGTAGAACGAGCGACGTGGAGTGGCGAATGGACATCATGGTAGTGTGAAGAGAACTGGACAAATGACGATGCGAGGACTCCCCGCACACCCGACGCCGGCGCGCTTTCCTTGAGGCCCGTTGCCTCCCCTCGTGCGGGAAGACCGTCTTTCTGGACGGCACGCAAACGGCATGTCAGGGCTGTAGTTGTCTCCCTGGTGTGAACGTCGCCCCCCAGAGCCCTCGCTGGGAGATGCGGGGGGACAACCGTACGTCACAGATTCACAGCGCAAGGGCAATGCCAGGGACGCAGCCCTCCGTTCCGTACCCGAAGCGCTTGTTACGGCGGCGTGCCCGGCGGGAGCGTCCGACGGAGAACACGGACGACGTTCGCACCCATGATCTGCTCCACCTCGCGCGGGGAAAAGCCCTCGGACAGGAGCGCCTCTGTGAGCAGCGACAGGCCCGTGGCATCGAACGGGACCGACACCGTGCCGTCGTAGTCGGTGCCCAGGGCCACGTGCTCCGTGCCCACGAGGTCGGCCACGTGCCGCATCGCCGCGGCAGTGGGGGCCACCCCGGGGCCGCAGACCGCCGTCTCCCACAGCCCGACGCCAATGACGCCGCCCCGCTCGGCGACGGCCCGGATGTGCCGGTCGCTCAGGTTGCGCGGGCTGTCGCAGGTGGCGCGCACGCCGGTGTGGCTCACCACGACGGGTCCTTCAGTCCGCGCCAACACGTCGTCCACGAGCGCCTCCGAGGCGTGGGCGAGGTCAATCGTGACATCGTGGGCCTGGAGACGCCGGAGGACCGTCGTGCCGAAGTCGGTGAGACCGCCCTTCTCGATGCCAGTCGACGCGCCGCCGAGGGCATTGTCGAACATGTGCGTGAGGCTCATCATGCGGTAGCCGTCGGCCACCAGGGTGTCGACGTTCGCGACCTCGCCCTCCAACGCGTGCAGGCCCTCCACGGCCAAGAGCGTGCCCATCACCGCCGGATCGTCGGCCCGACGCGCAAGCATCCGGTCGAGGTCCGCCCGCGTGCGGAGGAGCATCAGCCTGTCGTCGCGGGCCGTTGCGCGGCGCAGCTTACGGGCCTGGTAGCGGGCCCGAGCCAGGCGGCTCGTCCAGGCGCGGAGGGGCCAGCGCTGGGCGGCGGCGAGGAAGGGAATCTGGTCGAGTGCGTCGGCCTCGGTGCCCTGGTAGCTGCGCCCCATCGGCGACTGCGTGACGGCGGCGAACACCTGGAGCCCCACTCCGCCTTCGCGGAGACGCGGCACGTCAGAGTGGCCGCGGTCGTAGCGCCGCAGCGGATTGCGGGGCCAGAGGAGGAGGTCGTTGTGGAGGTCCGCCCCCATCAGGGTGTCGTGGACCGCCCGCGCCCGTTCCGACACCTCGTAGGGCGACTCGTCCTGGACCGTGTTGTACCAGGCGTCGGCGATGGGGGCGGCAACGGTGAAGTAACCGACGGCGGCGAGGCTACTCAGGACGGCGAGGCCGTAGAGGAAAAAGCGGAGCATGGAGAATCGAGACAACGAAACCGTGCCGAACGCATCTTGGGTACGCCATCCGACCGACCATGTCACCAAATCAGGAATCGCCCCCTTCTTCGGGACAGAGACTCCGTCAGAACCTTCCAGCGTTCAACGTCGAACGCTCGCAGGTTGAAGGTTGGGCAGTTCCTTCGCGTCCGAGGACCCAATCCCTCGGGACATGCCGACATTTCGATTCGGACGTGGTATGACAATAGGCCTCCGCGCCCCGAAAAACCAGACATGGACCCGAAGAGATCGGCCACGGGCCGTCATTTTTGGGAACTGGCCGGCCGCTCCGGGTCTCTGAAAGACGTCGGCCCGCGGTCGGTCGTCCGGCGACTACACCGAATGCGCCCCTATCGTCGACAGTCCATCCTCCGGGATCAGGTAGAAACAGGGCACAATAACGAGAATCACCACCGTGGCGACGACGATCCCGAAGCCGAGCGACATGGCCATCGGGAGGAGCCGTGTAAACTGCCGGAACGGTTCGGGGAGGATGGGCCAGCGGCGCAGTCCCGCCTCGTGGATGGCGTCGAAGAACAACTGGCCCGCACCTGCTTGGACGCGAGTAGTCCCTGCCCCGCACGGCCATTTCGGCGCTCGCGCCCACTCGCGACGTTTTCTCATGTCCGCTCAACGACTCCGGCTCTGTGGAGCTTTCGAAAAAAGCGGGGTGCTTACACGGCACTCCGCCGGGGGGTCACTGGATTTTCACGCCAGACGCTTGGCAAACCCATTCCGGATCGCGACCCTTGTAACGGTGATTTACGGCCCGTACGAAACGCTCCCCTCCCGGGTGCGGCTGGGCCACCGCCCGAGAAGGGGCCGATACCTGGCCCTTCCCACCCTCCCTCCACGTTCTATGCCGCTTCCGCGACTATGCCCCCCGACGGAATGACGCCGCGCGACAAGCTCGAATCGATCGCCATTAATCTGTGGTGGAGTTGGGACCCGGAGGCCCGATCGCTCTTCCGGCGCCTCAACCCCGAGGTCTTTCGGGCGGCGAACAATAACCCGCAGGCCGCCCTGGCCACGGCGAAGGAGGCGGTACTCGAGGACCCGGCCGTTCAGGACGAGATCGATTCCGTGTACGCCCGGTACCGCGACTACATGGAGCGGGACCCGCAGGTGGAGGACGCTCCGGAGACGGCGTACTTCTGCATGGAGTACGGCCTCCACGAGAGCCTGACCACGCGAAGGCCGCGTCCGACCTCGGCCTTCCCTTCACGGCCATTGGCCTCTTCCTGCGCGAAGGATACTTCAGACAGTCCTTTAACGCCAACGGCTGGCAGGAGTCCACGTACCCGGTGCTCGACCCGGCCAAGCACCCCGTCTCGCTCGTCTCGGAAGGGGGCGGCGATCCGCTGACCGTGCCGGTGCACGTGGGCACGCACAAGTTGCAGGTGCGCGCCTGGAAGGTGGCCCTGGGCCACACCGACCTGTACCTGCTTGACACCGACTTCGACGCCAATCCGGAGAAGCACCGCCCGCTCACCCGTCGGCTCTACCAGGGCGGCAACTACGAGCGCATCCGGCAGGAACTCGTGCTGGGCATCGGCGGCCTCCGTATGCTGCGCGCCCTCGGGGGGGAGCCGGACGTGTATCACGCCAACGAGGGCCACTGCGCCTTCCTCATGCTGGAGCTTCTGCGCGAGCGATTAGAGGCTGGGGACGAGCTCGAGGCGGCCGAGGAGTGGGTGCGCGACCACAGCGTCTTTACGACTCACACGCCGGTGATGGCCGGGCACGACCACTTTAAGCCCGACCTCTTTACGGAGGCGATGGCGGGCTTTCGGGACCAGATCCACCTCAGCAACCACGATCTGCTGGGCTACGGCCGCGTCCATCCGGAAGACCACGAGGAGACGTTCACCATGACGGTGCTGGGCCTCAAGCTGTCGCGGGCGGCCAACGGCGTCTCCAAGCTCAACGGCCACGTCGCCCGCCAGCAGTGGCAGGACCTCTATCCGGACCGCTCGCTCGATGAAGTCCCGATCGACTCGATCACCAACGGCGTCCACCTGCCCACCTGGACCGCGGGCCCGACCCGCGACTTCCTGGCCGACCACATCGACGTGGACCTCACGCAGTCGCAGGACCCGGACGACTGGGACGGTCTGGCGGACCTGAGCGACGAGACCCTCTGGAACTATCGGTGCATGCTTCGCGAGCGCCTGGTGGACTACGTAGAGGCGAAGGTGCAGGAGCAAAGCCTCCCGATGAATCCCGACCTCGACCCCGAGGCGCTCACCATCGGCTTCGCGCGGCGCTTTGCCACGTACAAGCGTGCGCCGCTCATCTTTCGGGACCGGGAGCGCGCCCGCGCCCTCTTCGCCGACGCCGACCGCCCTATCCAGTTGCTCTACGCGGGCAAGGCCCACCCGGCCGACGACGCCGGCAAGCGCTTCATCCAGCGCATCTACGAGATCAGTCAGGCGGAGGGCTTCGAAGGGAAGGTCATCTTCCTGGAGGGGTACGACATGGAAATTGGCCGCATGCTCACGTCCGGCTGCGACATCTGGCTCAACAACCCGCGCCGCCCCCTCGAGGCCTCCGGCACGAGCGGGCAGAAGGTGGCCGCGCACGGCGGGCTCAACCTGAGCGTGCTCGACGGTTGGTGGCCCGAAGGCTACAACGGCCGCAACGGCTGGGCGATTGGGCCGGAGCCGACCGGCGACTACGGCGAGGCTGACCCGGAGGTCCAGGACGAACAGGACGCCGCGTCGCTCTATCAACAGCTCGAGGAGGGCGTCATTCCCACCTTTTACGACCGCGACACGGACGGCCTCCCGGCCGACTGGATCGACATGATGCGCGAGGCCATGACGGGCCTCCCCGCCCCCTTCAGCGCCAAGCGCATGGTGCGCGACTACGTGGAGGAGATGTACCGGCACGGCGGATGAGCCAAGGTGCCTCCGCCTAGCAGACCTCATTCGCTGGCCCCATCAGCCCTCTGTCGGCCCCAGCGGGGAACGTGCGTGGTTCGCGCCCCCGCTACGTCGGATCGCCCGCCTCCCGTTCGTCTCGAAGACCGGACCCGGTCTCCTTCCACGCCGCGTATGCCCGAAATCCTCCCACCGCTGACAGCAGGAGGGCGATCCCGCCCGAAAGCAGGGCGGCCGGTGCTCCGCCTGAGGTGACTACCTGCAGCGTTCCGAGCACCACGAGTACCGGGAGGATCATCATGAGCGCATGATCACGCGGCGGAAGCTTGCAGAGTCGCGCCCTAATCGAGAAGTCGGCGTTTTTGTGTGTTGAACTCATTTCTGTTGCCTTCTGGGTTGATCAGTCACAGAGCGCACACAGGCGCGGCACCCTCCCAGGTACGTATACCGGTCGAGTTCATCTACGGAAACTTGCGGCACCGCCTTCTAGGGAGACAGCAGAGGTACCAAACTCTTGAGCGAAGGCAATAAATATTAAGCGCACGCTTCTCGTCAGGTGCAACGATGTGCTACGCCGCACCTTCTTCCGAACCCGAATCCTCGGGCCTGCTAGCCTCTACATTTCCCGCCGCGTCGACTGGAACGTCCTCGCCCGTCCCTTTGCCTAACCGGCTGGCAGCCGTTTCGCGATGTCCTGTAGCCGGAACGACGGTGCTCGCCGCTGCAAGTCCGCACGACGGCATGTTTTGGTAAGCCATCCTGTACTGTCCGTCTTCCACCAAGTTCGAGTCGTCGCTCTCGTTTAGAAAAGTAGAACTGCCCTACCGTCAGCGCGCGACAGCGGCAGCAGCCCGGGTTCAGGTGTAGTGAACGGGTTACACCTACACTACTCCAGCAGGCTGTAGCCGATGACCTCAAGCAGGTTCTCGTCTACATTTCGCCCCGAAGGATTGGTGACTCCTACGGATATCAAGTAGCGCCTCTCCTCTGTAAACTGGCGGGGACTGTTTACGGCGATACGACGAGTATCCTCTTGCGCATCCGGATCGGGACTCTCCGCAATTACAATTCCGTCCGGAAGCACACAGTTATAATTCCCGGGGCAGATCGCCAGTTCGACAACATGGGCCGCGAGGTTTACCGTATCGGGAGTCGTGACAGTACGCCTGGCGTCCTCCAGAGATACACGGCGTGCATCGAGCGCTTCCGGTAGCGTGCGTTCGGCGGACTCCGACTCCGAATCCGAGCCTATAATCGAGCATCCCGAGATAGCGCAAGTCAAGCATAGTACGAAGATGAGACGCGCCTGCCGAACGGAGAATGTGAATCCCAGGCTACGTGAAATCATCGCTCTAAGGAAGAGTGTGGCTGGAAGCGGCGGCATTGTCAATACACGCGAAGACTACACGGTACCCACTCCATTCAGTCAGGTATAACGTGGAAGCTGAGATGCGGAGGGCAAGAAAACCGTCGAACAGAACTCCTGCCGGCCATAACAACAACGTTAGTCGGAGTTTCCATTTTTCGGCGTCGCCACTTCCGACCGGTACAGTCGAAGCCGACTAACGAACGTCGATCAATCAGGATATCAGCCCTCCGTCAGCTCTAGCGGGGGTTATACGGCGCAAGTCATACTCCTAACTTTTTCCGCCCTGTTCTTACCAGATCCTGGTGAGCTTCAACAACAGCTTCTGCCTTCTCATGAAGCTCATTCACCACTTTGGCAAATCTCTCTGGCTGTTCGTATTCCCACTCAGGAGGGACTGTCTGATGCCCGCTATCAGTCGGAAATGTGTTACCAGTGATCAAGGAGGTATAATCTGCTACCAACTCGTGCAATCTTTCGCGTTTCGCTTCAAGCTCATCGTCCATGAACTCGTGTTCAGCATCATCCCAGTCATAATAGAAGTCACGCAAGTCATCAAGCCTTTCTGAGTCAAACGAAAACCCAGCCATGTTCTTCTTGTCGATAAAGTCGATGCTACCCGAGGAAGGAACAACCTCCAGAAATTCCTTGAATAGCTCGCGGTCTTTCTCGATTTTCTTCCGTTTGATCTCCTCCTCTACCGTTTCGACTTCTAAACGGTCTCTCAGGTATTCTACTGCGCGATCCTTGAGGCCGAAGAAGTTGTTCAGCGCGATGATGACCGTGCCGACGACTGTAACAACAGTTGCGAACAGTGCCCACTCCATAATTTTAGCACATACTCTGGTTGGCAAAACCGTATAACGGTTGAACTCTGCCGCGACGGGCAATGAAAAGGTTCAGAGCCAGCAGCCGAAACGCTACCGCCGGAAATTAGCCGCCGCCCGTCGTCGGCAGCAGTGGGGGGTTATACCTCCTCCAATCCGAGTGTATCGAACAAACTGTCCAATGCTTTTTGAACTTGGGATTTTTGATTCCTTGCATTAACCAGTCTCACGATGTCTCTAAAAGTTTTCTCCTCGGGTTTTAACACTACCTTACCGACGATTTTTTCATTATCAGTCCTGTTAGTCCTACCGCGAGCAACAAAGACTGGATGATCAAATTCCGTCCTGCGGGGGCGATGCATACTGAATTCCAACTGACGCTCAAACTTGAATGTGCTAATCTTCTCGTCTTCGTTTCCGATGTAAAATTCGTCCTCAAATATATCCAACCTGCGATTCGTAGTCTCAATGAACATAAGTGCTAGGTCCAGAGCTTCCTCCACCGTCGCTTCATCTGGAGTTTGATACTCATGTTCTAAGAGGTTGCGCGCGCGGTTCACTTTCTTTAGAATTCTCGGCACAACGAACCCCATGCTTGTCAACAGCTCAATTTTCTGTGGTAGATGCATCTGGCCTGTGTCAATTCCAAGACTCTTTAAGGCTTGGTCTACCTGGCAGTGAATCGCCCTCTTTGAATTTGTGATGCTGTTCAGTAAGGCAGATTTGCCCCCAGCTTCGAAGTCCTGTTCGGCTTGCTCAAGAAAATCCCTTGGGTCAACCTCAAAGCTGTGATACAACGGACTACCTCCAGAGGGCACTTTCATCGCTTTGTCCCTGGTGATACCCAGTGTTGTGACCAAATCATTCAGATTCTCAGACATCAGTCTCGACACAGAGAGGTGTGTTGAAGAGGTATAACGTGGACGCTCACCTGACCCGGGCATGGGAAAACGCCTGTTCCAACTCACGCCGCCTGAACGACTTCGTTCGGCAATAATTCCACCCTCTCGCGCCGTCACTTCCGATCGGCAAAAACGAACCGCTCTACCGACAGCGCACGAAAACGGCAACAGCCCGGGC
>JGI1684J13235_1000452_pt1 | contig 15327 bp, 16 predicted proteins | sample PonA232FremontCA_2_FD_13235 | JGI IMG/M metagenome (IMG submission 13235) | reverse complement strand
CCATCTGCCGCTGGACAAGGGGCTGGAGGTCACCGGTTTGGGAATGAACAGCGAGGAGATGGCCCATAATCCCGCCTTGAGCGATCACCTGGTGCACAATGTGAATCTCCGGCCGGAGCTGCCCTTTCCGGATGAGTCCTTCCACGCCGTTCTGTGCAGCCTGTCCGTGGAGTACATGACTCAGCCCGTGGCGGTGCTGGGCGAAGCGGCCAGGGTGCTCAAACCGGAGGGGCGGATCGGGATCAGCTTTTCCAACCGCTGGTTCCCGCCCAAGACCATCTCTTTGTGGCCAGAGCTCTACGAATTCGAGCGCCTGGGATACGTCCTGGAAATGCTCCGTCGCACCGGCGCCTTCGAGGGCCTGGAGACACTGACCCTGCGCAATTGGTGGCGTCCCGAAGAGGACAAATACTATCCCGAGCTGCTCACCTCGGATCCGGTCTTCCTGGCCTGGGCCAGGCGCAAGGCATAGGCCGCTGATCCAGGCCGGGCTATCCGGACCTGGCGGAGCGAACCGCCTCGCGCAGCTTGCGGGCGGCCTCGAAGGGAGACTGCGCTGAGCAGATCGCGGAGATGGCAGCGACCCCGTCCGCTCCGGCCCGGATGACTTCCGCCGCGTTGTCCCCGGAAATGGAGCCGATTCCCACCAGGGGAAGCACGGTCTGCTCACGGATCCGGGCCAGGCCTTGCGCTTCCAGTCGCGGCTTGGGATCGCTCTTGCTCGCTGTCCCGAACACCGGACCCGCCCCCAAATAGTCCACCGGAAGATTGCCTGCCTCCCGGGCCAGCTCCGGAGTGTGCACGGTCAGGCCCACGAGAAAGTCCGGTCCGGTCAGGAGACGCACATCCCTGGTGTCCATGTCCTCCTGGCCCACGTGCACTCCGTCGGCCCCGCAGGCCAGGGCCACGTCCACCCGATCGTTGATGATGAGCGGCACCTCCAGGGAGCGGAGCAGGCGCCTCATCCGGCGGGCCAGCTGCACGAAGTCCCGCGCTCCCCCCTCCTTCTCCCGGAGCTGAACCAGGCTCGCCCCGCCCCGGACGGCCTCCTCCACCACGTCGAGGAGGTCGCGGCCGCGGCAACAGGAACGATCCGCGACGAGATAGACCGAATAGTCCGGATCCGTTGTCTCCATAGCACCATCCTTGTCCCGTTTCTCTGACAGACACATCGCGTGTTGAGCAAAGCCCCGGGTTCTCCCGGAGACTCCAGCAAACAAGGCGATTATGCCAAGCCCGTGAGGCAGTGTCCACGTTTCATCCCCAGTCTTCTATGGCTTGAGTTGTTCCGCACAAAGGGCTATTTTTGTTCCCGTACATGTTGCCTTGTGTCTGTTTGCTCTTGTCAGCCGGATTACCAATGACTGACCCTGGAGAGGCCCCATGATCAAGCGCGGCTGGAGCAGGCACGCCGTGGGCAAGTACATCGCGCTGCAAGTGCCTGCCGCGGCTCTGGCCGGTCTCGTGCTGTGGCTTTTGTGGGGCTACGAAATCCTTCCCGCCTGGATGGCCTGGATTCTGTTTTTCCTCTGGCTCGGCAAGGATGTGCTGCTCTTTTTCTATCTCTGGCCCGCGTACGAGCCCGGAGGAGACGCCGGCGTATTCTCGCCGGTCGGTCTGTCCGGCGTCGCGCTGGGCGAGGGGCAAAAGGGATATATCCGCGTGCGCGTGCGCGGCGAGACGTGGCGGGCCAAACCGGAAGCGGGCCGGCGGGAACCGATTTCGTCCGGTCAATCCGTGCGCATTGTGGACAGACAGGGACTCCTGCTCATCGTGCGGCCCGAATAGGTCAGTGAGCCGTACTTGTCGGACAGTGTCCCTTCCAGGTTGCTTCAAGTGGAGCACCATTGCTTCACTCCCTGTTTCGCCGTAACAATGTGGATGTCTGTTGCCGCCTGATTCCCGTAAAGCATGACATCCATCTCCTGGCTTGAGTTGACCCGATTCGGACAAGCCTATATATCATGGGCCATGAAGCGGTTCATTCCGGAATCCGTTCCCACATCCATTCTGTGCAGGCTCTGTCAGAGTTCGCGGCTCAGGGAAATACGTCAGGGAGCGGAGGGGGCAAATCGTATGGGTTTGTTTCGACGGCAGAAGAAACTGGACTGGCACGACAGGTTCCATCTGGCTGAGGATTTTCGGGAGCTGGAACGGGATCCGGCTCAATATCCCGTCGCCATGGAGGGGCTGGAGGTAACCGGAGACAGTCTCCGCATCCTGCTCGAGGAGTTCTATCACGCTGAGCGGCCCATGCTTTATCTCTCCCTGCCCAAGAAGGAGCGCGAGGAGGCGCGCGAATTCCTGGTGCAGAGACTGGGACGCAACTCCTTGAACATTTTGGATCTCTCCCTGGATCGGGAAAGCAGCGACTTTCTGCGGGACCATTCCCTGGTGCGCTTCGGGTTCGAGCACCGCAACTACACCTATATCTTCCAGACGGAGGTGCTCGGTCGTATCGAGGGCGAGGATCCTGTCTATCTCGCCCTCAAGCCTGAGACCATCTTTCAGGAGCGAAGGAGCCATCAGCGGTACACGCTTTGGCCGGATCACGAGGCGTTTTTCCTGGACATGCCTGTCCTGGATATCTCCCAGAGAGGGCTGAAGGTGTATACCGACCGGAGCCTGGATTCCAGCCAAGCTCTGGAGCATGCCGTATTGACCCTTCCTCCGGTCCAGGACCCGGAAACCGGTGCCAGCTTCTATTCCGGCGCGGAGATCGAAGTCCCCAGGAGTGTGGTCACCTACGAGAACAAACAGGGAAAGCGGAATTATTACGGTCTGTTTTTTGATGCGGACTGGCCGGACGAAGACACCAAGAAACTGAACGATTTTCTCCTCGCCCTGCGCAAATGCATATTTCTCAGCACTTGAAGCCGAGGCCATCGTCTTGCGATCCTGAGAGCCATGGGAGCTGACCGCGGTGAAGGTCGTCTTCGCTTTTGACTCCTTCAAGGGATCCGCCTGCGCGAGGCGGGCCTGCGAGTCGGCGGTTGCCGGCTGGCGCGCTCGACGCGCGGACAGGGATGTCCTTGTCACGAGGCCGCTGGCTGACGGTGGCGAGGGCACGGCCGAATCCATGCTTGCCTGCCGGGACGGGGAGTGGGTGGAGTGCCCGGCTTGGGGCCCTTTGGGCGAATCCCGCGTCCGGGCCGGATACGCTTGGTTTCCCAATGAGAGTGAGGCCCTGGTGGAAATGGCCAGCGCCAGCGGCCTGTGTCTGCTCCTTCCCCGGCAGTACGATCCTTTGTGCGCCAGTACCTACGGCACCGGAGAGCTCATCCGGGCCGCCTGGAAGAAGAATCCCCAGCGTATCCTTCTGGCCGTCGGGGGCAGCGCCACTGTGGACGGGGGAACCGGCGCAGCGACGGCCCTGGGCTGGCGCTTTCTCGATGCGCTGGCGCATTCCCTGGAGCCGGGCGGCGGATCGCTCCAGGGGCTGCAACGGATTGTGTCCCCGGCACGTCCGGAGCTGCCTCCCATCGAGGTCCTGTGCGACGTGGACAACCCCTTGCTCGGTCCGCAGGGGGCCGCTGCGGTCTTCGGCCCGCAAAAGGGGGCGGGTCCGGAGGAGGTGGCCGTCCTGGAGCAGGGGCTGACTCGCCTTGCCGGCTTGGCCAAGGAGCAGCTCGGAGCGGAAATGGATATTCCCGGAGGTGGGGCAGCCGGAGGGCTGGCCGCGGGAGCGGCAGCATTTCTGGGAGCGCGTTTGGTTCCGGGCATCAGCCGAATCGTTGCCGTGAGCGACCTGGACTCCGAGCTCCGCGACGCGGATTGGGTCGTGACCGGGGAGGGCAGCCTGGACCAGCAGTCCCTGCGGGGCAAGGTGGTCTCGGGCGTGCTCCAGGCGGCGGAACAAAACGGCGTGCGCGTCGCGGTGATTGCCGGGAAGGTGGGCCTTGATGAATCCGATTGGCGCAAGGCGGGCATCAGCCATGCCCTGAGCCTGTGCGACGCGGAAACCTCCCCGGAGGAGGCCGTATCCCGGGCCCCGGATCTCATAGCCCGGCGCTCCGGGGAGCTCGCGGACATCGTGGCAGGCGCGACCCAGTGGCAAGGCAGCTGATGTGTCCTCGGCAGGTCAGGGGGGTGAATTCCCTTGCCCAGGGCTCGCTGACCCGTTTCTACCCCCGGAACTCCTTCGTTGACCCCTTTTCCCGCAAGGCTTCCCCTTGGGCCGGGGCGCGCAGCTGAACAGCAAGGAAACCGCCGTCAGAGCAAGCCTGAAAGCATGTCCCTGTTTTATACCCGAAATATCGCGAGCAAGCGGCCCGGATCCCAGCTGACCGAGGATTTTCGGGATCCGGATCGCTCCCCGGCAGCGTATGCCTTTTCCGTGGACGGAATGGAGCTGACCGGAGACGCCTGCCGCAATCTTCTCAAGGAGCTCAGCCGGAGCGAACGCCCTGTGCTCTTTTTGTATCAGCCAGGAGAGGGCGGTGATGAATTGACGCACGAATTCCTGGTTCGCAAGCTGAGACGCTACACCCTGAGCATGTCGGATCATTCACCGCATGGAGAGGCAACCGCCTTTTTGCGAAAACACAACAGGGTCCGCTTCGGCTTCGAGCTCGGCTCCGGGACCTATTTTTTCGAGACGCGGGTGCTTGGCAGCATCGGGGAGGAGGACAAGGTCCTTCTCGCGGAGAAGCCGAAGACGATCTACAAGGAGCGCAGGCGCTATCCTCGCTATCGGATCTGGACGGATCACCCGGCCTTTCTGGGCTGGATGCGGGTCCAGGACATTTCCTGGAACGGCTTGCGGATCCTGTCCGAAACCGCTTTTGAGCCTGGAGACATACTGGAGAATGCCCAGCTCTCGCTGCCCAGTGTTCATGCCCCCGAGAGCGATGCGGGCCCCTTTCCGGGGGTGAGGATTCCGGTTCCCGGGGCTGTGGTGAGCTATAGCCTTCTCGGGGAGATGGGGTGGTATTACGGGATGTGGTTCGAGCAGGAGTGGGATGGGGATCGAGCCCGGGAGCTTGCCGAGTTCCTGTTTGCCCTGCGCAAGGGTGTGCTCCCGCTTTCCAGGGGACGGTAGCCAATCGGGACCATCACATGGAGCCAACCTCGGAGCAGTGGGATATCATCCGGGCGGAGCCGGAAGATCGGGGAACTCTCCTTGTCTCCGCCTTTGCCGGGACCGGCAAGACCGCCACTCTGCGCATGTTCGCAAAGCGGCGTCCGAAGAGCCGTATTCTCTACCTGGCCTTCAACAGGGCGATAGCCCGGGAGGCGAACCGGACATTCGGCGATATGCCCTGGGTGGAGGCGAGGACAATCCATTCCCTTGCCTTCGCTGCCGAAGGGGGCCGGTTTCAGGACCGCCTGGGCCATCTCCGGGTCTACGATCTCCGGGACATGAACATCGCTTCCAATCTTTCCCGGGCCCGGCAGGTACTGGACGCCTTTCACAAGTACCTGAGCTCGTCGGCGCGGGATTTTGAGGAGCTGAGCTACAACGTGGCGAACAGGGCCGAAAGGTCCCGCCTCCTGAGGGCCCTCTCCAAGCTGTGGGAAAGGACAACGGATCCGCGCGGAAGGGCGACCGTGCCCCATGACGTGTATCTCAAGCTGTTTCACCTGAACGGGGCCGGATTGCCCTATGACTATATCCTCGTGGACGAGGCCCAGGATCTCACGGATTGCCTGATCGACATCGTCTGCAGGCAGCCGGCCAAAAAGGTCTTCGTTGGGGATTCGCATCAACAGATCTACGGATGGAAGGGAGCGGTGGACTCCTTGCGGAAGCTGCGCGGCTCGGCAAGACACCTCTATTTGACCCAGTCCTTTCGATGCCCGGAGACCGCGGCCAGGAAAGCGAACCAGTATCTTTGGCTGCTGGGATCGCCCAAGCCCTTCCGGGGGCTTTCACGTCCCAGGGTAACCAACAGGCAGCATGCCTATATCGCCCGGACCAACGCTCTTGTCCTGGATGTCGCCGCCAATCTGGACCTGAAAAGGAATCGGGTCCATTTTCTGGGGGGATTCGACTCCTACAACTTTCAGGCAATCGTGGACGCCCGCAAACTGCTGGATCGTTCCGGGGACAAGCTGCGGGATCCGTTCATGAGGCGTTTTTCCTCGGCCGAGGAATTCGTGATGTACGTGGATGAGGCCAACGAGCTGGACCTAAAGACGAGATTGGAGATCGCCAAGAAACACGCGCAAGCTGAGGAGATCTACCGCATGCTTCGGGCCAATTGCGTTTCGCGGCAGCAGGATGCGGATATCGTGGTGACCACGGCCCACAAGGCCAAGGGGCAGGAGTTCGAGTCCGTGGAGGTTATGGGGGACTTTCTGGACCTGGGGGAGTGTCTGCGCCAGGCCGCCTCCGGCGGAAGGGTGCGCGTCCCCAGGGAGGAGCTCAATCTTCTCTACGTGGCGCTGACACGAACGCAGAACCGCCTCAATCTGAATTCGCGGTATATTCTGGATAGAGACATGCTGGACAGGATCTCCAAGATGATCCAGGCCGGCAGGATCGAGTTGTATTAACCGAAAGGGGCCTTTCCGGGATGGCCCGAGAGGACGTGAATCTCCCTCGTTCCTTCGCTCGCAATCAGTTTCTTGACTAATTCCGCTCATCCTGCTAACTGGCATTCAAGGCGAAGCAAGCCGGCGTAGCTCAGCGGCAGAGCAGCTGATTCGTAATCAGCAGGCCAGGGGTTCAAGTCCCCTCGCCGGCTCTTCACTCACCCTTTTCAGCAACTACCCGCCCCTTTTCTCTTGGCCTTAGCTCACCTCGTGACAGATGATTCTTTTCCTCGTGATCAAGGTGTCAGGATACCCAGAATGCCGGACCAAAGCCTATCTCTTCCGGAGAAGGTGGAGCGCTCCAGGGAGCGGCTCCAGCGCATTGCGCGCGACAAGGACCCCTCCTCGGTCTATGTGGCTTGGACTGGAGGCAAGGATTCCACTGTGGTAGTGTGGTTGTGGAAAACGATTCTGAGGGATCGTTCTTCCGTCAGCACGAACATGCCGCAGGTGCTGCGCGTGGAGACCGGACTGGACTTTTCCGAAATCGATCGTTTTTGCGACAGCCTGAAGGAGCGGTGGGCCCTCATCGAAGCGCGAGCCGGGGCGGATCCGGACAAGATGCCCGCAAATCCGGGCGCGGATCCGGCGACCTGTTGCCGGGACCTGAAGATCGAGCCCCTGCGCGAGGCGGTGATGTCCAAGGGAGTGGAGGTTCTCCTGACGGGTCTGCGCAGGGACGAGCATCCCGGCAGGGGCGATCGCTCCGTGTTCGAGGACAGGTCCGATCCGACGTATCTTCAGGTCAATCCCATTCTGGAATGGACGGAGATGGATGTCTGGTCCTTCATCCTGGCCGAGTCCCTGCCCTATTGCTCCCTGTATGAGCAGGGCTATCGCTCCCTGGACTGCCGTCCCTGCACCGAGCGAAGCGAGACGGACGAACGAGGCGGGCGGAATCGGACCAAGGAGCGCCAGATGGAATTTTTGCGCAGTCTGGGATATTTTTGATTCGCGTTCCGGGTTCTGGGTTCTGCGTTCCCCGTTGTCCGTTCCCCGTTCTGCGTTTCCAGGAAACGTCAGAGCTGGAGTTCAAAAAGTGGTTTTTCCGGTAGATGCGTGCTCGAGCCTTGGGTATGGCCCGCCAAGGCCCGAAGAACGCAATAGATGATTTTGCCTGTCAGGTGAAATGGCGGCAAGCCGGCCCAGCGAAACGGGAGCCGGAGCGCCTCTGCGGCGCCCCATCCCTTGCCCCCTGAATGATTAAGGAGATCCCATGCGTATCGTCGTTTTGGACGCCTACACCACAAATCCCGGTGACATCAGTTGGCAGCCCCTGCAGGACCTGGGTGAATGCGTTATGTACGAGCGTAGCACTGCGGACCAGGTCCTGGAGCGCTGCAGGGACGCGGAGATTGTGCTGACCAACAAAACGCCCCTGAGCAAGCGGCACCTGGATCAGCTGGATCGGCTGCAGTACATAGGGATGCTCTCCACAGGATACGATGTTGTGGATATTGAGGCCGCGGCACGGAAGAATGTCCCGGTCACCAACGTTCCCGGGTACGCCACGGACTCGGTGGCCCAGATGGTTCTGGCCCATCTGCTGCATTTCACCCAGCGCGCCGCTGATCACGGCCAGAGTGTGCGTCAGGGAGGATGGAGCGCCCGCAGCGATTTCTGCTACTGGGAGTATCCCCTTGTTGAGCTGTCGGGCCTCAACTTCGGGGTTCTGGGTCTGGGGCGGATCGGAAGGCGGGCTGCCGAGCTGGCCCGGGCCCTGGGTATGCGCGTCCTCGGGCACAGCTTTTCCGGAAGGAAGGAGCCCCCCGCAGGGGTGGAGCTTGTCGAGTTGGACACACTGCTGGCGGAGAGCGATGTTCTCAGCCTGCACTGCAGGCTGTCCGATGAGAGTAGGGAGATCGTCAACTCCGGCACCCTAGCCCGGATGAAGCCCACGGCCCTGCTGATCAATACCGCCCGAGGCTCGCTCGTGCGGGAGCAGGATCTGGCTGACGCCCTGAATAGCGGTTCCCTGGCCGGGGCGGGCCTGGACGTGTTGTCCCGGGAGCCCCCGGATTCGAATAATCCCTTGCTGACAGCCGACAATTGCCTGATCACTCCCCATATCGGCTGGGCCACAACTGCCGCAAGGCAAAGGCTTGTGCACACTGTGGCCGAGAATCTCCGGCGCTACCTCCAGGGCGATCCCGTCCATGTGGTCAATCTGTGAGGCCCGGAGATCTTTTCGCTCTTCTCCCATCTTTTCAAGCGGAGAGGGGAACCTTCCGGGGCGGATTGTTTCGCCCCGTTCCAACGGCAGCTGGGACCAGGCTGTAAATGCGATGGATATATCTCATCTTGGGCGCCGCCTGTCTGGGCCTGAGCCTGCTGGCATTCGGCCAGGGCGGTAGCCAGCGCGTCCTCGCGGGGCTGTATCAGGGCGCCGACATGATCCTGCGGCTGAGTCCCCTCCTGCTTTTTGCCTTCGCCTGCGCCGGCCTCATGACGGTAATCATTTCCCAGGAGACCATTTCGCGCTGGCTTGGGCGCGAGTCCGGTTGGAAGGGGCTCTTGCTGGGAGGGCTCGCGGGAGCGCTTCTTCCGGGAGGGCCCTTCCTCTTCTTTCCCATAGCGGCTTCTTTTCTGGTATCCGGAGCAGGGCTGGGGACAGTGGTCTGTTTCGTGACCGCCAAGAACCTGTGGTCCCTGAGCCGGTTGCCCATCGAGATCGCGATGTTTGGCCCGAAGCTGACCTTTGTTCGCTTCGCCGCCACCGCGGCTTTCCCCATCCTGGCGGGCTTGGCCGCGGATTGGCTCTTTGCCGGGACGTCCGAGTCGGTCCGCAGCGAAATCCGCAGGCTGCAAGGACGCTCGAGCAGCGCGGAAAGGGAGGGATAGGGCGTGGAACTGCTGCCCGCAACTATCCTGCTTTTCGCCATGTGCGCCGGTCTGCTCCTCGTGGGCGCTCGGCGCGGGGACGGCAGCAATGGGCTCGGGCTGTGGACCGGGGCAAGGATGTTTGTCAGCCTGCTTCCCCTCTTGCTCTTGGCCTTTACCCTGGCGGGCTTGCTCCAGGTGGTTGTCTCACCTGAGCTCATCAGGTCCTGGCTGGGAGCGGAAACGGGATTGAAGGGGATTCTGCTTGCAGTGGTCTGCGGTGGGCTCCTCTTGGGAGGTCCCTATGCCGTTTTTCCGATCATGGCGGAAATATACCGCAGCGGCGCGGGAGTCGGCGCCGCGGTTGCCATGATCAGCGGTTGGTCCCTTCTGGGCGTGGCCCAGTTGATCATGGGAGTGACCTTCATCGGATTCCGCTTCACCCTGATCCGCACCCTGATCGTNTTGGCCCTGCCCTTTCTGGCCGGGGCCATGGTCCATCTCTGGATCTGGGCGGATATATGGTAGACCGGGGAGCGGTCTTGTCCTGAAGGTCGCCCCGGTTGGGGAACAGGAGGTGTGATGTGAGCCGCGGGAGCACTGGAAAAGGCGATCCGGAAAGTTCCGCGGTCCCAGGGAGCTGCAGGGGACGTGTCGGGGTTTTCGATTCGGGAATCGGCGGCATATCTGTGCTCCGGGCCATCCATGCATGCCTGCCCCGTCTGGATCTTCTCTACGTCGCGGACACGGCTCACGCGCCCTATGGGTGTCTGCGCGGAGCGGCCATCCGGCAACGGGCGAGGCGCATTACGGAGTTCCTTTTCCAGCAGGGCGCAGAGGCCGTGGTGCTCGCATGCAACTCGGCGACGGCATCTGCCGTTCAGACCCTGCGCAGGATGTACTCGCAACCCCTTGTGGGCATGGAGCCCGCGATCAAGCCCGCTCTTCGCCGCACACGAACCGGTGGTATCGGTGTTTTGGCCACGGAGGTCACCCTGGAAAGCGAACGCTTTCACAGGCTTCTCCAGCCCTGGAGAGCCCAAGCGGAGCTCCTGCTCCAGCCGTGTCCCGATCTGGTCCGGGAAGTGGAGCTGGGCAACTGGGACGGAGCCAGGACGCGGCGATTGCTCGAGGCCTATGTCCATCCCCTGCTCGCGGCGGGTGCGGATACCCTGGTTCTGGGGTGCACCCACTATCATTTCCTGAAGCCGGCCCTTTCCCGGATCGCCGGTCCGGAAACCGTCATTCTGGACCCATCCTATCCCGTGGCGCGACAGCTGGCCCGGGTCCTGGCCCTGGAGGGCGCTTCCTACCCTGAAGGGGGGCCTTCCGGTGTGGTTCGCTTCTGGACCAGCGGGGACCCGTTGTTTTTCCGCAAACAGCTCGACCGCGTCTGGGCCCCGGATACCCGCCCGGAAAAGCTCCCTTTCTGATCCCTGTCGCGGGAATGCTCTTCCTCTCCTTTTTTCCTGCCCTTGTCTTGTTCCTTAATTACTGGTAGGTAGGGACAAACTCCCTGGAAAACTCCCTATCCCCCATTCATCGGTCAGCCCGGGAGGGCGTCCCTGACCCGGTCATGTCGGCCTGCAAACGGATAAGGAGAGGATTATGGCAAGCATCAAGGTTGTGACCGACAGCACCGCGGATCTGCCGAAGGAGCTGGTTTCCGAGCTGGATATCGAGGTGTTGCCGGTGAATATCGTGCTGGACGGGAAAACCTATCGCGACGAGGTGGATATCCACAGCGAGACCTTTTATGCCAATATCGACAAATACGGCAAGATGCACTCCCAACCGGTCTCCTATACGGACTACGCCTTTATCTACAAGGAGCTGACCCGTCGCTATGACCAGCTGCTCATCATCCATTGCTCGCGGCATATCAGCGGAACATACGATAACGCGGTTGCTGTGCACGAGGATTTCTCCGGCACGCACAAGAGCAGGGTTGCATTGATCGATAGCGGGCAAAGCGGCTTGGGCCTGGGTCTGCTGGTTCTTGACGCGGCCAAGGCGCTACAGGCGGGATATGATTTCGAGGAAGTGGAGGAGCTCGTGAGAAAGCGCGTGCAAAAGGTATCCACCTTCTTCTATGTTCCATCCCTGAAATATCTGCGCAAGGGGCGGAAGATCAGCGGCCTGAAATCGGCCCTCGCGTCCGCGATGCGCATTCAGCCCGTATTGACCTTTCAAGGGGGTGAAATCGTCCTCTCCAGTCGCCTGACAGGGGAGAGATCGGAAATAGCGGGAAAGTTCCTGGAATGCATCGAGCAGGATCTGCAGGACAGGGAAATCATCAATCTCGGCATCGCTCACGCCCATGCCCCGGACTTGGCCAAGGAAATGAAGGATTTCATGCTGGAGAATTTCCGCTGCAGCAATGTGTACGAGTCCTATGTGGGAACCGCCATCGGGTTGAATACCGGCCCTGGAGCCGTCGGGGTGATGTATACCCGCAAATAGCACGGCCCAGCCGGGCTGGGCCGTGCTAAGGTCATCCCGCCGGTCGTGAGCCGGTTGGTCTAGTCCTTGTCCTTTTGTTGCAAACTGCAACTATCCTTGTTCGGGCCTCAGCCCTTGATGCCGAGCTTGGGCAGGACCACCTTGACCAGTATGATCCAGACCCCCAGAACAAGCGCCAGGGTGATGAGAGGTTTCATGGCTGCCTCCGTATTACGGGTTACTCGATGGCTTCTCCGGTGAGACGCTCGTATGCTTCCAGATATCTATTCATTGTAGCCTGAATTACTTCCTGGGGCAATCGGGGTGGCTCTCCGCTCATATCCCAATTCCTCTTCAGCCAGTCCCGGAGATACTGTTTGTCGAAGCTGGGCTGGCTCTGTCCCGGCTCATAGCGGTCCATGGGCCAAAAACGGGAAGAATCCGGAGTCAGGACCTCGTCGATCAACAAGGGCCTGTCCCGGAGCAGGCCGAATTCGAATTTCGTGTCCGCGATAACGATCCCGCCTTCCTCGGCAAGCGCGCTCCCCCTGCGGTAGAGATCGAGAGAGGCCTTTTGGNCCTCTTCGAAAAGGGCATCTCCCAGGGTCCGCCTGGATTGCTCCACGGGGATGTTTTCGTCGTGCTCTCCCTCTTCCGCTTTTGTTGAAGGAGTGAACAGCGGTCTCGGAAGAGGGTCCGATTCCCGGAGCCCCTCCGGGAGATCGATACCGCAGATAGAGCCGCTCGTCTGGTAGTCCTTCCAGCCCGAGCCGCTGATGTAGCCGCGCACGATGCATTCCACAGGCAGTGGCTTAGTCCTGCGCGCAATGACGGCTCGTCCCTCCAGCATCTCCCTGTAGGGGCGAAGCGCGGATGGAAACTGCTCCGCATCCGTTTCCAGGAGATGGTTGGCCACATGGTCCCGAAAGGTCTCCATCCAGTGAATGGTGAGCTTGTTCAGAACCACTCCCTTGTAGGGTATGGGATCGGACAGGATGACATCAAAGGCGGACATGCGATCCGTGGTGACGATGAGAAGTGTTTCCTCGTCGATTTCATAGATGTCGCGCACCTTTCCCCTAGCCAGAAGCGGAAATTCCGGGATTTCGGTTCGGGTAACTGTCTGCATGGCGATCTCCTTTGAAGCGTTTCCCAAGGGCGCGAATTAGTTCCCTTCCTCCTTCGATCCGCCCCGCAAGAGCGCGCTGCGCGCATGGGCCTCCAGGCCCTCCAGCCTTGCCAGGCGTCCGACAGTCTCGGCGTTGTGGCTCATATACCCTTGGCTCGCAGCGATGAAGTTGGTTCGCTTGCAAAAGCTGTCCACCCCGAGCCCCGAAGCGAAACGGGCTGTCCCGGATGTGGGCAGCACATGGTTGGGCCCGGCGAAGTAGTCCCCCAGGGCTTCCGGAGTGGAGTGGCCCAGAAAGAGGGCGCCGGCGTTGCGCACGCTGTCCAGCCACGACCATGGATCCTGAAGGCACAGCTCCAGGTGCTCCGGAGCCATGCGATTGATTAGGGAAAACGCGGATTCCGTGTCCGGAACCAGGACAAGGCCTCCCCAGTCGCGCAGGGACGCTCTGGCTGTCTCTGCCCTGGGCAGGGTCTGCAGGTGGTCTTCGAGAGCCGCCTCCACCCTGGACAACAACTCGGAGCTCGCGGAAACGAGCAGGGCACAGGCCTGTTCGTCGTGCTCGGCCTGGGAGAGCAGATCAGCCGCCACAAGATCCGGGTCGGCTGTCTCGTCCGCGACGATTGCGATCTCGCTGGGTCCGGCCAACAGATCGATGCCCACGCGGTCGCTCACCAGTTTCTTGGCCAGGGTAACGAAGATGTTTCCCGGACCGGCGATACAGTCCACCCGGGGAAGGGTTTCCGTGCCCAGGGCGAGTCCGGCCACGGCCCACGGGCCGCCCACGGCGTACATTTCCTGGAGTCCCAGAAGGTCGGCTGCGGCGAGGGTATAGGGGTTGATTCCCCCGTCGATCCCCGGCGGGGTGACCAGGCATATGCGTTCCACGCCGGCGACCAGGGCGGGGATGGCGTTCATGAGGAGGCTGGAAACGAGAGGGGTTTCCCCGGAGCTTCCCCCGGGGATGTAGAGACCGGCGCTGGGAATGGGCCGTTGGATTTGGCCGGCAATGAGCCCTTGCTGGCCCGAATCGAACCAGGAGGTCCTCCGCTGTCGGCGATGGAAAGCGTAGATGTTTTCCATGGCCAGGGAGATGGCCTCTTTGTCCCGAGCCTCGATGAATTGGGCTGCTCCATGGATGCGTTCCCTGGGGACTGGAATCATTTCCGCGGAGAAGTCGGAGCAGTCGAAATAGGAGGTGTACTCGACCAAGGCCTCATCCCCTGATTCGGCGACACTGTGAATGATGTCCCCGACCTTGGCCTCCAGGGAGGGATCGACAGCGTTGCGGCGGCTGAGCCAGGCGAGGAGAGCTTCCAGCTGGTGCGGCTCAAAACAGGATACTTGGTTGATCGCCATGCGCCTTTCCTTGGTAAGAGAGGTCTTGAGTTCCTTCCCGCTAGGAAGGAAGGCTTTCCCGATGGAAACATGCTCGTAATATGTTTCCCAGACCTTGTCAAAAGCCTTCAAAGGATTGATGCAATTTCCCGTTGACATCTAGAGCACAATTTCATACAAGGCTTGTTTGGCGCGGGGCGCTTTCCGGACAGCGGGAGGCGAACGCGCAGCGCGTCTCTGACTAGATGAATAATTGAGGAGGCGCGAAATGCTCTTGACATCACAAAGAGCTTGTCCTATAAAGATAGGTTGCTTCGGGCGAAGGCCCCCTCGGCAAACGTGGGGCCGACCGAAAAAACTCTTGACCTGACGGACTGATTTGCTAAGGTTAAAGTTCGGGTTCGTTGACAACTAGATAGTGAGTTGGGCGCAGACAGCACGCAGAATCAACAGGATTTAACTGGAGAGTTTGATCCTGGCTCAGAATGAACGCTGGCGGCGTGCCTAACACATGCAAGTCGCGCGAGAAAGCCCCTTCGGGGGTAAGTAAAGCGGCGGACGGGTGAGTAACGCGTGGACAACCTACCCNGGGGTTGGGGATAACCCTGCGAAAGCGGGGCTAATACCGAATACGCTGTTTTCTTCCTGGGTGATTTGTTTCACCGAGGTGGTTAACGGGAAAGGTGGCCTCTGGAGCAAGCTACCGCCCCGGGATGGGTTCGCGTCCCATTAGCTTGTTGGTGGGGTAACGGCTCACCAAGGCGACGATGGGTAGCCGGCCTGAGAGGGTGATCGGCCACACTGGGACTGGAACACGGCCCAGACTCCTACGGGAGGCAGCAGTGGGGAATCTTGGGCAATGGGCGCAAGCCTGACCCAGCGACGCCGCGTGTGGGAAGAAGGCCNTCGGGTCGTAAACCACTGTCAGGAGGGAAGAAAAGCAGATNCCNAACAGGGGTCTGTNTTGACGGTACCTCCAGAGGAAGCACCGGCCAACTCCGTGCCAGCAGCCGCGGTAATACGGAGGGTGCAAGCGTTATTCGGAATCACTGGGCGNAAAG
>JGI1684J13235_1000451_pt1 | contig 15353 bp, 15 predicted proteins | sample PonA232FremontCA_2_FD_13235 | JGI IMG/M metagenome (IMG submission 13235) | reverse complement strand
GGCGTGCGCGTGGTGCCGCCGGCGGCGGCCCGGCGCGGCAGCTACATCGCCCCCGGCGTGGTGCTGATGCCCTCCTACGTCAACATCGGCGCCTACGTCGACGAGGGCACCATGGTGGATACGTGGGCCACGGTAGGGTCCTGCGCCCAGATCGGCCGCAACGTCCACCTCTCCGGCGGCGTCGGGATCGGTGGCGTGCTCGAGCCGCTGCAGGCCAACCCCACCATCATCGAGGACGAGTGCTTCATCGGCGCCCGCTCCGAGATCGTCGAGGGCGTGGTGGTCGGCCGCGGCGCGATCCTCGCCATGGGCCTCTTCCTCGGCCAGAGCACCAAGATCTACGACCGCACCACCGGAGAGGTCTCCTACGGCCGCATCCCCGAGGGCGCCGTGGTCGTCCCCGGCAGCCTGCCGGCACAGGACGGCAGCCACAGCCTCTACTGCGCCGTGATCATCAAGTACGCCGACGAGCAGACCCGCGCCAAGGTCGGCATCAACGAGCTCCTGCGCCCATGAGCGCCACGCTAGAGCTAGCCCGCGAGCTGATCCAGCGCCCGTCGGTGACCCCGGAGGACGCCGGCTGCCAGCACTGCATCGCCGAGCGCCTGGCAGCCGCCGGCTTTACGCCGGAGTGGCTCCCCGCCGGCAAGGTCACCAACCTGTGGGCCCAGCGCGGCGCCGGGGCACCGCTATTCTGCTTCCTCGGCCACACCGACGTCGTCCCTAGCGGCCCGGAATCGGCCTGGCAGCACCCGCCCTTCCAGCCCATCGTCGAGGAGGGCCACCTCTGCGGCCGCGGCGCTGCCGACATGAAGGGCAGCGTAGCCGCCTTCGTGGTAGCGGCCGAGCGCTTCGCCGCCGAGCATCCGCAGCACAGCGGGAGCATCGCGGTGCTCCTCACCAGCGACGAGGAGGGCCCGGCGGTAGACGGCACCCGCCACGTGGTCGAGACCCTCGGCGAGCGCGGCACGGAGGTGGACTACTGCCTGGTCGGTGAGCCCAGCAGCGAGGCCCAGCTCGGCGACGCCTTCAAGATCGGGCGCCGCGGCTCGCTGACCGGCCACCTGACCATCCACGGCGAGCAGGGGCACGTCGCCTACCCGCAACGGGCCGAGAATCCCATCCACCACTTCGCTCCCGCCCTGCAGGAGCTGGTGGCCACCGAGTGGGACCGCGGCGACGCCGACTTCCCGCCGACGAGCCTGCAGATCGCCAACATCAGCGGCGGCACCGGCGCGGACAACGTCATACCGGGCACCCTGGATGTCGTCCTCAACCTGCGCTATTCACCGGCCGTCGCCGCCGAGGCGCTGCAGACGCGCATCGCCGCCCTGCTGGAGCGCCACGGGCTGCGCTACAGCCTGACCTGGCGCCACGCCGGCGCCCCCTTCGCCACCCGCGGCGGGGCCCTGGTGGAGGCGGTGGAGCAGGCGGTGGCCGCCCGCACCGGCCGGACCCCGCAGCGCTCGACGGCCGGCGGGACCTCCGACGGCCGCTTCATGGGCGCCACCGGGGCGCAGATCGTCGAGCTCGGGCCGCTCAACGCCTCCATCCACAAGGCCAACGAGCGCGTCGCCGTGGCCGATCTGGAGGCCCTGGCCGAGATCTACTACGACACCCTGAGACGTCTGCTGGCCCCCTGCTAGCCCCACAGCAGGAGCCAGCCAGGACGGATCCCGTTCAAGCAGGGATTTGAGCGGGTACGGGCCATCCCTTACATTGAGGTGCCGTCGTCAGTGGCACATGGGCAGACCGGAGCCGGAGCAATGCCGATAGCGACCCTCCTCACCGGCTTCCTCCCGGCCTTGCTCGGGGTGGTGCTGGGTAGTATCTGGCTCTCCCGCGCCCTGACGAGCCTGAGCGGACGCATCCCCATCCAGCCCGGGTTGATGGGCCTGATAACCGCCCTGGGGGCGGACTCACCGGAGATCACCTCGGCGGTTACCGCCCTCGTGGCAGGCGAGCACGAGATCGGCCTGGGGGTCGTACTGGGCTCGAACCTCTTCAACCTGGCCGCGCTATTGGGCCTGAGCGGGGTCCTCGCGGGCTGGATCGCCCTCCCCCGGGCGAGCCTCGTCTTCAACGGGGCGATCTCCCTGGCGGCGACCGGGGTGATCGCCCTGCTCATCTACCGCGCGATCCCCCCGGCCTGGGCCCTGGGCCTGCTGATGGCGATCCTGGCCATCTACATCCTCTTGCTGAGCCTCCCCGCGGACCGTGCCCGGCGGATCGGCCTGCCTGCCCGGCTGGCCTCGCCGCTGGCCCGGCTGCTCGGGGCGGTCCACGAGCACGCCTCGCGAAAGGCCGCCTCGACCCGCTCGGGGCAGCCGGTCAGCGGGTGGTGGCTGGCCTTCCAGGTGACGGCCGCCCTGCTCTTCATCGTGGAGGGCAGCATGGGGATCGTGCACACCGCCCTGCCCATCGCCGAGGCCGCAGGGATCCCGCGGAGCCTCGTAGGGGCCTTGATACTCGCCGCCCTGACCGGCATCCCGAACGCCTATACCGCGGCCCAGCTAGCCTGGCGCAAGGAGGGGGCAGCGGTGGTGAGCGAGACCCTCAACAGCAACACCATCAACCTAGTGGTCGGGATCAGCCTACCGGTGCTGTTCTTCGGGATGCATGCCGAGGCGGGGATCGCTGTCCTCGAGGTTTGGTGGCTGCTGGGCCTGACAGCCCTGGCAGTCCTCCTGCCAGCCCTCGCCGGGGCGATCACCCGCCGCACCGGCATAGTCATCATCGGCCTCTACCTGGCCTTCGCCGCGGTGCGGATAGCCCTGCAGTAGGCCTACACCCCGATCATATCCCGCATGTCGTACAGCCCCGGCGGCTGCTCCGCCGCCCACTGGGCGGCGCGCACGGCGCCGGCGGCGAAGGTGGTCCGGCTCGAGGCCTTGTGGGTGAGCTCGACCCGCTCACCGTCACCGGCGAAGAGCACGGTGTGCTCGCCGACGATATCGCCGGCGCGGACCGTCTCGAAGCCGATGGTCTCCCGGTCACGGGCGCCCGTGTGCCCCTCGCGTCCGTAGACAGCGGACTGCGCCAGATCCCGGCCCAGGACTCCGGCCACCGTCTCGCCGAGGCGCAGGGCCGTGCCGGACGGCGCGTCGACCTTGTTGCGGTGGTGGGCCTCGAGGATCTCCACGTCACTGTGGGCGCCGATGGCGCGGGCCGCCTGCTCGACCAGGGCCGTGAGCAGCGTCACCCCGGTGGAGTAGTTGGCGGCCTGCATGACGGGCGCGTGCCCGGCGAGCCGCCGGACCGCCTCCTGCTCGGCATCGCCGAGGCCCGTGGTGCCCAGCACCAGCGGCCGTCCGGCATCGGCACAGGCCCCGGCCACCTTGGCAGTGGCCTCCGGCAGGCTGAAGTCGATGACCGCGTCCGCGGCTGCAATGGCAGCCGCGCTGTCGTCACCGACGGGCACACCGCAGGCGCCGGCACCGGCCAGCTCGCCGGCGTCGCGCCCTACCGCGGCGCCGCCACCGCGGTCGACGGCGGCGGCGAGGTGGACCCCCGGATCGCGCTGGATGACATCGATGAGCATGCGGCCCATCCGGCCGCCGGCCCCGATTACGGCGATACCCAGGCTCATGCCCGCCACTCCTCGAGGAAGCGCTTGACCTTATCCAGCCAGGAGGAGGTCTGCGGGTGGTGCTTGCCGCCCGTATCCTCCAGCGTCTTCCGGAACTCCTCCAGCAGCTCCTTCTGCCGCTTGGTCAGGTTGACCGGGACCTCGACATGGATCCGGCACAGCAGGTCGCCCTGGCGGTTGCCCCGCACCGGCTTCACGCCCTTGCCGCGCAGCCGGAAGACCTGATCGGACTGCGTCCCGGGCGGGATGCGCAGGTTGACGCGGCCCTCGAGCGTGGGCACCTCAACCTCGCCGCCGAGGGCGGCAGTGACCATGTCCACCGGGACCTGGCTATGCAGGTCGGCGCCCTCGCGCTCGAAGAACTCGTGCTCCTTGACCGCCACCTGCACGTAGAGATCGCCCGGCGGGCCGCCGCGCTCGCCCGGCTCGCCCTCGCCGGAGAGGCGGATACGGTCGCCCGTATCGACACCGGCGGGGATCCGCACGTTGAGGGTCTTGCGGTCCTCTACCCGGCCGCGGCCGCGGCACTTCGGGCAAGGATCGCTGACGATCGTGCCCTCGCCACCGCAACGCGGGCAGGCCTGCTGAATGGAGAAGAAGCCCTGCTGGACGCGGACATCCCCATAGCCCTTACACGTCGGGCACGTCTGCGGCTGGGACCCGGCCCGCGAGCCGGAGCCGTGGCAGGCATCGCACTCCACGTGCGTGGGCACCTGGATCTGCTTCTCGGTGCCGCTGACCGCCTCCTCGAGGGTCAGCTCCAGGGTGTACCGCAGATCCGAGCCGCGGAAGGCGCGCGCCCGGCCGCCACCGCCACCCCGGCCGCCGGAGCCAAAGATATCCCCGAACACGTCGGAGAAGATATCCGAGAAGTCCGGACCGCCGGCGCCACCGCCGTAGCCGCGCGGGCCGCCAGCGCCGCCGGCAGCGGAGGGATCGACCCCGGCGTGGCCGAACTGGTCGTAGGCTGTCCGCTTCTGCGAATCCGAGAGGACCTCGTAGGCCTCCTTGACCTCCTTGAATTGCTCGGCCGTGTCGTCGTCGCCCGGGTTCCGGTCCGGGTGATAGCGCTGCGCCAGGCGCCGATAGGCCTTCTTGATCTCGTCGTCCGAAGCGTTCTGGGAGACCCCTAGCACTTCGTAGTAGTCGCGCTTCGCCATAGGCTGCTCCGCGTCTCCTTAGCCGGGCATGCGTGAGGCGCAGGAGGATAGACCCGCCCTGCGCCTCCGCCTGAAGCGTTGACCGGCCCGGTCCGCCAGGACCGGGCCGCGCCGCGCTTACTGCTTCTTGTTGCCGTTCTCGTCTTTGACTTCCTCGAAGTCGGCGTCGACGACATCCTCGCTCTGATCGCTGGAACCGGCATCGCCGCCGCCGGCGGCCTGCTCCTCATCGCCGCCGGCCTGCTGGTAGGCCTTCTGGGCCAGCTCACCGGACTTCTGCGCCAGCTCCTGCGTCTTCTGCTCGATGGCGTCCTTGTCGTCGCCGTCCTTGACCTCCTCGAGCGCCTGGATGGCGTTCTCGATCTCCTGCTTCTCGGACTCGTCGACCTGCTCGCCGAGGTCAGAGAGCGACTTGCGCGTGGTATGGATCATGTTGTCGGCCTGGTTGCGCGCCTCGACCAGCTCGCGCTGGCGCCGGTCCTCCTCGGCGTTCTCCTCGGCCTCCTTGACCATGCGCTCGACCTCGTCCTCGGACAGCCCGGAGGAGGCCTGGATCTGGATGCCGGTCTCCTTGCCAGTGGCCTTGTCCTGGGCCGAGACGTGCAGGATGCCGTTAGCGTCGATATCGAAGGTCACCTCGATTTGCGGCGTCCCACGCGGCGCCGCCGGGATGTCCGTCAGGTCGAAGCGGCCCAGGGACTTGTTGTCCTTGGCCATCTCCCGCTCGCCCTGGAGGACGTGGACCGTTACGGCGGTCTGGTTGTCCTCCGCCGTGGAGAAGGTCTGCGTCCCCTTCGTCGGGATCGTGGTGTTCTTCTCGATGATCTTCGTCATCACGCCGCCCAGGGTCTCGATACCCAGCGATAGCGGCGTGACGTCGAGCAGGAGGACGTCCTTGACGTCGCCGCCGAGCACGCCGGCCTGGATCGCCGCGCCGACGGCCACGGCCTCGTCCGGGTTGACGTCCTTGCGCGGATCACGGCCGAAGAACTCCTTGACCTTCTCCTGGACCTTGGGCATGCGGGTCTGGCCACCGACCAGGATGACGTCGCTGACGTCCTTGGCGGACAGACCGGCGTCCTTGAGCGCCGTCTTGCAAGGCTCGATGGTCCGGTCGACGAGGTCCTCGACCAGGGACTCGAGCTTGGCCCGCGTGAGCTTGATGGCCAGGTGCTTGGGCCCGTTCTGGTCCGCCGTGACATACGGCAGATTGACCTCCGTCTGCTGGCTCGAGGTCAGCTCGATCTTGGCCTTCTCCGCGGCCTCGCGCAGGCGCTGCAGGGCCAGGTGGTCCTGCCCGAGATCGATGCCCTGGTCCTTCTTGAACTCCTGGACGAGGTACTGGATGATCCGGTTGTCGAAGTCCTCGCCACCGAGGAACGTATCGCCCGAGGTCGACATCACCTCGAACTGCTTCTCGCCCTCGACCTCGGCGAGCTCGATGATGGAGACGTCGAACGTGCCGCCGCCGAGGTCGAAGACGGCGACCTTCTTATCACCGCCCTCCTTGTCCAGGCCGTAGGCCAGCGCCGCGGCGGTCGGCTCGTTGATGATGCGCTTGACCTCCAGCCCGGCGATGCGGCCGGCGTCCTTCGTCGCCTGGCGCTGGGAGTCGTTGAAGTAGGCCGGGACCGTGATGACCGCCTCCTCGACCTCGCTATTGAGGTAGTCGTCGGCGGTGCTCTTCATCTTCTGCAGCGTCCGCGCGGAGACCTCCGGCGGCGCCATCTTCTTGCCCTGGACCTCGACCCAGGCGTCGCCGTTATCGGCCTTGACGATCTTGTAGGGCATCTCGTTGATGTCGCGCTGCACGACATCCTCGTCGAAGCGGCGGCCGATGAGCCGCTTGACGGCGTGGACGGTGTTCTCGGGATTGGTGACCGCCTGGCGCTTGGCCGGCGCCCCGGTGAGCACCTCGCCGTCGTCGCTGAAGGCGACCACAGACGGCGTGGTGCGGTCCCCCTCCGCGTTCTCGACGACGCGGGCCTGGTTACCCTCCATGACCGCCACGCACGAGTTGGTCGTGCCCAGGTCGATGCCGATGATCTTACCCATAGTGCGCTCCTGCTGATCGTTGAATCTGTTGAGCCTGTTTTCGCGTTCTATCCCTTAGGTGCGGTGCGGGGGACGCTTTTTCAAGGGGCGCCGGGCCACTGATTGCCCGCCGGCTCAGCTGGCCGCGTCGCCGCCCGAGCTGCTCTCGCCCGAGGTGTCGCCCCCGGAGGCGCCCTGCCCCTGCTTGGCGACCACCACCAGGGCCGGACGCAGCAGCCGCTCCTTGAGGCGATACCCCTTCTGGACGACGTGGAGCACCGTGTTCGGCTCCTGCTCGTCCGAGGGCTGCGTGGACATCGCCTCGTGGTACTCCGGATTGAAGCGCTCGCCCTGGGGGTTGAGCTCCTCGATCTCGAAGCGCTCGAAGACCTGGTCGAGCATCTTCAGGGTGAGCTGCGAGCCCTCCAGGAGCTTCTCGCGGTCGGCCTCCGCATCCTCCGCAGCCCGGACGCCCATCTCCAGGCTGTCCTTGACCTGCAGCAGGTCGTTGATGACCTTCTCCTGGGCCTGGAGCTTGGCCTGCTCGACGTCCTTCTGGGCGCGGCGCTGGGTATTCTCCAGCTCAGCGCGCACGCGCACGGCCTGCTCCCAATTATCCTGGGCCCGCTGCTCGGCCTCGGCGAGCGCGTCATCGAGCTCGCCGATACGCTGGCGCAAGGCCTCGGGATCGTCGACCTGCTCCGCGTCGCCGCCGGCCTCGTCGGCCTCGCCGGCCTCCAGCTCACCCTCGACGGCCTCCTGCTGACCGGCGTGGGCGGCCTCGTGCTCACTCGAGTCGGTGGCTTTCTCGGACTGCTCGTCGACAGTGTCCTGACGCTGGTTATCGCTCATACAATTGCTCCGCTAGATCGAACCGGAAGAATGCGGCGTCGCGCCCGGCTGGCCACCACGGCGGCCACCGCCAGGGACGCGCGGCTATCTGGGGAGGGGAATGGGGATCTAGCGCGACGGATTCAAGGCCGACCCGACCAATCGAGCCGTGACCTCGACAATGGGGACGATCCGGTCGTAGGCCATCCGGGTCGGGCCGATGACACCGAGGACGCCCGCCGGCTCGCCCTCGACGGCGTAGCGTGCAGCCACCAGGGACATGCCGTCGAAGGCTGTGTGGCCCGCCTCCTGACCGATATAGACCTGTACGCCCTCGGGCCGGGCGCAGCAGTCGAGGAGGTGGAGGATATCCTGCTTCTGCGTGAACGCCTCAAACAGCTGCCGCAGCCGCGCCACGTCGGAGAGCTCCTCAAGCTCCATGAGGTTGGTCTGGCCGGCCACCACGTAGTCGTCACTGCCCGCCTCCTCGGCGAGGGCCTTGCCGGCGACCTCCGCCGCCGACCCCAGTAGCGCATCGAGGCGCTCCCGATCGGCCTGCACGGCGGCGCGCAGGCTGTAGCGCACCTGGGAGAGCTCGACACCGGCATACTCGGTGTTGAGGTAGTTGGCGATACGCTGGAGCTCCGCCTCGCTGAAGGCGCGGTCCGTCTGGATGACCCGGTGCTGCACGTCGCGCCGGTTGACGACCAGGATCGCCAGCACCCGGCGGCCGGACAGGGGCAGGAAGTCCACGTGCCGGAGCACCGCGCGCTCGCGCCGGGGCAGCGTGGCCACCCCGGCGAGCCGGGTCAGCCGGGAGAGCAGGTCCGAGGCCGAGTCGGCCAGCTCGTCGCCCCCCTCCTCCTCGCGGTCACGGACCAACCGCCGGCGCAGGTGCTCGACGGTCGCGGCGGCGACAGGCTCCACCTGGAGGAGGTAATCGACGTAGACGCGCAGGCCGCGGTCGGTCGGCACGCGGCCGGCAGAGGTATGCGGGGCGGTGAGGTAGCCGAGCTCCTCGAGATCCACCATGGCGTTGCGGACCGTGGCGGGGCTGACCTGGAGGCCAGACGCCCGCGCCAGGCTCCGCGAGCCGACGGGCCTGCCATCCTCGATGTAGCGGCGCACCAGCGTGCGGAGCAGGGTCCGCGCCCGTTCGCTCAGCTCCAGCTCCTGCGGCGGAGTCATGGCTTGTGCCACCACCGGTTGCGCGCTCTCGCGGGGTATGACGCTCCGCAAGCGGAGCGCGAGGAGGAACCTAGCAGGGCCCCCAAGACCCCGTCAACGCGGAGGACAGGCGCGATTGGCGGCACCCCGGCAAAGTGGTAGTGTCCGCTCGCATGGGCGTCCACGATCCCCCCTTCCCTACTGTCGGCATCACCGGCAAGCCCGGCGACACCGCCGTCGCGGGCCTGATCGAGCGCCTGCGGCCGATGCTCGCCGAGCGCGGCTGCACCCTGCTGCTCGACGCCCAGTCGGTAGCGGGCAGCGCCGACGAGGCGGCGCAGCGTGTGCCCCGCGAGGAGCTGCTGGAGGCGAGCGACCTGATCATCGCCATCGGGGGCGACGGGACGCTGATCCACACCTCCCGAGCCCTGGCCGGCCGCGACGACGTGGCCCTGATGGGCATCAACCGGGGGCGGCTCGGCTTCCTGGTGGACGTGGCCCCGGAGCACCTGGAGGAGGTCAGCCAGGTCCTCGACGGCGACTACGTGGTCGACGAGCGCCTCATCCTGGCCGCCGAGATCCGCGCCAACACCGACGGCACCCTGCTCGGCAGCGAGATCGCCATCAACGAGGTGGTCCTGCACCGCTGGAACACGGCACGCATGGTCGAGATGGTGACCTACGTCGACGGCGAGCCGCTCAGCGACCACCGCTCCGACGGGCTGATCGTCGCCTCCCCCACCGGCTCGACCGCCTACGCCATGGCCGGCGGGGGCCCGATCACCCAGCCGAGCCTGCGCGCCCTGGTCCTGGTGCCGATCTGCCCCCACACCCTGAGCAGCCGGCCGCTGGTGGTCGACGGCAGCAGCCGGGTCGAGATCGGCGTCCAGCCCGGCTTCATCGACAACGTCCGCGTCAGCTGCGACAGCCAGGACGAGCTGGCCTTGGACGCGGACAGCCGGCTGGTCGTCTACGCCCATAGCACACCGATCCGCCTGGTCCATCCACCCGGCTACAGCTACTTCAACCTGCTGCGGGCCAAGCTCGGCTGGGGCAGCCCCATGGGCGGCCCGTACCCCCGCAGCATGTAGGGAGAGAGGCCGTGCTGAGGGAGATCCACGTCCGCGATTTCGCCATCGTCGAGCGCCTGGACCTGGAGCTCGGGGACGGCATGCACGTGCTCACCGGCGAGACCGGGGCCGGCAAGTCGATCCTGCTCGACGCCCTGGGGCTGTGCCTCGGCGACCGGGCGAGCGCCGACACCGTCCGGCCCGGCGCCGAGCGGGCCGAGGTTAGCGCCGCTTTCGAGCCGCCGAGCGAGGCGGTCCGCGCCTGGCTGGCCGAGCGCGAGCTCGACGCCGGCGAGGAGCTCATCGTCCGCCGGGTCATCCAGGGCAGCGGACGCTCCCGCGGCTACATCAATGGATCGCCGGTAGCGCTGCAGATGCTCCGGGAGCTCGGTGAGCAGCTCGTCGACATCCACGGCCAGCACGCCCACCAGTCCCTGCTCCGCCCGGCCAACCAGCGCGAGCTGCTCGATAGCTTCGCCGGCGCCGAGGCCGAGCGGACGGAAGTCGGTGAGGCCTTCCGCGAGCTGCGGCGTATCGACCGCGAGCTCGCCGAGCTCGAGGACGAGGAGAGCGGCTACGAGGAGCGCCTCGCCGTGCTCCGCCACGAGGTCGAGGAGCTAGCCGCCGCGGCCCCGACGCGCGAGGGGCTCGCCGAGATGGAGGCGGAGCACCAGCGCCTGGCCCACGCCGGCTCCTTCATCGAGCTGGCCCAGGCGCAGCTCGACAGCCTCTCGGATGAGGAGCACTCCGCCCAGGCGCGGCTCGGCCGCGCCGTACGCGAGCTCGAGGAGCGCCGCGAGCTCGCGCCGGAGCTCGGCGAGGCCGCCGACCTGCTCCAGAGCGCCCTCGCCCACCTCGAGGAGGGCTGCCAGACCCTGCGCAGCTTCGCCGAGGGGCTGGATGTCGATCCCCAGCGCCTGGCGGAGCTGGACCGACAGATCAGCGACCTGCGGGACCTGGCGCGCAAGCACCGGGTCGAGGTGGCCGAGCTGCCGGATACCCTGGAGCAGCTGCGCGCGCAGCTCGACCGGCTGGAGAACGCCGGCCAGCGCCTCGCCGAGCTCCGCGAGGCGCGCGAGGCCACCCTGCAGCGCTACCACGAGGCCGCCGAGCGCCTCTCGGCAACGCGCCACCAGGGGGCTGAGCGGCTTGCGGGCGAGGTCCGTGAGCTGCTCGGCGAGCTAGGCATGGCGGGCGCCGAGCTGCTGCCCTCGATCCGCTTCGAGCCCGAGGCGGCACCTTCCGCCCAGGGGCTCGACCGGGTCGAGCTGCAGGTGCGCACCAACGCCGGCCAGGCCGCCGGCCCCCTGGCCAAGGTCGCCTCCGGCGGCGAGCTATCCCGGCTCGGGCTGGCCATCCAGGTCGCCACCGTAAGCCGCTCGGCCGGTGTGCCGACGCTGATCTTCGACGAGGCGGACGCCGGTATCGGCGGCGGCGTCGCCGAGGTGGTCGGGCGCATGCTGAGCACCCTGGGCCGACGCTACCAGGTCCTCTGCGTCACCCACCTGCCCCAGGTGGCGGCGCAGGCGGCGCACCACTTCCACGTCCGCAAGAGCGAGCAGGGGGATGAGACGCGCACCGAGGTCTCGCCGCTCAGCCAGGCCGAGCGGATCGAGGAGATCGCGCGCATGCTCGGGGGGCTGAAGATCACCGACCACGAGCGCGCCGCCGCCGAGGAGATGCTGCAGCGCGGCGGCGCCTTCTAGGGGAGCTCAGGAGGAGGTATCATCTTCGCGGAGCGGCGTATCCTCCGCCGCCTCGTCCGCCTCCTCGTCCTCGGCCTTGGCCGCGCAGTCGGGGCAGACGCCGTAGAGCACCAGGGCGTGGCCGGTCATGCGGAAGGAGCGTTGCCGGGCGGTCTCGCGCTGGCGCTGCTCGATGGTCTCGTCGACAAACTCCTCGACGCGGCCGCACTCGATGCAGACGATGTGATCGTGGTGGACCGTGTCGTTGAGCTCGAAGACCGAATGGGTACCCTGGAAGTTGTGCCGAACCAGGATGCCGGCCGTCTCGAACTGCGTCAGGACTCGATAGACTGTCGCGAGGCCGATATCCTCCCCGGCATCGAGGAGCGCCCGGTAGACCTCCTCGGCCGAGACGTGGCGTTGCCGGTTGTGCTGCAGCACCTCCAGGATCTTGATGCGCGGCAGCGTGACCTTCAGGCCCGCCTTGCGTAAGCCACCAGCGTCCACGGCTCCCCCTCAAACGCTGTTACAGTATCACCTATTTAGGCTACCATCTGCACTATGATGACGACATCGAGATGCAAGTTATTCTTATTATGCATGCTTGCTGCAGCTCTGCTCGCCGGCGGCTGCGGCGGGAAGTTCCCCTTCGCACGACCGCTGGAGGTCGAGCAGGGTAACCGTATCAAGGCGGAGGATATCGAGCGCCTCCAGTTGGGGATGAGCAAGGCCGAGGTCCGGCGCCTGCTCGGCGACCCGGTCCTGAAGCACCCCTTCGAGGCGCAGCGCTGGGACTACATCTACGACCGCCGAGGCAGCGAGCGAGCCCACAAGCGGCTGACCCTGCGCTTCGAGGACGGCCAGGTCGCCGAGATGGAGAACGACTGGAGCGAGGGGTCATAGCCTCCTCGCCAGGCGCTCCTCACTCCTTGCGGGCAGCACGGCGCTTGCGGGCCTGCTTGGGATCGACCTGCAGCGGACGGTAGATCTCCACCCGATCGCCGTCGTTGAGCGGGGTGTCGAGCCCCACCACCTGCCCGAAGACCCCGACGGACTGGCTGGTCAGGTCGATCTCCGGATGGCGCTCCATGATGCCGGAGGCGCGGATCGCCTCCTCAGCCGTGCTGCCGGCCGGCAGCGTCACCGAGAGGAGGCTCTGCTGCTCCGGCAAGGCGTAGGCCACCTCGACCTGCAGGCTGCTCTGCTCAGAGGACATCGCGCTCTCCGTAGACCTGCCGTGCGCGCTGGACGAAGGAGTCCACCAGGGTATTGGCTACCTGGGTGAAGACCTTGCCGAAGGCGTACGCCACGATCCGGTTGGAGAACTCGAACTCCATATCCAGGGTCACCTTGGAGGCGCGCTCGCCCAGATCGTGGAAGCGCCAATAGCCCTCGAGGCGCTGGAACGGCCCCTCCACCAGCCGGATGTCGATCATCTTGCCCCGCTGATGGCGATTGGCGGTCACGAAGGACTTCTCCATGCCGCCCTTGGCGAAGGTCATCCGCGCCCGCGTAGTCTCCTCGCTCGTCGCGAGGATCTCGCACTCCTTACACCACGGGATGAACTCCGGGTAGCGCGCGACGTCATTGACCAGGTCGTAGATCTCGACCGCGGTATAGGGGACCAGCTCGCTCCGGCTGATACTCGGCATGAGGCGCTTCTCCCCCCTTGCAAGGCTCTAATGCGGACGGACATTGTCGCGATCGCGATCGCCCCGGGCAACCGCAGCCCGCCAGATGGCGCTTTGCGCAGCGGCGCAGCGCCGATACAATGCGCGCCGTGAGCAAGAAAGCCGGAAAGAACAAGAAGACCGAGGACAACGTCGTCGCCGTCAACCGTCGGGCCGGCTACGAGTTCTTCATCGAGGAGCGCATGGAGGCCGGCCTGGCCCTGCAGGGCTGGGAGGTCAAGTCCCTCCGTGCCAAGCGGGTCAACCTCACGGAGAGCCACGTGCTCATCCGGCGCGGGGAGGCGTGGCTTATCGGCTGCAACATCACGCCGCTCGCCACCGCCTCGACCCACGTCCGCCCCGACGCGACCCGGACCCGCAAGCTCCTCCTCCACCGCCGGGAGATCAGCCGGCTCGCCGGGGCTGTCGACCGCAGCGGCTACGCGGTCATCCCCCTCAAGCTCTACTGGAAGCGCGGCCGTGCCAAGCTCGAGATCGGCCTGGGCAAGGGCAAGAAGCAGCACGACAAGCGCCAGGAGAAGAAGGAGCGCGACTGGCAGCGCCAGCGCGAGCGGCTGCTCAAGCACAAGGTCTAGGACGGACCGCCCCGCTGGCCGGCCACGCGAGCGTCCCCGCACGCGGCGGCTTGGCCGGCGATAAGCGCCCACGCCGTTGCCGAGGAACTACGCGACCCGTACACTGTCCTATATAGTGACACCGGGGGCGACATGGCTTCGACGCAGGTCGCGAAACCTGAGGTGCATGCCGAGGTGACAGCCCACCTCGTTAAACAGGCTGTACCGTAAAAATAGTAGCCAACGACGAAAGCTACGCTCTGGCGGCTTAACACCCGCCAGCTGCTCCCAGCCGGTGCCTGTGCCGGCTGACGAGCAGTCATAGACACAGGATAGCGATGCCAGGATAGGCCTGGTCCGGCATCGTGAAATCCGACGGGCTCGCGGGTGGGGGCCCTGCCGCTCGGGCGTCCATCCGTTAAAAAGAATAGAGCGACTAAGCATGTAGGACCGAGGGTGTAGCTCCTGCGGACGCGGGTTCGATTCCCGCCGCCTCCACCAAAAATCAAGAGGTTACGAGCAAGTTCTGCAAAAAAGTGGCAGTAGCTAGGTCTCCACAGACATCAGTCCTGCCACTTTTCTTCCTCTCCCAGAACGATGCGAAAACGCCCCATGGAGCATCACCATATCCAGCAGCTTGAGCTGCTCGAGCAGCTCAGCAACGTCCTCGAGAAACTCGACCCCGACCACCTCGCCGAGGCCCAAAAGCGCGTCAACCGCTCGGTCGAGATCCGCAGGCGCCAGGCCCGCGAGCAGGCCCTAGCCGAGGCACGCGAGATTAGCCGCCGCTACGGCGTCCCCCTCCAGGAACTCGCTGGGTAGCCCGGCGCCGTACGGGCATAAAAAGAGCCCCCGAGACGAGCGAGCGCCTCTACAGGCTTCACCATACGTGCCGGTTTTCAGGATCCGGCGGCCTCCCCTTCGGCTTGCGCCGGAGCAGCGCCTCGTGAGCCTGTCGTGGCGCGTCGACATCATCGGTCTGCTGGGCGTCAGCGAGCGCCAAGCACGCCGGATCACCTCCGCGCTGGTTGACAGTGGCATCGTCACCTCCAAAAGCAGCCGGGCGCCGCTCTACCTTGCATTTCCGGCCCGCCTCGCTCGCGGCTTATGCCGGGGCTTTTCCCTGAAATGCCGTATGACTCAGAAGAATAGGCGGCGGATGGCGCGGGTCAACCAGGTTGGCCAGCTCCATACGGAAGATGTCCTGCTGGGGCGTCTGTCCATCGTCCTTCGGTCCCATCGCCGCCATCCGAAATTGCAAGGTGACAGGGCGTAGAGTATCAAAATCCGGTTATCCTGAGCGCCTTCACGACACTACTAACTTTCCGTTAAGTATTGCCATTTGTTAGCCTGGCCGGCATGAAGGCGAAACGCAACCACGACACGCGCAAGGTAGACCGCAACGCGATGGCCCCGATCCGTCAGCGTGCGGTCCAGGCGGTTCACGAGGGCCGGCCGGTCGCGGAGGTCGCTGAGACCTTCGGTGTTCACCTGCGGACGCTCTACCGCTGGCTGGAGCGCTACGCCGAGGGCGGCGCGCAGGCGCTGCACTCGCGGCCGAAGTCGGGGCGG
>JGI1684J13235_1000450_pt1 | contig 15373 bp, 10 predicted proteins | sample PonA232FremontCA_2_FD_13235 | JGI IMG/M metagenome (IMG submission 13235) | reverse complement strand
CGAAGAGGACCTGGATGTCGATCCCCCGCCGATGGGATACAAGGAGGCGGACGATAGGTTGGCTCGCGGAGAGATGATAAGCTTTACCGAAAAGAAGGTAAGCAAGGACGGGACCGAGTACTGGACCGAGGTGGTCGTAACGCCGATAGACTACGAAGGGCAGAAAGCTTCGCTATCGATCAACCGGGATATCACGGAACGAAAGAAGCTAGAAGGAGAGCTGCAGGCCGAAAAGAACCTCTTCGATACCATAATGAACCACTCGCCCGACCTGGTTTACTTCAAGGACGACCAACACCGGTTCGAACGCGCAAACAAGAGGTACGCCGCACTACTCGGGATGGAAGAGGATGACATGGTTGGGAAGACCGCCGAGGACTTCTGGCCGGGGGAGGTCGAGGAGATCATGGAGGACGAAAGACGGGCCCTCAATGGGGAGCCCGTAATCGGAAGGGAAAGGGAGGTGACCTTACCCACCGGGGAAAAACGGTGGTACTCGATAAACAAGCTTCCCCGCCGGGACGCCGATGGCAATGTAGTTGGCTTTTTGGGGATGGATAGAGATATTACGGAGAGGAAACGTACCCAACAGGCCCTGGACGAAGAACGTAAGAAATTAAGATCCCTCCATGAAGCAGTGGATGCACTCCAGCGTCAGAATACCGAAGAAGACGTACTCCAGACTGCGGTGGATGTAGCCGAGAACATGCTCGACTTCAGGTTCTGCGATATATCACTGGTCGAGGGGGACTACCTCGTCCCCAAAGCCAGCACGACCGGTTTGGACCCCGAGGAGTCCGTTCCATTCGAAATGGGCGAGGGTATTACCGGTAAAACCATGCAAAAGGGCGAAACCATCTGGGGAGACGACGTAAGGGACCACCCGGAAGCAAAACCGACAAACGAGGACTTCAGAGCCTTTATCAGCGTTCCAATAGGGGAGTTGGGAATCTTCCAGGTCATCTCTGAAGAGAAAGGAAGCTTTACCGAACGGGACGTAGAACTTGCCGAGATCCTCGCCGGCCACCTCCGGGAGGAGATAATGCGAGTTCAACTGGAAGAAGGCCTACGCCAGCAGGCCATACGGGACCCCTTAACTGACCTCTATAATCGCCGTTACTTCAACGAAACATTACAAAAGGAAGTCAAAAAGGCGGATCGTTACCACAAAACATTGGCCTTTCTCATGATCGATGTAAACAGGTTCAAGGAGATAAACGACCGGTACTCCCACCAGACAGGGGACGAGGTGCTACAAGAAGTAGCTAATCTGTTGGAAGAAAACGTAAGAGACGCCGACACGGTGGTAAGGTACGGCGGGGACGAGTTCCTGGTAATGATGCCGGAGACGAACGGGGGAGTAACCAGCACCGTAAAGAGGATGCAAGGTAAGTTATCACAATGGAACGAGGAGTCGGACCTGCTCGACTTTCCTTTGACTCTGGCAATGGGAGTCTCTCACTGGAACCCCGACCAGGACAGGGACGTGGAAGAAGCACTTAACGAAGCAGACAAGAAGATGTACGAGGACAAGGAAAGTAGCTAAAGTCTATCAAAAGTAAAGACAGAAGGCTATTGTGCTTTAAAGTTAAACGTGAGGACTATTCCGCTTACAAAACCTGTGCATTCATCATATAAAACGTTCGGTAAATAACCCCGATCTTCTATCCCCTCAAACCAAGTGAATAAGTTTAACATATACTTGCAATTCCCTCCCTTCCCACTTACCCTAAAGGGTTCTTGACTCACATGGTCCGAGCCGTGCGTTTTAGATTGCCTCTTCCGCCAGAATTATTTATGACGGACAGTTGTTTTTACGAAACCCCGTTAAACTGCTGTTTTTACCTCGTCCGTAAAATATGTTATCCTTGAATGTCTCTTAGGGTGACTTTTGTCACTATTTTTTAGAGAAAGATGGTATTAAAAAGTCCGGAGTTATGTATCAAGGAAAGGGGGCGAAAAAATGAAAAGAATCGGAGTCCTGATCTTGGTCGGAATTTTGCTCTTCGGTCTCTCCGCCGTTGCCGTTGCCTCTAAGAAGGAACTGACTGTTGGAAGGGAAGCTTATACAGAGCAGTATGTAATGGGCCAATTGATGAAACGTATACTGGAAGAGCACGGATTTCAGGTCAAACTAAGGACCGAAATAACTTCCACTGCCCTGAGAACGGGTCTCAAAAAAGGTAATATAGATGTTTATGCCGAGTATACCGGCACGGGCTGGGTGAATCATCTGGGCCATACGTACAAATCAAGCCTGGGGCACGAGTCTCTTTACGACAAGGTAAAGGCCGCCGATAGGGCGAAGAATAACCTGGTATGGCTGAACCCGATTTGGAACCACAATAGCTACGCTTTCGCGGTCTGGCCCGAATTTGCGAAGGATCACGGTCTCGATACACTATCGGATCTGGCCGGACTATACAGGAAAAGAGACGGAAAGATCGATACGTTTATCGGGTTAGATTTCTCCCAGAGACCGGATGGTTTGCCTGCACTGGAAGACCATTACGATTTCCAGATAGCTGAGAGTGCCTTGCACACGGGGCTCCCCGGAGCCTCGGTTGCTGCCCTGGCAAACAGGAATACCACGGTTGCCCTTGTTTTCACTACGGACTCGGAGATCTCACAGTACGATTGGACCGTACTTCGGGATGATAAGCGGTTCTGGCCGCCATACGATCTTGTCCCCGTCGTGCGAGAAAAAATATTGGAGAAATACCCCGAGGTGGAGCAGGTCTTAAACGAACTGGTTGCGTCTTTTCCCGGCGGCGGTGAACCATGGAGCCCGGAGTATATGAGGGAGACTCAGCGTGTGTGGTCCTCGTTAAACGGCCAGGTGGATATTGAGAGAATGAGTATAGACGAGGTCGCCCACCGATACCTGGTAAACCACGGGTTGGTCGAAGGCTCAGCAGGCTGAGACGGAACTAGAGCGCTATCTGTGACAGGGAAACAAGCGAAAATAGTTTTCAAAGAGGCCAACCGGAGCTTCAAGGAATAAACGCGGAGATGAATTACCACCCCGGGACGTCAAAGTAGTTAGCCGGCCGATTCCTCCCGGGGTGGGTTCCGGTAAAGCCAGGCATTGCCGGTCCGTCCTCCTTTCAGGCAAGTGTTAACAATGGCAACTGAAGTCCTTGAGTCCGAACGATTCTAACTAAGGTTTGTTAGTGCTCGAAAACCGCTTATCGGTAACAAATATTTGGGCGGACCATGAACTGGTTTTTCCGGGGGGCTCTTAAGTTCGAAACTCCTCAATTACCCCCAGCACGTAATCCAGGTCCTCTTCCGTATGATTGGCTGATATCTGAAATCTGATGCACTCGTCACCCTGGGGGACGACCGGGTACTTGATTGCGGTGGCGAGGACGTGGTTCTCCTCGAGATGGCTTACCAGTGCCGTGGTCTCCTCGGTATCCCTTATCATCAGGGGGACTATCGGGTGGGGTCCCCGAATCACTTCCTGACCCATATCTTGGAGCCCCGTCTCGAAGTAGTTCGTCATCTCGCTCAGGTGGGCAAGCTTCTCCCTGCCTTCCGAGCTATCTATGATATCTAAGGACTTGCGGGAGGCGTAAGCCTCCGGTGCAGTAATCGGGTTGGAGTAGATGTAGAACGGTGACGTCTCGCGCAGGTAGTCGACGATCCTGGTGCTTGTTGCGACGTAGCCTCCGTTGACGCCGATCGCCTTGCCCATGGTGGCAAGCAGCACGTCCACCTGACCGCCGGTGATCTCCTCCGTACCCCGACCGGTCTCGCCGTAGGCACCGACGCCGTGCGAATCGTCCATCAGGGTGAATACCCCGTCGGAAAACTCTGAGTCGAACTGCTCGGCCAGTCCCTGCAGCTCGGGGACGTCGACGAAGTCGCCCCGCATGGAGAAGACGCCGTCGCTGATGATCAACACCCGGTCGTATTCCCCGACGGCCCCGGCGAGCTGATCCCGCAGCTGGTCGTATTCCAGGTGGTCATAGATTGCCTTGCCCTTGGGCTTGGCCATCCTGATCCCGTTGATGATACAGTTGTGGTTCAGCTCGTCACTTATTATCAGGGTTTCGGGTGAGGTCAGCGGCTGAATTACTCCACACATCGCCGAGTAGGCGGAGGAGTAAATTATACAGTCCTCCCTGGAGTGGAAGTCGGCCAGCCTTTCCTCCAGCCTTACGTGGGGTCTGTAGGTGCCGTGGATGAACCTGACCGCACCCGGCCCGGCCCCGAACTTCTCGGAGGATTCCTCCTCGGCTTCTATTACTTCCTCGTTCAAGTGCATGCCGAGGTAGGAGTTTAAGTTCATCCGCAGGAAGCCTCCCTCCTTTCCCGCTATCCTGTAGCGGGGGGCCTTACCGTCCTCGCTCCTTTCAACCCGCTCTATTACCAGTTCCTCGCCCTTGAGCGTTCCCTGCTGCCGTAGTTGGTCCAGCTCTTTCGAAACCAGCTCTTCCATCTTTTCAAGTGGCATAGAATACACCTCTGTTTTTAAAGTAACGTTTGAGACCAAATATTTACAAAAATGAGTGGCTTATTTATAGTTCTCTCAGTTCTACGGTTACCTCGTCGGCCAGCTTCGGCTTCAGGTTTACCAGCATGTCTTCCACCATCTCTTCCAGATCGTACTCCGGTTGCCAACCCCATTCTGATCTGGCCGAACTGTCGTCGACGGAATTTGGCCAGGAATCGGCCAGTCCCTGACGGTAGTCCGGCGAAAAGTCATAGGAAAACTCGGGGATATGACGGTTAATTTCCTGCGCCAGCTGGCCAGCGGTGAAGCTCATGGAGCCGACGTTGTAGTTGGTTCTACCTTCGAGCGACTCCGGATCGGCCTCGGCCAGCTGGATAATGGACTTTATGCAGTCGGGCATGTACATCATCGGCAACCTGGTGTCATCTCTGACGAAGAAATCGTAGTGCCCATCGGTCAGGGCGCTGTAGAAAGCGTCAACCGCGTAATCCGTCGTCCCTCCACCGGGAAGAGTTTTGTGGCTTATGACTCCGGGTAACCTGAGTTCTCTTACGTCGAGGCCGTACTTCTCCCAGTAGTAATAGCCGAGGAGTTCTCCGGTTACTTTCGTAACGCCGTACATGGATCGAGGTCTCAGATAGACCTCGTCAGGGGTTTCGTCTTTCGGAACCTCCGGCCCGAAGACCGCTATAGAACTGGGAACAACGAGCCTCGACGCTTCCAGTTCTCTCCCGATTTCAAGCGTATTGTAGAGCCCGATGGTATTAACCCGGAACGCTAGCCCCGGCTTCTTTTCCCCTTTGGCGGACAGGATGGCCGCGAGATTGAAAATCGTTTCTATACCTTCCTCTTCTACGGTTTCCTTGAGTTTTTCTTTGTTCAAGACGTTGAGCCTGCTGTATCGCTCGGGCTCGAATAAATCCTGCTTGTCTGCATCACACTTGTCGGTGGCAATCACCTTCGCCTCGGAGTATCTGGATCTCAACTTCGTTGTCAGCTCCGAGCCTATCTGACCGCAAGCTCCGATGACCATGATGTTGCCGAGCTCGTCCGTCAAGTTGATCACCTTAAGTTGTAGAAGACCTTTAAATCTCGTTTAAGTCATCTTGGATGTACTTAATTGTTTTTTGAGAGTGGCTAATCTGGACCCGTTCGATCTCGTTTTTGTCTCTTCTTTCAATTGCGTCGATCAGGTCCGAAAAGTCTGCTGAAAATTCGTGCGCTAATTTCTCGTTCACTGAGAAGTTCCAGATTCGCGAAGCTTTAAACAGCAAAGTACGCATGTATTGGGCCAGTAGTTGGTTGTGAGTGGCCCTGTGTAACTGACAGTGAAAATTCAGATCCATTTTGATAAGCTTTTCTTCATCGTTCTCTTCCTTCATCTTATCATTCAAGCTTTTCAAAGAATCAATTTCCTCAGCCGTTATGTTATCGGCCAGCTGTTTCGCAACCAGCTTCAACAAGTGATTGCGCAAGGAGAAGACCTCTTTAAGCTCCCGAAGCGTGACTGAACTCACGTAGGTGCCCTTTCTGGGTACTTTGTTAACCAGGTTCTCTTCCTGCAAAATGACGAGGGCCTTCCTGATTGGTGAACGGCTAAAGCCGAGTTCTTCGGCCAGCTCCGCTTCATTTAAACTCTCTCCCGGCTGGTATTTGAGAAGAGCTATTCTCTCTCTCAGCGTGGTATATGCTTTCCTGTAATTATTCTCTGCGTTATTTTTGTCTGGCATCATTACCCCTGTATTTAGTGCATAGTTATTGTTTCTTTATTGTATTTTAATTGTTTGACAGATAAGTTCAACTATTGTAAAATACCCTTAAGTGAGCCAGGGAATAAAGAGCCGCCTCTGATTATTTGTTTCTTCGGAGGCCGGAGGGATAGGGATTGAATATATCATTACGGTTGTTTGATTTCTCGGTCTTCTCATAGCATATTTCGGTATGCCCCAGCACGAGCATATACTCGCTTTGATGTTACCATAATCGTTCCTGCCTTATCTTCCACTATTTTTTTGATCCACTAATATGGGATTACCTTTGATGCCTTATCGATGGGATTTGCCAGTAACTTTTTCGATGTCTTCCATTTTATAACTTTCTTGATCTCGGGGGGTGGTAGAGGGCTCTAAGAAAAGTTCGGGTGAAATTTTCCAATTATCCTAAGGAGGTATTTCCTATGCGCGAAAAGTTCGGCCTATCATTGAGCTTAATTTTGATCGGTTTGCTGGTGTTTAGCGGTTTAGTCGGAGTGGGAACTGCAAGTGGGGCTGAATATGTCAAAATCGGCTCCATTCAGCCGTTAACAGGTAGCTTGGCTTCTATGGGAGTCAGTGAACAGAACGCCATAGATATGGCGGTCAAGGATATAAACGATACCGGCGGGCCGCTGGGCAAAGAAATAATGCTCATTCGGCAGGATTCACAGACCAAGCCGGCAGCCGGAGCCTCAGCCGCTCACAAATTAATAAGCGTTTCGGGTGTTCCTGCAATCATCGGAGCCACTTCCAGCGGAGTTACGATCGCGATTTCGGAAGTTACGATCCCCAACCAGACGGTGCAAATTTCCACCGGTTCCACCTCCCCAAGGATTACGTACCTGGATGATAACGACTTCGTTTCCAGGACTGCTCCTCCCGATATTTACTGTGGTGGAGCAATGGCAATGTGGGCGCTGGATCAGGGCTTCGAGACGGCTTCGACTTTCGTAGTCGAGAACCCTTATGGTCTCGGTCTATCCCACGCCTTCACGGACGCTTTTTCCGCTGCTGGTGGAAAAGTACTGAACCAGGTGGGAATCCTGAAGAACAAGTCTTCCTACAGGTCCGAACTTCGCAAGGCATTCAAGAAGGATCCGGACGTAGTCATGAACGCGGCTTACGCCAAGGACGACATCGTCGCGATGAAACAGTGGTACGAGCTCGGGCTTCCCAAAGTCTGGTTCGAAGCCCCGGAAGGACGAACGGTCGGCATGATAGACGCCCTGGGAGATATCTATAACGGAATACCCGTAATCGATATGCACACGCCGAGTACCAGCTTCCGGGAAAAGTTTGCGGAGAATTACGAGAATACCTACGACAGAAGGGTCGGCGTGTGGACGAGGCACGCTTACGACGCCACCATGGCGATTGCCCTAACGATTCAGAAGATCGGCCCGCAATACTTGGATGCGTCCCGGGTGGAGAAGGCAAAAATGATCCGGGATCACCTGCGAGACGTGACCAATCCTCCGGGCGAGATGGTGACCTACCCTGATGCCTTCGCGAAGGGAAAGGAATTGCTGGACCAGGGTAAGGAGATAAATTACGAGGGAATCTCAGGCGCGGTAAACTTCACCGAAACCGGTGACGTGGTCAATGACTTCATGATCTGGCGCGTCAAGGATCAGGAATTCGTCCAGGAAAAGAAGATTGCCGCTGAAGATATTCTAAAATTCCTTGATGAGAACGGCATAATGCAGGAATACGAAGAACGCTGGGGCGGCGAGTAATCCTGAGTCATACCTGGGGAAGCTGCTTTTCCACTGGGGGCAGCTTCCCCGTCTTTATTGTCGAAATTTAAACGGGACGTGATTAGATGCAACTAATCGTAAATGGTATCCTGATGGGGGCAATAATATCCATAGGTGCCGTGGGGCTGACGCTGGTCTCTCGAATATTGCATTTTTTTTATTTTGGGTACGCCGGAATGCTCGTCCTCGGGGCTTACTTTACGCTGACCTTCTTCAATTTTCTCGGAATTCCCCTGGTTCTTTCCTTGATCCTAAGCATCCCGCTGCTGGCCCTTCTTGCGATAGGAGTCGACCGGTTGACGTTCAAAAACCTGCGCTCCCGGGGGACGGGGCCCTTTGGCATGATGGTGGTTGGTATCGGCCTGGAGCTACTGCTGCGCAGCGGCGTCAGGCTTATCTGGGGTAGCGACGTCATGCGTTACGATCTTCCCATTACCAGAGCCATGGTCCTGCCTTTTGACATCCGGGTAACAAAAAACCAGCTAATCATCATCGGAGCTTCGCTTGCGCTGATGTATTTACTTCACCTTTTCCTCGCAAAGACGAGAATCGGCAAAGCGATGCGGGCGACAGCGGACAACCTGGAACTGGCAAAAATTAGAGGTATAGATACGGAACGAGTTATAATGTGGACGTGGAGTCTGGCCGCGATATCTGCCGGTTCGGCCGGTTTTTTCCTGGCGCTCGATACCAGGCTCGTCCCGATAATGGGCTGGAAGTTATTGTTGCCACTTTTCGCGGCGGTGATACTCGGCGGGGTAGGTAACCCGTATGGAGCTCTGGTCGGGGGGATGGTGATAGGGCTATCGCAGGAAGTATCGGCTGGTTTTATGGCAGCTTCTTACAAACCCGCCGTTGCTTTCGTAATTATGACGCTAACCCTGCTGATTAAACCGTCAGGACTATTTGGAAGGGGTGGTTGACCGTGAGTGGTCCAGTAGGTTTCTTGATTTTCTTCCTGACTTATGCTGCGGTATACGCGATTCTGGCGATTGGACTTAATATTCAATGGGGCTTCGCCGGGCTGGTTAATTTCGGCGTCGCTGGGTTTTTTGCCGTCGGGGCTTACGTATCCGCCTTTATGACTGGCGCTCCCAGTCCCTATCACCTGGGCGGCTTTTCTCTGCCCTTCCCTCTTGCTCTTGTAATAGCCACGATAATCTCCGGGATATTTGCCCTTATACTTGGCATACCAGTGATAAGGTTAAGGGAAGATTATCTTGCCATCGTTACCATCGGTTTCGCGGAGATCGTCCGCCTGATCATCGTTACCGAGAGGAATATTACCAAGGGGCCCTACGGGATGGGGGTAATAAAACCGTACAAGGATCTGGTCCCGTCCGGTTTTTATGGCTTGTTCTATCTGGGGATTTCTCTCGCGATACTCGGAATAATTTATCTGGCAATTCAGCGGGCCGTAGGATCGCCCTGGGGCAGGGTTTTGCGTACCATCAGAGAAGACGAACGCGTAGCTTTAGTTCTCGGCAAAAACGTCAACTGGTTCAAGCTTCAGGTGCTGATACTGGGCTCGATGATATTTGGCCTGGGAGGGGCGGTTTTCGGCCATTTCTTTAACTTTATTACCCCGAATCATTTCCTGCCCATGGAGACTTTCCTGGTCTGGGTTATGGTTATGGCCGGTGGAAGTGGCAACAACCTGGGTGTCGTGGTTGGTGCCCTCGCCATTCGTGGAGTCTGGGAGGGCATGATGTTTTTGAGTGACATTTTACCTCAGGGAGTCCAGGTGGGCGCAATTCGCCTTGCCGTAATAGGTTTATTGTTGGTACTCGTCATCATGCTGAAACCGGAGGGCATCCTTGGTGAAAAAAAGACTGCGTCGGATATCCTGTAGGTGAACTATATGTTGAGGGTAAATGATCTGAAAAAGACTTTTGGCGGGATCAAAGCGGTCGACGGCTGTAACTTCGAGGTCGAAGCTGAGACGGTGACGGGTTTGATCGGGCCGAACGGCGCGGGAAAGACCACGGTATTCAATTTGATCAGCGGGTTTTACCCGCCGGACGGCGGTGAGATCTGGTTTAAGGATACCAGGATTGACGACATGCCTCCTTACAGGATCCCTCGCCTGAGGCTGGCCCGGACCTTTCAGATCACCCGGGAATTGAGAAAAATGACCGTTATCGATAATTTGATGGTTGCCCCGATAGATCAGATGGGGGAAAAGCTCTGGAATTCCTGGTTTCGTATTCCGTCGGTAAAGCACGAGGAAAGAAAGATAAGGGACAAAGCACTGGACGTGCTGAACTTTCTGGAAATAAGCGATCTGAAGGACGAGTACGCGGGGAACCTCTCGGGGGGACAGAAGAAGTTGCTTGAATTTGGCAGGACCATGATGACCGACCCCGAGTTGATCTTGCTGGACGAGCCCGGTGCCGGGGTGAACCCGACTCTGATGAAGAAGCTAAACGGATATATCGAATCCCTCAGGACGGACGAGGGGATGACGTTTTTTCTGATCGAGCACGATATGGATTTGGTAATGGAACTCTGCAACCCGATCATTGTGATGAGCGAAGGAAAGAAGCTGGCCGAGGGCAGTGCTTCCGAGATCAAGCAGAACCAGAAGGTACTTGAGGCTTACCTGGGTGGTGGTGGATAAAATGCCCTTGCTGGAAGCGAAAAACGTGGTTTCGGGATACGGAAAGGTCGAGATACTGCACGAAGTCTCCGTTTACGTTAACGACAAAGAGATGGTCTCGATTATCGGTCCCAACGGGTCGGGTAAATCCACCCTGATGAAGACGATCTTCGGCCTTCTCCAGCCCTGGGATGGGGCAGTCGACTTCGACGATCAGGACATTACCGGGTTGAAGCCGAATCAGATAGTCAGAAAGGGCCTCTGTTACGTGCCCCAGGAGGAGAACATCTTTCCCACTCTGACCGTAGCCGAGAACCTGGAGATGGGGGCCTTCATCCGTGATGACGACTATTCCGGCGAGCTGGAAAACGTCTACGATATATTCCCGGCTCTGACCGAAAGGAAGGATCAGGAAGTAGGAAATCTCTCGGGGGGGCAGCAACAAATGGTAGCTATGGGGGCGGCCCTGATGCTCAATCCGGATATCCTTTTGCTCGACGAGCCGACCGCAGGACTGGCCCCAAACCTGGCCCAGATGATACTGGAAAAGATAAAGGACGTGAACGATACCGGCGTGGCTATACTGATAGTTGAACAAAATGCCCGGGAAGCCCTGAAGCTATCGAGCAGAGGCTACGTCCTGGCCATGGGGGAAAATAAATTTACGGGCGAAAGTGACGATCTTCTGGAGGACGAGGAGGTGGGGGAGCTCTATCTCGGCGGTTGATCGGAAGACGAGTGCTTGAGGGATAGTACCTACCTGTCCTGGCCGGGGCCCTATCCGTTTGGCTCTAAGTTTGCCGATACCGTGTCCCACTCTGTACACTCGCCCCCACTGACGACTTCCGGTCCCCACCTGAGGCACTCCGTCTCACAGCAGTACTCGTCCGGATGTGTATCGTCGTAACACCATTTAGTACATCTTTCCTCTTCACAAATCCTGTAAGGGGTAACGTTTGATCTATCGGCGCAGACACGTCCTTCCCTTGTTTCTTATTCTATCCTGCAGACTAGATCGGGCAGGCAGGAGCCGTGGATCTCTTTTCCTCCGTCGGGAGGAGCGCCGTTGTCCTCTTCGGATCCGGAGCCACCGTCGGTCCCACCAGGACTTCCGTATGTAGTCTTCTTACGCGGGGACAGGGCGATCATGCTTTTTGTAACGACGAGCTCTGGGGAAGAGAATGGATGGAGGTGACGAATCGGCTTCTTGTCGTGCTACTTATACATGAATAAAACTAAAGTACCAACTATAGATTGGGTTATTTAATTGATTCTACCCATATTTGTAAAAGATGTCAATTTTTCCGCTGGCAGCAATATCCAGGGTTAGTGTAGCTTTTACCCGTAAAAACTCGGTTTGGAAACCGTTCGATAAAATCAGGGATCAATTTGCCACAATGCGTTTACTCCAGCCATATCTGACAGCTGGAGAGCCGTCTTTCTCAGTTACCAGGCCAAAGATTTTTCAATTGATGATGAAATATTTGTATATTTGACAAAAATGTCGCGTTCAGGTATAAAGATATTAAAGAGATCTTATTATTACCGTATTTCCTAACACTTGCAAATAATCGTAAGTGACCTGCTGGTTTTGTCTCAGTACTCCTGTCTTTCCCATACCTGTAACCTTCGAAAATATATTTTCAATTAACCACTCTACATTGGCATTGGTCCGGGCCTTCAGTTAAGAGGGATCCAGTAAAGCTGAAAATATTCTGGCCGGGGATGTGAAAGAATGGAGACCAGATACCTGGTACTGGCGGGACTTAGGCAGTCGTCGATTCCCCGGAGCCGGACAATTTTCCATTTAACCAGGGGACCAATCGGGCCAAAATGGAACGAGCCACTGACCGGCGAAACCGGTAAGCCCCCCTGCCTTTTACCTCTTTCAAAAAAACCATGTACTCTCCCTTTAGACATTAACCGGAGGAAAAATATCGGAGAAGGCTCTTCCGCGCTAAACCCGGAGTTCTCCAATTCGGTTGGCTCACCGGAAGAATCCGGATTCAACCTTTGCCCGCCAGATCCGTGGATATATTTTCCGTCTGACCGTTTTGAAAAGCATCGTTGATAGTCAACCGGGTATTGTCGGCGTGAAAGGAGGTAATATCGATGTGTTTGAATAAACCCCGTGGCTTTCCCTCTTCTCCCCGGTGCTGGGCGGCTTTTGGGTTGCTAATAGTTCTGTTGTTTACGTTTGGAACGGGGGTAGTGGCACAAGCCGGTAGGGGTGGAGAAGCAACTGTCAGGATCACCAATATTTGTGAGCGGGAGGTTTTACGTCTCTCCGCCCTGGTTCTCTACGGCGAAGGTTTCAAAGAGGTGAAGCAACTGAGTCAGGTCGGTTTGAAGCCGAATCAATCGAAAACCTTTGACTTCGACGTCCCGGCAGAACCCGAGGCCCTTCTCGTTGAAGGAATGGTAGGTGAGCGGCGTTTCCATACCAGAATATCCCCTTTGAGATTGGGCTCCAGTCAGGTTGATAAGGAGTACTGCCTTGGCGTAGTGGTGAATTTTAATCAGCAGGCTTCCGAGGATGTTTTCGTCCAGCTGACCAATCGATTGCCGGACGGGAGGACGCAGGTTCTGTTAAAGAGATCGATCTCTCGTGAACGGCTGGGCCTTCTGGAAACTCCCGCTGCCTCCCTGGATTTATATTTGTGTACGGACAAGGGTTGCTTAGAAAAAGGTACAAAAGCTGTATATAAGCCGGGCGACCGGGTTAAGATTAGCTTCGGTTCCGCCCCCGCAAAGTTCGTAAGAGCCGGCTGTCGTTACATTGCAGAGCACCAAAACGAATTATCCACCAGGCCGATAAGCTTGGGGGGTACAGTAGAAAGGCCGACTGGACAACGGACGCTTTTTCTCACCATCTGGCAGGATAAAGAAGCTGCGAGCAAAGGCGAACGCTCCATTGCCCGGGTGCGCTGCAGCTACGCGGTCGAAGAAGAAGTAAGGTGCGAGTGCGGGGAGTGGCCCGATAGAGACGGAAGCGGTACTGCCGATATTACGGTTGAAGGTAATACCGTAAACGACGGAGAGGTACTAACCGTGCCCCAAGGGGAACTGCCGATAACGTTAAGCCCCGGCTATCGCTGTCACGGTAAGTGCCAGCAGATAACTTATAAGTGGTACGTTTATGGGCCGGCTGGTTCCAGTTCATCCGGGAGAAATGTTTCCGCCCCGTTCAACCTGACTCAATCCGAACTCGGCGATCCCGGTAGTTATACGGTTACTCTGGTGCCGGGTTGTGGTGGTTCCGATTGTTCCGAATTCCAGTTCCGGCTGAGGTTCGAGGAAGATGTTAAGCGTAAGCTGCTCGTGGGCAAGCTGGCATTTGAAGAAGGCGGGGAGACACTCGGATCGCTCGTAACAAAGGAGGTTGGTCAGGACGTCAAGTTCAGAGTAGATATCATCAACGGCGGCAATAGACCACTTTCCGATATCGTGGTGAGCGATTCATTAACTGAGGGGCTTGAGTACGTAGAGGGCAGCAGCAACTATCCGATTCAGAGTTCATCGCCGAATCTAATTTGGCAAATATCGGGTCCGATAGAACCGGGCGATTTCATCGCTTTAATTTTTTCTGCCCACGTCGTATCCCCGGGCAGACACGAGAACTGCGTCAAGGCACGGACCAGCGTAGATGGTTACACCCTTACCGGCGAGAACTGTGCTTACGTAAATGGCGCAGGTGGTGGAGGCCGATGCGGGGATTGGGGCGAGGTTAACGTCGGGTACTACTCAAGCGCCTCGGAAGCACCTTCAACCTGGAGCGGGGAGTGTGGAGAGACGATTGAGCTAACAACCCACCAAACCCCTCCATAACAAATCCGATCATCCGGCAGTTCAGCCGGTCCATCGCTAGCCTGTCCTCACCCCGCTCTATCGGTTAAAACTTTTCCGTAGAGGGGTAATTTACCCTTTAAAAGAGCTAATTTGGATATTATTTGTCCTATTCGGTTCTATTTCCTACAATCGCCAACAATTATGATTAGCGAAAAGCGGAAAGCATTACGCCGACTGGAGATCCGTCCCTACGACAAGATCCTAAGAGATCAGCCCGGAGCCTGGCTCAAGGCTGAGTTCGGTCCCGGGACCCACTACCCGGTAGTGGTAGCGGTCCTGATCCGAAACCTGATCTGGCAGGCAAAGGAGAGAATAGAATCAGGCAAGAGACCGCCAGTGGAGAAGCTGATCCGTTCCTTCTGGTACTCCGATGTCAAACCCACCTTACAGCGTGCAGACTCTTTAAGCCAGGATTTCGATCAATACGAAGTGGTAATCGATCAGCTGGCTCACCTTGTCCGTGGTGAGGATCTGATGCGCTACAAGGACTTAGGCTTCGGCGATGCCAGCCGGGAGTACCGCAAGATAGGTTCCCAGCCGGAAGTCATAGTGGTGGCAGAAAAGGAAGGAGATTGGCCGCTACTTAGAGATATTCACGAGACGACCGGAGTGACGGTCCTTGCCTTCGGTGGACAGCCCTCCAACCTGACCGCCGAATACTTCGTCGATGACTTACGAAAAAGAGATGTTAACCTGCAGAAGAACTTCTACCTCTTCTCCGTTACCGATTACGACCCGGCGGGCTGGATCGTCCGTGATTCTTTTATTTCCGATCTAAAGTTCTACGGGGTGAGTCGGATAGAACATACTCCCCTGGTTAGCCCGAAACATTTAACGGAAGAAGAAATAGAGCAAAACAAGTACCGGCTGCCGGGAGGAGCTGACAGCGAGATAAACAAGGACTGGGCGAAGAGAGGTGGCGGAATAGATAGGCAGTTTTACGGTTTCGAAG
>JGI1684J13235_1000449_pt1 | contig 15375 bp, 12 predicted proteins | sample PonA232FremontCA_2_FD_13235 | JGI IMG/M metagenome (IMG submission 13235) | reverse complement strand
TGATTTATCCCATCGCGATGGAGCACGGCCTGCGCTTCGCCATCCGCGAGGGCGGACGGACCGTCGGAGCCGGAGTCGTCTCCGAGATCGTGGAGTAATGAAGTATGCGGATCAAAATGCAACTCCGATGCGAAGCGTGTAAGGAAAAGAATTACGCTACGATGAAAAACAGGCGAAACACGCCGAGCAAGCTTGAGCTGAACAAATATTGTTCCAGATGCGGTAAGCACACCGTACACAAGGAAAGTAAATAGGATTTGCAGGCCAGTAGCTCGAATTGGCAGAGCATCGGACTCCAAATCCGAGGGCTGGGGGTTCGAGTCCCTCCTGGCCTGCCATAAGATATTATGAATAAGAAAAAGAACGCCAAGCAAGCCAAGAAACAAGGTGGGAGCCAAGCTAACCAGGCTCCCGCCTTTAGTTTGCGCGACAAGATCAACGAATTCAGATCGTTTTTGGATGAGTCCAAATTCGAGATGAAGAAAGTGACCTACCCGAGCCAAAAGCAAACTCTGACCACATGTGGCTCGGTTCTCTTTATTGTGACTGTGATCGCCCTCTTTCTTGGCATCGTCGACGTGATTTTCGCTCAGATTCTGGAAATTCTCCTGCCTTAAGGTCCTATAATGCAATCGGAACAAAGCCGGTGGTACATCATCCACACACTCTCAGGCTATGAGCAGCGTGTGGAGAAGATGATCAATGAGATGATCAGCAAGGGCAAGGCTGAAGGACTTATCCAGGATGTGCTCGTGCCTACGGAAAAAGTTGTGGAGATGGTGAAGGGGCAGAAGAAAACGACCACTCGCAAATTTTATCCTGGATATGTCCTCATCAAGATGATTTTGAATGAAAAATCCTGGCACATGGTTCAAAACATTCCCAAAGTGACCGGATTTATAGGTCATACCGAGCGGCCCATTCCGCTTAAGGATTCAGAGGCCGAACAACTGTTGCAGACAATCGAGGACCGGAAGGANCAACCCCGNCCNAAATACGATTTTCAGGAAGGCGACAAGGTTCAGGTTATCGACGGTCCTTTCACCAACTTTGACGGATATGTCGAGGAAGTCAACCACGACAAGGGCACCTTGAAGGTATCCGTTTCCATTTTCGGCCGCAACACACCTGTTGAGCTCGATTTTGTGCAAGTGAGCAAGTCTCAGTAAATCCCAAGAGGAACTAGCTATGGCCAAAAAGGTTCTGGCAAAGATTAAGCTGCAGATACCCGCCGGCTCGGCGAATCCTTCGCCTCCAGTTGGTCCGGCTCTCGGACAGCATGGCGTCAATATCATGGAGTTCTGCAAGGCTTTCAATGCCTACACAAGCGAGCAAAAGGGAACGATCATTCCCGTTGAGATCACGGTATACCAGGATCGCTCCTTTACATTTATTACCAAGACGCCTCCGGCTTCCATTCTTCTCAAAAAGTCGGCCAATATTGAACGAGGGTCCGGGGACTGCAAGCAGGACAAGATCGGAAAGGTAACCATGGAGCAAGTTCGTGAGATCGCTCAAACAAAGCTCCCCGACTTCAATACCAACGATATGGAAGCCGCCGTCCGAACCGTGCTTGGAACAGCTCATAGCATGGGCCTAGAAGTCGAGTCGTAAAGACCCCGGAGTATTCACGATGGCAAAGATCAGTAAAAATCTTGTTGACGCCCAGCAGAAATTCGATAAATCCAAGCGATACTCTTTGGAGGACGCAATAGCCATCGCTCTGGACACCGCTTATGCCTCCTTTGATGAAACCGTCGACGTCGCCGTTCGGCTCGGCGTGAATCCGAAGTATCCCGATCAGATGGTACGTGGCTCCGTAACCCTGCCCTTCGGCCTGGGCAAGGAGGTTCGGGTCGCAGCCTTCTGCAAGGGTGAAAAGGAAGAGGAAGCCCGCAATGCGGGAGCGGATGTCGTCGGCGCCGAGGACCTGATTCAAAGCGTCCAGCAGGGTTGGCTGGAATTCGACAAAGCAGTTGCCACACCTGACATGATGGCCCAGGTGGGCAAGATCGGCAAAATCCTCGGCCCTCGGGGCTTGATGCCGAATGCCAAGACCGGCACCGTAACCTTCGAGCTGGGCAAGACCATTGAAGAGCTCAAGGCGGGCAAAGTCGAGTACAAAGTGGATAAGGGCGGTGTGGTTCACGCACCTATTGGGAAGGTTTCCTTCGGCACATCCATGCTTCTGGACAATTCCAAGATGCTTTTGGACAGCCTGTACAAGGCGAAGCCCAGCGGTGCAAAGGGTGCCTATTTCCGCTCCGTGAGCGTATCCACAACCATGGGTCCCGGTGTCAAGATCGACATCAAGAACGCTAGCACATTCATTGAAGCATAGCTTCTGAAAAAGAGTCAAAGACAGCAGGTGGCCCCAGGGCCTTAATGTCCTGCCGAGACCGGCTTTGGCTCAGAATCAGGGAGGTTTGGCACGTGAGCAAGTCAAGAGAGGAAAAATCCGAATCCATTGAAAGTCTGCAGAACGCGGCTCAAGAGGCGAACATCGCTCTCGTGAGCGACTTTCGCGGCCTGAAAGTGGAGCAGCTGGAAAAGATCCGCCAAGAGCTCAAGGCGAATCACATCCATTATCAGGTGGTGAAGAACACTCTGGCCCGGATCGCTTTCGAGGGCACAGCCCATGAGGTCCTCAATGATCAGCTTTCCGAGTGCTGTGCAGTGGCCTTCGGATACGACGATCCCGTGACCGCGGCCAAGGTGCTCGTTAAGCACGAGAAGGATTTCAAGCAGTTCGGGGTCAAGTACGGCAGCTACAATGGCAAGATCCTTAATGACGAGCAGATCAGGGAGCTCGCCAAGCTTCCGGGCAGGGAACAGCTCCTGTCGCAAGCGCTCTGCACCATGAACGCCGTACCCACCAACTGTGTCAGCGTGTTCGCCAATGTATTGAGGTATTTCCTCAATGCCCTGAACGGCATCAAAGATCAGAAAGAAGCCTAAGCCAAAGCCATTGAATGAAGGAGGAAAGCATGTCTGAGATCACAAAAGAGCAAGTTATCGAGTTTATCTCCAATATGACCGTCCTTGAGCTCTCCGAGTTCATCAAGGAGATGGAGGAGAAATTCGGGGTGAGCGCAGCTCCCGCCGCACCCGCCGCAGCCGCTGCCGCGGCTGGAGGTGGTGAGGAAGCCGCCGCCGAGGAAGAGGAACAGACCGAGTTTGATGTTGTTCTCAAGGACGTCGGCGAGAACAAGATTGCGGTCATTAAGTCCCTGCGTGCCATTACCGGCCTCGGGCTCAAGGAAGCCAAGTCGACTGTTGATGAGCTGCCCGCCACGCTCAAGGAAGGCATCACCAAAGAGGATGCCGAGGATGCGAAGAAACAGCTCGAAGAAGCCGGTGCCACTGTGGAAGTCAAATAAATCGTTTCCTCCTGGCGGCATCAACCTCAGGCTGGTGCCGCCAGGCTTCCTTGCCTCCTAATAATGACGTGTGTCAAATCTACTCTCTGATTCGCAATCCGCATTTCATGTATGTACTTAGCACACCCCACCTCGTAGCATATACTCCCCCGTTGTAACCATATATTTTTTCGAGTGCATCCTCTGTAAAGAGGTTCGTTTGACGCCGCAAAATTGCTTGAAAATCTTTTTTTTTCGCACTTCTTTTTATTAAACTTACATTTTCAATTATCAGATTGCAAGGGTGATGAGAATGACTCAATTAGTTAAAAAATTCGGGAAGATCAAGGAAGTACTTAAAAAGCCTCATCTCCTCGATTTGCAACGTAAATCCTACAGAGAATTTCTTCAACTCGATGTTCCACCTACGAGTCGGGAAGAAAAAGGTCTTGAAGCCGCCTTTCGGTCTGTATTTCCCATAGAGGACTTTTATCACTCTGCCACTCTGGAATATGTAAGCTACGAAATCGGAGAGCCCAAATACGATGTGGACGAGTGCATCACCAAGGGGCTGACCTACGAAGCCCCACTGCGGCTCAAGGTACGCCTTATCGTTTACGATCTCGACACCGAGACCGAAAACCGCTCCATTCGCGACATCAAGGAACAGGACATCTATTTCGGCACCATTCCGTTGATGACGAGCAAGGCCACCTTCATCGTCAACGGCACAGAACGAGTTGTGGTGAATCAGCTGCAGCGTTCGCCCGGCATACTCTTCGATCACGATTGGGGTAAATCCCATGTGAGCCGAAAAGTCCTGTACAGTGCCCGCGTGATTCCCATGCGCGGATCCTGGCTCGATTTCGACTTTGATCACAAGGATCTTCTCTACGTCCGGATCGATCGCCGACGGAAAATGCCGGTTACCGTCCTGCTCAAGGCAATGGGGTTGAGCGAGGAGGAGATCCTTAACTACTTCTACGATAGGGACACCTACTCCATACAGGATGGCCGCTTCCATCTGCAGGTGAAGTCCAAGCTCTTTCGGCGGGAAAAGATTGCCTCCAATGTGCACGATCAAAAGGGCAATGTCTTGATCGGTGCCGGCAAGGAGCTCAGCCGTCCTGACTGGAAGAAGATCACCAAGAACGGTGTTGAATGGATCGAGGTGGACCGCGGCGCCCTCGAGCAGGAATATCTTGCCGAGGATGTTGTGGATACGGAAACGGGTGAGGTCCTGGCCAAGCTGGGACAGCGCGTTACTCCCGAGCTTATCGATCTGCTGGAGAAGGAGAGCGATAGACAGTTAAGCGTCTTTCACACCAAGGGTCTGGAAATTTCGGCCTCCATCCTGGAGACCCTGGAGATGGACAAGACCGAGGACACGCAGAGCGCACAAATCGAGATCTACCGCAGGCTGCGCCCGAGCTCTCCTCCCACGCCAGAGGTGGCGCAGTCCTTTTTCGAGAATATCTTCCGCAATCCGGAGTACTATGATCTGTCCGTGGTGGGCCGCTACAAGCTGAACAAGCGGTTGGAGCTGGATCAGCCACTGGACAAGCGCACGCTGACCAATGAAGACATCCTGTGTACCATCAANAAGCTGGTCGAGCTCAAGGAGGCCCACGGTCCGGCGGACGACATCGACCATCTGGGCAACCGTCGCGTGCGACCGGTTGGGGAGCTTGTGGAGAACCAGTACCGCATTGGCCTGGTGCGCATGGAGCGGGCGATCAAGGAGCGGATGACCCAGCAGGACGTGGGTACGCTTATGCCCCACGACTTGATCAATCCCAAGCCCGTGACAGCCGCGGTCAAGGAGTTTGTCGGCACCTCGCAGCTGTCTCAGTTCATGGATCAGACCAACCCCTTGTCCGAAGTGACCCACAAGCGAAGGCTCTCCGCGTTGGGTCCGGGAGGGCTGACGCGGGAGCGGGCCGGTTTCGAGGTCCGCGACGTGCATCCCAGCCACTACGGCCGTATCTGTCCCATCGAGACCCCCGAGGGGCCCAATATTGGCCTCATTGTCTCCCTGACCACCTACGCCCAGGTTAACGACTACGGCTTTGTCGAAACACCCTATAGAGTGGTCCGGAACGGGTGCGCCACCAACGAGATCGTGTACATGGATGCATCCGCCGAGCACGGGGAGATCATCGCCCAGGCCAACGCCCCGCTGGACGAGAACGGATACTTCGTCAACGAACAGGTCATGGCCCGCGAGAAGGGGGAATTCTCCATGGTGAGCCGGGACATGATCACCTACATGGACATCGCCCCCAGCCAGATCGTTTCCGTTTCCTCCTCCATGATTCCCTTCCTGGAGCACGACGACGCCAACCGGGCCCTGATGGGCTCGAACATGCAGCGTCAGGCGGTTCCCCTGCTGCGGAGCGATCCGCCGATTGTCGGCACCGATATGGAGGGTCTCGTAGCCCAGGACTCCGGAAACTGCCTCCTGGCCGAGGGCGAGGGGGTAGTCGACTTTGTGGATTCCACCCGGATCGCGGTACGCTACAGGGATCCCCATCTCTATCCTCAGAGCGGCGGGGTAGTGATCTATGACCTGCAGAAATACCACAAGTCCAACCAGAACAGCAGCTTCACCCAGCAGCCCATAGCCAAGCCCGGGCAGGAGGTGAAGCAGGGCGATACCCTCGCAGACGGGCCGAGCACGTACAAGGGCGAGGTGGCCCTGGGGAAGAACCTGCTTATGGCTTTCATGCCCTGGGGCGGGTACAACTTCGAGGACGCGATTCTTATTTCCGATCGGACCGTCAAGGAAGACGTCTTCACGTCCGTCCATATCGAGGAGTTCGAGGCCCTCGCTCGCGATACCAAACTGGGTCCGGAGGAGATCACCCGGGATATTCCCAATGTCAGCGAGGACATGCTGCGCAATCTGGACGAAAGTGGTATTATCCGCAAAGGGGCCAAGATCAAGCCCGACGATATCCTGGTGGGCAAGATCACTCCCAAGGGCGAGACACAGCTAACCCCGGAAGAACGCCTGTTGCGGGCCATTTTCGGGGACAAGGCACGGGACGTGAAGAATACCTCCCTGAAGGTCCCCCCTGGAATCGAGGGCACTGTCCTCGATGTAAAGGTGTTCAACCGCAGATCCACGGAAAAGGACGAGCGAACCAAGCAGATCGAGGATCATGAGCTGGAGCTCCTGGATCAGAAGGAACAGATGTACATCGACGGGCTGGTCCAGAACACCCGCGAACGGCTGTGGTCCGTGATCGAGGGGAAAAACCTGTCCAAATCCATCAAGGCCAAGGACAAGGGCAAGGTGCTGGCCGAGGCAAACAAACCCCTGCAGTGGGAAACCCTGTGTGAGATCCCCATTAAGAGGCTTCAGGACGCCTTTGTCAACAAGGAGACCAACACCCAGGTGCAGGAAATCCTGGAACGCTATGATCAGCAGCTTGAGTTCATCCAGTCCGTTCAGCAGAAGAAACGGGACAAGGTGACCGAGGGGGACGACCTCCCTCCCGGAGTGATCAAGATGGTCAAGGTCTATGTGGCCATCAAGCGGAAAATCGGCGTCGGGGACAAAATGGCGGGCCGTCACGGGAACAAGGGCGTTATTTCCTGTATCCTCCCGGAAGAGGATATGCCCTTCTTCCAGGACGGTACCCCCGTGGACCTCGTCTTGAATCCCCTGGGCGTACCGTCCCGAATGAATATCGGCCAGGTCATGGAGACCCATCTGGGGTACGCCGCCAAGGAGCTGGGGACCCAGCTCGCAACCATGACTGACAGCAACGTGCAGGCACAAGCCCTGCGCAAACAGGTCAAAGAGGTCTTCAACTCGCCGGATATTGACGAGATCGTGGACAACCTCGACGACGAGGACCTCGTGGAGGAGGTCAAGAAGCTGCGCAACGGAATCCGGACCAAGACGCCGGTTTTCGATGGGGCTACTGAACAGGAGATCGTGGACTGGCTCAAACGGGCCGGTCTGGCCGAGGACGCAAAAGCGGATCTCTACGACGGCCGCACCGGAGAGGCCTTCCACTATCGGGTTGCCGTGGGCTACATGTACATGCTCAAACTGCACCACCTCGTGGATGAAAAGATCCACGCACGCTCCACGGGCCCCTACTCCTTGGTGACCCAGCAGCCACTCGGCGGAAAGGCCCAGTTCGGCGGCCAGCGTCTCGGCGAGATGGAGGTCTGGGCCCTGGAGGCCTACGGCGCGTCCTATCTGCTTCAGGAGTTTTTGACCGTGAAGTCCGACGACGTGCAGGGCAGGATCAAGATGTACGAGAACATCGTCAAAGGCGAGAACTATCTGACCTCGGCCATGCCGGAGTCATTCAGCGTCCTGATCAAGGAGCTTATGGCCCTGGGCCTTGAGGTGAACCTGCTCAGCGAAGGGGATTAATTCCTTTCGACGTCCCGTCCGCCCCCGCCGAGGGGGCGGACCATCCGCAGAACGCCCGCCCCTAGGGGCAAAAAGTTAATGCTTAGGCGTTAAGGAGATTGACTGCCTATGACACTTGATGACCTATACAGCGTCCAGTCAGGCGATGTTCAGATAAAGAGCCAGGATCTCAAGGGGATCCAGGTTTCCATGGCATCTCCGGAAAAGATCCGGGAGTGGTCCTTCGGCGAGGTGAAAAAGCCGGAGACGATTAATTACCGTACCTTCAAGCCGGAGCGCGACGGCCTTTTCTGCGCCAAGATCTTCGGCCCGGTCAAGGACTACGAGTGCAACTGCGGCAAATACAAGCGCATGAAGCATCGCGGCATTGTTTGCGAGAAGTGCGGAGTCGAGGTCATTGCCTCCAAGGTACGCCGCGACCGTATGGCCCATATCGAGCTTGCGGCTCCGGTGGCCCATATCTGGTACCTCAAGAGCATGCCCTCCAAGATCGCCCTGCTTCTGAACATGACCATGGCCGAAGTGGAGAAAGTGCTCTACTTCGACTCCTATATCGTGATCGATCCGGGCGAAACGAATCTCAAGCGCAATCAGCTCCTCAACGAGGACCAGTACATTCAGGTTGTCGAGACCTACGGCGAAGGTGCTCTTCGCGTGGGCATGGGCGCGGAGGCGATCAAGGAGCTCCTCCAGGCCCTGGACCTGAACCAGCTTCGGACACAGCTCATGGAAGAGTCCATGGCCACCAAGTCCCAGGCCAAGAAGCGCAAGCTCTCCAAGCGGCTCAAAGTGGTGGACTCCTTTCTGAGCTCCGGAAACAACCCGGACTACATGATCCTCGAGGTCATCCCGGTGATCCCGCCGGAGTTGCGTCCGCTGGTGCCTCTGGATGGCGGCCGCTTCGCCACGTCCGACCTCAACGATCTCTACAGGCGGGTGATCAATCGGAACAACCGCCTCAAGAGGCTCCTGGAGCTCGGGGCGCCGGATATTATTATCCGCAACGAGAAACGCATGCTCCAGGAAGCGGTGGATGCCCTGCTGGACAACGGACGTCGGGGCAAGGCCATCAACGGGACCAACGGTCGCCCCCTCAAGTCCCTGAGCGACATGATCAAGGGCAAGCAGGGCCGTTTCCGGCAGAATCTGCTGGGCAAGCGCGTGGACTATTCCGGACGCTCGGTGATCGTTGTGGGCCCCAAGCTCAAGCTGCACCAGTGTGGACTGCCCAAAAAGATGGCCCTGGAGCTCTTCAAGCCGTTCATCTACGCGAAGCTCGAGGAACAGGGCTACGCCAGCACCATCAAGAGCGCCAAGCGCATGGTGGAGCGCGAAGAGACCGTGGTCTGGGATATCCTGGAGGATGTGGTCAAGGAATACCCGGTCATGCTCAACAGGGCGCCGACCCTGCACCGTCTCGGGTTCCAGGCCTTTGAGCCGGTACTGGTGGAGGGCAAGGCCATCCAGCTGCATCCTCTTGTCTGCACTCCGTATAATGCGGACTTCGACGGGGACCAGATGGCCGTTCACGTGCCTCTCTCCATCGAGGCCCGTGTGGAATGCCGGGTGCTCATGATGTCCACCAACAATATTCTGTCCCCGGCGGACGGCAATCCCATCATTCTGCCCAGTCAGGACATCGTGCTGGGGCTCTACTATCTTTCCCAGATCTCCCTGTTCGAGCCCGGGGAGGGTAAGGTCTTCGTAAGCCCCGAGGAGGTGCTGACCGCGTATGAAGCGGGAGTCATCTCTCTGCACGCCAAGGTCAAGGTCCGCATCAATGGACGCCTGGTGGAGACAAGCGCCGGCAGGGTGATGGTCGGTGACATTCTGCCTCCGGAAGTACCCTTCGATCTGGTGAATACCAATCTGGACAAAAAGGCCCTGGCAACGCTGGTGGCGCGCACCTATCAGCTAGCCGGGACCAAGGCCACGGTGATCCTGTCCGACCAGCTCAAGGATCTTGGCTTTGAATCGGCCACCAGGGCGGGTATCACCATCTCGGTGGACGACCTGGAGCTTCCGGAGGAGAAACGGGAGATCCTGAACAAGGCCCAGGCCGAGACCGAAGAGGTCTATTCCCAGCACCACGAAGGCATCATCACCATGACCGAGCGCTACAACAAGGTGGTGGATGTCTGGACCAAGGCCACCAACGACGTGGCCAAGGCCATGATGAACCAGATCTCCGTGAACACGGTGTACGACGAACAAAACCAGAAGGACATCGCCAACACGAGCTTCAATCCGGTCTATATGATGAGCAGCTCCGGATCGCGCGGCAACGAGGACCAGATGCGGCAGCTGGCCGGAATGCGCGGGCTCATGGCCAAGCCCTCTGGGGAAATCCTGGAAACGCCGATTACCTCTTCCTTCCGTGAGGGGTTGACGGTGCTGGAGTATTTTACCTCCACCCACGGCGCCCGGAAGGGGCTCGCGGATACCGCGCTCAAGACGGCGAATTCGGGATATCTCACTCGCAGGCTGGTGGACGTGGTCCAGGACGTGATCGTCTCCGAGATGGACTGCGGCACTGTGGACGGGATCGAGATCACCAGGCAAAACACGCCCGGCGAGGTTCAGGAGAGCCTGTACGAGCGTATCCTGGGCAGGCTCCTGCTGTATGACGTCTATCATCCGGATACCAAGGAGCTGATCGCTTCGGCGAACACCCTCGTGGACGATCACCTCGCCCGGACCATCGAAGCGGCCGGAATCCACTCCGTGACCATCCGCTCCGTGCTGACCTGCCAGTGTCAACGCGGTGTATGCGCCTGCTGCTACGGTCGGGACCTGGCTCGCGGACACATGGTGAACGTGGGCGAGGCCGTGGGTATTATCGCGGCCCAGTCAATCGGTGAGCCGGGCACGCAGCTCACCATGAGGACATTCCATATCGGCGGCACGGCTTCCAAGGAGATCGAGCAGTCCGCGATCAACGCCAACTACAATGGACGGATCATCTTCAACGGCGTCTCCATTGTGGCGAACAAGAACGGTGAGCTGCTGGTCATGGGCAAGAACGGCCAAGTGGGCGTTGTCGATGAGCAGGGGCAGGAACGGGAGCGCTATACCCTCCCTGTCGGAGCCAAGCTCTATGTCAATCAGGACGCCCAGGTGAAGCAGGGCGATCTCATCGCGGAGTGGGACCCCTTCCAGGAGCCCTTCCTCGCCGACGTCTCCGGCAAGGTCAAATACACCGATATCGTGGAGGGCAAGACCTACCAGGAAAAGATGGACGACACGACACAGATGGCGACGAAGACGATCATCGAGTACCGCTCCACGAACTTTCGCCCGAGCATCTCCATCCAGGATGAGAACGGCGAGGTCCAGACCCATCCCAACACCAGCAGCGAGGCGGTGTACTATCTGCCCGTGGGGGCCATTCTCATGGTCCGTGACGGGGATCACATCGAGGCCGGGGATGTCATCGCCCGGAAGCCCCGCGAAAGCGCCAAGATCAAGGACATCGTGGGCGGTCTCCCTCGAGTGGCCGAGCTCTTCGAGGTACGTAAGCCCAAGGAGATGGCCGTCATCTCCGAGACAGAGGGAACGGTGAGCTACGGCCCGGATGTGAAGGGCAAGCGGAAACTCTATGTGACCCCGGAGACAGGGGAGTCCAAGGAATACCTTGTGCCCAAGGGCAAGCACATCACCGTCCAGGAGGGCGATTATGTCGAGGCAGGGGAGTTCCTGACCGAAGGTGCGCCCGAGCTGCACGACCTGTTGCGGATCAAGGGCGAGAAGTATCTGGCCAACTATCTGGTGGAAGAGATCCAGGACGTATACAAGTACCAGGGCGTTCACATCAACGACAAGCACGTGGAGATCATCGTCCGCCAGATGCTGAAGAAGGTGCGCATCACCGAGCCGGGCGAAACCCAGTTCCTCATCGGGGAGCAGGTGGAAAAACAGGAATTTCTCAAGGAGAACTCCAAGGCGATCCAGCAGGGATACAAGCCCGCAAAGGCCGAGCCCATCGCACTGGGCATCACCCAGGCCTCCCTGAGCACGGATTCCTTCATCTCCGCCGCCTCCTTCCAGGAGACAACCAAGGTCCTGACCGACGCCGCGATGCAGGCTCGGATCGACTATCTCCAGGGCCTCAAGGAAAACGTGATCGTGGGGCGCATCATCCCCGCGGGCACGGGATTCAGGCCCTATATGAACCTCGAGTCGGAGGTCCCCGAGCAGCCTGAGAGGGAGAGTCCCTTCTGGAGCGAGCTGGAAGGGGTTGACGAGGAAGAGGATCAGGAATAGAAAGGCGAACCGGTCGGACGCCCTGGTGACAATCACGGGCTCCGGCCGGCAAATGAGCTCTGGACCCAGCACGCGGTTGACAATAGCAAAATCATATATTAATAAATCAATCTTTTCGAGCCATAAAAACGGAGACTACTATGCCCACGCTCAACCAGCTGATCAACAAGAAGCGGAAAAAGATGGTGAGCAGCAATAAGAGGGCCGCACTGCAGGAGTGCCCTCAGCGTAGGGGTGTATGCGTGCGCGTCTTTACCACCACCCCGAAGAAGCCCAATTCGGCTCTCCGGAAGGTGGCCAGGGTGCGCCTCACCAACGGTATCGAGGTGACATCCTATATACCCGGTGAAGGACACAATCTGCAGGAGCATTCCGTGGTCCTGGTGCGCGGAGGGCGTGTCAAGGATCTGCCGGGAGTTCGCTATACGGTGATTCGCGGTGCGCTGGACGCAGCTGGTGTGCAGAACAGGCAGCAGAGCCGCTCCAAATACGGAGCGAAACGGCCCAAGTAATTTCAAAGGAGTCGGAAGATGTCGCGGAAAGGTCGCGTCGCGAAGAGGGACATACTCCCAGATCCCAGATATAACAGCAAGCTCGTCGCCAAGATGATCAACCGGATTATGCGCGACGGGAAAAAGAGCCTTGCGGAGCGCATCCTCTACAACGCCATAGATGAATTGGGTCGCAGGACTTCCGAGGACGCACTCAAGGCCTTTGAGCAGTCCGTGGAGAACGTCAAGCCGCAAAAAGAGGTCAAGCCCCGAAGAGTGGGCGGTGCGACCTATCAGGTTCCGGTAGAGGTCGACCCGCACAGGCAGCAGATCCTTGCCACAAGGTGGCTGATCCGTGCGGCCAGAGGTCGGTCGGAAAAGGGTATGGTTCAGAGGTTGAGCGCCGAGCTTACGGACGCCTTCAATAATAGGGGCGGAGCCATCCGGAAACGGGAAGAGACCCACCGCATGGCCCAGGCCAACAAGGCCTTCGCCCACTACCGCTGGTAAGCCCGCCCAGCGTCGGCCCGAGGAAGTTTTCAACGCCTGGGCATGCAGACGGCTTCAGGCACAAAGCTCCGGGCCGGCGAGAAGAGGAATCCCAAAGAACGCGCGAAGATGTCCCGCTCTGGGCATATAGTAGTGTGTCCGGCTTGATAGAGGCTCGGCTCAATAACAACGATAATCGAGGTGGATCGGCATTGGCACGACAAAAACCCATTGAAAAACAGCGCAATATCGGCTTCATGGCCCATATCGACGCCGGGAAGACCACGACGACTGAGCGGATCCTGTTTTATACCGGCGTATCCCATAAAATCGGTGAAGTGCACGACGGCAAGGCGGTCATGGATTTCATGTCCCAGGAGCAGGATCGCGGCATCACCATTACTTCCGCGACCACGACCTGCTTCTGGAAGGACCACCGCATCAACATCATCGATACGCCGGGCCACGTGGACTTTACGGTCGAGGTGGAACGCTCCCTGCGAGTGCTCGACGCTGCTGTAGGCGTTTTTTGCGCTGTTGGTGGCGTTGAGCCGCAGTCCGAGACCGTGTGGCGACAGGCCGATCGGTACCAGGTACCCCGGATGGCCTTCGTGAACAAGATGGATCGTGTAGGTGCCGATTTTCACCATGTCGTGGAACAGCTGCGGAGCCGCCTCAATGCCAAGCCCGTGCCCATGCAGATCCCCATCGGCAGGGAGGCCGAGTTCCAGGGCGTTGTCGATCTTGTTGAGGGAAAGGCCCTGTATTTCGACGAGCGGACTCTGGGCATGAACACCTATTCCGACGAGATCCCCGAGGGGATCCGGGAAGAGGCCATGCAATGGCGCAGTACCCTTATCGAGGCAATCGCCGAGGAGGACGAGGAACTTCTGGACAAGTATCTCGCAGGTGAGGAGCTGACCCCGGACGAGATTCGCCGCGGTGTGCGAGCTGCGACAATCAATATCGATATATGTCCTGTTTTCTGTGGCTCCGCGTTCAAGAACAAGGGCGTTCAGCCCTTGATGGACGCCATTGTCGACTTTCTGCCCTCTCCTGTCGATCTTCCCCCGGTGCAGGGCGTGGATCCGGACACTCGTGAGCCGAAGGAATTCGAGGCCCGCGACGATGAAAACCTCAGCGCTTTGTCCTTCAAGCTCATGACCGACCCCTATGTGGGTCACCTCACTTTTTTGCGTGTCTATTCGGGCTACATCGAGAGCGGCATGACCGTGATGAATTCCACGACCAAGAAGAAGGAGCGCATAGGCCGCCTGCTCAAGATGCATTCCAACAAGCGGGAGGAGATCAAGGAGGCCTACGCCGGCGATATCGTGGCCGCTGTCGGTCTGAAAAACGTTGGCACTGGGGATACCCTGTGCGATAGCAAGAATCCCGTTGTTCTGGAAACCATGCAGATTCCGGAGCCGGTTATCGACGTGGCCATTGAGCCCAAGACCAAGGCCGACCGGGACCAGCTGAGCCAGGCCCTGGCCAAGCTGGCCAAGGAGGACCCCTCCTTCCGTGTCGCTACAGACGAAGAGACCGGCCAGACGATCATTTCCGGGATGGGCGAGCTGCACATTGAGATTATTGTCGACCGCCTCACACGCGAGTTCAAGGTGGACGCCAATATCGGTCAGCCCCAGGTGGCCTACCGCGAGTCCATTACTAAGCCGGCCCATGCGGAAAAGAAGTTCGTCAAGCAGACTGGAGGCCGCGGTCAGTTCGCGCACGTGGTTATGGATATAGAACCCGGAGAGCCTGGCACGGGATACGAATTCAAGAATTCCATTGTCGGCGGTGTCATTCCCAAGGAATATATTCCGGCTGTGGACAACGGAGTTCGGGATACCCTGCAAAACGGCATCATCTCCGGCCACCCCATGATCGATGTGAAGGTCCATCTCCGCGACGGTACCTTCCACGAAGTGGATTCCTCGGAGCAGGCTTTCTACATCGCCGGTTCCATGGCGCTCAAGGAGGGTTGCAACAAGGCAAATCCCGTTTTGCTTGAGCCCATTATGTACGTGGAGATCCTTACCCCCGAGGACTACATGGGGGATGTGTTCGGAGATCTGAACAGCCGAAGGGGCCGTGTCCAGGGTATGGAGCCCCGCCACGGCACACAGATCATCCGAGCCTATGTCCCTCTGAAGGAAATGTTCGGTTATTCCACGGATCTGCGTACCATGACCCAGGGCAGGGCAACATTCAGCATGCAATTCGATCACTATGACAGGGTACCATCCAGCGTCGCCGAAGAAATCGTGAAGAGCACCAGGGGGTAAGTATGGCCAAGGAGAAGTTCGAGCGGAGTAAACCGCACATCAACATCGGCACGATCGGTCACATCGACCACGGCAAGACGACCTTG
>JGI1684J13235_1000448_pt1 | contig 15387 bp, 14 predicted proteins | sample PonA232FremontCA_2_FD_13235 | JGI IMG/M metagenome (IMG submission 13235) | reverse complement strand
CACTTAAATCCAGAGTTACAGTATAGTTACCAGCTTCTTCAACCGCAATATTGGCACCACCTGCCTCCAGTGTTCCATCAGCTTCATCATCACCATAATTGAGAGCCCAGTCATCATTAGCACGGAACTTAAATTCACCTGCCGGAAGGTCTAAGGTAGTAGTCCATACTCCATCATCTTCCTGATAAGTCATATCGTGATCGTTTTCGCCATCCCAACCATTGAACTCGCCAATCATGGCCCATTGAGTATTAAGCATTTCATAGGTCATTGCTTCCAGGTCAACATTGATTTTATAATATCCGCTCTGATCAGCAACAATATTATCACCGCCTGGATCCAATGTACCATCTGCTCCGGTATCTCCCCAGTTGGTATCCCAGTTAGGTCCATCGGTAAATTTGAATTCAGTTCCGGCATTAGGAAAATATACATATCCTTCATATTTGTCATCAAAGTTAGCTGAAGTCAATGCAGGTGCTGTAGAAGGATCCCAACCCTGATGTCCTCCAGGTACATAGATTTCCCGGTATCTCCCCAGTCGGTATCCCATGTAGGTCCATCGGTAAATTTGAATTCAGTTCCGGCATTAGGAAAATATACATATCCTTCATATTTGTCATCAAAATTAGCTGAAGTCAATGCAGGAGCTGTAGAAGGGCCCCAACCCTGATGTGCTCCGGGCACATAAATTTCAGGATAATCAATCTCTACAATATAAGGCTGAATATTAAGATTCATAGCTTCTGAATATACTGTATCTACATACTCATTTACAGACGCCCGAATTCTAAAATAGATTTCAGANGTCTGAGTCGTATCTTCTATTTCAAATTGAGTAGTTAAATTCGTATTTAGATCAGAAACTAAAACTCCCAATGAGGTTTCCGTTGTATTCGCAAAATCTATTGCACTGGAAAAATCACTTACAGTATCGATTTCCAAAGTATATGAGATTGCGGTTTTAGCTCCAAAATCAGCAGCTTCCCATTCAAAAGTGGTTAACGTGTCTCCTGCCATGTCTTCACTCATAACCATACTAGTACCACTTTCGGGTGCATTAATAACCGGAGCTTTGAAATCAGTCCCGAGAACAGGTTCCCTGGGTTCTTCCTCGCAAGAAAATAAGAAAAAGGAACCTAAAATAGCCAAAATTATTATATGTAATCGTTTCATAGTCATCTCTTTCATTTGTTATTTATTTCCTTTATTAATATCCCTCATTTTGTTTAAGATTCGGATTAGCATTCAACTCTGAAGCAGGTATCGGATAGAGCTGGTACATATCATCTGTAGCCTGTCCCTCCTGTGTTTGTCCTTTCCATGCCCAAACATAATCACTGCTTGTAAACTTTCCATAACGAATTAAATCCGTTCTCCTGTGTCCTTCCCAATAGAGCTCTCTTGCTCGCTCGTTAAGCACAAAATCCAGAGTAAGGTCAGCAGTTGATATTTGTCCCTCTGAAGAATAATCAGTTCCATAAGCTCTTTCTCTTAAATCGTTGATCAAAGTAACTGCAGTACTTTCACTTCCTCCAGTTCCTCCTCTTAGCACAGCTTCAGCATACATCAGGTAAACATCAGCTATACGGAGCATAGGAAAATCTGTATCCGGGAAAGTTGAATTGCTTCCCCTTTCTCCAGTAGAAGTAATATTTTTAAATTTAGTAACCGCTAAACCCTGACTAAACTCTGCTATATCATTAATCTCAAGTTCTTGCCCTTCAGTAAAGAACATTGCTCTTTTATCATAAGTAGTGTCACTTCCAAACTTGTCGAAAAATTGTTTGGTTATACGATGACCTGCCCAGCCACCGGCAATACCATAATCCGCCGCATCCATACTGCCTCCGACAGCGGCAGAAATTATAAATGTGGTTCCCCCATACGTCCGGGTATTTTGTCCATCAAATGCAACCGGAAAAATGACTCCATTTGCAGTATGATTATCTGCTAAAAACAAATGATCATATTCGTTATTTATATCATATCCGGAATTAATAACTTTATCGCAATAAGTTATGCATTCTGTATATTTCTGTTCACCTATATACACTTCGGCATTAAGGTAAAGTTTGGCAAGCAATGTCCAGGCGGCTGCTTGATCCACTCTGGCATATTCATTATTAAGTGGCTGAATCAATTTATCCTCAATATCTTTAAGTTCACTCTCTATGAAATTAAAAATCTCTGACTTGGTTGCTTGTTTGGGTTGATAAGCACCGACACCGTCTTCTTCTGTAACAAGCGGAACTTCTCCAAATAAATCCAATGCATGCCAGTAACTGAAAGCTCTTAAGAAACGGGCCTCTGCACGAAATTCTCTTAATTTCTCCTTCTCACTTTCACTAAATCCCCTTTCATTGAGCTTACTATCAGAAGATTCTCTGATAAATTCATTACAAAGGGTGATCTGATAAAATACTCTGCTGTACATACCCAATACAAAATTATTCGAAGATCCCCATGCTTGATAGTTATATTCAGGTAAACCTTCATCACTCCAGGATACAACAGCTTCATCGGTAGGAAGTTCCTGAGCTACCCAATATTGGCGCACATAGTTGGAAAAACCCTCATCAATGCCTTGGATATCAGGTTGTCCTGCAGGACCTTGCTGCCCTGTGAGTGCTAATCCGGCATATAACTTTGCTAAGACCTGTTTATATGAAGAAACTTCATCATAAACCTGGGCAGAAGTTGTTGCATCATCATCAATGGGCTCCACATCCAGATGTTCAGTACAGGAATTAAATCCCATCAATAATGCAACAACAATCGCTGTTATTAATATGTTAAATTTATGAGTTTTCATAATATATAGATTTGTTAATTTTAAAATTCAAGATTTACACCAAGTAAAAACGTTGTTGGTCGCGGATAAAAATTATTATCAATTCCATTTGGAATTTCCGGATCCAATCCGCTGTAATTGGTTACCAGCAGGGGATTTTCCACAGTGGTAAAAACCCTTAAATGAGAATTCATTCCAAATTGATTATCAAAAGAGTAACCTAACTCGAGATTATCTATCCTAAAGAAAGACCCGTTTTCAATATAATGATCCGATCTATACTGAGCATTCTGAAATTGGATATCCTCAATATCGCTGGTTGCATTTCTCAAAAACCTTGTGGCTCCCACTCTTTCTTCATAGAAAGAATGAGTAGAACTTACATTATTATAAACATATTTGCCAAACTCAGCTCTCGCTGCCATAGAGAAATCCCAGTTTTTATAATTCACTCTTGTGGAAAAACCGACATTAATATCCGGCGCAGGATCCTGATAACGATACAAATCATCTTCGTTAATTTTACCATCATCGTTTTGGTCTACATAAACGCCTTCAATTGGATTTCCATCTTCATCATACACCTGTTCATATACATAAAATGAATTCAATGGATGACCCACGCTATGAATCTGGATAGTATTTCCAACACCTCCAGCTATACCGCCGGTAAGAACTCCTTCATAATCCGGATCATCAACAGTAGTCAGCTTAGTAATTTCATTTTCATTATATGAAATATTTGTGGAGATCTCCCAGAAAAGGTTTTCCTTGGAAATTGGTCTGCCAGTTACTGAGAATTCAACTCCTCTGTTTTCTAAAGAGCCAACATTGGAAATAATCCGGTTTGTAAAGTTGGTACCTGCTGGTACAGTGACTGTATTAATCAGGTCTTCTGTTTCTTTATAATAGAATTCTAATGACCCCTGCAGCCTGTTATCAAATAAACCATAATCAAGTCCAATATTATAAGTGGTTGTTTCTTCCCACTTTAGAAATGCATTGTAATCTTCCGGTCTAATTGTTCTGTAAAACTCATCCCCAAACTGATATTGAGCGGTTGGCGTGCTATAAGTATATTGGCCAAAATAAGGATAATTGTTATCTGTAATATTTTGCTGACCTGTAACTCCATAACCGAGCCTTAATTTCATCTTGTTTACAGCATTAACATCCTGAAGAAATGGTTCTTCCTTCATTTTCCAGCCTAAAGCAACTGATGGGAAAAGCCCCCATCTTTCATCCTCGGCAAATCTTGAAGTACCATCTCGTCTTAATGTTGCAGTCAACAAATATCTGTCTTTAAAAGTATAATTTGCTCTTGCAAAAAATGAAACAAGGTAATGTTCTGTCTTATAGTAGTCTGGCGCAGTAGTCGTATCCCTTTGCATTGTCGAAGATGAATCCGGATGAGGTGCTAATGACATACTTTTATTAAAATTCTTTTGCCAGAAATGCTCATAAGAATATCCGCCCATTACATTTACGTTACTTTCAATTGATGGTATATCTTTATCATATTGCAAATAGAAGTCCAGTAATTCATGNTTCTTTTCCTGGGAATACTCCGTTTCTGAGCCACTTGTAGTACTTGGATCCGGATTATATACCCAAGCTGCATCTCTATCAATAAAGTCAGTACCTTCACTATCTGAATAATCATATCCCATTTTAAGTGTGGCAGTTATATCAGGAAAGAAATGCAATTGATAATCTAATTTCAAATTACCGATAGCCCTGTTTACAGTTGATTCATTCTCTCTCTGTTCCAATAAAGCCACTGGATTGTTTGGCGCTATGGTGTTGGGATTATCATTTCCTGTCTGAGTCCATGTATAATATCCGCCATACGGGCTGTCAGGATCATTAACCGGTTTGGTAGGATCAAACGACACGGCTGAACCAATGGCTCCGTTATCTGCAAATCTATTATTGATTCGAACTCCCTTCATATCCACTTTAACATTCAAATGATCATCAAAGAAAGAAGGCGTGAGTTTGAGAGCCATTGTTGTTCTGTCTAAATTCGATGTTTTAAGAATACCTTGCTCGTCCGAATAACCGACAGAAGCTCTATAAGGCAAATTTTTATAAGCTCCTGTAACACTTAAGTTATGATCATGTCTGATTGCATTACGAAATATCTTATCCTGCCAGTCAGTATCTGCTTCGCCCAGAAGATCTGTACTTCCAGGGTATTGCTCTTCAATTAAATTTGAGAACTCATCCGCATCCAGAACATCAATTGTATTAGCGGGAGTATTAACTGATACTTTTCCCTGGTAATTAACAGTCAAATCCTGACCTGTTTTTCCGCTTTTCGTTTCTATTAAAATCACACCATTTGTGGCCCTTGAACCATAAATTGCGGTTGCAGAAGCGTCCTTCAGCACAGTAATGTCTTCTATGTCTGATGGATTAACAGAGTTAAGCGGGTTCCTCATCCCTGACACTCCTTCTGAAGACATTGGAACTCCGTCAATGACAATAAGCGGGTCGCTACTGGCTGTTAATGAGGAAGCGCCTCTAATACGAATCTGAGTCCCGCTACCCGGAGCGCCTCCTCCGGTAGTTACCTGAACACCTGCAGTTTTACCCTGCAGTAATTTTTGAGGGGAAGTAATCGCTCCTTTTTGGAAATCTTCGGAAGAAAGCTTGGATACAGAGCCGGTAGCATCTCCCTCTTCCACTTGTCCGTAACCTATTACTACTACTTCATCCAGCTCTTCAACTTTTTGAGAAAGTTCTACACTGATTTGCGTTCTGCCATCTACTGGTATCTCCTTTGCCTGATAACCTACAAAAGAGAACTCCAATATAGCATCTGCCGGAACTGTTATTTCATACTCACCCTCTGTATCGGTGGTGGTTCCGTTATTCGTACCCTTTTCAAGGATAGTTACTCCGGGCAATGGTTCACCCGTTTTCGCGTCTTTTACTGTTCCTTCAACTTCGGTTTGCTGTGAAAAACCCAAGTAAGGAATCAAAAGAAACAAACCTAAAAGTATTTTAAACATTGAAGCTTTTGTCATCATATAAAATATTTGTTAATAATTTGTTAAGTAAAGTTACGGGAAAATATCATTTAAGGTTAACACAACCATTTATTTGCATAAATAAAACGCTAAATTACAAGGGATTAATAGGTTTAAAATTTAAATGCAATTGATTTCAAACGTTTGCAAATTTTTAGTATATTATACCCCATCAAACTGAATCAAAATGAAAAAACACCAAATAACAATTAAAGACATCGCTGAGAAGCTGAATATTTCTCCATCTACTGTTTCAAGGGCGCTGAAAGATCACCCGGACATAAACCCCAAAACCCGTAAAACAGTTAAAGAAATTGCGAAGCAATACAACTATATTCCAAACAGAATTGCCCAAAGTTTACTTCAGAATAAAAGCTATATTATTGGAGTCATTATACCGGAAATTGTTCATCATTTCTTCTCCTCTGTTATAAGCGGAATTGAAAACGTTGCACACGAGAAAGGCTTTAATGTCATGTTATGTCAATCAAAAGAATCCTATGAAATGGAGTTAAAAAACGTAGAAACCCTCCTTTCCAGTCATATTGACGGCATGTTAATTTCCATCACCAAAGAAACAAAAGATTTTACGCACCTGGAAAACCTCCAGGAAATGGGAATTCCAATAGCTTTCTTTGACAGAATAGCAGAAGAAATCGATTGTGACAGAATCATTGTCGATGATTTCGGAGGAGGTTACAAAGCTACTGAACACTTAATTAATCAAGGATGTAAGCAGATAGCGCATTTATACAGTCCTTTAGATTTGCTAATCGGACGAAACAGATACAATGGCTACATAAAAGCTATGGAAGATAACAACATGCCCATTTACGATGAATATTTAATTTTCTGCGACACCTATGAAAAGGCAATATTCGAAACAAAAAAACTAATTGATCTGCCTAGTCCGCCCGATGGTATTTTCTGTGGTAATGACGAAACTGCAATTGGGTCCATGAAAGCCATAAAAATCAACGAACTTAAAATACCGAAAGATATTGCTGTTATTGGTTTTACAAATTCTTACATTTCTACAATTTCAGACCCGGAGCTTTCCACTGTAGATCAAAAGGGTTATGAACTGGGAAAAAAAGCAGCCGGCACTATCATCCAAAGAATTGCAGAACAGGAAACTATCCCCAGAAACCCGTCTACCCAAATTCTGGACACAGAACTAATTATCAGGGAATCATCAAAGAAAATAAAATAATGTAAAGACGTTGCAATGCAGCGTCTTTACATTATTTTATTACATTTGTGGCATTCTAAAAAATATAAAAAATTATTATATGATAAACGAACAATTACAAAACCCTAAAAGCATTGTTGTTGTAGGAGGTTCAGATAACATTAACAAACCGGGTGGAAAGGTTTTAAAAAACCTGATCGATGGTGATTTTAAAGGTGATTTATATGTCACTAACCCTAAGAAAGATGAAGTACAAGGAATAAAAAGTTACACAGACCCAAACGATTTACCTGAAGTAGACCTTGCAATTCTGGCAATAGCAGCCAAGCTCTGCCCCGATGCTGTCAGAACACTGACCGAAAAGAAAAACACAAAGGCTTTCATTATTCTGTCCGCAGGATTTAGTGAGGAGAGCGAGGAAGGAGCTAAAATTGAAAAAGAAGTTGTCGATATCATAAATAAGGTAAATGGTTCGCTTATCGGACCAAATTGCATTGGAGTATTAAATCAGAATTATAATGGGGTATTTACAACTCCAATCCCAAAACTGGATTCCAAAGGTGTTGACTTTATTTCAGGTTCCGGAGCAACAGCCGTCTTCATAATGGAGTCGGGTATACCAAAGGGACTCACATTTTCCAGTGTTTATTCAGTTGGTAATAGCGCCCAGATGGGAGTAGAAGACATTCTCAAAGACATGGATGAAAACTTCGATCCGGAAACCAGCTCAAAAGTGAAACTGCTATACATTGAAAGTATCAACAAACCTCAAATGCTGCTAAAACATGCAGCTTCATTAATCAGAAAGGGATGTAAAATAGCAGCCATAAAAGCCGGAGGCTCAGAGGCCGGAAGCCGGGCAGCATCATCACACACCGGTGCCCTGGCAAGTTCTGACGCAGCGGTAGATGCACTTTTCCATAAAGCCGGAATAGTCAGATGTTATGGAAGAGAGGAATTGACTACTGTCGCTTCTGTTTTTATGCATCCGGAACTAAAAGGAAAGAACATAGCAATAATAACTCATGCCGGAGGGCCTGCCGTGATGTTAACAGACGCCCTTTCAAATAATGGTATGGAAATTCCGCCGATTGAAAGTCCGGAAAAAGCCAATCTACTGGAGGAGTTATTCCCGGGATCATCGGCAGAAAACCCAATTGACTTTCTGGCCACCGGGACTGCTGAGCAGCTAGGAAAAATCATCGATTACTGCGACCAAAAATTTGATAATATCGACGGAATAGCTGTTATTTTTGGCAGCCCCGGACTATTCCCGGTTTATGACGTGTATGATTTGCTTGACGAAAAGATGAAAACAACTCAAAAGCCGATTTACCCGATATTACCATCTGTCATAAACGTGAAAGATGAAATTAATCACTTTATCAGCAAAGGCAGACTCATTTTTCCAGACGAAGTGCTATTTGGGAAAGCACTGACAAAGGTTTATAACACACCACAACCTATCGCTGAACAGATTGACATCCCGGAAGTAGACAAATCAAAAATAAGATCCATTGTGGATGCTGCTGATAATGGCTACATAGCTCCTGATAAAGTACAGGAATTAATGGATGCAGCAGGCATAAACCGCGCTGGTGAGGCAGTAGTAGATAACAAAGCGGATGCAGTAAAAGAGGCCGAGCGGCTGGGGTTACCTGTAGTGATGAAAGTCGTTGGCCCCGTTCATAAATCTGATGTAGGCGGAGTTGCCCTGGAGGTAAACGACAATGAAACTGTTGCCAGTGAATTTGAACGCATGATAAAGATCAAAGATACAACCGGAATTCTCATTCAACCAATGCTAAAAGGCACGGAAATATTTATCGGAGCTAAAAAAGAAGGTAACTTTGGACACATGGTTCTCTGCGGACTTGGTGGCATCTTTATTGAAGTACTAAAAGATGTTAACTCAGCCATTGCTCCAGTTGAAAAAGAGGAAGCCCGGAAAATGATCCGTAACCTGAAAAGTTATGGCATCATAAAGGGTACGAGAGGGCAAGAAGGTGTCAATGAAGATCAGTTTGCTGAAGCTGTCATGAGGGTTTCTGCATTGGTGGATGCAGCACCGGAAATTGCCGAGATGGACTTAAATCCATTACTTGGAAACCCAAAAGAAGTCGTGGCAGTAGATGCCAGAGTCAGAATAGAAAAATCGTAATAATGATTCTTAAAAGACACTTAACACGTACCGAAAAACTGCTTATCATTCTGCTCTTCATCGCCATAATTGCTACTGTATTAAGATGGAGCAATATAAAAGAAGGAGCAATCAAAAGCTGGGAGATTTTCAGCATTGAAAGATGGTACGACAGAGATTAAGAATTAATTAGATGAGGCTGTTAAAAAATAATTAAATAAGATTTTCAGCAACTTTTTGACACTCTCATCAAATTTTATATAACAATTAAAATGAATATCCGCATGAGGGTGTCTAAAAAGGTCTATAAAAAGATTTTCAGCAACTTTTTTGCCCCTGCCCTAAAGGGAGAAGTTGCTGAAAATCAGGGCTTCCGGCAGCTGCCGGATCAGGGGCAAAACCTGATTTTCAGCAAATCTTTTACAAAAACCTTTTTAGACAGCCTCTTAAGGGGCAAACAAATTGATTTTCAAAGCATCTAATCACCCTTCAAAAAATCATGCGGATATTCATTCAACTAAAAACGACTTTAGAATGCAAAAAAAAGACCTCTATTTTTTACTGGCAGTAATCATTGTATTTTCACCATTTTTTATATTTGATTCCGTTTATCACTTTTACGACAATTTTAATAAAGAACACGGACTCATTGCAAGTTTTTTCAAATTCGCTATTTTAGCCACATTAGGTGAAATAATTGCACTTAGAATAAGAGAAGGAAAATATTATCGTAATAATTTCGGTGTTGTTCCGCGAGCTATTGTATGGGGATTCATCGGGATCACCATAAAAATTGCCTTTATAATTTTTGCTACGGGCACACCTGCGGTATTAGAATATCTGGGCGTTGAAAATGCCATTGGAGCGCTCAAGGCAAGTGAATTTTCAGGTACAAAACTATTAACTGCATTTTGTACAAGCGTAGCAATGAATTTGATCTTTGCACCTGTGTTCATGACATTCCATAAAATTACAGATACTCACATAATCTGGAATAATGGATCATTAAGAAAGTTCTTTACACCAATTCCATTTAAAAAAATATTCCCCTCTTTAAACTGGGAAATTCAATGGAATTTCGTATTCAAGAAAACAATACCGTTTTTTTGGATCCCTGCTCATACAATTACTTTCGTACTTCCTCCTCACATGCGAGTTCTTTTTGCTGCGGTTTTAGGAGTGGTATTAGGTGTTTTACTGGCAGTTGCAAGTCTGAAAAGTAAAAAATAATTTTATCTTTGTAAGAGATAATAAAGAAAATTAAAATCTAACAATAACACTTTATGGAAAAAATAGGTTTATTTTATGGCCCTGCAAAAGGCTCCACAGAAAAGGTAGCCGAAAAAGTTGCAGAACAAATAGGAAAAGACAAAGTCGACCTGATTGCTGTAAAAGACTCTGACGCAAAAGAGCTGGAAAAATACAACAACATCATTTTTGGCGTATCAACGATTGGAAAAGAAACATGGGACGCAACAAGGACAGCAAACGACTGGGACAAATTCAGACCAGAAATCGATGAAGTAGATTTCAATGGCAAAACAGTAGCTATGTTTAGTTTAGGTGATCACATCACGTATCCCAAACACTTTGTTGATGCGCTTGGCTGGTTAGCTGAAAAGTTAAAACCCAGAAATGCAAAAATTATCGGGTATGTCGACACCAAAGAATACGAATTTGACGAATCTCAGGGAATTGAAGGAGACAAATTTATAGGACTGCCAATTGACGAAGACTACGAAGCGCATCTCACAGATGACAGAATAAAAAAATGGCTCGAAAAGATTTTACCGCAATTTCAATAACATGAAAACATGCTAAAGACAGGCCATAAAGCCTGTCTTTTTTATTCCTGAGATTTGTTATGGTTTTATCAAAAAAACTTTTATAAACTTGTCAAAGAAATAAAATTAATCACAACGCTATGAATATTCCAAACAACACACCAATTGATAAAAACACTGTTTCTCAAAAAATTAAGGAAAGTGGACTGGAAAAAATCGGAAATGCATCCATCCGTGAACTGGTAAAACTTGTGAATGAAATAGAAAAAGCCACAAAAGACAAATACATTCGGATGGAAATGGGAGTTCCGGGACTGGAACCACCAGAAATTGCAATAGACGGTGAAATAAAAGCGCTAAAAAGAGGCGTTGCATCAAAGTATCCAATGATTGAAGGTGTAGAAGCACTGAAAAAAGAGATATCCCGTTTTGTGAAAAATTTCGCTAATATCGATGTTGACCCCAACGGATGCCTCCCCACCGTTGGTTCGATGCAGGGAGGATTTGCTTCTTTTCTCGTATCATGTAGACGGGACCCCCAAAAAGACACAACACTTTTTATTGACCCGGGATTTCCTGTACAAAAACAACAGCATAAAGTGCTGGGATTAAATTATGAAACCTTTGATGTTTATAACTACAGAGGAGAAAAATTAAGAGAAAAGCTTGAGTCATACCTAAAAAAAGGGAACATCTCAACCATCTTATATTCAAACCCTAATAATCCCTCATGGATTTGTTTCACAGAAAAAGAACTGGAAATCATTGGCGATTTAGCAAACAAATATGACGTAGTTATTATTGAAGACCTTGCCTATTTTGGTATGGACTTCCGCCAGGATTTGAGTAAACCGGGAGAACCACCATATCAGCCAACAGTTGCAAATTATACTGATAATTACATACTTCTTATCTCCAGTTCTAAATCATTTAGCCTGGCCGGTGAGCGAATCGGAATGATGGTCATATCAGACAAGCTATTTAACCGTAAATTTCCAAAATTAGCCGATTACTATCCCAAAGACAGCTTTGGCTACGCTATGGTTTACGGAGCATTATACACGCTTTCTTCAGGCACCAATCATTCAGCTCAATATGGCCTGCTGGAAATATTACAGGCAGTAAATGACGGGCGGTATAATTTCGTTGAAGATGTCAAAGAATATGGAGAGCGCGCAAATATTATGAAAAAACTGCTCACAAAATATGGGTTCAACATTGTTTACGACAAAGATGAAGATAAACCCCTGGCAGACGGTTTCTATTTTACTTTCTCATTTCCCGGAATGGAAGGTGCTGAATTATTGGAACATTTGCTCTACTATGGCATAAGCGCAATTACTTTAGACATAACAGGCAGTACGCGAACCGAAGGTCTTCGGGCATGTGTATCCCAGGCGCATCGTGACCAATTCGATGATATGGAATATAGATTAAAAAGATTTAAAGAGGATCATTTAGAATGAGTCTAAATAAATTTGCTTCTGAATATCAGAAACTTTGCTATACTGTTACAGAACAGAAGCAACTCGTTCTCAAGTTTAAATAAAATCACTTAAATATTATTAACTTTGAAAATTAACCAATTAATAACACTAAAAATCTATAATAATGGCAAAAAATGTAGGTAGAATAGTGGTTGACATAGAAAGATGTAAAGGCTGTGGAGTTTGTGTTCCCGCATGCCCGACAAATGTCATCCAGTTAGCAGAAAATGTAAATGGTAAAGGTTTCCATTATGCATACATGGCAAATGAAGACGCGTGTACTGGTTGTATGAACTGTGCACTTGTTTGTCCTGATGCAGTAATTACTGTTTATCGTAAAAAAGTAAATGCTTAGTAATTTAAAAATTAAAATTTCAAGATAATGGGAGAATTAAAATTAATGAAAGGCAACGAAGCAATAGCAGAAGCTGCTATTCGCTACGGTGCCGACGGTTATTTCGGATATCCTATTACCCCGCAATCTGAAGTGATTGAATATTTCATGGCACAGAAGCCGGAAGAAAGAACCGGTATGGCTGTGTTACAGGCTGAAAGTGAAATAGCAGCCATTAACATGATTTACGGTGCAGCAGGAAGTGGAAAAAGGGTAATGACATCATCATCAAGTCCCGGGATTAGCTTAAAACAAGAAGGACTTACTTATATTGCAGGTGCTGAGCTTCCCTGTGTAGTACTTAATGTAGTACGTGGCGGACCAGGCTTAGGAACTATCCAGCCTTCTCAGTCAGACTATTTCCAGGCTGTAAAAGGCGGAGGTCATGGAGATTACAGACTTATCGTTCTGGCGCCTTCATCAGTACAGGAAATGTACGATTTTGTTGAAACAGGATTTGAACTGGCTTTCAAATACAGAAACCCGGCAATGATTCTTTCTGACGGGGCAATTGGCCAAATGATGGAAAAGGTAGAAATTGGAGAGCAAAAGCCACGCATGACCGAAGAAGAGATTAAAAAGAATTATCCATGGGCAACAACAGGAAAAACCAAAGACAGGGAAAAAAATGTCATCACTTCCCTCGAACTGGATTCCGGTAAAATGGAGAAATTCAATCAAAAACTCATCAAGAAATACGAAGAGATTGAAGAAAAAGAAGTACGTTTTGAAGAAATTCAGTGTGAAGATGCTGAATATATTCTTGTAGCATATGGTACTTCATCCAGAATTTGTGAAAAAACAGTAGAGCTTGCCCGCAAGGAAGGAATAAAAATTGGCCTTTTGCGACCAATCACATTATTCCCTTTCCCAAAGAAAAAACTTGCTGAATTAGGCGATCGTGTTAAAGGATTTCTTACTGTAGAAATGAGTGCAGGACAAATGGTAGAAGATGTAAGACTGGCTGTTAAAGGAAAAGCTCCTGTGGAGTATTACGGCCGAATGGGCGGTATTGTACCATCCCCTGAAGAAATCGTTGACGCGGTAAAACAAAAATTATTATAGGAGGTAAAAATGGCTGAACAAAAAGTTAAGACCGAAGATATAGTAAATGAAGAAAATAAGGTATTTGAACGTACCCCTCTTCTTACTGACAACGTATTCCACTATTGCCCGGGTTGCGGCCACGGAGTTGTACACCGGCTAATAATGGAAGTTGTTGAAGAACTTGACATCCAGGATAAAACAATTGGCATAGCGCCAGTTGGTTGTTCTGTATTAGCTTATAATTATATGGACATTGACATGCAGGAAGCTGCACACGGCAGAGCTCCTGCACTGGCCACAGGCATCAAACGAACCATGCCTGACAAATATGTTTTCACATACCAGGGTGACGGCGACCTCGCAGCAATTGGAACAGCAGAAACAATCCATGCATGTAACAGAGGCGAAAACATTGCAATTATATTTATCAATAACGGAATCTATGGTATGACAGGTGGACAAATGGCTCCTACAACACTGGAGAACATGAAGTCATCAACATCACCATACGGAAGAAACCTGAAATCAATGGGGAATCCCCTGAAGATGACTGAATTAGTTGCTGAATTACCCGGCACACACTATGTAACAAGACAGGCAGTTCATAAGCCAGCTAATGTAAGAAAGACTAAAAAAGCAATAAAGAAAGCTTTTGAAAATCAAAAGCTGGAAAAAGGAACCTCTTTAGTTGAAATTGTTTCCAATTGCAACTCAGGTTGGAAAATGACTCCTAACGACTCTAATAAATGGCTGGAAGAAAATATGCTGCCATTTTACCCATTAGGAGATATTAAAGTACCTGAGGATAAATAATTAGTTGATAAAAAATTAAAATCCAGTAAATTATGAGTGAAGAAATAATAATAGCCGGATTTGGTGGACAGGGAGTTCTCTCCATGGGTAAGATACTTTGCTATGCAGGTATCGTTCAGGGAAAAGAAGTAACCTGGATGCCATCATACGGCCCTGAAATGCGTGGTGGTACAGCCAATGTTTCTGTAATCATCAGCGATGAACGAATCAGCTCTCCAATTATCAATGAATTTGATACAGCAATTATTCTTAACCAACAATCCATGGATAAGTTTGAAAATGCAGTGAAACCCGGTGGTTATCTCATCTATGACGGCAATGGTATTACACGCCATCCGGAGAGAGAAGACATCAACATCTACCGCGTAGACGCTGCTGCTGAAGCTGCTAAAATGGAAACAACCAAAACGTTCAACATGATTGTTCTTGGTGGGTTTTTAAAGGTAAAACCTGTTGTTGAAATGGAAAAAGCGATTGAAGGACTGAAAAAATCATTGCCCGAACGCTACCATCACTTAATACCCGTAAACGAAAAAGCGATTCACCGGGGAACAGAAATCATTCAGGAAATCAAAAAAGCTAAGGTTGAAGCGTAGTTTAAACCTTACATAAATATTCAAGAGGCTGTCCATCATCAATGAGACAGCCTTTTTTTGTGCCGCTGTTATAGACAATAAATAGAACACAGATGACACAGATTA
>JGI1684J13235_1000445_pt1 | contig 15467 bp, 13 predicted proteins | sample PonA232FremontCA_2_FD_13235 | JGI IMG/M metagenome (IMG submission 13235) | reverse complement strand
AAGTGAGTGCCGGACGTTAGAAAATCCAGAGTCGGAGGTTCAAGATTCAAAAAGGCCCCGCGAACATGTCGGTTTCGGAAGATGGTGAATAGTTACGTGTGTCTAAGGACACCCTGGCCGTGGAATACGGCATGGACACTTCTCATCGGAAACGAAAGCAAAGGAGGTGTCAGCATGGTGTGCACGCTTTCCAATCTCAATGAGGAGCAGCTCAGGCAAATCCGGAATCTGGAGAACGAGCTGGGCAGGCCCCTTCTCGCCTTTTCCTGCTTCGATCTCAGGCCCGCCCGGTTGGATGCCGATTCGGTGCAAAGGATCCAGAGGCTGGAGAGGGAGCTGGGAGTCGCACTGCTGGCGGCTCAGGAAACGAGCTAGACAACAGCGGTCGCGCTGTTTCTGGGGAGGATACTATGACGATACCTATCACCATGGAAAGCGAAGCCGTGCTCCTGTTCGAGCTGTCCTGGCAGAGCGAGGACGCCTCGCATCTGGAGCGGTATTTGGCTCGCAGGGCCAATATATGGCGCGATTGTTTCCCCCCGGGAATCAAGGAGGAGCTTTTGGGCAAGACGCCCGGACAAAGCGTTTCACTGGATTATTCTCCCGGAGAGGTGCTCCCCCCGGAAGCGCAGCAGGGGAAGAGGCGGATCGCCTATCGCTTCTTTCGACGGGACAAGCTCGGCAACAGCAAAAGACATCCCAAGCAGGGACGCTTTTATCCAAAGGGCCTCTTGGAGAATCTGGCCGGCGTCCATCGCCAGAACATCTTTCCCTTCAGGGTTCTGGAAGCCGGGGAGGATGAGATGCTCGCGGATATGGGTCATCCCCTGGTCGGATTCCCTGCCCAGGTGACAGTTACAGTGGTGGATAACGCTCAGCGGGAAAGCGATATTGGGGGCAGGGCTACGGACTGGAGGGGACAAATAGCGGATCTCGGTCCGGGAATGCAGGCTGCGCTGAATGGTATGCAGGCCGATTTCTCCGATCCCCTGGATTTCACCAGGCAGGACGAGACGGATGATGCGGGTTTCTATCAAACTCCGCGCTTTGTGCGGCATATCGACAGCCAGGCCAGTGAGCTGCTGCAGAAGGAATATGCGACCGGGCTCTCCGACGGATCGGCGGTGCTCGATCTGATGAGCAGCTGCGAGTCCCATCTTCCCATGAACAAGGGGCTGGATGTTACCGGTCTGGGGCTGAACAGCGAGGAAATGGCCCACAATCCCGCTTTGAGCAGCCATGTGGTGCAGGATATCAACAGCCGACCGGAGCTGCCGTTCCCGGAGCAGTCCTTTCACGCCGTCCTGTGCAGTCTTTCCGTGGAGTACATGATTCGGCCCGTGGCCGTGTTGCTGGAGGCGTCCAGGGTGCTCAAGCCGGGAGGCCGGATAGGGATCAGCTTTTCCAATCGCTGGTTCCCGCCTAAGACCATCTCTCTTTGGCCAGAGCTCTTCGAATTCGAGAGAACGGGCTACGTACTGGACCTGCTCCGCCGGACCGGCGCCTTCGAGGGCCTGGAGACCGTAAGTATCCGCAACTGGTGGCGCCCCGTGGACGACAAATACTATCCCTCCCTGCCGACCTCTGACCCAGTCTATTTGGTTTGGGCCAGACGCAAGGCTTAAGCGGACCGAACTGCGTGGACCGCCTGGATAAGTCCGCTGGCTGCTCCGTACGGGGACTCCGCGGAACAGATGGCTGATATGACAGCCACGCCGTCCGCTCCGGCCCGGATGACCTCAGGAGCGGTGTCCGAAGAAACAGAGCCGATCCCCACGAGGGGCAGAGAAGTGGCTTCCCGGATACGGCTCAGGCCCTCGAGACCCAACCGCGGCTTGGGGTCGCTCTTGCTCGCCGTCCCGAACNCCGGGCCCGCTCCCAGGTAGTCCACCGGCAGATCCTCGGCTTCACGAGCCAGGTCGGGAGTGTGCACAGTCAGGCCCACCAGGAGATCCGGGCCGGTCAAGAGGCGCACATCCTTGGGGTCCATGTCCTCCTGGCCCACATGGACTCCGTCCGCCCCGCAGGCCAGGGCAACGTCCACGCGGTCGTTGATGATGAGCGGCACCTCCAGGGAACGCAGCAGGCGTTTCATGCGGCGAGCCAGCTGGACGAACTCTCGAGCGCCCGCCTCCTTTTCCCTGAGCTGCACCATTTTTGCCCCTCCGCGAACGGCCCCCTCCACCACCTCGAGGAGATCCCTGCCGCCACAGCAGGAGCGGTCCGCGACCAGATACACCGAATAGTCCGGACTGCCTGATGTTTCCATAACTCGGTCCTTTTTCCCCTTTTTTACCGAAAGGGGGTTTTGACAGCCTCAGTTTAAGGATACCGGAAACAGGCGCGATTATGCCAAGCTGGCAAGGCGGTGTCCATGCAGATCCTGCGATGGCCAATACCTTGAGTTGTTGCCCAAGAGGGGCTATTTTCACGCAGAAAGCATCGGCCCATTTCGCTGACAGATTCTTTTCCCATACTAATTCGCTGACTCGGGAGCTACCATGATCAAACGCGGCTGGAGCAGGCACGCAGTGGGCAAGTACACCGCTCTTCAGGTACCCGCGGCGGTCCTTGCCGGTCTTGTGCTGTGGCTGCTGTGGCGCTATCAAATCATGCCCGCATGGCTGGCCTGGTGTCTTCTCCTCCTGTGGATCCTTAAGGATGTGGTGCTTTTCTTCTATGTCTGGCCCGCTTACGAGCCGAGCGGAGAGGAGGGCCCGCTGTCCCCTGTGGGCCAGGTGGGAGTGGTGGAGGGAGAGATGGAAAAAGGCCGCATGCGAGTCCGTGTGCGCGGGGAGGTCTGGAGGGCCTGTCCTGAAGCCGGTCGAGATTCCCCCGGATCAGGCTGTTCAGTACGGGTTGTGAATCGAAAAGGGCTTTTGCTTGTTGTTCGCCCTGAGGAGAATAGCTCAGAAAACGCGTCCTCAGTTTGACCCGGAGTTTTGGTGATATTATAGAGGTTCAAGTTGATAGCCTCATAGTTCGGGTTGAGGCGGGAAAAGAGGTTATCAAGTTTTTAATTTCAAGGAAAGTATGTCATGGGCTTGTTTCGGTGGGACAAGAAAGTCGATTGGCTGGACCGGTTCCATTTGAGCGAAGATTTTCGAGGAATAGCTCGTAGCGAGGCACAATACCCCGTGGCCATGGAAGGACTGGAGATAACTGGAGACAACCTTCGGATCCTTCTGGAGGAGTTCAGCCAGTCCGAGCGGCCACTGCTTCATCTGTATGTGCCTAAGGAGGATCGTGAGGAAGCGCGCGATTTTCTTCTGCAAAGGCTTGGCCGCAATTCCTTAACCATTCTGGACTGTTCTGTTGATCAGGTAAGCATCGAATTCTTGCGTGCACATTCCAGCGTGCGCTTCGGTTTTGAACACCGCAATTACACCTATGTTTTCCAGACCGAGGTTCTCGGTCGCATCCAGGGTGAAGACCCTCTGTTTCTCACACCCAGGCCAGAGACGATCTTCCAGGAGCGCAGGAGTCATCAGCGCTACACTCTCTGGCCGGACCACAAAGTCTATCTCAACGGAATGTCCCTCTTGGATATCTCCCAGAGAGGAGTAAAGCTTTTTACCAGCGAAGTTCTGAATTCTTCGGAAGCACTGGAAAACGCTGTATTGCACCAACCGCCAATCTATGACGCTGAAACGGATGATTGTTACTATGAGGGAGGGGATGTGTTGGTTCCCAGGGCTGTGGTTACCTATGAGCTCAAACAGGGAAAGTGGCATTACTATGGCCTGCATTTCGATCAGAAGTGGTCGGACGAGCAGACGAAAAAACTGAACGATTTTCTCCTTGGGCTCCGAAAACGTATATTTTACTCTGGCGAGGAGTAGCACCTTTCTCTGGCTTGAAATGGAAAATGTGCATTCCCCTGCCGAGGAAGAATTGGGATCTTAAACAGAAACGGAGAGCCCTGCCGGTGAATCGCGGAGTGTGTTCATGAAGGTTGTTTTCGCCTTTGATTCCTTTAAGGGCTGCATAAACGCGGAAACTGCCTGTGAGGCGGCGGTGGACGGATGGAGACACGGACGACAGGAACACGACCTTCTGGAGACAAGGCCCTTAGCTGACGGCGGCGAAGGAACTGCCCGCTCCATGCTGGCTTGCCGACGCGGTGAGTGGGTTGAATGCCCTGTTTGGGGCCCTTTGTGCGAGTCCCGTGTCAGTGCCGGATACGCGTGGTTTCCCGGAGAAGGGGAAGCCCTTGTGGAAATGGCGTGCGCCAACGGCATTGGCCTTCTCGAACCGCACCAATACGATGCCCTGAGAAGCAGCACCTACGGAACAGGGGAGCTGATCCAGTCCGCGCTTTTGAGGAATCCTCGGCGTATTCTGCTGGCGGTTGGCGGGAGCGCCACTGTGGATGGGGGAGCTGGCGCTGCCGCAGCCCTGGGATGGCGTTTTCTGGATCATGCTGGTGCCCCCTTGGATCAGGGCGGGGGCTCATTGCAAAGGCTGCAGCGAATCCAGGAGCCTGGAAGCCGGCCGGCCCAGATGCCATCCATGGAAGTGTTGTGCGACGTGGACAATCCCCTGCTCGGTCCCTGCGGCGCTGCTGCCGTTTTCGGCCCGCAAAAAGGAGCCGGCTCCGAGGGAGTGACCGTGCTGGAACGGGGGCTGGCCCGGCTTGCCAGTCTAGCCGGGAGTCAGATCGGCGTGGAAATGGACGTTCCAGGCGGCGGAGCGGCAGGCGGATTGGCCGCGGGAGCGAAGGCTTTCCTGGGTGCTGAGCTCACATCCGGAATCAGCCGGATTGTTGCCCTGAGCGACTTGGACTCGGAGCTTTGCGATGCGGACTGGGTTGTTACCGGAGAGGGCAGTCTGGACGAACAGTCACTTCGCGGGAAGGTGGTTTCCGGAGTGCTCGAGGCCGCCTCGCGCCAGGGAGCCAGGGTTGCCGTGATCGCCGGCAGGATCGGTCTCACCGAGTCCCAGTGGCGCGCGGCGGGCATAAGCCGAGCGATGAGCCTGAGCAATGCGGACACGTCCGCAGAGGAGGCCATGTCCCGGGCGGAGGAGCTTCTGTCCGAGCGAGCCGGGCAACTGGCGGGCTCGGTGGATGGCTCGGCGTCAGAGGGAGAGGGTCCTGCCGGGTTTATGGAGATGGAGTGAACAGAAAAGGGGAGCAGGGAAGCGATTGCTTTGGCTGGACACATAGGCGTGGCAGAACGTATGAGAGGTTGGGAGAAGAGGCTTGTTGCGCGGCATGCGCGGCTGTTTTCTCCTACTCAGCATTGCGGTTTTGAAAAAATCGGGTATTACTGATAGAAGGGAAGTGCATTTGATCAACAGGGCCTCGATCTGATAGAGTTATTTACTGTTTTGAGCCCGTGGCTTCGATGGCCGAAAAGCGCTGAAGCCAAGTTCCGACTCTCAACCAGGGGAACGCTCATTTCACGTTATCCAAAGCGGCTTCTGCTGAAAACAGAGCAGAAGAGGTGTACGGGGTGCTTGTTCAAGCCGGAGTAGGGCACTCCGTGAAAGCTCTGGGTTGCATTCTCCTTGAGCCGGCGTAGCTCAGTGGCAGAGCAGCTGATTTGTAATCAGCAGGTCAGGGGTTCGAATCCCCTCGCCGGCTCCTTAGAAAAAAAGGCTCGACGAACGACGTCGAGCCTTTTTTTCTAAGGAGCCGAGGAGAAGCGCTCGCCGGATATTCCGCGTCAGCATCATGCACTTTCAGAACGGCTGTTTGACCGGTTTTTGCCCGGCTTCTAGAACCAGGAAGGAAGGAGCGAAAGGATGTGAGCTGACCTTGAGCTCCAGCCTGCTCGTGGGGCAGGGATGCCCCCACGTTGCGAGTGTTAGAAAATCCAGAGTCGGAGGTTCAAGATTCAAAAAAAGGCCCCGCGAAAATGTCGGTTTCGGAAGATGCTGAATAGTTACAGATTTTTTTCTGTTTAAGGCAACGCAGCGAAGCAAGATTAAGGGTCGTCCTGTTCAAGGATTGGGTCTGGTCGAAATTCATCTTGCCCTTCCAGGGTGTTCGCTAGGAGGGACAGAATGCCCTTTTTCCAGTCCCGAAAAGAAGTGAGCGGGGAGATCAGGCTCGATTTGGCCGAGGATTTCCGGCGCGGAGATCGCGCTCATGCGGAGTATTTCTTTGCCCTGGACGGGCTGGAGTTGACCAGGGATGCGTTGTGGAATCTGCTCAAGGATTTCTGTCAAGGAGAACACCCGCTGCTGCATCTCTATCTGCCCCAGCGAGAGGGAGAAATGAAGTCTCGTGATTTCAAGGTGCACAAATTGAAGCGCAATACAATCAGTATATGGGACCTGTCCCTGGATGGAGAGGCCAGTTCCTTTATGCGCCGGTATTCCAGAGTCCGTTTCGGTTTTTTGCACCGCAATAGCTTTTTCCTCTTTGAGACACGCATTCTTGGCAAAGCCAGGGACAATGAAGAGCTCTTCGTTGTGGAAAAACCGAAAACGATCTATCAGGAGCGCAGAAAATACCTGCGTTACCAGCTCTGGCCGGAGCACCAGGTTTTTCTGGGCTGGATGCAGGTCCAGGAGATTTCCTGGATCGGTATGGGCCTCTTTTCCGACACTGTCCTTGAGCCCCAAGAAATACTGGAAAATGCGCCGCTTTCCCTCCCTCCGGTGTATTCCATAAAGACCCGNGAGTGCCTCCATCCNGNATCAAAGCTCCAGATTCCCGGAGCTGTTGTCAGTTACAAGCTTTCGCGGGAAATGTGCTTCTATTACGGTCTTTCTTTTGATCAGAAGTTCTCCGAACAATCCGAAACCCTCGGCGATTTTCTCCATGCACTCCACAAGCGTTTTCTGGAACATCGCTCCGGGGAAAACTTTTCAGTCCACGAATAGTCCTCATTGCCAGGCCAATCTGTCCACAACTGAGCATGAATACAGCGGGGGTTATTGGATCGACAACATGAAGCCTACGAAGGAGCAGCAGGACATTGTCCGGGCCGAGCCGGAACAGGGAAGCACTCTCCTGGTCTCAGCATTTGCCGGGACGGGCAAGACGGCGACACTGCGCATGTTTGCGGAAAAGCGCCCCAAAAGCCGCATTCTCTATCTCGCATTCAACAGGGCGATCGCCAAGGAAGCGAACCGGAAGTTCAGCGATATGCCCCGTGTGGAGGCAAGGACGGTTCATTCCCTGGCCTTCGGATACAAGGGGAGCCAATTTAAGTCCCGGCTGGGGAATTTGCGGGTCTATGATCTCCGGGACATGCATATCACATCCAGCTTGCATCGAGCCCGGCAGATCCTCGAGGCTTTCCGGAAATACCTGAACTCCGCCGTGCAGGACCCCCGGGAGCTGAGCTACGATGTCTCGACCAGGGCGGAAAAGAACAAGGTCCTGGAAGGGGTTTCCAAACTCTGGGAGCGGACTACCGATCCCCACAGCGATGGAACGGTGCCCCATGATGTGTATCTCAAGCTCTTTCAGCTTGGCGGACCCGGTTTGCCCTACGACTATATTCTCGTGGACGAGGCTCAGGACCTGACGGACTGCGTCATCGACATCGTTCGGCGGCAGCCGGCCAAAAAGGTCTTTGTGGGGGACTCCCATCAGCAGATATACGGCTGGAAGGGAGCGGTGGATTCCCTGGTGAAGCTGCAAAGCGAGGCCAGGCGCCTTTTTCTGACCCAGTCCTTTCGATGTCCGGAACATGCCGCGCGCAAGGCGAATCAATACCTGTGGCTGCTGGGATCACCCAAGCCCTTCCGCGGGCTTTCCCATGCCAGGGTCAGGAACAGGCAGCGCGCCTATATCGCCAGGACGAACGCTGTCGTGTTCGATACGGCAGCAAACCTGGATTTGACCAGAAACAGGGTCCATTTCCTGGGCGGATTCGACTCCTACAACTTCCAGGCGATCGTGGATGCCAGAAAGCTGTTGGACAATTCCCCGGAGAAGCTGTGGGATCCTTTCATGCGTCGTTTCGAATCGGCAGTGGACTTCGAGGAGTACGTGGACGAGGCCGGGGAGCTGGATCTGAAGACCAGGCTCGAGATTGCCAAGAAGCACACGCGGGCTGAAGAGCTTTACCGGACTCTTCGAAACAATTGCGTTGCAAGCCAGCAGGAGGCGGACATCGTTGTTACCACTGCCCACAAGGCCAAGGGCCAGGAGTTCGGCAGTGTGGACATCAGGGGGGATTTTCTGGATCTCGACGAGGTCCTGCGTCAAACGGGCTTCCAGGAGAAGATACGTATTTCCAGGGAGGAGCTCAATCTCCTGTACGTGGCGATTACCAGAACCCAGGGCCAGCTCGATCTGGATCGCAAATACATTCTGGACCGGGACATGTTGACCAGGATCTCCAAGCTGATTCAGGCGGGCAGGATTGAGCTGTGTTAATAGTTGTTTGTTATCTGTTTTCAGTGTAAGGATGAATGGAAGTAAAAAAGGATCTCTAGACGAACATATGGATTGTATGCCACGTGCTCGAGGTTCATTTTTCAAAATCCGCTATGACTTTGCAGTCATTTTCATGAAATTTATTTGTTTCTAGGATCATATAAGTGTTTGAATATCAAAAGATATGCGACAATTTATTATCTGAACACAAATAAATTTTTTCCTAATACCTTCTCCCGGAAGATTCCTTTTCAATAAATTGCCCCCAACAATTCCTCCCTAATAATAATTGACCAATAAGCAACAACTCATAACNAATAACTAATAACCACCCACNCATTCCCTTCGTCATGGGCAAAAAAATTTGCTAGACTGAATCCCAATACGTGCCTCTCCAGAGCCCTGTGGAAGGCACAGGCAAAGCCGTTTCACTCCAGCTTCGTGAGGGAGCTTATATGACGGGATCCCGGAGAATGAGCCGGCGCGGATTCATGCGGGGCATGGGGGTTGGCATGTTTCTGGCCGGGTTGTATACAGCCTTTCCCCTCCCCCTGTGGGCGCGTTCCGAGAAGTGGGGGCTGCAGGGTCTGCCCGGGGCGAAAAGCCGTTATGATCTGACCATCGGGTACTATCCTGTAGTGATCGACAGGAGGGAAGCCGTTTCAACAGGCATCAACGGCACCGTCCCTGGGCCCCTGGTGCGATTGCGCGAGGGTGACGACGTGGTCCTCAATGTGACCAACGAAATGATGGATACCGAGCATACCTCGATCCATTGGCACGGGATCCTCGTGCCCTTTCCCATGGACGGGGTACCGGGGGTCAATTTTGCCGGAATACCTCCCGGAGAGACGTATCAGTACAGGTACCGGGTGGTTCAGGCGGGGACCTATTGGTATCACAGCCACTCCTTCCTGCAGGAACAATCCGGCACCTACGGGCCGCTTATCATTGATCCCGAGGACGGAGAACCGTTCCATTACGACCGGGACCACGTGGTCGTGCTCTCGGACTGGTCCTTTGAGGAGCCGGAAACCATCTTCCGGAACATCAATCTGCTCGGCCATTACTACAATTACCAGCAGCGCACCGCGGGCGACTTTTTTGCCGATATCCGGGAGCAGGGCTTTTCCGAGGCCCTGGCCGAGCGCAACGCCTGGGGCAGGATGCGCATGAGCCCCGCGGATCTCGCGGACGTTACCGGGGCAACCTATACCTACTTGATGAACGGCTATTCTCCGGACATGAACTGGACAGGGCTGTTTCAGCCCGGGGAAACTGTCCGGCTTCGGGTCATCAACGCTTCAGCCATGAGCAACTTCGATGTCCGAATTCCGGGGTTGGACATGGACGTGGTCATGGCGGACGGCAAAGCGGTCAAGCCGGCGCGGGTGCACGAGTTCCGCATTGGCGTCGCCGAGACCTACGACGTCCTGGTGCGTCCCGAGCGGAACAGGCCCTTTACCCTCTTCGCGGAATCCCTGGACCGCAGCGGTTATGCCAGGGGCACCCTCTCCCCGAAAGCCGGCCTGGAGGCGCCTGTTCCGGAAATGCGTCGAACCCCGGTGCGCAAGCTCGACGATATCGGCATGGGCATGATGGCAGAGGGGATCTTCGGGGGAATGGATCACGGGGAGATGGGTCACGGAGACATGGAGAAGAGCAGTGCCATGGCCGGACCCGATCCGCGGATTCCAGGACCCAACGGTCCGGAGCCCTTCCGCCCGGATCGTGCGGAATCCTCCAGCGTGGCCATGATCATCCCCAATCCGAGCTACAGAATGAACGAGCCGGGCATCGGGTTGGGGAACGACGGCTGGCGTGTATTGACCTACGACGATCTCGTGTCCGATGAGCCGCAGCCCTACAGGGAAGTCCCGGACAGGGAGATGACTATCAATATCACCGCGAACATGGAACGCTACATGTTCTCCTTCGACGGTCTCAAGTTCACCGAGCACCCCGGTCCATATCTGTTTCGGCACAACGAGCGCCTGCGCCTCTTTCTGGTCAATCACACCATGATGGAGCATCCCATTCACCTGCACGGCATGTGGATGCAGCTCGAAAACGGAGCGGATACACTCCCTTTCAAGCACACGGTTCTGGTGAAGCCCGGGGAGGTGCTTTCCGCCCTGATAACTCCGATCGAGAGAGGGGACTGGGCTTTTCACTGTCATCTGCTCTACCACATGGAAGCCGGAATGTTCCAGGTCGTCCGGGTTGCTTGAGAAGGAGGCGTAGCATGGCTCGCGTTCTATTGGTCCTTATCTGTGTTCTCGTCCTGCCGGCAGCGGCGCTTGGGGCAAACGGCACCGAATCCCGCTCCGATGACGGCTATTTCCCCTCAGGTTACAGGGAAATCGAGACCGACCCGCAGGCGGGCGAGGACATCCGGAAATACGCACCCGATAACAGCACGGGGCCGCACGGCAATTTCGGGGCTCAACCGGTGCACGACAACCAGAGCTTTGCCACTTTTCGGGCGGACCGCTTCGAGCACCAATGGCGGGATGAGAATGAGGAAATCCTGCTCTGGGATGTCAGTGCCTGGGTGGGGAACGATTTCAACAGGCTCTCCGCTGAGAGCGAAGGCGAATTCGCCCTGGACGGAGACGAAGTGGAGGAGGCCGGAGTGGAGATTTTCTACACCCGCACCCTCACCCCATTCTGGGATGCTCAGGCCGGTCTGCGCCACGATTTTGAACCCGACCCCTCGCGGAGTTTTTTCGCCCTGGGGCTTCAGGGGCTGGCTCCTCTGTGGCTGGAGATGGATGCCAAGGCCTATGTCAGCGAGGACGGGGACGTATCAGCAGAGGTCGAAGCTGAATACGAGCTGCTGATCACCCAGAGGCTGCAGCTGATCCCCCGCCTGGAAGCGGGGTTCTCCGCGCAGGATGTGCCGGAATACGAGACATGGCAGGGGATGACCGATTTAACTCTCGGCGCCAGGCTCCTATACCAGATACGCCGGAAGCTCGCTCCCTACATCGGTGTGAGCTGGACCAGAAAGATCGGCGAGACAGCGCACAACGTCGACAAGGAGGGCGGTGATGTCGATTCCGCAGCATTGGTCGCCGGTCTGCGCTTCTGGTTTTAAGCGCGGGAAAGCGTATCCGGTGGCGAGGCTATGGGCCTCTGGGCGATAGCGTGATGTGCGCGGAATACCGGCTATGTACAGGGAGTCGGAAAGGCGCCTTCACAGAAGGAGTACTTTGCGCTTGACAAACAGGGCCTTGAAGTTTAATTTCTGCTTTGTTCTTCGGGGCCACTAGCTCAAGTGGCAGAGCAGCTGACTCTTAATCAGAAGGTTGGAGGTTCGAGTCCTCCGTGGCCCATCAAGGCATTTAAGGCCCTTAGGGGAAACCCTAAGGGCCTTTTTTCTTTTATGCGGCCTGAATTTATGCATTTATTAGGCATTCTTGAACTCTTTGTTTTCTTTGGGAATTATTTGAATATCCTTCCCGAACTTTCCTTCCGCCCATTCCTTGATCTGGTTGTAGACATCCTCTTCTGAGATGCCGATTCTTTTTTCGAGCTGCAAGGAAATGAAACCTCCCTGCGCGGAAGTCTTCCAAAGCCTTTCTCCTTCATACCACAGACAGGCAGATGCGAAGTTTCCTTCATCATCTTGCAAGATACTAATATTGAAGTCTTTTCCAGACCCCACAACAAGATCATATTCTTTTATCCACTTGATAGCCATACCCTCCCCTCCCTTGTTAAAGGTTTGCCACAGCCTAACACGTATTAAGCTTCTTGCAAGTCAGTCCTGAAGATGCATTCCGTTCAATCCCCGCCTGAAGCCCATATATTTGGAGACCACCAGCTCCATAGAGGAGCCTGTTCAGGCTCAAGCCGGAAATCACCGATCAAAAAAACTGACTGGAATAGCCTTCAATTGTCTCCTTTGCCCTGTATGTGATAGATTGTCTGCATTCGGGCCTCTATTCTTGCACGTATAGGCACGCGAATATATGCGAGCCGCGCAATCCGGACTGGCTCGGGAAAGCTTTTTGGAAGCGAGGGTTGGACAGAGCCGCATAGCTGGGGCTCGTGTATATGCGGACGACCTGGAAAAGGAAAGGAGCTGAACGTGAAACACTACGACTGCATAGCCATCGGCACGGGCTCGGCCATGAACGTGGTCCAGGGATTGCTGGAGCGGAACGAGGAGGCGGAAGTGGCTGTGGTGGACAAGGATGAGCCCGGAGGCATCTGCCTGACCAAGGCCTGCATTCCCAGCAAGCTCCTGGTCTATCCCGCCGAGGTCATGCGCCAGGTACAGGAGGCCCCCAAGCACGGCATCCAGGCCGAGGTCAAGGGCGTGGACTTCCATGCCATCATGGAGCGCATGCGCAACACCGTCTCCGAGGAAAGCCGGGAGATCAAGACGAACCTTTCCCAGTCCGAGGCCCTGGACTACTACCAGGGAGTTGCGGAATTTACCGGTCCCTATTCCATGCGCGTGGGCGAGGAGGAAATCAGCGGGGACATGATCCTCCTCTGTCCCGGCTCCAGGCCGGCGATACCGGATATAGAAGGGCTGGAGGAAACAGGATACCTTACCAGCGACACCCTTCTGGAGCTGGAGGAGTGCCCTCAGAGCCTGATCATCATCGGCGGGGGGTATGTTGCGGCGGAATACGGACACTTCTTCTCCGCCATGGGTTCCAGGGTGAGCATCCTGGGGCGGAACCCGCAGTTCCTTCCGGCCGAGGAACCGGAGGTCTCGGCTGTAGCTCGGGATAAGATGGCCCGGTACATGGATGTCATGGTCAACCACGAGGTGATCCGGGTCCGATCGGGAGACAGGGGGGAAGTCCGCGTTACGGCCCGTGACCGGAGTAGTGGTGAGGAAAGGGAAATAGAGGCGGAGAAGCTTCTCCTGGCAGCGGGCAGGGCGCCGAACACCGATCTCCTGCGAGCGGACAGGGCAGGTCTGGAAACCGATTCCGGGGGGTGGCTCATGGTCAACGATGAGTTGGAAACCTCGGTCAAGAATGTCTGGGCCTTCGGAGACGGCATCGGGCGGCATCTGTACAAGCATGTGGCCAACTACGAGTCGCGGGTGGCCTATGCCAACGCCGTGCTGGGCCATTCCATGAGCGTGGATTATCACGCAGTGCCCCACGCGGTCTTCGCCTGGCCGGAAATTGCGGGAGTGGGGATGAAGGAGGCCGAAGCCGCTGCGGAATACGGCGAGGAGAACATATTGATCGGATTCCATCCCTTCGAGGAAACGGCCCGAGGGGAGGCCATGGACGCGGAGGACTGCTTCGTCAAGGTGATCCTGGAGGAATCCTCGGAGCGGCTTTTGGGGGCGCACGTCATCGGGCCCCAGGCATCCATCCTTATCCAGGAGCTGATCACCATTATGTACACCGAGGGCCAGAATCCGCTTCCGGTGGTGCAGGGGATGCACATTCATCCTGCATTGAGCGAAGTCGTGGAGCAGGCTTTCTTCAACCTCATGCACAAGAGTGATTACGAGCATCTCTTGGGCCACATGATCCCGGAGCTCTTTGAGTGAGGAGGGTGTTACGAGCCACTTGGGAGGAGTTGGTGGCTATTTGATGGAGAATTGGCGAATTTGAAATTTGAGGAATTGCTTCTGCGAGAATTGGAGAATTCGTGATTGGAGAGAAGGTGTTTTGTAAAAAAATCCTTCATTTTCCGCGCATCTGCGCACATAACATAACATGAACAATGATTATCAATTACAGCTCACGAATGGCTCATCCCTGATAACTTGTCTCATGTCAAATTATCGTTATCTTTTATATCTCTGCAGCTGTTTTTTAATGTTTCCCTTTTACGCCAGTGGGAACGTGGCATGACATGAATGACTATTCCCCAATACCCCCCTATTCATTAAATCCCAGATTGTTTCGAATCTGCCTGAGCTTTTCCAGTCTTTTTTGCTCAGTTTTAGGCTGCGGTTGCCGGGCTTTTTCCTGCAAATAGTCCCTGTACCTTTGATTGGTTTTATTGACGGCCTCCTTGAGCCAGTTGAATGCATTCTGCACCTCATCCTCGTTGCATTCAATGCAGACATGGTTCCTGTAGGCGACAGCGTTTCTCTGGATTTTTCTNCGTATTCTGCTCCATTCCTGGGTGAATTGCTTCCTCCAATCTCTCGGCGCTTCGAGGCAAAGATCGAAGCAGAGAGTCATCATGTTCTCATCGTAGCTGAATCCGGAATTTTCCATGTTCAGATCGATGATTTCGAGGTCCTTGAAATCGAAAGTCATGATGAGCTCCTTGGGGAAAGATTGCAAAACCATGAAGCGAAATGTGCCCTGATGAGCCACAGGAGTCGGAATCAGGCTTTGAGAGAGCTTAAGATCGTCCTTGAGAAGAACGTCATGGAGCTGTGCCTCCCGCTCCCTGCCCTGTCGAGACGATGCCGGAGCTCGTTGGCTTGGCATCAACCGGGTTCAAGAGAACACTCTTTCCGCATAGCTCGATTGGACTATCTTATCGGGGAGTAGAAAGGATGACCCCAACCTCGGGGAAGCAGTTCCCTCATCTTTCAAATGATTCCAATTATACATATTAGTCCTTGAATAACAAGATCTTCTCTATCCCGGCTGAAATCCGGAGATTTTTGCGGGTACAGACGGACGTCATATTNCCGTGCAATCCGGCTGTTGTGGTAAGTTTTTGGTTGTCTAAAAGGCCCTTGGAAAAAAGGGAAGTGTCTGGCGAGGGATCCGGAGTTTGTTAGGCGGGCAGGCTGCAGTGAATCAAGGCCGTGGATTGAGCTGTTCCGTGGTGTTAACCACCCGCTCCGGTCGATCTATGGGTTGTTTAATGTCAGTTATTGCTGAATAGTGATTCGTTATTGGTGAAGTCGAAGACAGCATATTGAGATAGCTTTATTATTTTCTCATGACCAATAATCAATCTCCCTTCACCACGACATTTTCTCCACCCGGCAGAGCAGGGCCTTGATGGGTACCGATCCGGTCACGGGGCACAGGTCCTCGTCGTTGGTGATCATGTTGATGTTTACCCGCTGCCACCCGTTTTCCGTGCCATACCAGAAGCCGTGGGGGGAGTGCACCACACCGGGATGGATGTCCCGGAAGTGACGGGCCTTGATCTCCACCCGTCCCCTGGG